>ERZ795048.2449-NODE-2449-length-14933-cov-5.131536_pt1 | contig 14933 bp, 10 predicted proteins | sample MGYA00375132_ERZ795048 | MGnify/ENA primary metagenome ERZ795048 (study PRJEB30177, sample SAMN05720225) | activated sludge metagenome | isolation source: Anaerobic digester | place: Hong Kong | collected 2014-12-17 ...
TATAATCTAAATTGAAATAATACAATATTTTTTTGTTTTATAATTTAAAATCATCTAAAAAAGTATCTATAGTTATTTCTTCTGGCTCTTTTTTACAAGTAATTTCTTCTTTATTACTCTGATATTTAAATATTTCGGCATTTTTATAAATATCTATAAACTCTTCTTTACTGATTGTTTTACCTGTACTTATTAAATCCATAATAGGTATCTCACTATTTTTTATTTCCTTTATTTCGTCATTGAATTTTAAACCAATAACATCTTTAGTATCAGTTATTAAGCATTTTAAAATAGTATAGTTTACACTTTTAACATTTTTAATAAGTCTTAGTCCTTTTCGAGCTCTATTTTGGTCCTCTAAATCAGTTAGTTTTAATCTCTTAGCGGTTTTATTATTTGTAAAGACATCTAAATATTCATTTTCCGAATTAAATGTTAAACCACTTATTACTTCATCTTCTTTTATTTTTATTCCTTTTACTCCACTTGATTTTAAACCAGTACTTGGTATTAAATCACTATTAAATACCAAGTAATAACCATTTCTAGTTATTATTACAACTTTTTTTCTAGCCAATTTAACATCAATTACTTCGTCGTTTTCTTTTAGTTTTATAACTGTGTTTGGTTTATTACCCCTAGTTTTATTAAATAAACTAGAGTTAGCTCTTTTTATATTACCATTTTTAGTTACTATTACAACTTCAAAAGATTTTTTAGATAAAAGAATACTATTAATAATTCTTTCACCATCTTTTAAAGGAACAATGCTACTTATGTGCTTACCAAGATCTTTCCATTTTAAATCAGGTATTAGATGAACTGGAAGATAAATATAATTACCTAATGATGTAAATAAAACAATGTTATCTAAAGTAGTAGTTTCATATTTATCTAAAACATAGTCACCACTTTTTAATAAAGTCTCTTCTGTAGCACTAGCAAATGATTTTAAGCTAACTTTTTTTAAATAACCATCATTAGTAATAATAACTATAACATTCTCTTTAGCTATTAAATCTTGTTTATCTATTTTAATTTCGGTTATTTCATCTCTTATAACGGTTCTTCTTGGAATAGAATATTCTTTTTTTATTTTTTTTAGTTCATATTTCATAACTTCTTTTAACTTTTCGGGACTATTTAAAATGCTTTCTAAAGCTTTAATATATTGTTTTAACTGGCTTAATTTATTTTCTAATTCTAAAACATCCGTATTAGTTAATTTATATAACTGTAAAATAACTATTGCTTTTGCTTGAACACTAGTAAAATTATATTCTTTTACTAAGTTTTCTTCAGCATCTTGCTTATTTTTAGACCTTCTAATTGTTCTAATAACATCATCTAGTATCGATAAGGCTTTAATAAGACCTTCAACAATATGATATTCTTTGCTATAAGCATCTAAGTCAAACTTACTTCTTTTCGTTATTACTTCTTTTTGATGAGCTATATAAGCATCTAATAGTTCTAATACTCCTAATGTTAGGGGTCTTCTATTTACAATAGCTACCATATTATAATTATATGATACTTGTAGTTCTGTACTTTTTAATAAATAGTTTAAAATAGTTTCTTTATTAGCACCGTTTTTTAAATCGACAACAATTCTTAATCCTTCCCTGTCAGTTTCATCTCTTACTTCACTTATACCATCGATTTTTTTATCTATTCTAATAGCTTCTATTTTACTTACTAAAGAAGCTTTATTAACTTCAAAAGGAATCTCTGTAACAACTATTTGATTCTTACCAGCAGCTTTTTTAAAGTCTATCTTACTTCTAACAATTACTCTTCCTTTGCCAGTCTTTAAAGCATCAATTATACCTTCTTTGCCTTCTGCTATTCCTCCAGTAGGAAAATCGGGACCTTTTATAATATCTAAAATACTATCTAAACGACAATTAGGAGAATCTATTCTTTTAATAGTAGCATCAATTACTTCTCCTAAATTATGAGGAGGAATATTAGTTGCATACCCTGCTGATATACCATTAGCTCCATTTACTAATAAATTTGGAAATTTAGCTGGCAGAACAGTCGGTTCTAAAAAGCGATCATCAAAGTTTGGTGACCAAGAAACAGTATCTTTTTCTAAATCTTTAAGTAATTCATTACTTATCTTAGCTAATCTAGCTTCAGTATAACGATAAGCAGCAGCAGAATCACCATCCATAGATCCATTGTTACCATGTATATCAATTAAAACATGATTTTGTTTCCACCATTGACTCATTCTAACCATCGCATCATAAACAGATGTATCACCATGAGGATGATATTTACCTAATACATCTCCTACTGTAGCTGCACATTTTATATAACCTTTTTCATGAGTATTATTAGCTTTATACATTGCATATAAAATTCTTCTTTGAACAGGTTTTAAACCATCTCTAACATCTGGTATAGCTCTATCTTGAATAATCTCTTTAGCATATTTACCAAAACGATCACCCATTATTTCTTCTAAAGCATAATCTTCTATTTTTTTAAATACATCTTGCATAATACCCTCCTAATTACGATAATCATCTTCTAAGGTGAATTCGACGTTTTCTTCTATCCATTCTTTTCTTGGCTCCACTTTATCTCCCATTAAAACATTTACTCTTTTATCAGCTAAAGCAGCATCAGAAATATTAACTCTAATTAAACTTCTAGTATCAGGACTCATGGTTGTTTCCCATAGTTGATCGGCATTCATTTCACCAAGTCCTTTATATCTTTGAATATTATATTTACCAGAATTTTCATTTTTAATTGTTTCTAATTCAGAATCAGTATAAGCATAAAAATGTTTTTTGTCATAACTTATTTTATATAAAGGCGGTAAAGCAATAAAAAGTTTCCCTTTTTCAATTAAACCACGCATATAACGATAAAAGAAAGTTAATAAAAGGATTTGAATGTGAGCTCCATCGACATCAGCATCAGTCATTATAATTACTTTATCATAGTTAGAATCGGCCACCATAAAATCTGATCCTACTCCTGCCCCAATAGTATGAATAATGGTATTTATTTCTTCGTTTTTTAATATTTCTTCCATAGAAGCTTTTTCCGTATTAATAACTTTACCACGCAAAGGCAAGATAGCTTGAAATTTACGATCTCTTCCTCCTTTAGCACTACCTCCTGCTGAATCTCCTTCAACTAAAAAGAGCTCATTTATCTTGGGATTTTTACTTTGAGCAGGCGAAAGTTTACCAGAGAGATTTTTTTCTATCTTACTCTTTGATTTACCATTGCGAGCTTCCTCACGAGCTTTACGAGCTGCTTCTCTTGCTAGTTTACTTTTTTCTACTTTTTCAATTATATTAGTAGCCGTTTCTCTATTTTCTTCTAAAAAGAATTTTAAATTTTCATAAACAATATTTTCTGTTATACTACGAGCTTCTGGAGTACCTAATTTACCTTTAGTTTGACCTTCAAATTGAAGTTTTTCTTCTTTAATACGCAAACTAATAACTGCACTAAGTCCTTCTCTAACATCACTGCCTTCAAATTGTTTACTTTTATTTTTTAATAAATTATTGTTTTTAGCATAGTCATTAAAAGCTTTAGTAAGACCAGTTTTAAATCCCACTTCATGAGTACCACCATCTACTGTTTTAACATTATTTACAAAAGAAATAATGTTTTCATTATAAGAATCAGTATATTGTAAAGCAACACTTACTTCTATTCCGTTTTTTTCATTACCAAAACTAACTGGTTTATGTAATACTTTTTTATCTTGATTAATATATTTAACAAAATCAATTAAACCTTCAGCATATTTAAATTCATTTTCTTTATTATCTTCAACATCAATAACTGTTGCTTTTAATCCACTTAATAAGAAAGCGCTTTCTTGCATTCTTTCACAAATAGTTGTGTAACTAAAATTAACATATTTAAATATATTGGGATCTGGTAAAAAAGTTACTGTAGTTCCAGTTTTCTTAGTTTTACCAATTTGTTTTAAAGGAGTATCTAGCATTCCTCCATCTTTAAATTTAATATTAGATATTAACCCGTCACGATAGATAGTAACATCCATATATTTAGACAAAGCATTTACAACGCTGGCGCCTACCCCATGTAAACCTCCAGACACCTTATATCCACCCTCATCAAATTTACCACCAGCATGTAAAACTGTATATATAACTTCAGGAGTACTTTTACCACTAGAATGTTTACCTATTGGAACACCACGGCCATGGTCCTCAACAGTCAAACTATGATCTTTATTAATTGTGACTTTTATTTCATCACCATAACCATTTATTACTTCATCTATGGCATTATCAATAATTTCCCATGCTAAATGATGCATTCCTCTTTTGTCAGTTGAACCAATATACATACCTGGTCTTTTTCTAACTGCATCTAGTCCTTCTAATATTTTTATAGAGCTTTCATCATATTTTGCCATATACTATATTCACCATAAAAATTATACCATGTAAAGAACTAAAAAAAAAGAACTTAAAGTTCTTTTTCATCAGCATTTAACTTAGGCAACTCGTTTTCATCATTTACTTTAAAACTGATTTTTTCCTCAGTTTCCCTTGGTTTTGGTTCAGGAGTATTAAGAGTTGGCTCAATATCTTTTGTTACTTCCGGAGTCGGAGTTTCTGGAGCAGTTGGTATAACAACTGTTGGCTCTTCTACTTTAGGCTCTGGAGCTATTAACGGATCCCTAGGAGGCATCGTTGGAGTAACGGGAATAACTGTTGTTTTACCCATTTCCATATTAAATTCTGGCTTAGGTTCTTCTACTGGTTTATCCATCATAGGTTCGACTACAGGAGTTACTTCTGGCTTTGGCTTAACTTCTTCATTTAGTTTATCTTTTAAAGTAGCCAAATCCTCTGGTTTAAATTCTTTTGTTGCATCTAATGATTCTTCTTTAACAGGACTAGGATTAGTATCTGTAATAACTGATTTCTCAGTTGCTTCTTGCATTACCTTTTCCTTAGGATTATTTGGTTCTTTCTTTTTCTTTCCACTTAATAAAATAACTAAAAATAAAATTAATAAAACCAGGATAGCTCCACCTACTATATATACAAAGTATTCGCTTTCATACAAGGTATTTAAAAATTCCATCTTTTTTCACCACCTTTATTCTACAAATAGAATATCACAATTGATTTTTTTAAGCAAGTATTATTTTTGGAGCTTACTTTTAATAAATTCAGTTGTTAATTCAGGATCATATTTTATACCTTTGCCGCCTTCTTCTACTGGAGTTATACAAAGTAGTAATTCTCTTAAAGCTTTATCTTTATTTACTTTTGTCTTATAACTTCTTCTCGTAACCATGGCATCGTAAGAATCAATAATAGCAATAATTCGAGCCTCGTAGTTTATTTTGGTTTTCTTTAATCCTTTAGGATATCCACTACCATCATATCTTTCGTGATGTTCTTTAATAATAAGGGCCATATTCTTTGGTACTAAATAACTACCTATAACAGGATGAGCCTTAATAGTTTGAAATTCAAAAGTATTAAGTCTTCCTTTTTTATTAAGTATCTTATTAGGTATTCCTGCTTTACCTATATCGTGAAGTAATCCATAGATAAATAAATTATTAACATAATTTTTAGGGAATTTTAAATATTCCCCAAATTTCTTAGTTTCATTTCCTACTCTAATACTATGATTTAACTCATGATGGTTTAAATTACCTTTTTTAAAAGTTTCATCTAATAATAATAAAGCATTTTTAATGTATTCTGACTGCTTTTTCTTACCAAGTAAGTATTTGTTCATTTCATGAATTAAATCGTCCATATGGTCTTTATAATCATCTATATAATATACTTTTACTTCGATGTTTTTTAAAAATTCTTTTACTTTACTTGTTAATTTTTTGCCACTAATAAAAACATCAACATAAATAAAAGAAGAAATTAAGTTTTTCATTTCGATTTCTTTAAAAGTATACAAACCGTTTATTTTAAATAACAATAAATCCAGTTCTTCTTCACTTATATTACTATATCCTAAAACAAAACTTCCTTTTATCATCTATACACCTATCATAGTAATATTAACACACTAAGAGCCAAAAAAAAAGCCTTCAATGAAGACTTTTATTCACATCTATCGCTTTCTAAGCTAGCATCTTTTGTCCAGAAAGGACCAAACTCTATAGCTTGAAAACAATCACGATCATAATCATATACTTTATAGCCTAATCCCGTACAAACATCAACTGTTCCATCATCATAAGTAACGGTTTCATTCTTTAAACAAAAGATTGGTTCTTTTTCCGCCTGAACTTTCAAAAAGTCCGTTATACAAATAGCCATCCAACCAAGTACTATAACCCATAATACAATGTTGACTATTTTGCCAAACAAACTTCTTTCGCCATCTTTACGACTATTTTTCTTTTCTTCTTTTACTAATTCTTTTACTTCTTTTTCTTCCATAAATAAAACCTTCCTTTCTAATCAAAATTAAATTTATTTTCGATTAATCTATTTATGTCTTCTTTCTTAAGTTGTTGTTTAGTAATTACTCTTTCAATTACATTATATAAAACTCTTAAACGAGCTTTATCAGCATCATTCATTTTAATAAACTTTAATCTTAAAGGGTACCCGCTTACTAAAAATGACATTTCAGCTCCACTTGGTTTAAATACGATTGATGCTGAAGAAATAATTAAATAAGGGATTGTAAATACTTCTTTAGTATTTTTTAAAGACATCTTAGTATCAAATAACACTATTTTCTTATCCGTAAATACACCGTGATCTCTAAGCGTCTTATAACTAGCTAATATTACTTCATCTTCAAAGACATAATCATTGATATATTTTGGTAAATTAGCCTTTTCAACATACCTAGAAAAATAAAAATATTTCGTAATTTCCTTATATTTAACATAAGCCATATTTCTTCACCATCCTAATTGTAGCATATAATAAAAAAAAACTAAAGTAGTAAACTACTTTAGTTATTTAAACTATAATAAGTAAATATAATATTATCGCCAGCACTAAATTTTGTGATATCTAATTGATAATCATTACTGGTATCAATATACAAATATCCATCATTTATAGCTGTATTAACATTACTTGGTCCAGTTACAGAACCATTTACTTTAAATTCAATATCTTTACTTGCATCTAAATTATCACCTATAGCAACTACTCCATTAGTACTTGTTTTAGATAACGCAGATATTTCTTCAGCTATATTACTAAATACTGATTCAATATTAGCAACCGTTCCCATGTAATAATAACTTGATGAAGTAGCTAAACCCTCCAAGATACCTCGAGCAGCACTTGTTACTTCAAAACCAATAGTATATATGGTTGTTCCGTTGGCTTTTAAAGTATCAGCTACAGTTTCATACCCATTACCACCATTTGGTTCTCCATCGCTTAAGAAGACAACTATATTTTCATTATTTGCATGTCTAGATGTCATATCTGTTAATGTTGAGCTTACTGTATTGAAAGCATCAGTATAAGGAGTCCCTCCATCAGCAGACAAACCATCTATGATACTTTTTATTTCACTAGGAGTGTTTGTATTAGTACATCCTTGTACTGTTGCTCCATTATTGGTTCCATAGACTCCCCACCAGGTTTGGTATTGATAAGGGAATGTTACTAAACATACTTCTGTTCCACCTTCAGTAGTTCCGTTAGGGAATATAGTATCAATAAAAGCTTTGGCTGCATTTTTCATGCTTGATAATTTATTATTATCATCCATACTGCCAGATATATCTAAAGCTAAGACAATATTTACACCTGTTTCAGATATTTCTTTAATAGAAATAGTCTTCTCAATATTATAAGTTTTTGGTGTTCCATTTGTTAATATACCATTAATAGTATAAGTTAGTTGACTAGAAACATCGCTACCAGCATTACCAGTTACTTTTACTTTAAATACTAAAGTATAAGTTTCATTAGAACCTACAGTTTTTTCCAAGCCAGTTGTACTTAATAAACTATCACGATCGGCTATTTCTGTAGTTGTTAAACCAGTATCAATTAACTCTCCATCTAAAGCAGTTATTTCACTTAACAAAGTTAAATTTTTAGCATTTATAGTTCCTGCTCCCGTACCAGTATTAGTAATAGTTAAAGTATAAGTAATTGTATCACCATACTCTACCTCACTGCTACCACTACTTGCTACTGATGTCATAGAAGCATTAAGAACAGCTACTGCTTTGTAATAGAAGATTATTTCATTTGTACCAGTTGTTATTGTAACATTTTTAGTTGTTGGAGCTACTTGTTCATAACCAGTAATTACTGGTGCTGTTTCCGTATAAGTTACACCAAATGTTCTGCCAGTTACTAGAGTTGAACTTTGAATATCAGTAGTACTATTTTCTAATCGATAGTAAACTGTATAAGTTAAATCAGTTCTAGCTTCCCAATTAGCTGTTAGAGTAGCGTTAGATGAACCCATTGTGAATATTCCAGCACTCGTTATATTACTTCCTGTTCCACTAAGAGTCCAACCTGTAAAGTTATATCCATCTCTTGTTGGATCAGCAATTGTTACACTAGATCCATAATTGATAGTTTGTGGTGTTGTGCCACTCCAGGTACCACCATTAGCATCGACTGTTAAAGTAAAGTCTTTTATACTCCAATGAGCATAATAAGTTTTATCTCCTGTTGTTCCTAAAAGAATACCTGTCACTTGGTTTCCACCATCTTCTTCGGTATACCAACCTAAGAAATTGTGAGATTCACTACTTGCATTATTAAATGTGAAGTGATCAGTTACTTTATAAGTGCTTTCATTTGTAGGATTATTAACATTTACAACTCCACTATCATTTATATTAAATGTTAAATTATAAGTGTTTTCTGTCCAATCAGCATACAAGGTTAAGCTAGCTTTTACAGTATCAGTTACAAAGTTCCATTTATTTAGAAGTTCTTCTTCTTTATACCAATCAGCAAAGCTATACCCTAATTTAGTTGGATCATTTGGTTCATTAATTGTTTCATTGTATAACACATTGGTTATTGGTAAAACATTACTACCACCATTACTTTCAAAATCAACGGTATATTCATTAGCTGTCCAATGAGCATATAGAGTAACATCTCCTATATTACCACCAGCTAAAGTAGTAACTAAAGTACCACCAGTTGCTTCTGTATACCAGCCATCAAAACTATGAGAAGTACTTGTAGCAGCGACTAATGTATAAGTCCCAGTTGTTACATTATAAGTATGTAAGGTATTAGTTTCAGTTGCTCCAATAACTCCAGTTTGATTTAAATTATAAGTAATATTATAAGTAATTAAATTACATACAGCATTAATAGTATCATCACTTGTTATATTGGTAAAATCTATTCTATCCCAACTACATGTATAGCCAGTTTGTGGTGTAACAGTTGGAATATCAGTTAAATCATTACCCCAATCAACCCCTCTATATATAGAACTACCAGTTGAATCAATAAATGTTAAGGTGTGTTTTTTGATACTCCAATGAGCATAATAGGTTTTATCTCCTGTCGTTCCAGCAGTAATGCCAATTTCTTTAGTACCATTTACACTATCTGTGAACCATCCTAAGAAATCATGAGATGTACTACTTGCATTAGCAAATGTAATAGCATCATCTATCGTATAAGTACTTTCATTTGTAGGATTATTAGCATTTACAACTCCATTATCATTTATATTAAATGTTAAATCATAAATATCTTTTGTCCAATTAGCATATAAAGTTAAACTTGATTTTACCGTATCAGTCATAAAGTCCCATTTATTTGTCACAGATGATTCTTTATACCAATCAGCAAATGTATAACCTAACTTAGTTGGATCAGTTGGTTCATTTATTGTATCATCATATAAAACATCATTTATAGAATCTACCGAACTACCACCCATACTATTAAATGTTACAACATAACTATTTCTGGTATATTCAATTCTAACTACAGTAGATCCGTTACCAGCAATAGTTTCTTGGTTAAATGGTTTAACAGTAAAGCCAGTATAACTATTTTCTTCAGCTTCTGTTTCTTCCCCAGTTGTTCCGGCTAAATTGTCGGTTTCTTTATAACTATATGTACCATCTATATTTTGAAGATGATGTTCTACTTTATAAGCAGTATCGGTATTTGCCGTATATATTACATTAACTGTAACATCACCATCACCCATAGTTCCAGAAACCGTTGGAATACTTGGCGTATATCCAGCTATTGCTGGACTTTCTTTACTATAAGTTTCATTATAATCATAATCTCCTGTATAAGTAGGTGCTGCAATACTATTATCAGCATACTTATAAGTAATTGTTAAATCATAATTATTTATGGTATATGTACCAGTTACATCAACATCATGATCTGGCATTGTACTTGGAATGCTATCCCAACCACTAAATGTATAACCTGTTTTACTTGGTTCAGTTAAAGGAGTTATATCTTCTTCGTATTTCTTTGTAAATGAGTTATATTCTTCACCATCAACATAATAAGTTAAAGTATGACTATTTCTCGTATAATTAATTCTTACAACGGTAGAGCCATCACCTTCAATATTTACTTGACTAAATGACTCTGCTGTAAATCCGGTATAGTCTTTTGCTTCAGCATTAGTTAAAGTGTCGGTTGTTCCAGTTAAAGGATCTATATCAGTAGGTGTAAATTCATAAAGACCTGTTTCTAATGTCTCTTGATAGTGTTCTACCTTGTAAGCTGTATCGGTATTAGCTGTGTATTGAGCAGTTGCTGTTACAGTTCCTGTTAACAATGTAGAATCATCTATATCCCAACCAGTAAATGTATAGCCATCATTGGTTGTTACAGTTGGTTTAGAAATACTACCAAATGTTGAATTATAAGCCACATTTGGAGTTGAAGTACTATCTATTGAACCATGAGTTCCTGGAGCAAAGTTAATAGCAAAGGTTTTAACTTCCCATTTAGCATATAAATATATGTTGCCAGTAGTTCCCGCAGTAATATTTGTTACTGGAGACCCAGTTCCAGCAGGGTTGGTATACCAACCTAAGAAGTTATGAGAAGTACTTGACATAGTAGCTGTTATATTAAATGAATCTTCAACAGTATAACTTCTGCTAGCAGGAGTTGATGTTATTCCTACAATTCCGGTAGGTTTATTGGCATTATATCTTAAATTATAATAATTAACTTTATAATATACTTTTAAAACGGTAGAACCATCACCACGAACATAAGACACTAATCTATTATTAAAGTTCCAACTATCAAATGTATATCCAGTATATTTGTTTTTATCAGCTGTTGTAACACTAACTAGTGTATCAGTCTTAGCTGTTCTCGTTACGATGTCAGCTGTTTGTAAAGTGTTGCCTTTATAATACTCTACTTTATATGGAGTATTTAAATTAGCTCTATAAGTTACTATCACAATAAGATTATTAGCTGACATTGTTCCGCTAACAACTGATTTATCAGCTGTATATCCAGCTATCGTTGGAGTTGTTATATTGTAAGCTTCATTATAAGTAACTTGGCCAACATATGGAAGTCTAGCAGGCAAACCATTTTCATATTGATAATAAACTATTAAGCCATATCTATTAATTGTATAACTACCAGTTATTTCCACATTATTAGCTGGCATCTTACTTGGAATACTACTCCATCCATGGAATGTATAACCAGTTTTACTTGGTCTTGCTAAAGGTGTAATAGAATCATTATATTTTACATTAAATGTTTCATAAACTTCACCATCTATTTTATAAACTAATTGATAAACATTTCTCGTATAATTTACTCTTACTACTGTTGAACCATCACCAGCAATATTTTCTTGACTAAATGACTGAACTGTAAAACCAGTAATGGTTTTAGCTACTGCATTAGTTAAAGTATCAGTTTCTCCTGTTAAATTATCAGTTGCATATAAAGTATATGTACCATCTAAGTTTTCAGTATAATGTTCTACTTTATAAGCAGTATCTTTGTTAGCCGTATATGTAACATCAACTATTAAATCACTAGCACCCATTTGACCACTTACAATGGTCTTATTAGGAGTATAACCAGCTATAACAGGTGAAATAATACTATATAAAGTATGGTACACATAAGTTCCACTATAACTTGGAGCTGCTATACTTTGATCTCTATCATAAGCATAGTTTATTTTTAAACTATAACTGTTAATTGTGTATGTAGAAGTAATTGTTAAATTCTTTTTAACATTAGTAAATGCTTTATCCCAACTACTAAAAGTATATCCTTCATGGACTACTGCAGTTGGTGCTGTGGCATTAAGCCCAACCAAAACACTTTGGGTTTTTAAAACGCTGCTATCTATTCCATCTACAAATTTAACTTTATAGTATGTATCTTCATCATCAGGTATACCATTATTATTTTTATCGTCAGCATATTTAGTAACAAAAGTAGAGTCTTCAAGTATTTCACTTAAATCTGCTACTGTGTTTGTCCCTTCAATATACCAATCAACAAAAACTAAATTTTTATGTTCTGGTACAGTAGGAGCCGTAACTGCCTTTCCCAGTTCTACTGTTTTCTCTGCAAGCACCTCATCATCATAACTATCAATAAATTTTACATCTCTTGTAACTATTGCTTTATTTTCGATACCTTTACCAAAAGTTATCATGAAAAAACTTAAAAGCAAAAAGACAAGGATAGCTATGATTCTCTTTTTGTTTAGTCTCATTTATTTAACCCACCTTCCCTAAAAAAAGTAAATAAACTCTTACGAATAAAATATTATCACAAGAATTTCTGTTTTGCAATCATTTTACACTCAAATTTTGATTTTAGCTTGACAAAACAGCAATTTGGTTTGTTCAAATAAAAAAGTCAATCTTTTTAAGATTGACTCTTCTATAACTCTTTTATCGTATAAGGTTTTAATTCTGTAGAAAAGACAGCTATTATTCCTGATCTTGTTTCTTGAGGGGAATTAGCAGTTGTTTTAAATCCTAAATATGAATATCCTTCTTTATCAAGATTTTTAACATATTCATTTATTTTATCTAAGTAATATTCACCATTTATTTTAAAATTACTAATATTAATAAAATTGATATCTTCTTTAACACTATTTTTTATTAATTCAAAAGCTATTGCTGAAAACAAATCCCCAGCAGCGTTTTCCCAAAAACGATCAGTTGGATCAACATTACTAAATATAACTTGTTTTATTTCTTCTAATAATGTATAGCATTCTTGAGATTTTCCTTCTTTATACAAATCATAGCTTTTTAAAAGTTTCTCTTTTACTTCTTGATATTTTTCTTCCACATTTATTCTCCTTTCTTCTTTTATTATGAGGCTGTATAGTTTATCTTGATCATTTTGGCAAGAATTATCTAAACTATTAATTATTTTATTTACACTATCTAAAGCTTTTTTAGTATTAGAAAATTGTTTCTCTAATTCAGTTTTTCTATTAATAAATTGTTCTTTTTCTGCTTTCGTAATAATATTATGTATTTCTGTTAATTTAAAACCTAAATCTTTTAATCTATTGATAGCTTTAGTTTTTATTAATTCTTCATCTGTATAATATCTATAATTGTTATATTTACCTGTTGATTTAGGTTTTAAAATGTTTAAAGAATCATAATATCTTAATGTTTGAACAGTTAGACCACTTATTTTAGCAAATTCTTTTATTCGATACATAATCCACCTCACTATTTCATATTAACATTATAGTAAACAATAGAGTCAATAGTAAATAAAAAACACTTTTAAAAGTGTTTAAGTTTTACTAATTCTATTTAAAGGCCAAATTATAAATAAAGACTTACCAACTATATCTTCTTTGGATACTAAACCTAAAGAAGAATCACGACTATCTAAAGAATCTTCTCTATTATCACCTAATACTAAGTACATATCACTAGGTATCACTCCATCAGGGCACTTTTCTATAGAACATATATCAGAAAACATAAAATTATTGGTTTCTACATCATCACTTAGAAATTCTTCGCTATAAGCTTCGCCATTTATATATAAAATATTATCTAAGTAATGAATTTCTTCACCAGGAAGCCCTATTATTCTCTTAACATAAAAACTACTATCAGCAGTTTCAATAGCTACAACATCATTTCTTTTAATTGAAAATAATTTATAGCTTATCTTAGAAAGCGCTGCTACATCACCATCTTTTAAATTAGGAGCCATAGAATTACCAACTGTTTGATGAAAAGAAAAAACATAAACAAAAATAAATATTGTTCCAATAATAACAATAATATAAGCTAATGTATCTTTAAAAAACTCTTTTACTCCTCTAAAATCTGGCATAATATACCTCTTAATTAAATCTATTCATTTGTTTCATCATTTGATTTATTTGTTTTTGATTAGGTTTTCTTCCCATACTAGACATTAATGTCTCAATCATTTTTTCATTAATTGGGGGATTTTTCTTTAGATACTTTTTCATAAATATTCTCGCTAAGAAAAAACCAATTACTATTCCGGGGATTAATCCTACTAAAACAAGTAAAATATCATGTAACATATTCTCAACTCCGTTCTCTATTTATTATAACATAAATTAACGATGCTTAGTCATACTAATCATTTTAGCATGAACAACTGTTCTTTTAGTATTATTACTTGAACATGTCGATAAAGTTATAATATTATCAGTATCGCTTACACTAGTATTAAAACTATATTTACTTCTTTCTAATAATGTTGATAAAAACTTATCATAATTTAAAGATTTAAAACTGGTCCTTAGATAATAGCCTTCTTCTTTAATAGTATAACTACTAAATATTTGATATCTTATAACATAATCTTTGGTAATTAGTTTTATTATGTGAACATCTTTATTATCTACCCAACTTTTACTTAAAGCTTTTTTTAAAGTTCCAAACATTGTTCCATTTATTCTATTATGGCCATATATAA
>ERZ795048.2450-NODE-2450-length-14911-cov-7.453487_pt1 | contig 14911 bp, 16 predicted proteins | sample MGYA00375132_ERZ795048 | MGnify/ENA primary metagenome ERZ795048 (study PRJEB30177, sample SAMN05720225) | activated sludge metagenome | isolation source: Anaerobic digester | place: Hong Kong | collected 2014-12-17 ...
GTGCGAGGGAGCGGTGTTTCCCATGGGATTTTCCAACGCGATCACCGCGTGGCGGGCCTATATTGCCGATGGAGGCTTTTGCGTACTACATGATGATGCATCCGATACAGTGAAAAAGCTTTCTTCGGTCACCAAATCCGGTTATGCACTGATCGATCATTTCACGCTCTCACCCGAAATCTGGTGGGAGCATTATTACGGCCCCCTTGAAATTGAACTGACGAAACTGTCCCCTTCAACCGACGGGAACCCCATATCATTCCCGGAAATTCGGGAAGAAATATCAGGATTTAAAAAAAATCCCGCACGCTACAGTTCTATCTTCATTCTGATGCAGAAAACTGATGACCGGAAATAAATTTCACGGGGGACCACCATGAAAGGAAAAAATGACAACAGGGAATCGTTCATAATACTGAAGGAACTCCGGACCATCCCCGGAGTGGGAAAATCAATTTCCCGCGACCTCCTGGACCTCGGGATACGAAAAATATCCGATCTGAAGGGCCGAAGCCCTGAAGCGCTTTATCATGAATTCTGCGCTCTCCGGGGCACACAGGTGGACCGCTGTATGCTCTATGTATTCAGGTGCGCGGTGTACTTCGCATCAGAAGAAAACCATGACCCGGAACTCCTGAAATGGTGGAACTGGAAGGACCGGGAGCTGTAACCGCTTACTTCTTTTTTCCCTGCGCCGCGACCCCTTCAATCGCTTTCTGCACCGCATCCGGGTCCCCGAGATAATGATGTTTTACCGGATGAAGGTCCCCGTCCAGTTCGTACACCAGGGGAACACCTGTCGGGATGTTGAGGCCCGAAATATCCTCATCACTGATATTGTCAAGGTGCTTCACCAGGGCGCGCAGGCTGTTGCCGTGGGCCGCGACAAGCACCCGCTCACCGGATTTTATTGAAGGGACAATGATATCGTGCCAGTAGGGAACAACCCGCTCCACGGTGTCCTTCAGGCACTCTCCCCGGGGCAGGTCCTTTTTCAGAAGGTTCCTGTATGCGGGATCGTTTCCCGGATAGCGCTCATCACTCACGTCAAGAAGCGGCGGGCGCACATCATAGCTCCTTCTCCAGAGATGGACCTGCTCCTCGCTGTGCCTCTCCGCGGTTTCCGCCTTGTTGAGCCCCTGAAGCGCGCCGTAATGCCGTTCATTGAGGCGCCAGCTTCGGTACACAGGGATCCACATCTGGTCAAGGTCATCGAGCACGATCCACAGGGTCCTGATAGCCCGTTTCAGCACCGACGTAAACGCCACGTCAAAAGAATATCCCCCCTCGCGGAGCAGCCTTCCCGCCTCGTGGGCCTCCTGCACCCCTTTCTCCGAGAGGTCCACATCGGTCCATCCCGTAAAACGGTTCTCTTTATTCCACACACTCTCTCCGTGACGGAGCAGTACGATTGTATACATTGAAGTAACCTCACTTCATTAAAATAAACACCCTCCGGCTCCCGGGGAGATATCGCCCCGTAAAACCGTTATGAAATAATACAAAAAATCTCCGGAGTTTTCAAGGGGGGGCGATATAATCCGCAGTATCAGAAAAACCGCCTCTTGATTATGTCACATATATGTTGTCCTTTATGTACACGACCCTGTTCCATGAATCGATTAATACTACACGAAAACAGTACCAAACACCCGGGAAAAAAGGCATTGATTATTTCCCGGGAAAAGGATACACTGCATACATACTCGTCAATCCGGCGTACAGCTGCACCGGATACCGGGTTTGAGTGTTATTTCACGAAGGAGGAACACAATGCTGCAGGACGGAGAAAAAGGAGTTATCCTTCAGCGCGACAAAGAAACCTATGCCGTTGCTCCCCATGTACCCTGCGGGGTCATCACCCCTGAAACCCTGCGGCGGCTCGCGGATGTTGCGGAAAAATATAATGTGGCCGCGATGAAACTCACCAGCGCCGCGCGGATAGCCCTTGTTGGAATAAAGGAAGAGGATGTGGAGGCCCTCTGGGAGGACCTCGCCATGGAACAGGGGGCGGGGACAGGCCTCTGCGTGCGGAGTATCAAGGCATGTCCCGGCACCGCCTTCTGCCGCATGGGACAGCAGGACAGCCTTTCCATGGGCATGGCTTTGGACAAAAAATATCACGGCCTCGAGACCCCGAACAAATTCAAGATCGGCGTGAGCGGGTGCCCCAACCAGTGCGCGGAAACCTGCATCAAGGAGATCGGCCTTGTGGGAATGAAAAGCGGCTGGCGCCTTTTTGTCGGGGGAAACGGCGGCGTGAAACCGCGCCTTTCGCAGGAGCTCACACGGGACCTTTCGGACGACGAGGCCCTTGCGCTGACCGACCGCATCATTACATGGTATAAAGAGCATGCGGAAGGGAAAAAACGCCTTGGGGCTGTCATTGAATCATACGGCTTTGAGGAATTCAAGAAGGACACTGTTGGATAGCAGGAAATGATTATTCACGCGAAACAAGGCCAGACAAGTTACGGGGAGGCAATCGGTATCCTTCTGCTGGATACATTCACCCCTTTTATACAGGGCGATGTGGGCAATGCCGCCACCTTCCCCTATCCGGTACGGTATCAGCGAGTGGAGGGCTTTACTGTGGCCCGGGCACTCGGGAAAGCGGGCTCAGTGCTGGAACCCCTCATTGAGGCCGCAGTGTCTCTCGAACGGGAGGGGGTCAGGGCCATTACCGGAGACTGCGGATACATGATACTCCATCAGCAGGAGGTGGCGCGGCGAGTTTCGGTGCCGGTGTTTCTCTCCAGCCTGCTGCAGCTGCCCTTTATCCTGTCAATACTGCCGCCGGAGAAAAAGGCGGGGATACTCTGCGCCAGCTCGGAAAGCCTTGACGCCGCACTGCTCAGCGCCGCGGGGATTCATGACTCCGGAAGGCTCGCGATTCACGGGATGCAGAACTATCCCGCGTTCAATGACACGTTTATCAAAGAAACAGGGACCCTGGACACGGAGGAGGTCCGAAAGGAAATGACCGATGCTGCGCGTTCACTCATTGCAGATCACCCCGACACGGGGGCCATTCTCCTTGAATGCAGCTGCCTTCCCCCGTACGCAGCCGCGGTCCATGACGCCACAGGGCTTCCGGTGTTCGACTACATAACCATGATCAACCATGTGCACAATGCCGTGGTGCCGAACCGCTACGAGGACCGCCTTTGACGGCTGTCCGGGAAACATCTATGCGAGGCGGCAGCGGCTTTTTCCGTTTCAATATTATTCCACTTCAGGAGGCGATTCATGATCGACACATGCGCAAAATGCGGAGACGAAAAGGACATTCACGCAACCTGTAAAAACTGCGGCGCGAAAGTATGCGCGTCATGCTTTGACGGGTGGACAAACTGTCCGAAATGCGACAATGGGGACATGGAACTTACGTAACCGGATCAGTTCCCGTACAATTCCACGCCAATAACCTGACTCCATCAATGCCGGTTTCAGGCTATTGGCGTGGAATGCAAAATTCGTTTCAGTAAACCGGCATATCAGCCTTTGTCTTCCACGGCCTTTTATCATTTCCCACTTTTTGCACAATCTTCTCCCGTATCCACTCGAATGGAAGATCATTTTGTGTCTGTTCTTTTCACCATATTCCAGGCATGGGTTTCTCTCGTTATCCATCAAAAAAGACACATGCTATTCAATCAGGGTATTTTAAACTTTCAGTAAGGTTGACATACCAATGGTTATATAATAATTGACTTTTTTTGTTATTTTCCACACAAGTCTTCATAATAAAGGTGATATATATGGGACGAAACCCGGCAATTGAAAAAAGACTGCAGCGCGAGAAAAACCGGAGGATTCAGGATATTCTCAATGCGGCGAAGCAGGTCATGGTAATGAAAAACTATTCCGGCGCGACGATGGATGATATCGCGGCTGAAGCAGGTATTACGAAACCGACGATCTACCAGTATTTCAGTACCAAAGATGAGCTCTTCGTTAGTATGGTCACACCGCTTATTGAATCACTCGCAAAAAAACTCGAGTCGATCCGGATATCTGTCCAAAAGGGGGATTACACCTCTGGTAAAGACATCGTTCACGACGTATTCAACGTATATTATGCGACATTTGATCAGGACCAGGAATTGTTCAGGCTTTTTAATATTTTTCTGCAGGTAGGCATTGCTCAGGAAATGAACGAAAAAGCAACTGCAATTATAAATAAATGGGGCGGGAAAAGTTTCAAGGAGGGAAACCTTATAGTAGACCATGCAGTCAGGGCAGGTCTTTTCAAAAACGTCGACGTTAACCACACAACAGATTTCGTATGGGGTACTTTCTGGGGAATCGTACAGATCGAACAGAACAAATGGGGAAAAAAAGGGATGAGCAGCTACCTGAAACCGGTCCTGCAATACGCTGAAAATTTCCTAATAACCGTTCTTGTCGCGAAATAGCCCGATTGTTTCACGGCCTTCAGGTTTAAGGTAATTATCAGGTAAGGGCCGGGCCGCGTTAATATGTATTCATCAGTCATCAAGTAAATTCCTCATGACAGCAGTACAGGGGCCCCGAAGGGCCCACTCTACAATAATTGCAACACTATGTATGTACCTATTGAATCTGCGCGGTGGCTCCTCTGGTTCCAAAATCAAGAAGTTCCATGGTCTGCTCGTTATCATCGGTAACAGATTTCACCATGCCATTAATCGGCACGGACGAATGATACCATGACTTTGAGCGATAGGTGCTGCCCAGGACAACCACTTCCGCGTTCACCACATTGGTCCTGCCGAAGACACCCGCGGGAACCCTCACCACCCCGCCGTCAGTGTATGTGCCGATCTTCACATTGACGCTTCGCAGCGAATTTTTATATACAGCACGCATCATATATATCATGGGGCCCTCAAGTTTCTGGACTTTACCATCCTCGCCTTTCACCTTGATCCAGCGGATATCGATATCATCCGTATTGCCGGTCCTTCTCGCCTTGTCCATTCCGTCGATACAGAGCTGCGCAACCGAGTCCTGTGATTCGGTCAGGTTCGAAAATTCAAAAACATAGGCGCTGCCGTCCCGTCCCACGATTGCTGTTTTGGAAATTGAGCGGGTCCCGTCATCTTCAGTAACACCATGCACAACATATTGTCCCACCGCATACCTCATGGGAGCTGTAAAACGACGGGAATTCCCGTAATTCCTGGAACTGCTGCTCTGCGCGAATATGCCGCCGATTTTTGCCTTAAGCTGAGGATTTGTTGAAGCACCGCAGGAAATAAAACCTGCAGCAACAAACAGTACTAAAATTGCTTTTTTCATCCAATCACCTTCCTGAAAAATTTTTTACTTTTCCGTAGTTAGATTTTATATGTCCGGAAAGGGACTTTTCTTCCATTTCCTGATTTTTGTCAATAAAATGAACCTCTTTCATAAAAAAAATCCCGTATACATCAGATTACACAATCTGATGCAGCCTCTGGAACACAAAATCTTCAATTTTTTATTCAAATCTTACCAATGTGTAATATATATTTTCCCGTTTCACAAAATAATCCATAAATGATTAATTAAACCGACCAATTGTACATATCATAGAATATGTGTAAAAAATTATTTTTGTTGACAGAATTTCCAGCATGAGATATATTGTTATCATACGGACGGGAGCTTTGGTCCGCTGAGTATAAACCCCGCTATTGATTGCATAACACCCTGAAACGATACGCATGGTTCCATTGGGGGACTACTATGCCAATCACGTGGAGACTATAGGAACGGGAGAAAACGGAGATTACAATTGAATGACATTACAGGCACTATTAACCTGAGAATACCCGACATACATGACGGAAGCACAATCCACAATCTGATTAAATCCTCACCTCCCCTTGACTGTAACTCGCTGTATTGCTACCTGCTTATCTGCAGGGATTTCAGAAAGACTTCGGTACTTGCGGAAACAGACAACAATATCGCGGGTTTTATTTCCGCCTACATCCCTCCGGAAAAACCGGATACACTTTTTGTATGGCAGGTAGCTGTTCATGAACGCGCACGGAAACTGGGGCTTGCGACCATGATGCTTGATGAGATTATTGCACGTCCCGGTCTTGAGAATATTGCATATATTGAAACAACTGTTACTCCTTCGAACGGTGCATCGGAAACACTTTTTCGCCGTTATGCGGAGAAGCATAACACGTCCTGCATCGAGTCGGTGTGTTTCCCCGCAGAGCTTTTTGGTTCCGGTTCTCATGAGGAGGAGGTTTTGTTTCGAATAGGACCGTTAAAAAAGTAAACTATAGCAACCTACAGGAGGTAGTATGAGAATATTTGAACAAATTGAATCACAGGTGCGGAGTTATGTCCGTCATTTCCCGACAATTTTCACAAAGGCAAAAGGCTCGCATCTGTATGACGAACAGGGCAAGGAATATATTGATTTCTTTGCCGGAGCCGGCGTGTTGAATTACGGACATAACAATCCAAAGGCAAATGAAGCGCTAATCGAATATATAAAAAACGATGGAATCATTCATGGATTAGACAAAGCCACGTCTGCGAAAAAAGAATTCCTTGAGACGTTTTACAACACGATCCTGGCCCCGCGGAACATGGAATATAAAGTCCAGTTCACGGGACCAACCGGGACCAACGCCACGGAAACCGCGTTAAAGCTTGTGCGCATGGTAAAAGGACGCTCGAACATCATTTCATTTACCAACGGCTTTCATGGTCTTACGATGGGGGCCATGTCGGTTACCGGCAACTCCTTTTACCGAGACGAGGCCTTTATCAACCGCCAGAATGTGACCTTCATGCCGTATGACGGCTACTTCGGCAAAGATGTCAATACAGCCGACTATTTACGGAGGTTTCTGGAGGACAGCAGCAGCGGCGTTGACCTCCCTGCGGCAATCATTCTGGAAACAATCCAGGCGGAAGGCGGCGTCAACGTTTCAAGTGAAAAATGGCTTCAGGACATTGAAAAGATATGCAGAGATTACGACATCCTTCTCATTGTGGATGATATTCAGGTGGGGAACGGACGGACTGGAAATTTTTTCAGTTTCGAGCGCTCGGGGATTAATCCTGACGTGATCACCATGTCAAAATCCATAGGAGGCGGACTGCCGCTGGCCCTGGTACTGATAAAACCGGAACTTGACCAGTGGAGACCCGGGGAGCACACGGGCACATTCAGGGGCAACAACCTTGCCTTTGTGGCGTCAACACAGCTTTTGAGCTACTGGGAAAACACAAATCTTTCCGAGGCAGTTGCCTATAAGGGCCAGATTCTGGAAGAGGAACTTACAAAACTCGTTGATAAATATCCGGAGCTGAACGCGGAAGTCAGGGGCTACGGGATGATATACGGGCTTCATGTCCCCATGAGAGGGTTCTGCAGTGACGTATCAGCCGAAGCATTCGAGCGCGGTCTTGTTATCGAGCTTGCCGGCGCGAAGGATGATGTACTCAAGTTTCTCCCCCCCCTCGTCATCGAGGAAGACCTCCTGAGAGAGGGCCTGAAAATAATTGATGACGCGATCAGGGCAGTCCTGGACCACCGGGAATCAGTCATCAAGGGGGAAGAGCTGTGATTGTCCGCACAATTGAAGAAATCAAAGGATCTGAACGTGAAGTATTCGCTGAAAACAAAAACTGGGTAAGCCGGCGCCTTGTCCTGGAAGATGACGGCATGGGGTTCTCGTTTCATGAAACAATCATCTATGCCGGCACGGAAACGGAGATATGGTATAAAAACCATTATGAAGCGGTGTACTGCGTAGAGGGTGAAGGGGAAGTTGAGACAATTGATGACGGTAAAATCTACCCGATACGCCCCGGCACAATGTACGCGCTGAACCTGCATGACCACCACCTGCTTCGCGCAACCCGTGACATGCGTCTTGTGTGCGCGTTTAATCCGGCCCTTGTGGGAAATGAAGTTCACCGGGATGACGGTTCATATCCGCCGCCTGAAGAAATGAAAAAATAATATGCATAAGAAAAGCCCCTCCGGGGGCTTTTCTTATGCAGGAACCATATTCAACACTGTTTCAAACTTCAGTTAACCGCTGCACCCTGGCCGGCAAAAATATTTTTCCCGAAATCGACATAGTACTCGAAAGCCTCTTCCTGCTCCTGGCGGCGGATGTCATTAATCTCGTCAAAATTACTGTTCAGCACCGACACCACAGATCCGTCAATCGTTGCCGATGAAGCCATCTGCTTCAGCACTTTCATCGCGGCATGGGCTTCCATCGCTTTCCGGTAAGGCCTGTTTTCAGTAAGGGCCACAAACACATCAGTCACCGCGATGATACGCGACCCGAGATACAGCTCCTCTCCTCCAACATGGAAAGGATACCCGGTACCATCCATCCGTTCATGATGCAGCGAAGCCCATATGTTGATGACTTCAAGGTTCTCAATCATACTCAGCATTCTGTATGTCAGGTACGGGTGTTTTTTTATTATCATATACTCCATCGGGGTCAGTGCCGATGGTTTGTCGAGAATTTCGCCGGGCACCGCAAGCTTCCCGAGATCATGCAGATATCCGGCAAGCTTCATCATCATGGATTCCTGTGGAGAATATCCCATAAGCCCTGCCATGCGTTCGGAGGCTGCTGCAACACCGCTTGAATGAGTGGAAGTAAACCTGCTTCTGAAATCAATGATCTGGCACAATATCCCGGAAAGCTCCAGCAGTTCCGAAAGGTTCAGCCGAACGGACTTAAAAGATCTGCAGCCGCGTAACACTGAATCCGGATACGAAAGCTGAAACCAGAAATACTCCTTTTCCCCGAGGCTTCTGTATGCATCAACGACATCCGGGGCAAACATGGTACCCCTATGCCCGGTAATTGTCTCTGTCACATGTTCCGCGTCACTGAGAGAAAATTCTTTTTTCCGGCTCATGATGTCGATACGGTCAGCGAGATGTATAATATGGGACGCAACCGGAATATCCTCTCCGCCGAAACCGCGCCCGCTCCTGTCCCACCAGTCATGGTGATAACGGATCAAATCCGCCGCCCCCGCAAGGTGTGAAAATTTTTTCAAAAGCAAATACCCCGCATCAGCATGGTGATACGGATTCACTTTCCCTATGCGCTCCTCAAACTGCAGAAGTTCTATCCGCTCCATAAGACTGAGTGCCCCTATGTCATGAAGCAGGGAGGCTATTATGGTCTGCTGCTGTACCTCCTCGTCAAGTCCCATCTCCCTTGCGATGGAAAGCGCGATCACTGCGACCCTTTTATGGTGATCAAACAACGCAGGCGACACCATATCGGCAGTGGCGGAAAGAAACATCGATATATCATAAAGGGAAACGCAGTTTTCCTGCAATAGCATCATACATCTTTACCCGTAAATCCTCAATCTGTGTCTCTGGAAATTATATCATACACATCCGGTTTGTCATAAAAAAAAACAAAGACACCATCAGGAGCCGTCAGTTTCCATAGAAAGCTTTTTCTTCCTGTACGCACCCGGTGAACACCCTGCAATCCGGGAAAAGACCGTGCTGAATGTGGTATTCGAATTAAACCCAACCGCGACACCTATTGAAAGTACTGAACGGTCAGGTTCCTCCACCAGCATTTTTTTTGCCTCCTTCACCCGGTACTCATTTACGAATGAATTAAAATTCTTTTTCAGTTTTTCATTCAGTATTTCTGAAAGCTGGTGCACCGTCACATCAAGATCATCGGCAAGCACTTTTATCGACAGTTCTTCGTCTGCAAAGGCTTTTTCCGCATCCATAATTTCATGAAGGCGGCTCAGTATTTTTTCAACATTAATACCTTTAATTTTAGACTGTTCATAGTGGGCACGGCGGGTCTCTATCTTTAACAGACGGTTAAAGTCCGGATGACGCTGTGTGGCCACATATACCGAACACAGGGTGGCATTCGCCATGATGACAGACCAGTGCACAAGTTCACGGGAAATAAAATCACCCAGCGCCATAAGGGCCGTGGAGGTAATAATGCCTATTGCGAATACATACCCCATCCTGGAAACCATAAGTGAATGCTGTGCCTGCAGGGATTTCCGCGGGGGCTGCTCTTTCCATATTACCGACATCTGCACCAGGGTAGGTATCATTGCAGCCACAAGGTACAGCTTGGGCAAGGGATACAGCAGATGAACAATCTTAAAATAAAGCGGAAGCTCACGAAAAGAACTGCTGAATACAGGCATATACTCCATATACTGCGGCTGCCATGTTATATCATCGCAAAAAAGGGGAACCCCCAGGATAATCACGGATACCAGAGCAGGAAAAGCCAGCAATACAAATGAGCGGTCGGCACGGAACCGGTTGACAATGACCCAGCGGTAACGGAGGCTCATAAGGGGCGCCGCGAGAAACGACACCGGGATTATATAGAGTGCAAGAAAATGAAACCGGTGCAGAAGGTCTGTTGAATACAGGGACACCTGAAAAATCCAGAACCCCAGGCCCAGAAACGAAAAGGCATAGATATAACTTATGAGCGCTTTTTTCCTGTAAAACAACTGCCCCATGGCAATCATAATGGAAAAGAAGCCGCCGAAAAACATCAGAAGCGGAATAAATTCCATGTTCCCTTCTCAGCCTGAAAAAAATCAGTGCACCCTGGATACACGTTTCGGGCCATTCCTCCATAGTTTCAACATTATACTTTTTGAACCGGAAGCTCTTTCAGATATATATATCTGAAAGAAAGGTATCGCATATTCTGCTATATTTCAAAGCATCAGGAAATTTTCATCCCTGTCAGACCTTTATGATTGGAACAGTGAATCCTCACAACAAAAAAACGTTTTTCATGTCGTTCTTTCATCCGTTGCAGGGGACTGTTCACCATGTTTACATCATATAACGGGGATGGCATTATTCTATTTTTTGGAGGCATTATTATGAATACAAAACTGCGGCAGACGAATTTTGACGGACGGTGGAAACTCCCTCTTCTCCCGGACTACGTCATGAGATGGGCCGACCTTACCCCTGATAACGACTGCATCGTATTTGCCGACACCGGCCGGGTGATCAGCTACAAAGAATTCGATGAACTCACCGATCTTTTCGCAATGCGGCTCAAAAAAATGGGCATCGGAAAGGGGGACATCGTGGTGACACAGCTCCTCGGCGTACCGGAATTCTACATGCTGGTATACGGCTGCCTTAAAATCGGGGCGATAATATCACCCATTGACGTCAAGGAACAGTCCCATGAGGTTGTGCGCGACCTCGATAAAATCAAGGCAAAGGCCTTTTTCTGCTACGGGAAAACATCCATCCGTGACTTCACGGAAGTCGTGGAAACCGTGAAAAAAGAATGCTCCTACGTGGAACATATTGTGCAGTGGATACCCGGCGGCAGCGGGGGTGATTTCGTCGCGGGAACAGAAAATTTCGAATCCCTCTTCGGCGATGCGGCACTCAGTGAAATTAAGGGAGACACGTCGCTGGCGGCACAGCTCCTCGCGGACTACGAGAAACTGCAGCCCCGTGACCCTGCCCTTATTATATTCACCACCGGCACGACGGGGGACCCGAAACCGGCCCTCATGTCCCACCTCAGCATCATGACAAACAATGCGGTATTCTCACGGGGAGTGGGCCTGTACGGGTGCGATTACCGGTTCCTCAACATTATGCCCACAAGTCATGTCGCCGGGACAGCCCAGGGACCAATGACTGCGTGGTTCTGCGGGGGTGCCATTGTGACCCTCAGCGTCTTTGAACCGGTGAAGTCCCTTGAGGCGGTAAAAAAATACCGCGCCAATTTCTACGGCGGCGTACCCACCATGTTCCGGATGATATGGGCGCTCCCGAACTACAGTGACTATGACCTTTCAAATCTCCGGTACGCCCTGTACGGCGGCAGCGCAGTGGACACCGCCTTCCTGAAAGAGATGGCGAAGATGGCCCCCACCTTCGGTACCGCCCTCGGGATGACGGAAACCTCGGGATATTTCACCTGCACCCCCCGCGGCATCTCCGTGGAAGAAATGGCGGGTCAGGTAGGACAGTTCTATCCGGAGCTCGCGAAGGTCACCATCCGCAAGCCGATGAACGAGGACGGCACCGCCGGGGAAGAGCTTCCCGAGAACGAACCCGGAGAAATATGCGTTGACGGGGACGTGGTGTTCCTCGGCTACTACAACAACCCTGAAGCCACAGCGAAGACAATATCGAAAGAAGGCATCCTCTATACCGGCGACATGGGATACCTGAAGGATATGGGGACCTACAGGGCCCTTGTGTTTTCCGGACGAAGAAAGTTTGTCATTAAGCCGAAGGGATACCTTGTGTTCCCGGACGAAGTAACGGACTTCCTCACAAAACACCCGAAGATAAACCAGGCGCAGGTTGTCGGCGTCCCCCATACTATGTTCGTGGACGGGGTGTTCGCCTTCGTACAGCCGAAGCCCGGAGAGTCCCTTACCGCCGAAGAGGTCATGGAATACTGCAAGGGGATCGCATCCTACAAACGCCCGATTCATGTGGAGTTCTGGCCGGTAGATCAGCAGTTTCCGATGAACAAAACCGGAAAAGTCAATTCGATGGAGCTCATTTCCATGGCGGAAAAGGCAGTGGAGGAAATCAGGAAGAACGGCGGCTGGGACGCACAATAATATACTCTTTCCTTCGCCGAAGGATATACCTCTATAGTCAGGGCCCCCGCCGTAACGCGGGGGCCTTTTTTCATTCCCCGGAAGGAGCATCAGAAAAAATATTTTTTCAGAAGCGATATGTTCCCTTTTTTAATACACTGCATTCCGGAATACTTCATCACCATTCTTATTTTTTCACGGTACTCCGGCTTGTAGCAGTGGGAGGGGCATTTTTTACATGCCGGTTTCGGGTCATGGGGGCAGATGATGCGCATGGACACCGCGTATTTCAGGAGCCTGCCGCATTCGTCACAGAGCTCACCGGCGCTGGTGCCGCAGTATCGCCCCACCGCACCGCCCGCGGTAAACGGAGCACGCTCCCTCTCCCCATGGTGCCCGTCACAGTACAGCGAGATAAATTCCGCGAGCACCTCCGCGTCCCGGCGTATGGCCCCGCTCACCGCAGGGGGCCGTTTCTCAGTCATCAAAGGATATCACCCCGCACAGAAATAACATACTCCTTTATTATACCCCTTTTTCCGGAACGGTCAAGGGCTTCATCCACAAGGGCCGTTACGCCGCCGCAGCAGGGAACTTCCATCCTGGCGATGGTGATGGAATTTATTTTATGCCCGGTAAATATTGCCGTCAGCTTTTCAATATACTCTTCACTGTATGGATCGAGTTTCGGGCAGAACATGATGACTATTTTCCCCTTCAGGAACCGCTCATGAAAATTACCGTAGGCGAAGGGGACACAGTCCGCCGCGATAAGCAGGTCCGCGTTATCAAAATACGACGCCCCGGGATTCAGCAGTTTCAGCTGCACCGGCCACTGCCGCAGCTCCGACACCCCCTGAACTGTCCCCTGTGCATGCGCTGCAACAACAGGTGCCTTCCGCAGGTCAATGGTCTGTGAACCGGGGCATCCCCCGCCATGGCAGGGAGCTCTGTCGTGCATCGCAGGAGCTGCAATCCCTTTTTCCTCCAGGCATGAAACCGCTTCAGCGAAATATCCCTCCTCACCGTGGTCCCGGAGGTGTTTCAGGTGCGCCTTTATCACTTCAGGCCCTTTCGGGATAATGTTCTCCATCATAACGCGCCGCTCATCATAGGGCTCCGCCTCACGTTCAACAACGGTTATCGCCCCCTCCGGGCAGGTCCCGATACATGCCCCGAGACCGTCGCAGAACAGATCGCTCACAAGCCGCGCCTTACCGTCAATTATCTGCAGGGCCCCTTCCGGGCAGTCAGGAACACATTCTCCGCAGCCGGTGCATCTATCTTCATCAATCGTGATAATGTTTCTTTTCATTATTTTCTCCAACTGAAACTGAATTGTGATTTGTAATCTTTCACTGCCCCTCGCCGCATGAACCCGCCATGGGGCACCACTCCGCACACCCCTTCTGCAGCCGTGAGTTTCTTATCCTTTCACCGCATCCGTGACAGTTCCGTGAAGGGTCATCTTTAAAAAACTCCACCATTGTACCGCACCGGGGGCACCGTATTTCATAAATATCATTAAAACTCCAGTACCTCATATCCGTTCCCGGACACCGTCCCTGATTCATCCTTCACCTTCCGGTTATTGCGTTACAACGTCAGGCATTGCCGCCATGGTAAAAAAAACATAGCACATTCCGCGTTAAACCGCATTGACCCAGGTCAACGTGAACCATTTTTTATTGTTTTTTTTTCGGGGGATGATACTGTTCTGTCATGAAAAAGAAAACCTTACTACAGGACACAGACCTTTTCAGGGAGCTGAACCCCGACGCGCTCCGGCAGGTGGAGGCCCTTGGCACAATGCGGGACCTTGCGCGGAACGAAACACTTTTTCTTGAGGGCACAGAAGGGACCGCCTTTTTTCTTGTCCTTGAAGGCACCATTAAAATTTTTAAAACGTCATTTGACGGAAAAGAATTCATCATGAACCTTATAGGTCCCGGTGAAATATTTGCCGAAGTGATACTCTTCGAAAACGAGACCTATCCCGTCAGCGCTACAGCTGTAGCGGCGTCAAAGGTTTTCGCAATCCCGAAAGCCCCCTTCCTCTCGATGCTGGACCATCGTGACTTCCGCAATGATTTCATCGCCACCCTTATGAAAAAACAACGGTACCTCGCGCAGCGGATACTCTATCTTTCGGCCTATGACGTGGAGGAGCGGTTTTTCCGTTTTCTCGCCGAACGGTACGGGAAAGAGGAGATATATCATATCACCCTGTCAAAAAAGGAAATAGCATCCGCTATCGGCACCATTCCGGAGACCCTTTCCCGCCTCCTCGCGCGCCTGAAATCCCGGGAAATACTGGAGTGGGACG
>ERZ795048.2453-NODE-2453-length-14901-cov-6.770241_pt1 | contig 14901 bp, 17 predicted proteins | sample MGYA00375132_ERZ795048 | MGnify/ENA primary metagenome ERZ795048 (study PRJEB30177, sample SAMN05720225) | activated sludge metagenome | isolation source: Anaerobic digester | place: Hong Kong | collected 2014-12-17 ...
ATCTCAGTTCATTATAAAAGTTTTAAAATTTTGTCTTGCAAACTGAGCCATTATACATTTATGACTTCGAGGCTCTAGGAATATGCAAACTAACGCAACACTAAGCATTCCCTACATTCTAAAGTTATATGCTCAAAGTATATGCCGAAGTATTGTCTTTGAATGCAAGGCGAGCATGTATGCGGTTTTTGGGCAGGATATTAGCTATTACAACGCTTTTTCTCACACCGTACGGCTAATCACTTGTAATACGCCCTTGCCTTTTTATTGCCAAAATTCCGTCCAATGTGGTGGCGGTGATACGCAGCCGGATAAGGTACAATAAATTGCGCAAATTTAAATAGTGATAAAAAAGAGACAAGGTTTGCAGATCTCTGTTAGAATGAAGTTGCGATACATCATTCTGAAAGGAGACTGTAAACCATGTCCGAAAAAATAGTACCGCTAAACGAGGAAGCAATCAAGGGTCAACTCAAGGAACTGGTCCGCGGGAGCGTAGAAGAAACACTCAAACCACGGAATACGGGCGATTGAAAACATAAAAGAAGTGCTGGCTTCTCGAAAGTGATTGGCTTGCAGCCAAATCCGGAACTGCGGAAAGGGACCGCCCTCAGGCCCCATCCTTACCAAATACACTCTTATAGGTGAAAATTGTTAAAATTATTTATATTGGCGTTCTTCACAATTCTGATTCTGGCCTGCTTGGATCTCCACGCGTTTTTAATTTTTTAAGCCGAATTTGTGGGGTTTATTTGGGGTTTATTTGGTCAAAAACGCACAGAAACACATGAAATCGGGCTAAAACAAAAAGCCAAAAAACCTCATTGCAATGCGATTTTTTTAACCGATTGCACATGGGCAAAACTAGAAAACGTCAATTCGGGACCAAGAGGCCGCGAGTTCAAATCTCGCCACTCCGAACGTAAAAAAGCAGGTAACCGCATGGTTAAGCGATTCCCTGCTTTTTTATTTTTGCTCTGACACCGTTTGCCGACTTTTTTAGACTTTTCCGAAAATGTGTGTTGGTTAATACGGAACACCATCCTCCGTGCTCCATGATGTATTTGTCCGGCACTCCGAGGGCACGAAGCATCAAGGCGTGATCATGTTAAAGATCATAAAATCCGCGACGATCAAAACATAGCGGTTTCATATGGAATAAAGTATATTCAATGATTCCACAAGCTTCTTCAGCGCCCTCTGTTTTGAGCACCTTGTATGCAATATTTGTCATTGCCCGAGTGAAATGGCCAGAAAGGGGCGCGGATATACTTCTGTTTTGGCGGCGTAAACCATTGCGGATAATATCCGTGCCCCAATTCTGCGAGGGTTGACGAGTTTCCGGCAAACCGGGGAACTCCTTTAGCACTGCGGATAATCTATTCGGAAATCATTTTTTGCCAAACATCCGGCGTTGCTATTTATTGATACGATTTTTAATCTTCCGTGCAAGTTTCCGCCGTCAACTGAACATTGATCTTTGCCAAAAGCTTTGAAGAAAGAATATTTGCTAAGATGAGTGCGGTGACGCCGGCGACAAGTTTGCCTATGGTGACGGGGAAAATCATTTCAGAATTGACTCCCGCGACAAAACCTAAATGGTCACCGAAAACAAAGGCCGCGGACACGGCGAAAGCCACATTTAGGATTTTGCCTTTGTCATCCATAGTTTTCATCATATCGAACATGGCGATGTTGTTTGCAAGGGTAGCGACCATTCCGGCGGAAGAATTTTCATTCATGCCGAAGATTTTACCGAATTTCATCAACGGCTTTTTAAAGACACTGGTGATGAAATGCACCATCGGGAAAGCGCCGATGAGCACGAAGACAATGGAGCCTATTGTTAAAACACCGTAAAAAAGCTGATTCGTTCCGGTTTCAGGGTCGATTTCCACCATTGTATCGAACAGAGGAAGCATGATGCCGGTGTTCTGCTGGAAAACCGCTATGGTGATGGCAATGGTTATCATCACGGTCACGGCATTTCCGAACTTGGCGAAGCCGTTCATCATCGCCATGGGCTTGAACCAAAGGCCGACGGCGATGAGCCCGGCAATGATGATGACGGGAATCAAATTCAGAACAATGCTCATAAAGTTGATCTTGTATTCAGTGAGATTCATAAAAAGACCGCCTACCAAGCAGCCGATAGGTATGGTGACAAGGCCGCACAGGATTCCGGAAGCCAGGAATGGACGGTCTTTTTCCTCAACGATCGAAAGCCCGACAGGGATGCTGAACACGATGGTTGCGCCCATCATTGAGCCAAGCATAAGGCCTGCGAAATTGCCGACCGCCACATCCTCTCCGGCAAGTTCCATTGCCAGCGGGTAGCCGCCCATATCACAGGCCAGCAGAGTAGTCGCAAACATCGCCGGAGAGGCGCCGAGGAATTCATATACAGGGCCGATGAGGGGCTGGAGCACCATGCGCAGGATGGGTGTCATGGTAACGATACCGACCATTGCAAAACAGAGAGAACCCATGGAGTTGAAACCGTCATCGAATTTTTCTCCATAACCGAGCTTGTTCCCGCGTATTTTATCGACGGCGCCGACCACCATGAAAATCATCATCACGGTTAGGATCACCGAGTTGATAGAAAGATTTTCTATATATCTCTGAAGCGACGCGATGAAATTATCAAAACTTGTGATATGGCCGATCAGTTCTGAAAACATGTTTTTTCCTCCTTAAATGAAAATATTCAGTCGGGTCTTACGGAATAGCGCCGAGCTCTTTGCTGCTGCACCCGGCATCGCTTTTTTGCTTGACCTGCATTTCCCGATCAGTATTTCAGCGGGTTTTCGGCGCAAAACACCACGGCGTCCAGAAAAGCTTCGCAGGCGGCTTTACAGGCGGATTGCGTTCCGGTCAAAAGTGCTCCGGAGTAGTTGGTCTCGGACGGCGGCTCAAAATAGAGACACATTCTGGTGTCGGCGGCTTTCAGCGCCGCATCTATGCCAAATTGGGCCTCGATTGGTGCCGCGATCAGGTAAGCTAGCGGCTGGCCAGCTTCGATACCGGCCATCTCTGAAAGATATGAGCCTGTTCTGGAAATACAGTGGGCATAGTACAGCACCGAAGCGTCGTCATTTGCGGCATAGTAGGCCGCCTCGTTCCCGACCATGCTGATAGCTGCGGCAAGCCCGGCTTCCACTTCGGCCGGATTCGGCCCGGAGATCACCCCAATAAATTCTCCTGCATATTTTTGGGTGGCGCGGCCTGCTCCGCCGTACATGGATTTGCCCAAAACAACTTTCACATCGGCACGTTTTGTAGCCTCATCCATGGCGGTGTAGCCGACATCATCCCCATCGGTGGAGAACATGCCGACGCTTCTATGGTCGGGCGGTAAATTCCATTGTTTTTGGAGTTCCGCGCTCAGGCTTGGAATGATCTTTACCATCAACACCTTGGTTTCAAGTTTGTCAAACTTCAACGGATAGGCCTCCTTCTTGTTTGTTTTTTGTCATTGGTGTCAAAGGTCAAGGCCAAGGCCTGAGATTTTCCGCTCAAGCATCAGCTTTACAATATCGGCAATGTGGGCTCCGGCTTCGGTTGGCGGGGTACCGCCTCTATGAATATTGGAAATCACGGTGCGCCCAGCCTCCGGCATACCGACATACCCCTTATAAGTAATGTAAGCGCTCATGGATTCACCGGTCGCAAGTCCGGGACGCTCGCCGATCAGGTTGACCGTAACGACAGAGCCGAGAATCTCCGTAACGTGATCCATGATGCCGACCCGGGCGTAGCGTACGAAAAAGGGAGTTCCCGCGTCTATTCCGTAGGCCTTGAATCCCTGCATGATGGCGGGCAGCACGGCTTCAATGTTGGCGGTCACCGCTGTTGATGAAAGTCCGTCGGAGATAAATACCTGTGCCTGCGGGTGATTTTTACATTCGGCTTTTATTCTTGCGGTAGTCTCCTCGTCAAAAAGCCGCCCCAGATCGGGCCTCTGCAAATACTCCGCTTTGGATTCGCACCGCGTTTTGTACGACTGCATGCCCAGCTTTTTGATGAAGTCCTCAGGAACCTCCGTAAATACGGCGTCCACGGCCACGGCATGATCGGCGCGGAAACGAAGGAAGGTGTCGGTTTTAAGGCGTGTGCCGGCACGCCAGACGCCCAGCCGCGCGGGGGTTTTGGATTTCATGCGCATGTACTCGGCCTTGTTGCACGGGTTGGGTATGAGAAAGTCGTCCTGAAGGCGGATAGATGTAATGTCCGGTATCATTTCTCCTTCCGGCGCTCTTTCCGCGGAGCATCCGTTTTCCGATTTGCTGATCACTTCCGATACGATGCGGGATATGATATCGTGCAGTCTGTCGTCAGTTGCCATTTCAATTCCTCCTTATCTTTCCTGCTCGGGGTCATTTAAAAAACATGGAAGCGTCGCCGGCCTTGTCAGTGAGCGCGCCCAGTTCGTCCATAAGGCCGAGATTCATCATCCACCTATGAAATTCCACCACCGGTTTGCGTCCGGTCATAATGCGCATGGTGGCGTTGTCATGATAGCTGTTATCCTGATAGCTGAGCATGACGTCGTCGCCCAAAGGCAGACCGGCCACATAATTTGTACCGACAAAGCACATGAGCATGTCGATGATCTCAAGGTCGTTCTGGTCGGCGTGCATATGATTTGTATAGGCACAGCCGCTTCCCATCGGTAAGCCGCTCATCTTGCCCATGAACTGGTCCTCAAGATGGGCGCGAAGAGCCTCTCTGCCGTCGTAAAGGCTTTCTGGGCCGATGAAGCCGCTGACATTGTTCACGCAGAAAGGTTTGTATCTTTTCCCGTAGCCGTAGGTGCGGGCTTCGAGGGTCATTTCATCGACACCGCAGTCGGCATCAATGGACATTTCGGAGCCCTGTCCGGTCTCAAAATACATGAGGTTCGGGCCGGAGGCGATCCCTTTGTGGCGGATAAGGTCGTCGGCCTCATCCAGCATTTCCGTGGTGATGCCGAAAGCGCGGAGCGCGGGCTCTGTCCCGGCAATGCTTTGAAAGAATAGGGAGAGGGGAGCCCCCTCCTTGACGGCCTGCATCTGGGTCGTGATATGGGAAAGGACGGAGGACTGAGTTGGACAGCTCCAGTCCTCCATGAATTTATAGACGGCATTGGCGATACGCTTGGTGTTTTCGACATTGTCTTCCACCGGGTTCACCCCGATCATGGCATCGCCGCACCCATAGGCGATACCTTCCAGTACGGCGAGCATGATACCGTCGATGTCGTCGGTGGGATGGTTCGGCTGGCTGCGGAAAGCCAGTATCTCCGGCCGGCCAACCTCTGTGTTGGCCTTGCCTGTAACAATGATCTTTTTGCTGGTGTAGGCAAGATCCATGTTGCTCATGATCTTGGCAAGGCCGGCGATCACTTCGGAACAAAAACCGGAAGAGAGGATCCTTATGTCGTTGCCGCTGGTGTGGCAGTCCATAAGATATTCCCGAAGATCGCCAAGGGTCATATTCCTGAACTTTTCATAGTAATAATCATTCAGTCCGTCGATGATGACTCTTGTGCAGAAGTCGTCCTCATAGGGGACGGCCGGGTTTTCGGTCAGGTCTCCGACCGTCAGATGGGACAGGACGACTTTCGCGGCAACACGCTCCAAAGCCGTTTCCGCCGCGATTCCCTGAAAAATATCGCCGGATTTTGGCTCGTTGGCCTTTGCAAGTACATCTTTCACATCTTTGAACTGATACGTTTTTCCATACAGAGCTGTTTTCAATATCATTTTCGCATCCTCCTTTTACCTGTTTGCCATTGAACGGTCATGCCCGCCATTTGTGCATATCTTTTTAAGGTCAGCCTCCTTCCGGGCGGAATCGACATTTTTTGCGCGTGGAATCGGATAAAAAAGCCCGAAAATATGCTTTCGCATACTTTCGGGCTGCTTCGCCGTTTTTATCCCGCCTTGCTTCAACGGGATACGTTATTCATAAAAATCGAAGGAGACTTTTGTCCCGGTTTTGTCGGTAACTATTTTTAATTCACCGTTCAGTTTTTCATTCACAATGGTCTCCACAAGGTCAAGCCCCATGGCGCCATCCCGACGTTTGCCTGGATCGTAACCGACGCCGTTGTCCTTGACGGAGACTGCCGTAAAGAGAAACTCCTTTTTGACGATGACGGTTACGTTTCCGTCCATACCTCCGGGAAATGCGTGGCACAGCGCATTCTGCACAAGCTCGTTTACGACGAGGGCCACGGATGAGGCGGTGCTTGCCGAAACCTCCACATCGTCGCCGGTTATCCTTACGGTAATATTTTGCGTTGCCGCCGGAGAGTTCTGCAACGTGTTTTTACGCAGTAATTCGAGAACGAATTTCAGGGACATCGTCTCCTGCGTGACATGGACGATTTCCTCAAGCGTTGCCGCCAGCGCCTCAAGGCGGCCGGCCGTGTTCGCTAAAGTCTCCTTTGCCGCCTGTGAATCAAGATATTTTTCTTGATAGCGCATGGCGTCGGCAAACATATGCAGGCTGTTGCTCATTCGGTGGCGCAGTTCACGTATGGCCACTCCCTGCATGGCGTTTTGCTTTTTCAGTTCCATCATGTCGGAAACGTCCCGGATGATCAGAACATATTTAGTGCCGGGAGTGGTAAGAGAGACTATTTTGTAATCCAATGTATGGCTGCTTACGATCACCCGGCGAGGTTCCAGCGGACAGTTGACGGGATTGTCCTCGGCACTTATATAGCTTTCCGCGTCGAGTTGGATATTGGTCATCGTCATTCCGATGATATCGTCCACATATCCGAGCTGTGAATACAGCTGAGCCGCGGCCTTATTTCTGCCGGATACGAGAAATTCATCGTTGATCAGGACAATGGCTTCATCCAGATAGTCGGCAAACCAGCTTATGTCGCCGACGGCGGGAAACCCCGGTTCATCCCCCGGAACGGAGTCTTTCCGGTCCTCCGCTTTTTTTTCATATATAAGGACGGCAATGACCCTTCCGTTGCAGTAAATGGGTTCCGTTGTCTGAACGACCTTTCGGTTTTCAACGGCGTTGATCACGCGCATTTCGCTGGTAGGAATGCCGAGGCGAAAGGTCCTGTCCATCGCCGGTTCGTCCCGCCAGTTCATCAGCATCCCAAGAATATTTACCGTGTAATTGGACGGGACGGTTTGAGGTTTTGCCTCACAGACCACGATCGCCGTTTTACCGGTTGATGAACGACAGTCAATGAAAGCATCGGATTCCGCCGCGTTTGCCAAAGCCTGAAGCCGGTCGTTATACTCTTCTATTTTGGCGATCTCATCGTCCGTAAGGTCGGTATATTTTTGGCAAAGCGCCCTGGTGACACTAATCATCCGTTCCACCCAGTTTTTCAATAAACCCTTTGGCCACGGCTTCCATTGAAACGTTCTTCCTTCTGCTGAGTTCCCGCAGCAGCGTATAAGCATCCTGTTCTGAACAGCTACGGTTTTCCATGATCAAAAGCTTGGCCCTTTTCACAGTTTCATGGCTGCTTTGCCGTTTTTGAAGCTCAACCATATCATTCCGCGCTTTTGTGGATTCCTCCGCTTTTTTCAGGCAGACATCCAGAGTTGACAGGATGCGGCTGCTGTCAATCGGTTTGACAAGGTAGCCCGCAACGCCGGTTTCGGAAGCGTTTTCCACATATTCAAGATCGTTGAAAGCGGTCAGCATGACAACGCAACCGGAAAGCCCATCCCGAATAATTTCCTTTGCCGCCTCAATACCGGTCATAATCGGCATTTTTATATCCAGTAGCGCGATATCCGGGGAGAGTCTACGGCAGAGAGAGAGGGCTTGCGCACCATTGCTGGCCTGTGCCACCACCTGATATGATGTAGCCGCAAACACGGATTCCAGCGCCATGCGGACATTTTTGTCATCATCAGCAATGAGCACTGTCACCGGATTTTCGCATTCACAGGACATTATGCTACCTCCAATAAAAAGCGATCAGTTCATACACGGCTTTATTTCTGGAGTATCTGAACTATTTTGCTTACAGGCATCTCTTTTTCTTTGCTCAGCTTTTCAATAAAAGCCCGGGCCTGCTCATATGACATTTTGTTTTGCTCTGCGATCATTCCAATCGTTTTTTCAAGCATAAGCTGTTCATTAAAATCCGAGCAGAGCATATCGAACTCATTGCGGAACGTGCGCTGACGGCGTTTTTCCGCCAATGAAACCATCAGCCACGGGATCACATAATCAATTGAGAAAGGTTCGATGATAAATCCGTCGGCGCCAAGTCCCGCAGCCCGTTCCACAAGAGCTTTGTCGTAGGCCGAGGACGTAACGGCAATCAGACAGCCTTTGTTTTCCTTACGGACATTGCTGACAACGGTCAGCCCGTCAGCCAAAGGCAAGGCTATATCAACAAACGCGATGAAAGGCGATTTCTCCTCAAAAATTTTTATGGCGTCAAGGCCGTCGCGGGCCGTGGCCAAGTTGTAAGTGCCATGTTCCCTCAAAATGGCAGACAGTGATTCTATATTTTTTTCTTCTTTTTGGGCGAGTAAAATGCAGGTGTTCAGGCACATATTTCCCCCACTTATAAAAAAACAACGTCCAAAACAAAAAGTTTAAGACGTTATCATCACATCCATGAATATACTACACCATATATCCAATTTCTATTATATTCCGCATTAAATTTTTGTCAACCATTTTTGCTATTCTTGGCGGAAATTGGAAATAGGCGGCCCGTAATGAATGGATACGGATTCTATCGGAACCCGCTCGTCTGCCATTAAGCCGGAAGAAGACGATTGATATCCACCCGCTCCTATGGAAATCCTGCTTTCTGAAAAAATCTATAACTTGGAATCTGCTTGATATAAGCGGACCCTTTTTTCAACGAAAATACAGACCGAAATTTATGACTTCCATAATGGACATCCCCGATATATTCGTGACAATCTTGCACGTAAAGATCGTATAATACTTTAGTAATATCTTATTTGTTGATATGCGTTTCATCGTAGTTGTCCGATAAGAGCTTGTGATTCCGGGAAATGCGTGCTATGCTTTTTACGACAGAATATTCCGGGAGGCTTGACGATGATACCGCTTGTTATCTTGGCCATAGAGGATGATTATGATCGGGAGTTCATGACGAATCTGTTTATGAAATATAAGGATGTCATGTACCGCCGAGCATATGGCATCGTGAAAGAGCCGGAATTGGCCGAAGACGTGCTTCAGATAACCCTTGTAAAACTGATCGAAAAAATAGATCTGCTCGAAAAAATGGATTCGAATAAACTTCCTGCATATATTGTTTCCGCCGTTAAGGCGAATGCGGTCAACTGCTATAACAAAAGAAAATCCAGGCAAAAAAGAACCTGTTACCATATTGAGGACGACAACCTGCGCGATATTCCTGACGACGGAACTTTGCCGGACGACTGCGCCGTCAACAACGAAACCGCGCTGCGGCTGATGGAGACCCTCGACAGGCTGCCGGAAAGCGAAAAATCCGTTTTGATCTACAAATACATTTTAGAATATGCCGACGCCGAAATTTCAAGGTTAATGGACATTTCGAAGGACAGCGTCCGGGTCTATCTGTCGAGAGCAAAAAAGCATGCACTGGCGCTGATTCAGGAAGAGGGTGTGCTCAATGCCGAATAATTCCTACTCGTTAAACGACGGCGCGCTTCGGGAAGCGAAAGAGGATCTGCTGTTCAAAATGGCGCTGGCGCAATATGCAAAACGCGAGAGCGCGGAAATCGCCGAAGAGACGGAGGATTCCGAGGGGCCGAAACCCGGCCGCGATTATGAAACATTCATTGCGCAACAAATTGATAAAAGAAACCGAAAGGATGCTTCCCGGAAGGTGGCCGTTTTTGCGGGAAAGGTGTTTACCAGAGTCGCCGTCGTCGTCTTTTGCGGACTTCTTGCCGTGAGCAGCGCGATGGTGGCATCGGCCGAGGTGAGAAAATCCGTTTACAGGCTGATTTTTACCGATATGGAAAAATACATGCAGGTCGAAATCACGCAGCCGGGAGAGGATTTTATCGATCCGGATGTATTTACTGGCGATCATGCCTATGCGCCCACCTACCTGCCGGAGGGCTTTGCGCTGAACCGGGAAACCGTCGTCAACGACTGGTCGGGGATCGTTGCGGAATATGAAAATGGGGATCAGTTTCTCCGTTTCGAACAAAGCCCATCCTCGGTATACGGCGAGATCCATGTGGATTCCGAGCACGCGGATCGGACGGAGACGATTGATCTCAACGGGAACGACGCCTTGCTGAATGTGAAGAGCTATCCTTTGGGAGATATTCTGGTGACGGTTATCTGGCAACAGGACGGAACCGTATTTCTGATCGAGTCCAATATAGAAACTGAAGAAGTCCTAAACTTCGCCCGTGGTATAAAACAGATCGGTACTTAAGGTTTTCCCGCGTCATAAAATAGATAAATATGTAAAGAAAGCGCTCGGAAAGTAAAATTTCCGGGCGTTTTTTGTTACATATTATGAGTTTCATTTGTCTATATAAGTGAAATCTATTTTGGGAGGTATCGGTATGAAAAGAACTACAGCGTTTTTACTGGCATTGGTCTTGATCGCATCTTTTCTGTGTATTTCGGCATTCGCGGAACAGAATGAAACCGTTTTTCCGAGTGAAAGCGGCATTAAAAACGTCTGCATCAGCAATCTGCGGTGCAAGAGCAGTTTATCCGGTTCCAGAATGTCATTCAAGGCGAGTTTCAGCACCAACGAAGCGGCATACTGCAATGTGAGGATTGATCTGGAACGGGCCGCGACCGGAAGCAGCAATTTTCAGTATGTGAGCAATTTAAAAAATGAGGATCTTACGGGGAATGCGAGCGGCAATAAAAGCTATACGGTTTCGGCCTCGGCAACCAAGGCTTCCGGTTACAAGTACCGTGCGAAGGTGACCGTAAGGGCCTATAACTCGCATGATGTCCTGCTGGATTCCGATTCCGTGTATTCGGCAATTATTAATTGATATGTATTATGGTAATTGATAATTGCGCATTTTATAAGATCCAAAGAATTCTTTTATTATTTTTTAAACATGATAATATTAATAAAGAAGGAAAATAAAAATGAAAAAAGTAATATCCTTTATTTTAACAGTGTGTATGTGTTTCTCGTTTACTTGTGTTTCTTATGCTGCGGAGCCCCAATCCGTAAAAATGAATAAGGATCAATTGCGCGTTGCCGCTTCGTATTTTTTCTGGCGTGATGTTATAGATTCTGGAGAATCGGGGTGGGATGAGAATACCGATTTTGAAAAACCGATTCCTCTTTATAGCATAGAAGAAGATGTTATCGCCTATTATATAAAAACGGTTGATGAAAACGATAAAGTAAACGGTTATATGGTGGTAAACGCCTTTTGGGATAATCCATGTGTTTTAGAGTTCGGCTATGGAGAAAACATCGGCAATACTATCGAAAAATATCGTACATCTATGAATGATAAAGTTTATTATGCAACTTCCGGGATATATTGTTCAAAGGATGAATACAAAAAGACGGACTGTTTTACAAAACAATCCAAAAATCTATCTGATGCCTTGTCCACCTGCAACCCTGTGCTTAAGTCGAAAATAGAAGAAATATATAATTCTCAAACAGGTAGCCAAACAAAAAGCAATTCTGAATGGGGAATAATCGGCTTACGGGATCTCCCCAGTGGCGCATACAGCGTAAGAAATTTATACAATGTTTCTGGAATAGGCTGGTCAACGACCAATGATACTGAAGACGATAATAACTGTGGCCCTACCAGCGGAACCAATATGCTTCTATACTATGAAGAATATTTAAATACCACTTTTGTATCCAGCAAAAGTTGGACAAACCATAAATTATACAACCTTATGAATACAGGAAGTTTAGGTACGTCGGTTACAAATTATATAACAGGAATAAAAGCATACATTAACCAATACTACCCCTCCCATACTGTCACATCCAGTACGCGTTGGTCATATTCTTGGAGCACTTTAAAATCAAATATCAATAATAATGTTATGGTTGCCGCATATGTTTGGGCAATCAATAATCTCGATGGGGCACATTATATAAATTATATTGGTTGGCGGCAATATGCGACGGATGGATTGAATTATGTGAGGGTTTTAAATCAATGGGATACTTCCACCGCACATTTTATTCTTTATGATTCCAGTTATACTTCCAGAGTGACCAGTACGATAAAAATAGTCATTTCTTAAGAGGTGAATATTGTGGCTCCGGGAAAGCTTCCCCCGAAAAAGAATAGAATACTTGCTGTTCTGATATTTTTAGGAGCAGTCTTGATCTTGAAGACTTCACACGTTTTTAATTATTTTCATCCGTTTGCTGTGCAGTTGATAAACGGCGTGGATCTTTCGGAATTCGACAGGAAATATCGCTATAATGAATTAAAAGAAGGGAATGAGTTTCGAGCCGGGTTTCTTTATGCCCCTTCATCGGGTCGCTCGGCAGAAGAGGCCACGGCGTATTATGTTCCGGATCCGGCGTTTGATACATATTATTTAACCGATGATGAGGCTGAAAAGCTGGATTCTCTTCTTTCGGGATATGAGTTTACCTATATGATTTTCAATCCCGGTCTTAAATTGGATTATTCGTCGGATTTATCGTTTTGCAGCCCGATTTCCGAAAGAAAGCCCCTTCATATTACCAGACACAACAACGGAATTTTGACCTGCGGCATTGGATCCGTGTCCTTGCTGGATAACTGCGTCACTCTTGGCAAACCCGTTGCAAAGCTGGATGACCCGGATAGCGATACGAATGCGCCGGATATCGATTGGAACCGCTGCTCCATGGGTTACTGCAACAAAGACCCCGAACTCTATAAAAAAATGACAGAGCTTATTGAAGAAATCATGAAAAAGGCAGTTCAATAAAATGTTTTCTCAATATACAATTAATGATAAATGGAAGAAAAACATGAAGTATACTCTGTTTCGCATTTGCCTGATTCTTTTGCTTTCCGGCTGCGTCTCTGCGGCACAGCCGGAAGATTCAAGCTCTCTGCCGGAGAGTGAAAGCTCTCTTTCGCAGGCCGAATCCGAGTCTTCATCCCTGCCGGAAATTTCGTCGCAGCCGGAAGAACCCTCCCTCTCTTCTCAAAGGGGAACATCTTCCTATGGACAAGTATCCGAGTCCGGTTATGCGTCCGGCTCGCTACAATCTCAGGCAGATGAGACCATTTCGGCAGCGGATATTTCCGCGTTTGAGGCGAAATATTACCTGCTCCTTGGCGCGGATGCGTTTGACGAGCAATTCTATTCGGAAAACGGGGAAATGCTGGACTGGGGAAAAATCGACACCTCCAAAGTCGTGCAAATTTACCAATTGATCTATGAGAATCCTTCTGATGCAGACGAATTTGACGCTTTTGTTGCTGCCTATAAGCAGCGAGGGTCTATTTCAGAATTGATTGAGCCAAAAGACATGTATTATGCCAACGTCAACGTAACCAATCGGAGCTATTCTTTAGGAACGGTCGTTTTGGAAAAAGAAAATGGCCGCTATATAGTAGGTTCCTACTATTTGGGCGATGAAAGTGATAAATTCATTTTTCCAAAGAGCAAGACATTGGTTTCGGAAATCTGTGGCCTGTACGATCCCGCTTTCACAGAGATCAGACTTGTAGCATTTCCCTGTATTGGACATGGAATTTTGTTATATGACGGGCAACAGGAGTCCGTCATTTTTATGGGTTCGGGTCGAGATTTAGGAGTAGAAGTGAATGTGCTTTATTCAGCCGATCAGGTAATGGAAAAGATCATTGCCGCAAGGGATTCCATTGTTCAGCCGCAATATGAACCGGAAGTCAATTCCGACGGGGAAATCAATGCTGTAACAGGTTAATCATCGGAGAAAGCATAATATCTGGTGATTTCCCTGAGAAAAGAAGAGAGGGAGATAAATGAAACTCTTTATTGCTTTTATTTGTATGGTATTGCTGCTCTCCGGATGCAATGCTCAGAAATTGCCGGAGGATTCCGGCTCCCTGCCTGAAAACGGAAGCGCTCTTTCGCAGGCGGAGTCTAAATCTTCATCCCAGCCGGAATCTTCATCGCAACCGGAGGAATCCTCCCTCTCTTCTCAAGGAGAAGCGTCTTCCTACGGGCAGGAAGTATCAGAGCCAGGTTCGACGTCCGGCTCGCTACAATCTCAGGCAGATGAGACCATTCCGGCAGCGGACATCTCCGCGTTCGAGGCGAAATATTACTTGCCCCTTGGCGCGGATGCGTTTGACGAGCAATTCTATTCGGAAAATGAGGGCGTTTTGCTTGGCAGTACCATTGATGAATCAAAAGTGGTACAAAGTTATGAGTTAATTTATGATCCTATAATTGAAACCGATTTCGATAGTTTAGCTACGGAGTTTAAACGTGGGAAAAAATTTTCGGAACTAATAAGACCTACCGTTTACTATTATACTCTCGCTAGCGGTGGAAACAGAGACGCAGTCCCTGGAACGGCAATTCTAGAAAAAGTGAATGGTCATTTTAAGGTTGATTCTTTTGTTGAAGCTGATAAAGGAAAAGTCTTTTGTATCTCAAATGACCAAGCTTTATATAAAGAAATTAGTAATCAATACAATCCTGAAGAAATAGAAATGAAGTTTATTACTTTCTATAACATTGGATGTGGAATATTAATTTCTGATGGGCAACAGGAATCTATTGTCTTTACGGATCCGAATCGGCATTTGGGAGTGGAAGCCAACGTACTTTACTCGGCCGATCAGGTAATGGAAAAAATCACTGCCGCAAAAGACTATATTGTAAGGCCATCGGTTGAAATGGAAGTAAATTCCGACGGGGAGATCAACGCCGTGACGGGTTAATCATCGGAGAAAGCATAATATCTGGTGATTTCCCTGAGAAAAGAAGAGA
>ERZ795048.2455-NODE-2455-length-14897-cov-4.838162_pt1 | contig 14897 bp, 14 predicted proteins | sample MGYA00375132_ERZ795048 | MGnify/ENA primary metagenome ERZ795048 (study PRJEB30177, sample SAMN05720225) | activated sludge metagenome | isolation source: Anaerobic digester | place: Hong Kong | collected 2014-12-17 ...
CTCATCCTCGAGACGCACGAAAAGAATGATATCCCGGGTAGCTTCTCCCAAAAGGAAATAGCGCTCCAGAAGGGGACGCAAGCTGGGATAGGAATCTCCCGTTTCCTGCCCCAGAGCGGGAAGGGAAAAATGGTTGTGCTCCACCAACCACTCTCCACGAACTTTTCTCAAAATAAAAGTCCGACGTCCGTGAAGCTCCATCTGGCTTCCCGGAAAATCCCAGCAATAATCCGCCAGCACCAGGGCCCAACCGAAATTGCCCTCTCCCCGGATATGAAAAGACCGGTTGCACACCCTACATGCGGTACGCTGATCCATATCCTTCATAAGAGCGTTTTTATAGTCCTCCAGGGTAAAACTGACCTCTTCTTTTCCGGTACCCAAACTGACGTAATCGGGGGTTCCCATCTTCACGAGGCTTTGCACGTCTCCCTTTTCGTACAGGGCAAACCAGTGGTCCAGAAATCCTCGAATCTCCTCGGCTACCCGGTTTCTGGGATCGCCTTTTTGCTCGTGGACACACATGTTCATCACCTCGGGATTTCTTCAGAATCGAAAAATCTTTTTCCTGCCCCAATTACATAAGAAAAGGTTCCGGGACGTACCGCTTTTTATCTCCCCTCTTTCGCAAAGGCTTCGCAAGCCTTCACGAAACGGCGAAAGAGAAGACACATTTTTTCATCCTCCGGCACCATGCCCTCGGGATGCCACTGCACTCCCAGCACAAAGGGGCGATCCTTCATTTCCAGAGCTTCGATAACTCCGTCCGGAGAACGGGCCGCCACGGAAAGTCCCTTGCCAGGCTCCCGCACCGCCTGATGATGGAAGCTGTTCACCTCTATCCGCTCTCCCCAAAGATGTTCGAGGAGAGACCCCTTTTCGGGAATCACCGAGTGCGAAGCATAGCAAATGGGAGCGCTCTGGGTATGCTGCAGCGTAACCTCGGGACAGGACGAAAGATCCTGCAGGAGAGTGCCTTCCAAAGCCACGTTGAGCACCTGGAGCCCCTTGCATATTCCCAGGAGGGGCATTTTCTTCTCGAGAGCCTTCCGGGCAAGGGCAATCTGAAACCGATCGAGAAAGGGGAAGGTCGCTCCCAAATTCCGTTCCGGCTCCGCTCCCCAGAGAAGAGGATGCACATCTCCTCCTCCGGGAAGAACCAGGCCCTGCACTCTTTGCAGCTGTTCCTCCAGGGCTTCGAGATTTCGAAGCTGGGGGAGCACCAGAGGAGTTCCTCCGGCATCCTCCACCGCCCGAACGTAGGCATAGGGTATGTCACAACGGACCTGTCCCTTGGAGGTATGAGTTTCGTTACCTGCAATGCCGATAACACTTCGATCTACCACGATATATTCCTCCGCTCACTGAATATCATACCAGATAAAGGCTCCATTCCCGCAATTTCTCACGGTCTCTCGCAGCCACATTCATGGAAATTCAAGATCATTCCCCGGAGAGTTTTCGTAAAAACACGCCTCCAGGATACCGCAATAATTCCTACAAAACAGGCATAAGCCACCTCGAAAGAAAAACTTCCCCGGAAGAAACAGGATGCTGCTTCGAATGCAGTTTCTTCCGAGGAACGCCTTCCGTGTGGCGGCTTATGCAAAACTTCAGTATTATACTCCGTTTTTCTTAATATACTCCGGATTCCAGAAGAGAAAAAATTTCTTTCGAGGCATCCACCCGGGCCCGGGCTCCCAGGGGGAGGGTAGCCTTTTTGACTCCGTGACCGAAACATCCCCCCAGAAGAACAGGCTTCTCCAGATTGGCCAGGTGGCTTTGCCAGACTTCTTCCAGGGTAAGGCTTTTCTCGGGGTCCTTGGCTTCCGCCTTTTCGATCTGCCCCACCACGATGGCTGCGGCATCCCGAAGCTTTCCCGCCATCCGGAGAGAGCAGAGCATGCGGTCGATCCGATAGGGCTCTTCGTTGACGTCCTCAAAAACCAGAATTTTCCCCCGGGTATCGATCTCCCAGGGAGTTCCGAGAAGGGCGCAGATCAAAGCGAGGCATCCTCCCACGATCTCCCCTTCCGCCACCCCCGGCACGAGCCCCCGCATAGGAGGAGCTCCCTCATAGGGAAGAATCTCTCCCAGGGGCTCCGTATCCATAAGAGCCCGGAGAAAAGAATCCTTGACGTACCCCTCGAAGGTATCCTTCACGAACTCCGTACTCGGCATGGGGCCGTGAAAGGTACAGAATCCCGCCTCCTTGAGTATCATGAGATGGAGCACCGTAACATCGCTATATCCGAGAAAAACTTTGGGATTGTTCCGAAGGAGGGGCATGTCGATCCGTTCGGGAAGCCGGGTAGCCCCGTCACCGCCCCGAACGCAGAAGATCCCCTTTACGGAAGGATCTCCGAACATGCGGTTGACATCCCCCGCCCGCAAATCATCGGGCCCCGCAAGATATCCCCAGGAGGCATAACAACTTTCTCCCACCACCACGTTAAAACCCAGAGATTCGGTTATTTCGATGCTCCGCTCCAATTGTTTTCTCGGAGTGGGGCTGGAGGGAGCGATAAAACCAATGGTATCTCCTGGCCGAAGGGCCGGAACCTTTCGCATGAACAACGCATCCTTTCTTTACTTTCTTCTCTTATCCCCTTAATCCAGGGGATAATGGCAGGCCACGCCCCGGCCTCCGGAAAAAACGAAGGGCGGTTCCTCCTCCCGGCACCGAGGCTGCGCATAGGGACACCGGGTATGAAAGCGGCATCCCGGAGGAAGATTGACGGGGCTCGGGATATCCCCCTGGAGAATCATCTTCTCCCGCTCCCGTTTCCGGGGATCTGGTACGGGTACCGCGGAGATGAGAAACTTGGTATAAGGATGCAGAGGCGCTTCGAAAATATCCCGGGTGTTTCCGATTTCCATGCTCTTTCCCAGAAACATGACGCTCACCCGGTCCGCCAGATGCCGCACCACGCTCAAGTCGTGAGTAATGAAGAGATAGGTGAGGGAAAAACGTTCCTGAAGATCCTTGAGAAGGTTGAGAATCTGGGCCTGAATGGAGACGTCCAAGGCGGAGACCGCCTCGTCGCAGACGATAAATTCCGGATTCAGCGCCAAAGCCCGGGCGATACCCACCCGTTGGCGCTGGCCTCCGCTGAATTGGTGGGGATACTTGGCCATGGCCTCGGGAGAGAGCCCCACAAGCTCCAGGAGCTCCGCCACCCGGGAACGGATTTCGGACCGGGAAAGCTCCGTGTGCGTTTCCAGGGGCTCCGCCAGAATGGATCGAATCCGCATACGGGGATTCAGGGATGCGTAAGGATCCTGAAAGATAATCTGCATCTTCTTGCGAAGAATCCGCATTTTTTCAGGAGGAAGAGAGAAGATTTCCTGATTCTCGAAATAAACCTCCCCCCCGGTTTTCTCGAGAAGCCGCAGCAGGAGCCTCCCCAAGGTGGTTTTACCGCACCCGGATTCCCCCACAAGGGCAAAGGTTTCCCGGTGCTCCACCGTAAAGGAAACGCCGTCCACCGCATGAACCACCCCCGAGGGTCCTCCGAAAACTCCCGAGGAGAGAGGAAAGTGTTTCACCAGATTTTCCACCCGAAGAAGGGAGCTCATGCGGCACTCCCTCCCGCCTCGGCAATACGCCAACAGCGAACCCGATGATCCGCATCGAGGTTTTCCAAGCTCGGAGCCTCTTCGAAACACCGGGGAAGGGCCCGATTGCAGCGAGGAGCGAAGGCACAGCCCCGGGGAAGATGGAGCAAGCTCGGCACGGAGCCTTCGATGGTATGAAGCTTCCGCCTTTCTCCTCCCTTTTCGATACTCGGAATGGAACGAAGAAGCCCCTCCGTATAGGGATGCAAAGGATTTTCGAAAAGTTCGAAAACCGGAGCGGACTCCACCACCTTTCCGGCGTACATCACGTTTACGTAGTCGCACACCTCCGCCACCACCCCGAGATCGTGGGTTATGAGAATGATGGAGGTATGGATGCGATGCATAAGATCCAGCATGAGCTGAAGAATCTGAGCCTGAATAGTAACGTCCAGTGCCGTGGTGGGCTCGTCCGCTATGAGGAGCCGGGGCTCGCAGATCAGGGCCATGGCAATCATCACCCTCTGGCGAAGGCCTCCGGAAAGCTGGTGCGGATAGCACCGGTACCGGGAAGAGGGTTCCGGAATACCCACGAGATCCAACATATGAATCACCGCATCCCGGCGTTCCTTTTTCTTCATGCACGTATGAAGCCGCAACACCTCTCCCACCTGCTTTCCCACGGTATGCACCGGATTGAGAGATGTCATGGGTTCCTGAAAAATCATGGAAAGATCTTTTCCCCGGAGTGAGCACATCTCCCGGGGAGATTTGCGGGCGAGATCCGTGCCGTCGAAGAGAATTTCCCCCTCCACGATTTTCCCGGGAGAGGCCACGAGCCCCATGATGGAAAGGGAGGTCACGCTTTTGCCGCAGCCGGATTCTCCCACGAGCCCCGTAATTTTTCCCCGGGGGACATCGAAGGAGACCCCGTTCACCGCGGGAACCACCCCGCGGCTCGTATAGAAATGCGTCTTCAGATTACGTACTTCGAGAGTATTGTCCTTCATTGGTGATCCTCCTTCCGTCAGTCCTTCATGTAGGGATCGATGGCGTCCCTCAGCCCGTCTCCCATAAAGTTGAACGCCAATACCGTAAGAAGGATGGCCACTCCCGGCAAAATAGCTACCCAGGGAGCGGAGAAGAGAAATTCCTTTCCCCGGGAGACCAGAAGCCCCCAGCTCGGCGTGGGAGGCTGGGCCCCCACTCCGAGAAAGCTCAGCGAGGCCTCGGACATGATGGCCTGGGGAATCCGGAGGGTAAAGAGCACCATCAAAGCGGGAAGGCAGTTGGGGAAGATGTGCCGGAGCATGATGACCCGACGCTTCACCCCGATGGCCCGGGCGGCTTCCACGAACTCCTTTTCCTTGAAGGAGAGGGTCTGGGAACGCACCACCCGGGCGGTGCCCGCCCATCCCACCAGGCTCAGGGCGATAAAGATGTTGAAGAGAGTGGCTCCCAGGGTATACATGAAACACATGGCCAGGAGAAGGGAAGGAAAGGCGAGGACCATATCCGCCAGGCGCATAATCCAGAAATCCGTCCAACCTCCGTAGTATCCCGCCACGATGCCCAGTACCGCCCCGATAAACATGGCGAAAAAGCTCGGCACCAGGCCGATGACAAGAGAGATACGGGCCCCGTAGATCACCCGGGTAAGAAGATCCCGGCCGAACATGTCCGTGCCGAACCAGTGGCTCCAGCTCGGGGCCAAAAGAGAATTATCCAGATCCACCTCGTAAGGATCGTAAGGAGTAATCACCGGAGCCGCCAAAGCGAGCACCGTCAGGAGCAGAACCATGAGCAGCCCCAGAAAGGCCATGCGGTTCTGCCGAAAAGCCCGGATCAGATCCTGAAAGAGCGAGGGCACTCCCAGGCGTTCTTCCAGGGTCTGTTCCGCCTTTTCCTCCGTCTCGGGAGAGATATTTCTGATCGCTTCCATGCCGCCCACCTCCTACCGATCGCACCGGATCCGGGGATCCAGGGTGGAATAGAGCAAATCCGCCACGAGATTGCCCAGGATAACAAGCACCGTGGTAAAGAGCACGGAGCCCTGAAGAAGGGGCATATCCCGGTTCTGTATGGCCATGATGGCGATGCGCCCCACTCCGGGAATGCCGAAGATACTTTCCGTAATGACGGATCCCGAAAGAAGAAAGGCCACCTGCATGGCCATGATGGTGATTACCGGAAGCAGAGAGTTCTTGAGAGCGTGCCCGGAAATCACCATGAGCTCTCTCACGCCCTTGGACCGGGCGGTACGGATGTAATCGGAGCGCATTACTTCGAGAAGGCTGGATCGGGTAAGCCGCGCCACGGTACCGCAGGAGCTCCATCCCAGAACCACCGCGGGAAGAATGAGATACTTCCAGCCGTAAAAACCCGCCACGGGGAGAAGATGCAGCTTCACTCCGAAAACGTACTGAAAGAGCAGGGCAGACCAGAAGACGGGCATGGAAACCCCCAGCAGGGAGAAACCCATAAAGAAGTGGTCCGGTAAAGAATACTGTTTCACCGCCGAGAGAATGCCCGCGGGAATACCGATAATCCACGCCACCAGAGCCGCCGCAAACGCCAGCATCAGCGTATTGGGAAAGGCCTGAAGAATAAGGTCGGATACGGGGCGGCGAAGCTTGTAGGAAATCCCCAGATCTCCCTTGAGAGCGCCTCCGAGAAAACGGACGTACCGTACCGGCCAGGGGTCGTCCAAATGCATCTGGGTGCGAACCCGGGCGATTACGTCGGGATCCGCCTTTTCCTTGAGCATGAGTGCCACGGGATCTCCCGGAATCACGTTAAGGAGAAAAAAAAGCAGTAAGGTGATGCCGATAAGAACGGGAATGGAAATAATAAGACGTCGAAGAATATAACGGTGCATGGATTCACCTACTTTTCACTCTTTTATAAAGGGCGCCGCAGGGTTCCCCCCCGCGACGCCCCCGTCTTGCTTGGCAAAAGAAAAAATTGCCGACTATTCCTCCACATCCATGCCGTGGTAGCTCATGTCGCTCCAGCCTGTCCAGGGAACCTGAAATCCCTTGATTTTGGGATTCACCACGTAGAGATGCTCCACCGAGAAGAGAGGGAGAATCGCCGCATCCTCGTGCACCAGGGTCTTTTCGATGGCCTGGTAGAGAGCGAGGCGTTCTTCGGGATCGATAATGGTACGGGCCCGCTTGATATCCTCGATGGACTGCTTGTTCTGGTTGTTCCAGGAGCGATGACGCCCTCCGTCGTTATCCGCAAAGAACATGTAGAAAATGCTGTCAGGATCGTTCACGCCGAAGGACCAGCTCTGGGTATAGGGATCCATCTCTCCCTTGTTGCGGATGGAGTAGTAGGAAGCCTCGTCCAGCTGCTTGATCTCCACGTTGAATCCCGCCTTCTTGGCCATGGCCTGAATAATCTCGTTCATGCGCACCCACTTGCTGGACCAGCTCGCCACCTGCACCAGAGCCATGTTCACGCCATCGGGATATCCCGCCTCCGCGAGAAGGGCCTTGGCCTTTTCGGGATTGTATTCGATCTGCTGGATATCCGGATTGTAACCGATGAGCCCCTTGGGCATGAGACCGTCCGCGAGCACTCCATCCCCGTGGAACATGCTGTCCAAAATCTTCTGGCGGTCCACCGCCATCTGGAAGGCCTTGCGCACCCTCACATCCGTGAAGGGCTCCTTGAGCTGGTTCAAATGCACGTAGTAGATTCCCACCCGAAGCCCCTTATGGATACAATCCTTCCACTTGGGATGCTCCAGAAAATAGGGAAGCTGGGAAATGGCCTGATCGCAGTCGAAGATATCGATCTCCCCGGTCTCGAACATCATTCGCATGGTCTCCGCATCCGGGATGATCTTGGCCACTACCTTATCTATCTTGGAACGCCCCTGATAGTAGTCGTCGAAGGCTTCCAGTACGAGATGATCGTTGATGACGTACTCCATAAGCTTGAAGGCACCGGTACCGCAGACGGTCTCCGCGGCAAGCCCGAAATCCTGTCCCACCTCTTCGGTGAACTCGCGGTTGTACACGCTGGAAGCGTAATCCGAGAGACGGGCCAAAAAGGGAGCGAAGGATTCCCGGAGAGTAATCTGCACGGTATAGTCGTCCAGGGCCTTCAGCCCCTCGGTGCTCTCCGCCTCGCCGTTCATCCGGGCCTGGGCACCGAGGACGTAGTCGAAGTTGGTGGTATTCAGAGCCTTGGTTTCGGGATCGAGCATGCGATCGAAGGTGTAGACCACGTCGTCCGCAGTCATCTCCAGACCGTTATGAAATTTTACGCCCTTTCTCAGATGGAACGTATAGACCAGGCCATCCTCGGAAACTTCCCAGCTCTCCGCAAGCCCCGGTACCAGCTCGGGATAGCCGTTTTCTCCGGTGATGCATTCCACCAGGCGATCGTAACAGTTGATGGGGACAAAATACTCCGAGGTAGTTTTCTGCACGTCGCACGTGCCGGGTTCAAACCCCGCAATCTGAATAATTTTTTCTCCTCCGAAAGCTCCGAAAGCTCCCATAACGAGCACCATAAGAGCCACAATCCATATACGCATAGTTCTTCTACCTGTTTTCACGAAACCCTTCCCCCTTTCCGGGACAGTTCAGCCATAAGCACACCAATCACACCGACCATTTCCACCGATACAAGTGCAAACGTCTCTTTTCTCCCGGGGCCTTTTCCACTCCCCCCTTTCGAAACCTGTTTTTCAGGAAATTTTCAAAATTACTCATCAAAGATGACTATCAGATCCCGTCTCAAAAAGCTTTCCGGTTTTGATTATAAGAAAAAAGAGGCCTTTTGGAAAGACCTCTTTTCGAAAAGAACGAAAATTTTGGGCAATATGTCATCAAAAACCCTTGAAAACTCGTTTTTTCCCCCGAAAAAAAAGAGAGAAAAGCCCTCGTTTTCCAAGAAATAAACCGAGATTTTCAAAAAAATTCCTTCCTTACCCCCCCCCGGATAGACACAAATCTCCGGAGAGGCGAAAAACTTTCCGGCAAAACACAGCCACTCATCATCAATGACAAGTTTCATTCTTCCGAAAATCCTCTTTCAAAGCCCCGAGGCGGGGCGCATTTTCTTCCGGGGGAAAAGCCGTAAATCTTCCAACCGGGGCATGCATCCCAAAAATCGAGGCCGCAACCCCCGGAATAAAAAAATAAAGCCCTCTTTCGGCAAACCGGAGAACTCCGGCATTCCGAAAGAGGGCTTCCGCAGTCAGACAAAGGAGCTCCCCAACGGAAGCCCCGCATACATCAGGCTTTCTTTTCCAACTCCCGGTCCGCCACCTTTTTCTGCACGTACCGCACCAAATCTCCCACAAAGAGGAAAAATTCCACGTCGTCCTCCCCCACCCGAATGGAGTATTCCTGCTCGATTTCCAGAACCACGTCCATCATGTTGAGGGAATCGAAATCCAGGCTTTCCAGAGTGGTAGCCATGAGCACCTCCCGGGAAGGAGGAACGTCGAGCTCCCGGCGGATGATCTTGATCACCCGATCCTCTATTTTATTCGCATCCATTACACATCCTCCTCCCATGAAAAGGGAACGTTGTATCGAAAATCTCTCCATGTCCTGGCATATTGGGCTCCGAAAAGGATGACCTGAGCCATGAAATAGATCCACAAAAGAAAAAGCATGAATATTCCAACCATACCATAGAGAGAGGAAAAAAGACTTTTGCGAATCACCAGAATAACCGCGTGTTTTCCCAGCGTGAAAATACCGCTCCCCACGAGAGCTCCCGCAAGGGCTTCTCCGGAAGAGACGGGAAAGCGGGGCAAGCCATAGTACATTCCCCACAAAATAAAGGCCACCAGAAGAAATCCTCCCAGAATGTCCGCGAAAAAGGAGAGGGATGGAAGCACGTGTGCCATAACATCCTTTCCAAGGAGAAATTCCAGGATTTTTTCCGCTCCCTCCATGAAAAAACCCCATGCGGGGAGTATGAAAAGCGCTATTTGCCCCGCCACCACAAGGATCAGGGAGAGAAGGCGCGTACCAAGCCAAGCCGGGAATCCATATGGCCTTCCGCTTTCCGGAGGAGGCCAGAGCGCCTCCAGGGAGTACCGAAGGGCCACGCCGAACCGGGTTGCTCCAAGAACCAGGGAAACCAGGAAAATCATGGAGGAGAGGAAACTCCCCCTATGCGTCAGGGGATGGGGCGCGGAGAGAAAAGCCCTGGTGAGAGCCCATCCTTCCTCGCCGAAAATTTCCCGAAAGGATTGAAGAAGCATCTCTCTTGCGGGGCCGGTTCCCACAAACCATCCCAGCATAAAAACGCCCAGAAGAAGCACGGGCAAAACCGAGAGGACGGCGTAAAAGGCCACACCCCCTGCAAAGATCCAGGTTCTTCCCCGAATCCAACGTCTCAGGGTCTCCAGGAAAACCAGGAGAAAAAATCCTTCTTGAAAAAGAATGCCTTTTCTTTTCATTGCTCCATGATACTACGAAGAGGCTGCAAATTTCATATTTTCCATACCTTCATTCCCCTAAATGGAGGTATACTGAAAAAGGAGCTTTGGGAAAGGTTCCACGGCCAGCTCTCCCGTTCGCCCTTTTGGAATGTTTTTGGAGATTCCCGTTCCCCCGAAGGAACGCAGAGACGATCAAACAAGGAGATATTTCATGCGACCGAAAAGCTTTCTCGTTTCCGTAGCACTCATCAGCGCACTTCTTTTCGGAATAGCCGCATTTCCTCTGGGGCTTTTCCTGGAAAGACAGCTCCAAAATGCGTTGCATTATACCATGCGTACCGGAATCACCCGAAACGTTCAACACCTGGGGACGGTGCTGGAATATCATGTGCGGCACAAGAACATCTCGGAGATACGAAAACTTCTCTACGCTCACATGAACGATCCCTGCATTGCGGGAGTCGTTCTGTACGGAGCCCAGGGCACCATCCTCGACAGCATCCGCCGCACCGATACGGGAGATCTTCTTCCCATACCGGATCTTCTCGAATTCCGCTCCTCCCTTTCTCGAGAAGTCTACTCCATCAACCACAGCCTTTTTTACGACGGGGATCTCCTGGGACGGGCGGAAGTCTATGTTTCCCTCTCTCCGGTGCGGCAGAAAATCCTGCCCTTTCGCAAATCCCTCCTCTACGCCTTTGTCCTTTTCGCAGGGCTTTTTCTCTCTCTGCTTCTGCTTCTCCTGCAGATACTCCTTCGGAAACCCCTCGCAGAGATACAGGAAATGCTTTCGGGATTTTTGAATAAAAATCCCCTCGCTCTCTGGCGCCATGATGCCCGGGGGAAATCCGGGAAGTCCGAGGAGGAATTTTTTACGGAACTTCTCCCTCCAAACCAGGAACTTTTCCGACGCAAGGATGAACTGGGGCGGCTTGCAGTCACCTTCCGGCAAATGCTGGCATATATTCACAAAGAATTTTTCCGCCAGGAGAAGAACATGGAAACCCTGGAGAACAACAATATCCAGCTCATCGAGGAGCTCTGCATTTACTGGCAGCAAAAAATGGCAAAGGAAAAAAATCCGGAAAATCCGGCGGAACAGGATCCCTCTTCCTCCGGGGAAGAAGCTCCATGAAGCGGCTCTCCCTGGTGAAAAAAGAGATGCAATCCTGGGCACGCCGCGCTCACGTAAAGATTGCCGAGGGCCTTCCCTTTCTGGGAGTGCCCGGAGCCGTTTTTCGCAAAATGCGGCTCCAGCATGGTCAGTGGCTCCTTCACGTATCGGATACCCCCACCTGTTTCTACGGTCCTCTCAAACAGCTCGTAGCTCTCGTGGATCCTAAAATCATCGTCCATACCGGGGATTTGGCGGACGAGGTGAAAATCGGCCTCTGCCGGAAAGACCTCCCTCTCTACGCCCGGCGCATCCGTAGCCTTGCGGTTTTCCTCGATTCCCCCCGGACCTACGTGGTTATAGGCAATCACGATGATTTTGAGGAGGTTCGGAAGGCCTTTCCCCGAAGCGTTCTTCTTCCGGAAAGCCGGATCCTTCCCCTCGAAGGATTTTCCGTAGGGCTGAGCCATAACGTACAGGATCTCCCCCGGGAAAGGGCAGATTGCTATCTTTACGGACACGACGACACTCCGCCCCCCCAGGAGATTGCAGATATTTGCTACAACGGGCTCGAACACATTCACTGCTGGAATTTCGTTACCGGGGAACGCCGTTTTTTCCGGTATCCCCGATACGTGGGAGATCGGCGTTCCCGTAAATTCGGCATCGGCCTATAGAGCATCTTTTTCGGGAAATTCGAAGGGAGTTGAAAAGATATGCTTCCCCTCATTCGAGGCACCTGTTGGGTTATGGAGCTGGAAATTGCGGAGGAATCCTTTGTCTCCCTCTTGCAACCCCAAGGCGGGGCAAGCAAGGAATTCCTTCCCTTTCTCCTGGAAAACGCCACGGCGGGAGATACGGTGGTAATCCTTCCGGGAGGGCGGGAACGGGAAGAGGGATTTCTTCTTGCGGAGACGTCTCCCGAGGAAATCCTCGCTCTTCTCATCAACGAAAAAAAACAGGCGGAAGTAGGGCAGGTCCGCCTTCTCCCCCGGATTATCCTTATGTGGGTTCCCGGAGATCTTCCCAAGGTGGTGGAGCAGATCCGGGAAGATTTTTCGGGCATTCCCATTCCGCTGAAAGAAATCATCGCCCGCCGGGTGGGCCTCCGGGGAGTGGGGGTATGTTTCACCCGATCCCGCCTCAACCGCAACATCTCGCCGGAGGAGTTCCATCCCCAGGCCCTGGATATTTCCGTTCCCTACAACACTCTTTACAGGCAGCTCCGGGCCCGGGCCTTCGAATACGTGAACCAGAGCATGGAAAAACGCGATTGGTACGAAGTGAACATCATGATCTACGATAAATACGAACGCTATCTTCTTCAGTACAAGAGGATCATGATGGTTCTCATGGATCTCGGGGTAGGGCTGGTGCTCGGTGAGGCTTGGGAAAAGGACTACGGCAGGATGCTTCTTCCTCTCCAGGTATACCGGATTCGGCTTTTCACCTTTCTGCTTCCCCTGGAGATAAAGGAGATTCTCATGGGGCTGGAATACGCCGGAGATGGTTCCCGGCTTTGCGATTTGGATATACGGCTGCACAAGAAGAAGGGGCTGAGCTGGACGGAATCGAAAGAAAAAACCTCCCGCAGCAGGGAGGAGCTCGGCCGGCAGTACCGGGAAAAAATTCTCCGGGAGATCTCCCCCCGGCACCGGAAAGAACTTCTTCAAATCGAGGAGGATCTGCTCAAGGAGGAGTACGGAAATTCCCGGGGATAGTCTCCTTTCTTTCGGGAAAGCCGCTTTTTCCGAAGAGAATCAGAAGGAGCGGCTTTCCTCGATTTCACGAAGACGTTCTTCGAAGGTGAACACCGTGGCATCCACCGCACGGATTTCCTTTTCCAGCACCGCCATCCCCTGGAATCCGTATCCCCGGGGCAGGGCGTTGGCGAGCCGTTTGACCCGAAGCAGCGCCTGAAGCCGGTTGCGCTCGTAGGGTTCGAGAAGCCGCACCGCCGAAAGAGCGTGGGGCATTCCCTTGAGGCAGAAAAGCCGGGCCATTTTCATGTTCTGTTCCAATTCCATTTCGTCGAACCAGATCTCTCCCAAAATGCTCCGGTACTTTCGCCGGAGATGAGGTTTCACCAGCCGCTTCGAAAGGCCTCCCACCTTGCGGAGCACCGACCGGATCTCCCGGATAACCTCCCAGTAATCCCTTTCGGGAAGGGAATACTGCGCCACCATGCGGGCCTCCGCCTCCAGGGTGCACTCCTCCCGGAGAAGCCTGCCGTAGGAAGGATACAGATCGATGGCAGCGGGTTCCGAGGGCTTTCGGAGAAGATCCCGGTAGATCTCCCCGGTATCGTAGAAACGATTTTCCCAGGGGCTCTGGTCGAACCAGGTAACGTATCCCCTTTCGTAAAGCCCCTTGCGCCCCGCCCGGCCCGCCATTTGAAGAAAGTGGTTCTTCGAAATGGGAGCATCGTCGTGATACGAGGCAAGCTGGGCGAAGATCACGTATTCCGCGGGAAGATTCACCCCCAGAGCGAGGGCGTCGGTGCCCACCACCACGTCGAGAAGGCGTTCCCGAAAGGCGGTCTCCACCAGAAGTTTTTCCCGGGGGAGAAGGCTTCCATGGTAAAGCCCCACTCCCGAAAGAAGGGAGGAGGGAATTCTTTTGACTCCCAGAATGTTGCCGATAAAGCGAATCCGGGCAATCTTTTCCCGGGGGAGCCGCTCCCGGCAGAGAGCGGTCTGCTCCGCCATCTCCTCCACTCCCTGGCGGGAGAAGAGAAAGACCAGGGCGTTCCGGATATCCGCAGGATGCAGAACGGGCTTTTCGGAGAAGGTCAGCTCCGTAATGCGGGCCTGGCTTTCGAAGAGCACAAAGGGCCTTTGGAGCACTCTTTCCAGATACGTCTGCACCCGGGCAGCCTCCCCGAAGGTGGCGGACATCATGAGAAGGGGCACCTCGGGATCCGTGAGGCGCAGCCCGTCCATATAGGTCCGGGCCCGGGGAGGATCCGTGAAAATATAGTGAAATTCGTCCACCACCAGGCGGATATTTCTCTTTCCCGCATATTTGAGGGTATAGATTTCCTGGGTACAGCAAAGTACCGGAGCATCGGCGTTTTTCTTGAAATCCCCGGTTTCGATGCCTACGTCCAATCCCATTTTGCGAAGATCGAGATACCGCTCGTTGGAAAGGGCCTTGATGGGGGCGGTAAAGATAACCCGCTCCCGGGGATGCCCCGGCATGCCCCGGGCATCCAAAAGATGGGCCCATCGATAGGCCACCCAGGTTTTGCCGGACCCCGTGGGAGCGGAGAGAACTCCGCTCTTCTCCCAAAGAGCCTCTACCGCCTCTTCCTGCCAGGGATAGGGAGCGGGGAGAGCCCAGTTTTCTCCCCCCTCCTCCCGATATTTTTCGTTCCGGCTCTTCAGGATTGTTTCTCCTCCAGAAGACGGCTCAACAAACGAGAGACGCTGCGGCTGAAGGTACCGGGATCCTCAAGCTGCTCTCCCTCCGCAAGCAGGGCCTCGCCGTAAAGCACCTCCGCATATTCCGGGAACTCCGAATCCTCCAGATGCCGCAGAAGCCCCTTGACCGTGGGATGCTCCGGGTTCAGTTCCAGAATACGCTTTACCTTGGGCACCTTCTGCCCCATGGCCGCAAGCATGCGCTCCAGCTGGGGCGTCATGTCGTGGGTATCTCCCACCAGGCATGCGGGGGAGTCCACCAGCCGGGAGGAGAGGCGCACATCCTTGACGCGGTCCTCCAGGGAGCTCTGTATTTTGGCAAAGAGAGGAGCGTAGTTTTCCTTTTGAGATTCCCGCTCCTTTTTCTCCTCCTCCCGCTCTTCCG
>ERZ795048.2456-NODE-2456-length-14895-cov-13.637062_pt1 | contig 14895 bp, 14 predicted proteins | sample MGYA00375132_ERZ795048 | MGnify/ENA primary metagenome ERZ795048 (study PRJEB30177, sample SAMN05720225) | activated sludge metagenome | isolation source: Anaerobic digester | place: Hong Kong | collected 2014-12-17 ...
ATCATTTTTCAGGAAAATAAGGAAGCCCGGGTACTTTCCCGGGCCTTTAAGCTGGTGGAACTCCCATCCACATGCTTTAATGCACCCTTTGTGGCAGCTATTTTATTTTTTTATTCTTGCTGTAAAAATACGTTATGCAAAAATCATTCCTGTTAAATTAATCTATATTTTAATTAACATAAGGTTAACAAAATTGTTGCCACATTTTATTGTTAAAATAGTTTTATATACTAAATTCTCTATCTATCGTTTGATCCAGAGAAATGAAAGTTTCGGTCCGTTCAACACCGGGTATATTTTGAATTGTATTAACCAGCACACGCATTAAGTGCTGATTGTCCACGCAGTATATTTTTAATAACAAAGCCCATTGCCCGGTAGTAAAGTGGCATTCAACCACCTCAGGTATCTTTTCAATATCGCGGATCACGTTTTTATAAATATGAGCTCTGTCGAGTAAAACACCTACAAAAGCACATAAGTCGAAACCTACAGCTTTTGGGCTAACAATAAATTTTGAACCACTAATTATTCCCGATTCTTCGAGCTTACGAATCCGTTGATGAATTGCTGCTCCTGAAATGCCACATGCACGGGCTATTTCAAGAAATGGTGTACGTGCATTTTTTATTAAATAAGACAAAATTTTTCGATCAATGGCGTCGATTTGTATTTTTTTAGACATAATAAATTATAAATTGTAATTATTGTACAATAATAAACAACAGATTGCAATAAAGCAAGAAAGTAATTTAGATATACTTTTCTCGATGTATATAATTTCCCAATGTTACTTTTGGTATATCTTTTCTACAAAAGCTAATTTTTAAAATATTAAAATCACATCTAAATGAACTGCAGGTTTAATAAGCACGGTTAAACTTTAAAGTGAAGGTTGTTCCTTGATCGGTTGATTTATTTAGGACTAATGCCCCTCCCTGTATGTTTGCCAACTGACGCGATAAACTTAGGCCTATTCCTGTTCCATTTTTACGTGTCGTATAAAATGGGATAAAAATCTTATCCTGGATGTCTTGCGGGATTCCTTCCCCATTGTCCGAAATATCGATTAAAACATGGTTGTTAATATCGGTCCAGGCTGAAATGTTTATGCGTGGATTATTTGTTTGGTTAATTGCCTCAAAAGAGTTTTTTATCAGATTGATAATTATTTGTTCTATCATTCCTTTGTCTGCAATCAATTTTAAACCGGACAGGATTGGTTTGTATAGAATTTTAATACCTCGTTTTTCCGATTCGTCGGATAAAAGAACCTGGATGTTATTTACAATTGCATCCAATTCAATATTTTCTAAGTGTGGGCTGGGGATAAGTGTTAAGCTCCTAAAGCGGGTAACAAATTCAATCATTCCCTTGCTTCTTTCATCAATTATTTTAAGCCCTTGTATTGTGTCGTTTAGTATATCCTGAGAAATGGCACTGATATTTTTAGGATTATGATTATCGAGAGTTAATAATTCCAATATTGTGGAAATAGTTGAGTTTATGGGGCCTGAAGAATTCATTAATTCATGAGTAAGCACCCTTATTAATTTCTGCCAACCTTCCATCTCTCGATTATCCAGTTCGCTTCTGATATTTTGGAAACTTATAATCTTAATTTCTTCGCCTGTAAATTTTAAAAGTGCTGCACGAACCAGCAAGTGCTGCAAATATCCATCTTTGTATAAACTTATTAACTTTGATTCGTCTGGTTTTATATTTTCTATCGCTGTGGCAAAGGATAAGTTAATCTTTCTGATATCGTTAATATGATTTATATTCCCTTTTGCCAGTATTTTTGTTACTTGTGAGTTTTTAAGGCTTATCTCTCCTTTGTTATTTAATGTTATAATTCCAATATTTATATGTTCAAATAATGTGGTTAGGTAAATATTTTTCTGAAAACTATCCATTTTCAGTTTTTGTATCTGTTCAGTTAGTTTGTCGAATCTTTTAAAAATATTTTGAAAATCAGGATTGTTGCTTTGATTAAAAAAACTCAATGTTGTTTCTGAGTTTTCCAGCGAATCGAATAGTTTCTCAATTTCACGGTTTAAACTGTTTTGGCTTCGTACAAATAGGATAACCTGTATTGCAAGTAAAGTTAGCAGGTTAATTATATAAAACCAATCGGGCTGTGGTATGGATACAAACGCAATAGCAAAGCAGTTTACTAGTATTGCAATTACGCGTATCCAGATGTTTATAAAATGTTTTTTTAATATCATAAACTGATTTAGCTTATTCCATATTCTTTTATTTTTCGGTAAAGGGTTTGGCGGCCTATGCCAAGTTCTTTTGAAACTGCCGAAATGTTTCCATTATTTCTTTTTATTGAGCTTGCGATTACAATTTTCTCAGCTTCGTTTAAACGCAAAGGTTTTTCAATAAGATTGATACTATCGTCGTGTTTTTTAAGGAATAAATCGCCAGGTGTAATTATCTTCTCTTCGCACATAATTACAGCTCTTTCAACTGTATGGCTTAATTCCCGTATGTTTCCGGGCCAATGATATTCCATAAGCTGATTGATGGATGAATCGCTAAAGGTTAAATTTTTCTTCCCATACTTTTCAGCATGTTTCTGTAAGTAATAATTAGCTATTAATATTATATCATCGCCTCGCAAACGAAGAGGTGGCAGGTCTATTTGTATTGTATTTATCCTATAGAGCAAATCTTCGCGAAACATACTATTTGTTACCATCTCATGTATGTTTTGGTTGGTCGCACAAATAATCCTTACATCAATGGGTAAAGGTTTTGCACCTCCTACAGGAGTTACTTCCTTGTTCTGAATTACAGTCAATAATTTAGCTTGCATGGCTTGCGAGAGGTTTCCGATTTCGTCAAGAAACAGAGTGCCTCCATTTGCTAAAATTAACCTGCCTGGTTTATCTTCCTTTGCATCGGTAAATGCACCTTTTTTATATCCAAAAAGCTCACTCTCAAATATCGATTCAGTTATAGTACCCATATCAATGGGCATAAATATATTTTCCTTACGTAACGATTGCCTGTGTATTTCCCGGGCTACCAATTCTTTCCCGGTTCCATTTTCTCCAAGAATAATTACATTGGCTTCTGTGGGTGCAACTTTCTCTATAATTTTGAATACCTCGTGTATGGCAGGTGAATGACCCAAAATATTTTGAAATTTGCTATTAAAAGTTCTTTTTAATTGATTTTGTTCTGATTTTAATATACTTACTTCTCTTCTTGATTTGCTTAATTCTAGTGCATTTGTTATTGTTGCCAGAAGTTTTTGATTATCCCAGGGCTTTAAAATAAAATTGGATGCCCCTTTTTGAAGAGCTTCAACGGCAAGTTCAACATCCCCGTAGGCAGTAATCATAATAACCACTTGTTCGGGATTTTGCGATTTTATTTTCTTTAGCCAGTATATCCCTTCTTCTCCAAGGTTTTCGGTGCTCTCAAAATTCATATCGAGTATAATAATATCGATATAATTATTTTGTAAAATTTCAGGTATTTTTTGGGGGGTGTTGGCAGTTATTACCTTATTCACTTTACGCTTTAGAAATAATGAAAGCGAATCTGTAACGGCTTTATTATCATCAACAATAAGTATAGTGCCTTCCATATAGGTGATTAGTATTTATTCAAATGTAATTAGAAAAATGCATATTAAAAACTTATTGTATGATTTTGGAACACCACTTGGGTGATTTTAATACAAAACCTTGAGGTTTTATAATCATGACATGCAATGTAATGGATTGAAAAATAATGAATTATAACAATTGGTATGTGTATTGAATAGAAACAGAAAAATGGTTTAATTTATTATTACACACATGAGAAAGATATTTTTTATTTTAATATTTGTACTTGTTAGTACAATAAAAATATGGGCACAAAATACTTTAACAATAGAAATACAAAACTTAAGGTCTGGTAAGGGCCAAATACTTCTTAGCCTGTTAAATGATAGTCAGGAAAAGGTAAAAGGAGCCTACGGAAAAATTGAAAATAATAAATGCACTATAATCTTTGAAAACCTCAATAAAGGAAATTATGCTTTCAGATATTTTCACGATGAAAATAATAATGATAAATTAGATTCAAATTGGATGGGAATTCCAAAAGAAGGGTATGGTTTTTCAAATAATGCCCGAGTAACTTTTGGTCCGCCATCATTTAATGAATGGTTATTTCCATTAAATAAGAATACTAAAATGGTTTGTATGCCTAAGTATTAATAAAATTAAAGATGAAATTATGTTTATAAATTATATTGTTACAGCATGGAGAAGCCTTCTTAAGAACTGGGTTATATCCGCAATAAATATAGGAGGTTTGACTATTGGCCTTGCCTCGGCAGTTTTAGCAATTTTGTTTGCACAGTATGAACTGACTTATGAAAAAATGCACGAAAAAGCTGATCGGGTATGCCGAGTTTATATAAAAGGAAATTTTGATCAGTTAAGTTGGGTTCCTACATCATTTGGGCCAGTTGGTCCGGCTGTAAAAAATATGTTCCCTGAAGTAGAAAAATTTGCCAGATTGTATAGTTATACAAATACACCGGTAAGAGTGGGTGAAAACATATTTTATGAGAACTTTTTATATGCTGCTGACTCTAATATTTTCGATATTCTTACTTTTAGTTTTGTTAAAGGATATACTTCAAATGAATTAAATACGGTGGTTATTTCTGAAAGTGCAGCCAAAAGATACTTTGGATCAGGGGATCCAGTAGCACAAACTATAAATATTAATCTATATGGTCAGAAATATGATTTTATAGTTACTGGTGTATTCAAAGATTTTGCATCAAATACCCACCTCGAAGTTGATTTTATTTTCCCGTTTGATGTTATTAGAAGACATAACTGGATAAAACCTGAAGAATATCAAGGAACAGATTATATGACTTATATTCTATTAAACATGGAAACTGACCCCGAAAAATTAAGTCAGAAAATTGAGGTTAATTATAAAATACCTGTTCCAATTGAAAATATTAAAGCATTTTTAATCCCTTTAAAAGAAATACATATGCGGGGAACCTTTGGAAATTCTAAAGGCAAGCTTATCATTTTCTTAGTGGGTGGTTTTTTTGTTTTAATTATTACCAGCTTAAATTATATCAATCTTACCAATATATTATTCTCCACCCGCAATAAGGAAATAGGCATACGCAAGGTAATAGGGGCAAGGCATAAAAATATTATAATGCAATTTCTTACAGACACCGTTCTGTCAACTCTTATTGCTTTTAATTTTGCTATTTTAATTATTAAACTGGTGCTACCATGGTTTAATTCCTTAATGGATACGCAAATAAAACTGGAATTAGATTCAGTTACCTTAGTTCTTTTGTCTTCGATTTTATTGCTTACTATTGTTATATCAGGTTTATATCCTGCATTGCGTTATTCATTTAGCAAGCCGGTTAATGTAATGAAACCCTTAACCAATACACTGGGTGGGAAAGGGTATTCGAGGTGGCTGTTAACTACTTTTCAGTTCTTTTTATCCATTATTTTTATTCAAACTATGCTTGCTATGAATCAACATGGCAGTTACATGAACAGTGATGGCTATAAGTTATATAACTCCGATAATGTACTTTGTATTTCCGGGTCGCAATGGGGTGATTTGAATAAAGTAAAAGAAGAACTTTTAAAGAGCCCTGTTATAGAGTCTGTTTCGTGGGGCTCTACAGTACCTGAATATGGGGTTAATCTGTCAACGGAATGGAAAGATAAGGATAATAAAACTCTGGCTTCTATCTACAATTTTGAGCAGGATTATATAAAAGTATTTAAAATTTCGATGCAGGAAGGCCGGTTTTTCTCAGATGAATTTCCTTCTGACAAAGAGAATGCTGTAGTTATAAATAAAATGGTTGCTACTATTCTGGATTATGAACACCCGATTGGAAAAACAGTAATGATTGAAGGTAATTATTATGAAATTATTGGTATAATTGATTCATACAGGGCAATTCCTCCTATATTCGACCATGTGCCTTTATTAATTCTGACAGGATCAAAAGCAGCCAATTACCTTACCATCAGAATTAATCCTTTGCACCAAGAAAAAGCACAAGAATATATAACAAAAACCCTGAAAACATTTAATGCAGATATTCCGATTGAATTAAAATACCATAACGATGTTATTTATGGAACTACAGAAGCTAAATCGTTTATAACGGCTGGCCAGCTTTTAAATCTATTCTTTGTTTTAACCATTATAACTTCTTTGGTAGGATTATTTGGGCTTTCACTATTTATTGCAGAACGAAACCGAAGAGTGGTAAGTATAAGAAAAGTGTTTGGGGCTTCGATTTTCAATATCATGTTAAGGCTGTCAAAAGGGATTATTGTACAGGTGTTGGTAGCAATAATTCTTGCTACTCCTGTTTCTGTGATGTTTATGACGGGTTATCTTTCTGTTTTCCCTTCGGGATTTGAAATCGGATTAGGTATATTCTTATTCGGAGGATTAGTAGCTCTTATTTTAGTACTTTTAACTGTTGGATGGCAAACCTGGGTTGCAGCAAATGCTAATCCATCTGATGCTTTAAGATGTGAATAAATAAATAGGGGCTGCCTTAATAATTAAGGCAGCCCTCTTTATATAGTTTTATTTTAAGGTTAAAAACTTTGTTCTGAAAATTCAATATCAGCAGGTGGTTCAAATGTTGAATCAGGAATTTTTATATTTTCATCAAACTTTACAGCAGTTTCATTTACTTCCACTCCCAAAAGATTTGCTGTAGATTTTAAAACAACACCTTTATAAATCCAAGATCTGGCTCCCATAACTTGTATAACTTCGCAAGTGTAACCCAAATATCTCTCAGGGGCTAATCTTTCTCCTCCAAATGCATTCAGTATATCTTCTTCAAACTGCTTCTTCTCTTCATCGGTCATGTCTTCTGTAAAATAAACCGGCTCATAATACTCTTCTGTTCCTTTTATTCCAGTTCCTTCAAGAAGATTAACATGCCAGAATTTATCCCCTTTGGTAATATGGATACTATGCTCTTCTTCGTTTTGAACCATTCCAAAAAGTTTTACTTCAGAGCTTGATTTTGTTTCAATGCGTTCCTTGTCTCCGTAATCGTCCCACCAAACTTTTTTGAATCCTTTTGTACTGCCTGTTAACTCATATTCAATATATCCTGATTTTACCAGATACCGATTTGCGTCGTCTTGCGAGTAAGACCAGAATGATATTAGTAAGAGTAAGTTTGTTAAAATTGTTATTTTCATTTTTTTGTAGATTTTAAACCCAATTCAATAAAACACTATTTTAAACAACAAACATTATTATTTACAGGTAATTCTTTTTTATATATTTACCCAGTACAGCACCTCCGTTAGCATAAGCAGCAGCAACTCTCTCACCTGAATCGGGATGTGCCACTCCGGTTGCTTTACTCATTTTAATAGTGGCAATAATATTATCCGGAGCATTGGTTTCAATAAAATTAATTTCAAGATCGATGGTAGAGCTTTTAGAGTGAAATCCCATTTGAAATCCGGGCTCAGTAAAAGTCGTCTTCACGATCATTGTGTATTTAAAATCCGTGTTGTTTTCTGCTGCAAATAAGTTTTTTGAGTATTTTCCAAAATTCTCAATAAATCTTTCATTATAGCGATCTCTATCAGCATAAAATTTACTTTTCCATATTTCGCCGCTTCCTGCTTCCTTTGCTTCTCTTTCCTTAACTTTCTCATCAACATACTCTTCAAGTGTCATTTTGCCAAATTTCATGTCTTCCGGATATTCAAACACAACGTTTATTTCAGCAACATCCTTTAAACAAGACAAATCGCCCGATTCAACTTTTATTTTCTGAGCACTCGCTGCAGTTATAATACTTATTGAAACTGCAATTAATAAAATAATTTTTTTCATAATTTTTGATTGTTATTATTTGTGAAACTTAATTTTTGATTGACTTCAATGTCATTTCTTTACTTAATCTAATTCTATTGGTTTTATTCTTTAGTCCAGATTCTTGTATTCAGGTTCATTTCGTGTATAATGGTTTCAATTAAACCAAACAGGTGAAACATTTCCTCCACATCGGCATAATTAACCCCCGATTTTTTAATACGGGGTTCGAATAAAGGTTTGTTGTATAGAACAGCACAATACAAACGTTCGCCTTTAAATGAAAAATACATATTCCTTCCATACTTTTTGGCAATAGTTACCATAGCCTCCATTATAGCAGGGGTAAGTATATATCGTGCTTCCACCTGGCTCGATCCATACACATCGTATATTTTTTCAAATTCTGGATTTTCCAGGTTAACCAATTCGTAATTCTCTTTATCGCGTTTAAGATTTTTTCTTTTAATTCCAAGCAATCGATCGGCTTTATCGGGTAATACAAAGGTAGTTCCCTGTATATGCTTATTAAAATCGGCATGGAAAAATAAACCTCTGTATATACTATGCCATTCTGTTGTAGTTTTACCGTCTTCTCGGGTTTCTACTTTATACGTAGGATTTAACTCCGAAAACTTAAAGTCGGTGCTTTCAATTTTCCCTTCCACATAATCGTCGCCCTGGCATCGCTCTGCTTTTGTCGAAAACAAATTACTCTCATTAAATTCATGCATATCTATGTGGCGGTTAGCGTCATATTGATATTCAGGATTTATTAATTTTATAATCTTCGAAACCACTTCTTGCTTAAATTGATTACGATAAGTAGTGTACCTCATAAAAATATAAACCACTGCAGCAAGTATGATAATAACTCCTATAATCCCTATGGTAATAGCTATGCCTGGCTTATATATGTTCTGTAAAATAAGAAAAAGAATAAAACCGAAAATAGCTGTTGCTATTTTAAGACGCTTAATGCGAATACGCTCCTTTTCCATTCCGGCAAGCTGATCTTTTAGCTCGGTATGATATAAGTTTCGAAGTTGTTCTGTTGATCTCATCTAACTAATTGTTAAAAAGGTTATTAACATTCACATTCTGACGTTCTACTTCCGCAATAACAAAAACTTCTTTACGCTTTAAATGCATAAACCCGGCAATAATATTCTTTGGAAATACCTGAATGCTATTGTTGTAATCGGTAATAACCGCATTATATGTCCTTCGTGCTGCCGATATTTGCGATTCAACTTCGTTCATGGTGCGTTGCAGATTAATAAAGTTATCGCTTGCCTTAAGATCAGGGTAATTTTCAACTGCCACCATAATACCTTTAAAGCTTTCGCTGATTTGGTTATCTAACGCCACTTTTTCGTCGTTGGATAGTTTTCCCGATGTTGCTTTTGAACGCAGTTCGGTGATTTTTTCCAATAATGATTTTTCGTGATTGGCATATTGCTTTACCGTTGCAACTAAATTCGGGATTAAATCGTAACGTTTTTTAAGTTGAACATCCATTCCACCAAATGCATTGTCTACTTCATTCCGTTTGCGTATTAAGCTATTGTACATTCCAATAATAGATATAAGCAATACAGCAACTACTCCGATTATAATTATTCCTGTTGTCATTTTTTTATTTTTTGATATTATTATTTACTTTTATTCAATAAGTTAAGAAAGCTATCCAGGTTTTTCTTTTCTTCTTCGCTCATTTTGTCTGCTATTTCGGGATTATTCTTAAATGAGTTTATTTTTTCGTTCACGTCTCCCACGATGTACCCCAATTCCGCTTTCTTTTGTTTAAAACGCCTGATTCCAAAAAAAATAAACGGCACCAGTATCAGGAGTCCGCTATACTTGATGATAATGTCACTCCACTTATTATTATTGTTCTGTTCCTGGATTTCCTGGGGAAGTTCTACTCCCTGCTCTTCGAGCGATTCTAATAATTTTTCTTTCTGAATGGTTGGATTACATGAGCTTAAACTTATTACTACTCCAAGTAACAGAGTAATAAACGGGCTCATTAGATTAAAGTATTTCATTGTTTTTCCCTTTTTTAATGTGTTATTCTCAAATCAAAAAAAGGAAAATAATGTGAACTAAGTAAAGCGCAATTTGATAGTGTAAGATATCTTTTTGAATTCGTAATTCTTTTAACGGAATGCGTTAAAACTTACTGAAGATATCCATTAATGCTTGCTTGCGGCGAAACGAAACAGGAATTTCTTTGTTATTCTTTAATACAATAGAACCTCCATCCGTTTTATCGATTTTATGGATAAAATGAAGGTTTACTAAATACGACTGATGCGGACGGAAAAAATTATACGATTCAAGGAGCTTCTCATATTCCTTTATGCCTTTCGAAACAACAATCTCTTTCTTATCTTTTATATAAAATGTGGTATAACTGTTATCGCTAACACAATAAATGATTTCAGAAATATCAAGCAGGTAAATCGAATCGCTTGTTTTTAAAACGATTTTTTTCGATTGGGTTTTTCGTTCGTAATGATCAAAGAAGTTATCTACCTGGTTTTCAATTTGACTGTTTTCTATCGATTCAATTGCACTTTGCACTGCTGCACAAAACTCAGTTTCGTTAACAGGTTTTAAAATATAATCCAGTGCACTAAATTTTATCGCTTTTATGGCATAGTCATTAAAAGCTGTAATAAAAATAAGTGCGAAATTGTAGGGCTTAACTTTTTGCAGGATATGGAAACCTGTACCGCCTTTTATATCAATATCCAGAAGCACAAGTTGTGGCTGCATATTTTGAATCAATTCAACACCTGATTCAACAGAATCGGCTTCGCCAACTATTTCTACTTCCGTAAAATTATCTGCTAGTAATCTTCGGTTAATTTCCCTTATTTCGGGTTCATCATCTATAATAACTGCCTTTATCATAAATTTATATGGTGTGCATAAAGATAACAAACTAGTTTAATATTGGCAGATAAAGCAACACTTTTGTCCCGCTTGTTTCGTTTGTTGAAATATCTTTTATCTCAATATCAGGAATATGCTTATTCTTCTTTTTCAGGTATTTCATGCGGTCATAAAAAATCTTTGTTGACATTGATTCATGTTTTGAATTTTGCCTTCGCGAATTGTTTATTCCAATTCCGTTATCCGTAATAATCACTTCCAGAAGATCCTTTTTATCAATAAGTTCTATTTTCAATATTCCATCTTCCTTTTTATCACAAAATCCATGCTTAATGGCATTCTCAATAAAAGGTTGTATCATCATTGGGGCAATAAGAATAAGGTCTGTTTCCAGGTCATAATCCATGATAATCTCATAATCAAAAACATTGGGCACTCGCATTTTTTCTAGTTCAATATAATTTTTCAGCATTTCAATTTCGCTTGTCAAATCAATCGTATTTTCAGCAGAATATTTTAAAATAGAACGTGATAGGGAAGCAAAATTTCCGAGGAATTGGGCAGCCTTCTTGGTTTCGTTTTTATACATGTAATTCTGAATACTCCCCAAAGCGTTGTATATAAAATGTGGGTTCATTTGCGATCGGAATAACTTCTGCTTTAAATCATCCTGAGCAAGCTGAGCATTTCTTTTTCGTATTATCATTATGGATATGATAACAATTACAAGGAGCAACAAGCCTGAAATTGCTGCAATTCCAAGCCTGATTCGTTGGTTCTTAATTTGATTTTCTGCCGACAACAATTCAATTTGTTGCTGTTTTTTTTCTGTTTGATATTGAGTTTCTATTTCTGCAATTGTATTCTGCTTATCGATATTAAATAACGAATCGTGTAAGGACTGGTATTTTTTATTGTATTCTAAGGCTAAAGCATAGTTTCCTTTTGTTTCATAAATTCTTGAAGCTGTTTGTAATGCATTTAATCTCTCTTTACCCAAACCACATTCGTAAGTTTTTTCCAACGATTTTTGGTTTAAAATCAGCGCAGAATCTAATTTTCCGATTGCTTCGTATATAACGGCTAAATATTCGTATTCTTCGGCAATGCTCATACAATCATCAATCTCAAGCGATAAATTCAACACCTTTCTATGTTCGGCTATCGCTTTATCATATTGTTTTAGTGAATAATAAACTTCTGCTAAATTACTGTATCCCACTGCCATTCCTTTTTTCCATCCTATTTTTGCAGAATAGTCAACAACTTTTTGATAATGAAAAATCATACTGTCAATAAGATTCTCCATTTCGTAATAATCTGCTATTTCATTATGTATTATTGCCATCAGAGAATAATCAATATTCTTATTATCTTGAATAACTATTTTGGCTTGGTTCAGATATTTAAAATAATTTAAGGTATCGTTAGTTAAATAATAGATAGTTGAAATATTAACGTAATTGTTTGCAAGCCTTGGGTGATTTACCTTTTCGCGTATTTTTAAGGATTTAATCTGATGGCTCAATGCTTTATCATAATCTGATAAATCTTTATACACCAATCCTAAATTTTCATAGGAATTTGAAATACTAATAGAATCCTGCAACTCTTCATTAATTTGCAGTGCCTTTGAAAAATATTCTAATGCCAATTCATTCTTCCCTCTTAAACAATTTGAGATTCCCAATTTATTAAAACATTCAGCTTTATATTCCAAATCATCTTTCTCATTAGCAAAAGAAAGCATACGTTGAACAGTTTCATCATACTTCTCCCAATCACCTTCAAACTCATAAACATTTGCTAATTCAACAAACAAAGATTTTACTTCCTCAGTATTTTCGTGTTCAGTTTCTATCGTGATTAATGTATTTATGCTATCAGCTTTATATTCTGCATTCTGACTATAAGATGCGTTTATATAGAAATTAAAAATCAATGTTGTTACTATTAGCAAATAATTTAATCCTTTCATCGAAAACCTGTTTATATTAATAATTTTTAACCTATGTTATAGATAATCAAAGATTTGCTTTAATCCGTTAACGATATAATTCATGAAATTCATGAATAATCTGTGCTAAACTAATTTTTTAATTTTTTTTAAAATATGAGTTTTGTTAGTATAAAAAAACCGCTACAGTTTTTGTAGCGGTTTAAATATCATATAAAGCCTTAATTCAGAATCTGAACTTCTTTAATAATCTCAGTTCCTCGTTTTACGGCTTTTTCGTTCATTGGAACCAAATGATGGTATCTTTCTGGTAATGATTTTTTAATACCGGCAATAACATTTTCCATTTTTACAATCGGTTTTATCTTTAAGAATCCGCCTAAAACAATCATGTTAAATGTTTTGGTAGAGTCCATTTTAGCTGCTTCTTCAGCTGCATCTATACGGTAAATGTTAATGTCTTTACGTTCAGGATGGCGTGTAATGCCATTTCCATCGTAAATTAAAGTGCCTCCGGCTTTAACCATCTTTTCGAATTTATCCATCGATTGTTGGTTAAGGATTATGGCTGTGTCAAATTCGCTAATTATGGGCGAACTGATTCTTTCGTCACTTAAAATAACTGTAACGTTTGCAGTTCCGCCGCGCATTTCTGGTCCGTATGATGGCATCCAGGTAACTTCTTGCCCTTGAACAATACCTGAGTAACAAAGTATTTTACCCATTGAAAGTACCCCTTGTCCACCAAATCCGGCTATAATTAATTCTTCAGTCATTTTTCTTAATTTTTTAATTAAATTGTTGAAATTGAATTATTGTTCATTTGGAACTTTTATATCTCCTAAAGGGTAGAATGGGAACATGTTATCAACCATCCATTCATTAGCTTTTACAGGATCCATTTTCCAACCTGAGTTACAGTTTGAAACGATTTCAACAAATGAAAGTCCTTTTTTTAGTTTCTGATTTTCGAAAGCCTGTTTGATAGCTTTTTTTGCTTTACGAACAGCAGCAGGAGTATGTACAGCCTGGCGTGTAACAAAATAGGTCCCTGGTAATTGGGCAACCAGTTCAGTAATTTTCAACGGATTTCCCATTAACTCTGTATCTCTACCATAAGGTGATGTAGACGATTTCATGCCTGGAAGTGTAGTAGGAGCCATTTGTCCACCTGTCATTCCATAAATACCATTGTTAACAAAAATGATAACAATATTTTCTCCACGGTTACAAGCATGTATTGTTTCTGCAGTTCCAATAGCAGCTAAGTCACCGTCGCCCTGATATGTAAAAACAAATTTCTCAGGATAAAGCCTTTTGATAGCTGTTGCTAAAGCAGGAGCTCTTCCGTGTGCAGCTTGCTGCATATCAATGTCCATAAATTCGTAGGCAAGTACCGAGCAACCTACAGGAGCAATTCCAATGGTTTCAGACTGGATTCCCATTTCTTCGATGGTTTCCAAAACAAGTCGGTGTGCAACACCATGTCCACAACCCGGACAATAACTAAGTGGTTTTTCTGTAAAAAGAGGGGTTTTCTTAAAAACCAGGTTTTCTTCTTTTACAATATCTTTATTTATAATATTTTCAGCCATTTTTGTGTCCTCCTATAAAAATTTTTCTTCAAGAGCTGTTACAATTTCGCCTGGCGATGGAATAATACCACCCATGCGTCCGTAATGCTCAACCGGGATTGAACACTGTACAGCTAATTTCACATCTTCGATCATTTGCCCTGCACTCATTTCAACAGTTAAAATACCTTTTACCTGTTTTGAAAGCTCCAGTAATCGTTTTGATGGGAATGGGAATAAAGTTATTGGCCTTAACAAACCAACTTTTATTCCTTTTGCTCTTGCCAGCTGAACAGCTTTTTGGCAAATACGTGAGCTTGTACCATAAGCAACATACAAATATTCAGCGTCTTCAGTTTGTATTTCCTCAAAACGCACTTCATTTTCTTCTATTTTTTTATATTTTGCCTGAAGTTTATGATTAAATACTTCTTGTTTATGTGGATCAAGATCTAAAGATGTAATGATGTTGTGTGGCCTGTCAGGTGTTCTTCCTGTGGTAGCCCAAGGAAACATTTTTTTAATCTCTTCGTTTGTCCATCTTGGCTTTTGATCGCTGATTTCTACTTTTTCCATCAT
>ERZ795048.2458-NODE-2458-length-14892-cov-6.280178_pt1 | contig 14892 bp, 9 predicted proteins | sample MGYA00375132_ERZ795048 | MGnify/ENA primary metagenome ERZ795048 (study PRJEB30177, sample SAMN05720225) | activated sludge metagenome | isolation source: Anaerobic digester | place: Hong Kong | collected 2014-12-17 ...
CTAAACCGAGGTAAACCGCAATACCGCATGCGATTTGTGCGATCAGCGAAAGCAGGTCCGACATGGGCACGAGCGACACGGCCAACACGGCGGCGGCCATCACGCCGGAGAGCAGCAGCGGCGGCGTCAGGTCCCATATCTGGTCGCGGTAGCGGTACTGAAACAGCCGTTTCATCACGACCATGGTCACAAACAGCGAGAACACCGCCGTGACCATCACTGCCGTCGCGATAGCCAGCGGCGTTTCAAACCAGAACACCGAAGCGCACAGAGCGAGGATGCCGAACACCTTCTTGACGATCTCGGTCTTGAGGTAGAGGTCGCTGCGGCCGAGCGCGTTGATCGCCTGCAGATCGGTCGCCTCGATCGGGTACAGCGCATAGATAATGCACATGATCTGCAGATACGGCGCGGCGGGCACCCACTTTTCGGTCAGCAGCACCCTGAGCAGAAGCGTCGCGACCGCCGCCATCCCGGCCATCATGGGAAACACCATCAGCGCGGTGGAACGGTTCGTTTTGCGCACCATTTCACGCACGCGCGCCATATTGTCCTGATTGGCGGCATATGCGGGGAACAGCACCGAGAGCGCGACGTTCGTAAGGTTCGTGCCGATCATCTCCGGGTAGCGGCGGCCGGTCGTGTAAAACGCCAGCGAATCGTCGATATAGCGTTTGCCGACCACAAGGGATGACAGCTCGGAATACCCCGTGTCCATCAGGCTCGACACCAGAAGTTTCCAGCCGAAGCCGAACAGGACCTTGATCCGTTCCCAGGAAAAGACGAACGCGGGTTTCCAGCGGTCCAGCAGCCAAAGCAGGATCACCGTTGCAAACGAGCCGAGCAACTGCTGTACGACCAGCGCCCAGACGCCGGCGCCCGCATACGCGAGGTAGATGCCGAGCGCGCCGGATACCAGCGTTGCGCCCAGCGTCGCCATACAGAGTTTCCGAAATTCCAGCTTGCGCGTAATGATCGCGCTCTGCACGGAGTTGACCGCGCCGAAGATCAGGACCAGCGAAAGCACGCGCAGCGCGTCGGAAAAATCCGGCTGCTCGAAAAACGTGGAAATCCAGGGCGCGGTAAAAAACAAAACGAGATACAGCACGCCCGCAATCGCAAGCCCCGCCCAGAGCACGGAAGAAAAGTCGACATTGTCCGCGTCCTTCCGCTGAATCAGCGCCGTTGAAAAGCCGCGCTTGACGAATACGTCCGCAATGTTGATAAAGATCAGCAATAATGCCAGCGTTTTGTAGTTCGCCGGGTCGAGAATGCGCGCAATCACGATGGAAATCACGAACCGGACAAGCTGGTTGCCGCCGTTTTCCATCGTTTTCCAGATCACGCCGGATATGGTTTTATTTCGAAACGAATGATCCATGCGGTTATTGTTTCCTTAATCTCCGCGCGCTTTGCTCCACGCGGGCGGTAAGCTTCGGAGCAACGTGCTCCAGATTGAGCCGTAACCTGCGCTTTGCCGAAAGCGCTCTGTACTGCGCGCGGTAATCCGGCTGTTTCAGCAGGTCGACGCGGCTTTGCAGGCAGAGTATTTCGAACGTATGGTGATGGACGATCGCGTCCCGCACCGCGTCGTGCCAGCGGCTGCCGGTTTCCTCGTCGAACGCTTCCAGCGCGCGCACCATGCTTTCGTGATGCAGCATCCGCGCGCTCCTGTCGCCCGACAAGAACGTCTCCGTCCACGATCCGGGAACCGCCGTGCGGTAAGCGCACATGCGTTCGCAAAAATAGTGCGTCCTCCCGTTCGCGCCGAACCAGAGCTGCAGCACCGCGTCGTCCACGTCCGTCATATCGCAAAACGGCGCGCGGTTTTTCGCCAGCCGCGCCGGCGCGACAATCGACGCGGTCGGCACGAACCCGCCGCCGTGACGAATCAGCTCGTCCATCGGCACGTCCGTATCCGCTTCATACGGCGTAACCGACCCAACGGGGTTCCCCTGCGCGTCCACGACGTCCGCCGCGCAGACGCAGAGCGTGCAGTCGGGGTTGGCTTCCAAATACGCGACCTGCCTTTGCAGCTTGTCCGGGCTCGTCCAGTAGTCGTCCCCTTCGCAGATGGCGACGTATTTGCCGCGAACGAGCGGGAACACATAGTGCTCCAGTATCTTCGGATCGCGCGAATACATGTTTTCGCTGCGGTATACGCAGCGAAACAGCCCGGGATATTTGGTTTCATATTCGCGCACGATCTCCGCCGTGCCGTCGGCCGACGCGTCGTCGTGAACGACGATCTCGACTGGAAACTCCGTTTTCTGGCGCAAAAATCCGTCCAGCGCGTCCCGGATGTACGGCGCCTGGTTATAGGTGTCGCATACGATTGAAACCAGCGGATCGTTACTCTCCATGGGACGCCCTCATTTTGACCTCGCCGAGGCGTTCGATCGTCTCCAGCCTGCGGCGGTTCTTTTTCAGGATCGCCTTCAGCTGCATGCGGCGCATGCGCGTGAGCGTCTTGCTCCCGATAAAGCGCCGGTCCTCGGCGTCGATGTGCTCGCTCCAGGGGTATTCGATCACTTCGCGCTTCTGCTCCTCGGTTTCCGCAGCGCGGTAATGCTGCCAGAAGAGCGTGATCAGCCCGTTGAGCTTGCGCGCGTGGAACCGTTCCAGGTTTTCGTCTGTATCGAGCCCCCAGATCGTCATGTATTTTCTCAGCTGGTCCATGACCGCGTCGTTGAACTGCTTGTCGATCTTCCCCGGCAAAACGCGCGTCGAGATGCTCTCGTTGATGCGCCGGTAGTTATACAGCGGCGTCGCGCAGTACGCGATCCGTTCCGCGTGCGTAACGGGATAAAGGGATTGCAGCAGGTCCTCCGTGTGCGGATTGTCCGCAAACTCCTCATACGGCGTATCGTCCTGTTTGACCAGCGCCGTTTTGATCGCCTTGGTGCAGAGGTTGTTGAGTCGCCAGGACACGATCATTTCTGAATAGACCGTCTCCTTGTCCCTGCCGGAAAAGACGGACCCGTCGGGAAACACGGCTTCGGCCACCGCGGTCGTAAACTCCGGTTCGTACCGGTTGTAGAAATTGAATATCACGATGTCCGCGTGTTCCCGCTCGATGACGCTGCGGATCGTGCCGAGCGCGTCCGGCTCCAGTGAATCGTCCGCGTCCAGAAAAATGCAGTAATCCCCTTCCGCCGCCCGGATCGCCGCGCGGCGCGCAAGGATCAGGCCCTTGTTCGGCTGGTGCAGCACCTTGACGCGGTCCGGATGCAGCGCGCGGTACCGGTCGCAGATCATGCCGCCGTCATCGACGGATCCGTCGTTGACCAGAACCAGCTCAAAATCCTGTTCGCTCTGGCGCAAAACGGAATCCAGGCAATCCCGCAAATATACCTCCGCATTGTAAACCGGAACGAGAATACTAAAAAACATCGTTATAGAGCCCTTCCGTCAGCAATTCGTGGATCGACTCGCACGTCAGGTAGTCAAGCATCCTGAGTTTGCTCTCTCTGGAAAACATATTCGTCGTTTTGCGCCCGTGCAGCACGTTCAGCGTACGCAGCGCGGCATTGTCGCCGATAAACGCCTTGAGCAGCACGTCCTTCTTTTCTTCAGCATAGGCCTTGTATCGCGCTCCCACAAATCCCTGCACACGGATTCGCTTTGAGCGCGTCTCGAAATCGTCCAGAATTTCCTTCGCTTTCGCTTCGCCCGCCAGCGCGGCCCCGCCTTTTACGCGGACGACCGGCACGAACGAAACCTTGTCCGCGCCATAACTGCCGATGCCGTATCGAACGAGCAGTCCCGAATCAAAACAGTCTTCCCCGTCTTCGACGTCGAAAATAAAGTTGCCCTGCCCGTAAACGATCGTCGCGTTTTCCCACTTTTCGTAGCAACCCACGCAATGACTGTGCTGGCAAAGGACAAGGGACGCACCGCACTCCGCCATCTTCCGGCAGACGCGCTGCAGCTTCGGCGAAGGATACGGATAATGCTCCCGGCCGCCGTGATACAAAACGATCAGCCGGTCGCAGTTGCTGCGGATGTCCCGTATGCGGTCGCCAAGCTCCAGCAGATTCAGCGGATTCGCGCCAGGCGTGCGGTCCGTCGCGACGGAAAACTCGTGTTCGCACATGGCGTATACGCCGATCTGCACGCCGTTTTTTACAAAATAATGCGGACGGTCGGCTTCGTCCAAATCGTCGCCCGCGCCAAAGTACGCGATGCCCGCGGTCTTCAGCGCAGCCATCGTGGAATGCAGGCCTTCCGCCCCATAGTCGAGGATATGGTTATTGCAAAGCGACACCGCATCCGGTTTCAGCGAGGCGACGCCGCGCGCGCAGATCGAAGTCGCGATCATATTCGGTCCGCACTTGTCCCGTTTTGTTTCGCAGTCCGCCAGAGGCGATTCAAGATTGAACAGCCTTACGTCCGCGCCCTGCCAGAGTTCCTCCAGCCCGTCGAACAGCAATTTGGGTTGCTTTTTTTGAAATTCTTCCCTGTTGGAATCGGTCGGCGCAACGTCCGCGCCGATTAAAATGTCCAAGCTCATGCCTGCTCCTCCAATAATAAAAACTCGCCCATGATCCGGTCTCCCTCGCCGACGTAATCGTCGGCGAAGCCGCTCTGGTCGAAGAATGTCAGCTCGCCGAAGCGCACGCCCCGCGGCGTATCATACAGGTCCACGCGTACGTGCTTGATTCCCGCGGAAAGCTTTTCGGAAAGCCTGATCATCTCTTCAAGCCGTTCCGGCCGCCGGGGCTTCGCGTCCTGCCGCATGTTCGCCGTCGCCGCGTTAACGGGCAGCGGCTCAAACGCGGGCGTGAAAAAGAAATAGTCCGCGTGTTTGGCGGAGCGGTTCGTGCAAACGCAGATTGCGCGCACGATGCCGTCGAAACAGAAAAATTTATAGTCGTCCGGCGGCGTGCCGTCGTCCGCTCCAATATATTCTTCCGCCAGTACGCGCCGTGGAACGTCCCTGTAGAGCCATTCCCTGTATTGCTTGTAGTAATCCTGTTTCAGCAGCTTTTTCAGCTTCTTTTTCGCCGATTTGACGTCGAAAGCCCGTTTGTCCGCGCAGAGGATCACGCCGCCCGAATTGTGCGTGCACTTGAGCACAAACCGTTCGGGCAATTGTTCAAAATCGATCTCGTCGGGGTTTTCCCACACGCCGAGCAGCGGGACAAGGCACTCCTGTCCGGCCGTCTCCGCCACAAAATCCCGCACGGCCGCCTTGTCCACCAGCCGGACATGCATGGGGTCCCTGTCATGCAGCTTGAGCCACTGTATCTTCTCATTCATCGTGACAGGCGGGTCCAAATGCAGTTTTTTGCCCAGGCGCGCGCGATAAAGCTTTTTCAGGTATTTTTCGTCGTCCATACGGGAAAACAGATTGCGTTTCGCCAGCACGGAAAAGACCTTGTGCGGATTTTTCAAAAATGCAGCGAAGCGTTCGCCGTCGTTCGGCTTGCCTTCGAGTATACGAACGGACGCGATCAGCAATATCAGAAATACCGCCGCCGTGCGGTCGTAATAGGATACCATGCCGAAATCCATCACGATCTGCGCGACGAGCAGCAGGATAAAAACACCGACCAGCGTACCGCTTTGCCTGCGCTCCGCCGTACGCGCGGCGGCTTTCGAACGTTTTAAAGAACGTCCGGCAAGGCCGATCGCCGCAAGCTGAGGCACATAGTACAGCGCAAACAGCGGCGCGCCGCCAGAGACGAGCAATTCCGTATAATTACAGTGCGAATAAGTCCCTTTCGAGCCGCCCAGAAGACGAAAACAGTCCAGTCCCCAGCCCGTAACGGGCCGTTGCCGGAACGCTTCCAGCGCGACGGCCGCAAGCGAGCTCCGCTCCGTCACCGATTCCGCATATCCCGAACCGTTGACGATATAGTGCAGCATGGAATGCAGGCGGTGCAGCACGTTGTTGCTCAGGATGTTGTCCCGCCAGATGACAAAATAAAGGGCGAACGCCCCGATTACCATGAGCCCAAGCAGTTTCAGCCCCCACCGTTTCGGGTAGAGGATGACGAGCAGCACGATCAGCAGCAGCGAAGCCAGCGCGGCGGCTTTCGCCGACTTGCTGAAAAACACGGCGGGAATCAGCAATAAATCCACCAGCAGCCAAAACGCGCTCTTTTGCTTTGCCAGCACAAGGCTCAATCCGAACGCGACCGCCGCGAGCATTCCCATCCAGTTCGGATTGATCCCTGCGGCGAGCCCGAAGCGAATATCGTCCAGGCCGGCCGAGAGCTCGAACGCAAGCGAATAAACGGCAAGCGCCGTTACGGCAAGCACGAACACGGCCATATACCGGCGCATGTCCGCCTGCAGCAGCAGGTACTGGAATAAAAAGAAAAAGAAAACGGCGTTGACCACAAGGGTTTCGAGCATGTCGAGCGATTCCGCCCTGCCGACGGCCCATGCCAGCGTGACGACCGCGCACCAGACAATGACGAGCCCATACGCAGCCATCCACCAGGAAAAAAACGCCTTTTTCCGCACGATCATATATGCCAGAACAACGCCGATAAACGCCAGCATACCCAGTCTCGACGCCATGGAATGCTCAAACGCAACCTCGGTAAAAAGATATGCAAACAGCGCCGCATCCGCAAACAGCGCGAATGAAAACCGTTTCTTATTTGGCGACCCGTTCAAGATACCGCCTCCATTCCGCGGCGACAACCGCTTCATCCAGCCGCTGCTGAATTTTCGCCGCGTTCGTTCCAAGCCGCTGGGCCAGCTCCGGCTCGTCCGCAACGGCGCACATCGCCGCGACCATACGCTTTTCGCTGCCCGTGCGCACGAGCAGTCCGTTTTCGCCGTTGTCTATCAGCGAGCGGACCCCGCCGATCGGGCAGTTTGTCGCAATGCACGGGAGCCCGCAGGCCATGGCCTCGATCAATACGTTCGGAATTCCTTCATAGTCCGAACTGAGCACGAACATGGCGCAGTCGTTGATCTCCTTCAGCAGCGTTTTCGACTGCCCGGGCAGTTCGACCGAACGCGCCACGCCGAGCATGTTCGCAATACGTATCAGCTCTTTGCGCTCCGGCCCCTCGCCGTAGATCACGAGCGAATACGCATGGTGCGTCTTGTAAAACTGCGCGAACGCGCGAATCAGCATAGCAAAATTCTTTTGCGGATGCAACCGTCCCGCCGCCGCGATAACCGGCCGGCGCTCGCCTTCGTGCGGCGCGGGAATTCTGCCGGTATCGAGCGGATTGTCCAGAATCACGCTGCGCGAACGAATCCTTTTCGAAAAGAAGTCCGCCGCATCCTGCGTCTGGAAGATGAACCCCTTCGCAAACGGGTAGACAAAATATCGCAGGATGCGCTTGATCTTGTTTTCCGGGTGGCGGTGCGGGTCGTTGCGTTCGCTGACGACAACCGGCACGCCCGTGCCCAATAAAAACAGCACTGTCCAGACGTTCACCTTCTCCGGTAAAGCAAGAACGACGTCCGGCTGTTCTTTTTTGACCAGCCTGCGCAGTTTTCTGTATGCGTGCGGAATCCTGCTCGGACGAAGCGTCTCGTCGAAATCCAGATAAATCTGCCGTACGCTTTCCGGCAGGTCGTAAAAAGACCGCGTGCCGCACTCCGAGGCAAGGATGCACTCGATCCCGTCGCGCGCAAAGCAATTCAGCAGTTGCGCAATCACGCGCTCGCAGCCGCCGCCGCTCATTTTATGCGTTACGATCAGCAGTTTCTTCATGCCTTAACCCCGGTTGTCAGCGTTTCATACCATTTTGAAAGCATCCCCGCGTTTGCGCTCACGTCATAACCCTTTTCCCGAACGAGCCGGATCGCATCCTCCGACGCGGCTTCGCGGTCCTCGCAGGCCGCCACCGAAAGCGCCTCTGCGAAAATTCGCGCGTCCCCGATCCCGCAAAACGAAACAAGGTCCGTCAGCGCGGCTTCGCGCGTGACATTGGCCGACGCTACGCAGAGCAGCCCGGCGCACTGTGCTTCAATCAGTGTCAGCGGCAGTCCTTCATAAAGCGACGGCAACGCGAAAACGTCCGCGGCGGAAAGCACGCCCGCAACATCGTCAAGCACGCCCGCAAAAACTATTTCGGCCGTTACGTTCAGCGCGGCCGCCTGCCGCTCGCAGTCGTTTTTCAGTTTCCCGTCGCCAACCAGCACGAGCCGCGCGTCCGGCCGCGTTTTCAGCAGCTCGGCAAACGCTTCCACTAAAAAAAGCTGGTTCTTCTGCTCGTTGAACGAGCCTACGTGGCAAATCGTAAAAGCATCCTGCGGAATTCCAAACGCCGCGCGCGTTTCTGCGCGCTTTTGCATGTCAAAATGAAAATGTTCCGCCGGAACGGCGTTGTTGAGAACTAAAAAAGGAACGTCGCCGAAGAGCCATCTGCCCGCCTCCTCGCCGCATGCCGCCGCATGCGTATAGCTCTTTTGAAACGGTCTGCGCAGAAGCTTGTCCGCAAGCTTCATCTTGCAGGTCGTGTTATGCGAATGCGGAATGCGGATGGCCGCGCCGCCCCGCTTTGCCGCGAGCATTTCAACATACAGCGTCGCACTGTTTCCGTGGGCGTGGACGATCTGCTCCTCCCGTTCGTTCACGACGATCTCCAGGCGATGGATATAGTTGATCGGGTCGCTGTTTCTGTTTCCCAGCACAAACACCTGTCCGCCTATGCGTTCGATCATGCGGATCGACTCCGCGTCCGGCACGTTCTGGACGGCGAGATCGCAGCGCACGTGCGACGGATCGAAACGGGTGATATAATTCATCACGCATTTCGTTATACCGTTCTTTCCGAACGGCACAGTCAAAACCTCAAGCACTCTTACGGGCGTTTCCAGCATGCGCGCCTCACTTTCCAAGCGCGCGCAGCGATTCTTCCGCGCGGCCGGTTTTTCGGTACTCATAGATTTTCGCATCGACTAAAAAACGATACCAATAGTCCTCGAAATAGTGGTAAAGATAGCCTTCCCTCCCGTCGAGAAAGCCGAAACGAAAATAATAGTTATAAACGAACCAGAGCCATGCGCGAAAAAACATCGGCGCGCGGTAATAGATCGTAAACTTCTTTTTCCGGTGCTTCCTTAGCTGTTCGTCGGTCTTTGCGTCGAACGACGCGCCGTTTTCGTAAGCGATATAGTCCTGCAGTTCGCGGATGGCATACCAGTTGTAGCGGGCAATATAACTCGTCAGGTCCTTAAAATCATAATGCAGATACCGTTCCTTAATGGCGAGCGTACGGCCTTCGGACAAAACGGTGTGCGCGTCGCGTTTGCGGTCCTCGATGCGCCCCTTGCCCGTTTTAAACAGCATAATCTTACGCTTTTTGCTCCCGCCGTGCTTCATCTGCCTGCCGAGGAAAAAAAAGTCGCTTTCCATGACGATGCCGTTTACGTCGTCTTCGGCGTGCTCCGCCATCAGCTTTTCGCTGTGCGCGCAGACCTCCGGCGTAAAACGCTCGTCCGCGTCGAGCCGGAGCGTCCACTTCGTATCGATATTCGCGTTGTCCACGCCCCAGTTATACTGCGCCGCGTAATATGTAAACGCATGGGAGAAAATGTCCGCGCCGTATTGTTTCGCAATCTCCAGGGTACGGTCCGTGCTGCCGCTGTCGATCACGACCACGCGCTTGCAGAACCCATTGACCGAGCGCAGGCACGCTTCGATATTCGCCTCTTCGTTCAGCGTTAAAACAATCGCCGTCACGTCCGCCATTGCGTCTGATCCCCTTCGACAATCCGGGGCGAAACCGCCCCTTTTTACACTACAATATACCTATCGTAGTGTACCATCCCGCCTATCCTATGTCAAACGCGCGGCGAACGTGCGGGCGTTTCTTTACGCAAGGTTCACATCTCCCGGCGGCAGTGTTTTGCCGTCTTTGTCAACCGACCCGTTTTATGCTAAACTGCCGTCATGGACCCGACCACAGCAAATTATCTCAAACACGATTTTCTCAGGCATGTCGACATGCTTGAGTTGCTCGAAATGCCGTCCGCATCCGTTCTCTACGGAGGGGACGACGGCGTTTTAGCGTGCAGCGACACGATGTTTTCCCTCTCCTTTGTCTCCGGCGCCGAAAACGCGTTTCTACAGCGTTTGCTTGCGCATCTGCCGGAACGGGGCGGCTGTTACGTTGTGCTGCACGGCCCGGAATTGAAAGCCCCGCTGATGCGGGAGCACGGTTTCGGCTCCTTTATGGACTGCTATCAGTGCCTGTATGAGCAGGCCGGACCGATTTCGTATTCCCTGCCGGATGGCGCGGACATCAGGCCGCTCGATATGCGACACATCGACTTCGTCCACGCGCATTACCGCACGGTCGACGACGCCGGGTATGTTCGCGAACGCATAGAAGCCGGAATGTTCGGCGCGTTTTTCGGCGAAACACAGGCCGGTTTCATCGGCACGCACGATGAACGCTCCATCGGAATGCTGGAAGTCCTGCCGGAGTTTCGAAAGCGCGGCCTCGCCTTCGCGCTGGAAGCGCATATGATCAATCATTTATTACATGCAGGGCGGCGGGCGTTCTGTCAGGTGTCCGTCGACAATGCGCCGTCACTCGCGCTCCAGAAAAAACTCGGCATGACGATCTCGGAATCCGTCATCATCTGGATGGAACGGCCCTGACGGAAGCAGTGGTACAAATACAAACATTTAAGGCAACAATGTGAACTTCGGCCGCGTCTTCTTGACGCGGCCGTCTTATTTGTCTATCATGTGACAAGGTGTCATATGACAGCCTGTCACATTGTGTCAAAAACGCCCTTACAAGCGTGCAGCCAGCCGTATGCAAAAGGGCGGTCCACGGAGGAAATCATGCCGACAGAGACTTTTTTTAACCTGCCGCAGGAAAAGCGCGCGCGCCTCATCGGCGCAATCCGGAACGAACTCACGCGCGTGTCGTTCAGCGAAGTTTCCATCAACCGCATCGTTCGCGAAGCCGGAATCCCGCGCGGCAGCTACTATCAGTATTTCATCAGCAGGAACGACCTGTACGATTTTTTACTGACGGAATACCGCGCGCGCATGCAGGAGAGTGCGGTGCGCACGCTCAAGGAACAGAACGGGGACGTATTTCTGACCGTGCTTTCCGGCTTTGACGAATCCGTTGCGTTTGCTTCGGACGAGTCGAACCTTCTGATCATGCGGCACCTGTTCGATTACCGCTCGCCTGCAAAACCCGTCGACGGGAAAGACCCGTTTTCCAATATTTCGATACTCACGAGAAACATCGACCTGATCGACGCGAGCGCTCTCAACTGCTCCGGCCGGGACGATCTGCTCGCGATGCTCGAAATTCTGTTTTCTCTGCTTGCGTTTACGCTGGCGGAGCTGTTTTGCAATCCGCAGAACGCCGCGGCGCTGCGCGCGCGGCTGACGCGACAGCTTGAAATCCTCAAGGGCGGCATGGTCCGCGCCGAAACCGCGGGAGGTGCGCGCGTATGCTAGCCAAGTTTTCCGTCAAACGTCCCTACACCGTCGCCGTCGCGGTCATTCTCATCATCGTGCTCGGCGTTGTGGCGTTCACAAATATGACGCCGGACCTTTTGCCGAATATCGACCTGCCCTACGTCGTCGTGTTCACAAGCTATACCGGCGCGACGCCGGAGGAGGTCGAAAAGGTCGTTACAAAGCCCATCGAACAGGAGATGGCCACGCTCGACAGTATCGACAGCATCTCGTCCCAGTCCAGCGAAAACTATTCGATCGTGCTTCTGGAGTTTTCGTCCGACGCGAACATGGACGCGACCACGATGAACATCCGCGAAAAACTGGACGCGCTCAGCGCAGACTGGAGCGACAGCGTCGGCACGTCGACCATCATGAACATCAACCCGAACCTGCTGCCCCTGGCCGCAATCGCGATTGAACGCGACGGTTACAGCACGGCGGAGATGACGCAGTTTTACGAAGACACCGTACTTCCGCGGCTCGAAGGCGTGGAAGGAATCGCAAGCGTTACTTCGAGCGGCCTGATTTCCGAGCAGGTCAACGTCGTTTTGCGGCAGGACAAAATGGACGAAATGAACGTCCTGATCCGCGCCGCGGTGGACGGCGAGTTTGCCGACAGCGAAACGCAGCTTGCCGACGCGCAGTCCGAAATCGACGACGGTTACGAGCAGATCGAAACCGGCGAAAAGAAAATCGCGAGCGGCCGCCGCCAGCTCAACAGCGCGAGCAAAGAGCTTGACGAGCAGGTCGTTGCCACCAAAAGCGAGCTGGACTCGCAAAAGGCCGACCTGACTTCGCAGCGCAGCCAGCTGGTCGAAGCAAAGAGCAATTTCCAGTCGCTGGAAAGCGGCATCGCCGAGCTGGACGCCAACATCTCCGCGCTGGATACGAGCATCGCCGGGCTGGACGCCAACATCGCGACCATGCCGGACGGTGACGAGAAGAACGCGCTGATTGCGCAGCGCGACGAACTCGCCGCGCAGAAAACGGCGCTTGAGGCGCAGAAAGCCGCGCTGGAGACCCAGCAGTCGGAAGCCTGGGCGGCATTCACCGCGTCGGCTGGAATTACGGACATCGCGGGGATCGACGCGGCCATCGCGCAAATCGACGACGGGCTCGACCAGATCGAAGACGGTTACACGCAGTTAAATACTTCCGAAACCAAGGCACGCGAGGAGATTTCCTCCGGCCGGTCCAAGCTCAACAGCAGCGAAGAAAAACTGGAAGACAGCCGCGAACAGCTGGAGGACTCGCAGGAAACGCTGGACGAAAACAAAGAATCCCTCTCCGAGGCAAAGCAGAACGCTTACGACAGCGCGGACCTGGACAACCTGCTCACGCTGGAAACCGTCGGTGCGATTTTAGGCGCGCAGAACTTTGAAATGCCCGCCGGGTACGCCGCGGACGACGACGGCGGGAGCGAATGGCTCGTCTATGTCGGGGACGCGTTTTCCAGCGCCGACGAGCTGGAGGACCTCGTCCTCTTCGATCTCGGGCTGGACGGGCTGGACCCGATCCGCCTTTGCGACGTTGCGGACATCTACGTCAGCGACAACTCGGATTCCACATACGCGAAGATCGACGGCGACAGCGGCATCCTGCTTACGCTCAACAAGCAAAGCAACTACGCCACCGCAACGGCTTCGGCGAATCTGGATGATGAAATCAGTTCGCTGGAAAGCGAATATCCCGGGCTGCAGTTCTCAAAGCTGATGGATCAGGGCGATTATATCCACCTCGTGATCAATTCCGTTTTACAGAACATCGTGCTCGGCGCGGCGCTGGCTATCATCATCCTCTTCCTCTTCCTCCGCGACGTGCGCCCGACGCTGATTATCTCCTGCTCCATCCCCATCAGCCTGACGTTCGCCATCGTGCTGATGTATTTCTCAGGCGTGACCATGAACATCATCTCCATGGCGGGCCTTGCCGTCGGCGTCGGCATGCTGGTCGACAACTCGATCGTCGTCATCGAAAACACTTATCGCCTCCGCATGAACGGCATGGGCACGCTAAAGGCGGCCGTCACCGGAGCAAGACAGATGGGCGGAGCTATCACGGCCTCCACGCTGACGACGGTATGCGTGTTTTTCCCCATCGTGTTCGTCGAGGGGCTGACGCGACAGTTGTTTTCCGACATGGCGCTGACCATCGCGTATTCCCTGCTGGCGAGCCTCGTCGTCGCGCTGACGCTCGTGCCCGCGATGTCGTCAGGGCTGCTTACGCGCCCCAAGAAGCGGAAGCGTGAAAGCAGGCAGATCCTTCAGCGCATTTACAGAAAGATGCTGGACTTCGCGCTGCGCAGAAAAGGCGCAATCCTGCTGCTTGCGCTGCTGCTGCTCGTCGTGAGCGCGTATGCGACAATCAACAAGGGGTTCATCTATTTTCCGGATATGGACAGCCCGCAGATGTCCGTCACGATCGACATGCCGGACGGCACGGATTTTGACGAAGCAACGGCCATGACGGATGAAGTCGCCGACCGCGTAATGCAGATTCCGGAAGTTGAAACCTGCGGCTCGATCTTTTCCACCGGGCTGACAAGCATGTTCGGCATCTCCACCGGGAGCGAAGATACGACCGAAACCATGCTCTACCTTGTGCTCAAGGACCAGCAGACGATCCTCGGGCTGATCCCGGTCGGCGAAAAGCAGCGCAGCAGTTCGGAGCTCATCAGCGTAATCGAAAACGCATGTTCCGATCTGGACTGCGAAGTCACCGCCACCAGCTCCGGCAACATGACCGAATACCTTTCCGATATCAGCGGCAGCGGCGTTACGATCGACCTCTACGGCAACGACCTCGACGACCTGCAGCAGGCGGCCGTGGAAGTCGCCGGCATTCTCCGCACGGTGGACGGGACGATAAACGTCAGCGACGGCATCGAGGATTCCCTGCCGGCGCTGCGCATCTCCGTCGATAAGGAAAAGGCCTCGCTCGAAGGGCTGACCACGGCGCAGGTGTACCAGAGCATCGCGCTCCGGCTTACGTCCGAGGCTACGATCACGAGCATTGAGGACGCCGATCAGGACGTCGTCGTCCAAATGCCGGACGCCGACGCGACGGTAAGCGATCTCGAAAACTATGTCATCACATTCCAGGCAAGCGACGGCACCTACAAGCATGTCGCGCTCAAGGATATCGCAACCTTCGAAGAGGGAACGACGCTTCAGTCCATCACGCGCGACGATCAGCGCAGGTACGTCACCGTATCCGCGGACATCGCGGACGGCCACAACGTCACGCTTGTTACAAGCGCCGCGGAAGACGCGCTGAAGGACTATGTCGCGCCGGACGGCGTGACCTTGGAATTCAGCGGCGAAAACGAAACCATCATGAATTCCCTCAAAGACCTTGGCAACATGATGCTGCTGGGTATCCTGATCGTCTATCTCATCATGGTTGCGCAGTTCCAGTCGCTGCTGTCGCCGTTCATCGTCATGATGACCATCCCGCTGGCGTTTACGGGCGGGCTGATCGCG
>ERZ795048.2459-NODE-2459-length-14888-cov-26.860177_pt1 | contig 14888 bp, 16 predicted proteins | sample MGYA00375132_ERZ795048 | MGnify/ENA primary metagenome ERZ795048 (study PRJEB30177, sample SAMN05720225) | activated sludge metagenome | isolation source: Anaerobic digester | place: Hong Kong | collected 2014-12-17 ...
TCGACGGAACTGGAAGCATATGGCTCCATGTATGTGAGCATCACGTCGGAAAGCAAATTGTCGATCCGGCGATGATGGTCTATGACAATTAAATACTTGGTATGCTCCAACAGTTTGGGAGCATTGGATTGGGTCGGGCTATGATGATCGACGACGAACAGAAGCGTTTCGGGCGTGATCTCATTCAAAGCGTCTTCCGGTTCGATGAAGTATTCCATCAGTTTGACGTATTCCCGGCTCAACATGTTCATCACTTTTTGGCAGGTTTGGTCGATCCCATCGAAATCGAGAACGATTCTAGCGTCCTTTTTCTGGGCAAGAGCCATCTGCAAAAGGCCGATCGAGGCTCCGAGGGCGTCGATATCGGTCGATTTGTGCGGCATGATCAGCACCTTTTCATGTTTCTGGATAAATTCGGAAATGGCGCGGGAATTGATCTTTGCGGTGATTTTTGTCCGTTTCTCGACCGTGTTGCTCTTGCCTCCGAAGAATTTCAAAGGCTGGTTTTCAATATTAACGACCACCTGGTCGCCTCCGCGGCCTTGGGCAAGTTTGAGAGCTTCTTCAGCGAATTCGCCGAGTTGGTCGAACATTTCGTCTTCGTAACATGCCAATCCGATCGACAATGAAATTCTGACTTCGTTCTGATTGGCGATTTCATTGACGGTGTCGAGAATCTGAAATTCTTCGCTCATGAGTTCGTGCAGCTGTCCCAAAGTCAGATAGATAACCGATTTCTCGGGGCGAAGGTTAACGAAGAATATATGGCGGTTCTTACACCAGGTATCGATCGCTCCCAGGAATTTTCCCTGAAGGTTCGATTTGTCCTGAACGTCCAGATTGCTGGTGGCTTCGTTGAAGTTGTCGAGACTCATGACACCAAGAACGCTTTTTCTCTCTTCCAGTTTTCTTTTGGCCGTTTCCCTTTCGGTAACCTCGAACAGGTAAATGCAACGGTTGTTCGGATAATGATAGATATCATATGCCTTGTCATAGATGTCGAGAATGAATCTGGTTTCGCGGGTCTCCACGTGTTTGGCCAATTCCTCGTGAACCACGGCTATTTTCCGGTCGATCAGGACATTGGAAAAAAAGTCTTTGGCCGCGTGGTTGGCCCAGACGATTTGATACGCTTCGTCATATATGATCATGCCGAGAGGCATATAGTTCAGGGCAATGTCTTCGCTGCTTACCAGTTTCTTTTCCAAAAGGTTCTTCCTCTTGAATTTGTCCTGGAGATCGCTCATTCGAAATGCATTTCTGCGACTGCCGAAAAAAGCCATCAGAGCCACAAAAATCGTCAGGCATACGGAAAGAACATAAATTAATACGGCAGCAGGGCCGGCGTTTGCTAGCAACATGAAGATGAACCCTGCGACGCCGATTGCGAAATAAGCGGATGCGATGGTGACAAGTGTCGCCAGCGGATGCTTCTTCATAAACGCACCTCGCAAAAAGGTTTTATAGTCAAAACAATTATATCACATCGGTAAGAAAAAACAAACTCGAGCCAGAAGAAAAAAAGACTCGATGAGTCTTTTTAGGATACTATTCTTTCACAAAGGGCAGTAAAGCCATGAAACGGGCCCGCTTGATGGCGACGGCCAGGTGTTTTTGGTAATATGCCTTGGTGCCCGTGACCCGACGGGGAAGGATTTTTCCGCGTTCGGAGATGAATTTCTTCAGCAGTTCAAAATCCTTGAAATCGATATATGCGATTTTGTTATCGGTAAAATAACAGGTTTTCCGTGGTCTTTTGCGTCCGCCGCGGAAATTGCCTCCTGGTCTGGAACTATTATTTGAATTGTACATTGTTTGGTTATCCTCCTGGGATCAGAATGGAAGATCGTCCTCGATGATATCGATCGAGTCTTCCTTGTCGTCTTTTTTGTTGTTGTTATTGTCGGAAGCGTCATAGTTGTGTCCGTTGCCGCTGTCCTGGGATTGTGACTTGGAATCCAGGAATACGACCGAATCGCACACTACTTCGGTAACATATCTTCTGACATTGTTTTTTTCGTCCATGTAATCGCGGGTCTGCAGGCGGCCGTCCACGGCGACCATGCTGCCCTTGTTTACATATTTGCTAATGTTTTCGGCCTGTTTCCGCCACGCTGTGCAGCTGATAAAATCAGCCGTATTATCATTTTGCTGGTTCGAACTCGCGAAGGGGCGGTTAACAGCCAAAGTGAATGATACAACCGCAATATTGTTTTGCGTGTATCTCAGTTCTGGATCTCTAACCAGTCTGCCGACTAGAACTACTCTGTTCAACATGGCTTTTCCTCCGTATTACTTTTCTTCGCGTGAAATGATTATGTGGCGCAAAACGTCTTCTTTGATCTTCATGACGCGATCGGCTTCCATGGTGGCTGCCGGTTCGGCATTCAGCGAGAGAACGACATAATAGCCTTTTTTGCAATCGTCGATCTCGTAGGCCAGCTCGCGCATTCCCCATTCGTTGACTGCGATATCGGCGGCTCCTTGATCGGTGAGGATTTTGTTCATTTCCTCGATCAAGGCTTTTCTTGCCTCCGCTTCCACTGTCGGACGGATGATGTACATGATCTCGTATTTTCTCATTTTTCTTCCTCCTTTTGGTCTGTTGGCTGCTTTTGCAGCAAGGATGTGTGAATTCTCACGGAATGTTATTATATCATAATCATTATTATTTGTCTACTAAATATAATAGGCGGAAAACGGTTGCTCATCACACTTCGACATTGTATATTTTTTTGAATTCGTCTTTCATCCTGAGCGGAATCAGGAAAATAGAGGAAATGCTTACGACTGCCGCGAACATGATGATGATCCGGTAGTCGAGTCCCGAATATTCCGCGATCAGTCCGGCGGCCACGGCGCCGGCAATCGACCCAAAATTCCATATCAGTTGCTGGGTGGCGTTCACCCTTCCTCTGATATTGTCGGATACATATGTCTGTGTGGCTGCCATGCGGATATTGAACGATGTCACTCCCAGAAGGCCTACGATGAAACTCATGGTGATCATCAGAATGTAAGGCATGAAAAGCATGGTCGCATCCAATACCTCAACGGTAAAATAGACAACGATGGCAATAGTGAATTTTTTCTCGACCGGAAGACGGAAAACATAATGGACCAACCCGCCTACGATCCTACCGATGGCTCCGGCAGATATCAGGAACGAGTAGTCCTGAATCGTGAAATTGGGACTCGAGACAAAAAACGGCATGCGTAAAAGATCGCCAACGGCGTACACGAACGCAAAGGCCCCGAACAGCAAGGCGATACCGAGAATTCCCCTTTCGTGTTTGAAATAATGGATGCTTTCCCTGATATCGGTAATGAACTGCCGTTTCTCGATCTGGCTGTCGTTAAGATTTTCCTTGACGTTTATCAGTAGTTCGATCGATGCTGTCACTACGAATGTCACCGCGTTGAAAATCATGAGAATGGCGGTGCCGTTTGAGAAGTTGTCGATAAAATAGGCGGCGATCGGCGCCATGATGGCTGCCGACAAAGGCCAGATCAAACTGGCGATCGAATAAGCCTTGGAATGCGATCCCTTGGGAACGGTTTCCGGAAACAGGCTCATGAATGCCGTTTGATAGATGGTATCGATCGTTCCGATCAAGGCGCTTATGGCTGTGAATACCCAGACGTTGAAGAATCCGGTAAACAATACCAGGCCCATCGCCAGAAAAAACAAAGAATAAAAATAATCGATAGTAACAATAATATTCCGGCGTGAATGGCGATCTACGTATGGCCCTGCCAAAAAGCTGGCCACAATTCTCGGGACGACGTTGGCGACGAAAAACATCGCCAGCATTAAAGGCGATCCCGTTTCTGTATATACAAGTATTCCGAATGCGACACCGGCTGCTGCACTTCCCAAAGCGGAAATGAACGAGCCGATTGTCACAATCGAGAAGTTTCGGTTCCAAAGGCGTGTCATGTCAATACTCCCTCATCAAGCTTGCGACATCTGATGTTTATTTGTTGTTAAGACGGTTGATGACATATGCCATTGCATATGCCGTTGCTTTCTTCCGAATTTCGTTACGATCGCCGGAAAACTGTTTTCTTTCGGTGCTTTTATCTTTGGTTATGACAAAACCGAAAAACACCGTTCCCACCGGTATATTCTCCGTGCCACCGTCGGGCCCGGCTATTCCGGTCGTGGCAATGGCAATGTTTGCTCCGGAAACATTTTGAAGCCTGTCGGCCATTTCTGAAGCTACTTCTTCGCTTACTACTCCGTATTTCTGGATTGTCTTTGGATTGATTCCCAATAAATCCATTTTTGCCTGGTTGGAATAAACCACAAAAGCTTCCTTCATGATTTTCGAAGCGCCCGGCTGGTCTAAAATCCTTGAGGCGATCATGCCGCCTGTCACCGATTCCGCAGTCGAAACCTGCAGGTTCCGTTTTTCCAATGTTTCAAAGAAGGCTTCAGCCAATGTCCGGTTGGGTGGAAAGAACAGATAGTCGGAAAAAATCTCCACAAAGCGTTTTCTGGCCTTTGTCAGGTATTTCTGTTCCGAAGAGGATAATTCGACCGTAGGTTCTCCTTCGTCGTCATTAATCCTTATCCCCACGCGTTTGTAATTCAGCTCATGTTCCTTTATCAGATTTTCGATTTGTTCTCTGTCGATGCCAAACAAAAGATACCGTTCGCTGAAACGAATGTTTTCCTCGTTTTTAGTTTCCATGTTTTATTACCTCACAAATTGAAACGGAAGTGGAACACGTCTCCGTCTCTGGCTATGTAATCCTTGCCTTCCAGTCTGTATTTCCCCAATTCCTTTGCTTTTGTCTCGCTACCGCAGGCAACCAGATCTTCATAAGAAATCGTTTCTGCCCGGATAAAACCCTTTTCAAAATCGGAATGAACCACTCCGGCGCATTCCGGAGCTTTCATGCCTTTTTTGAATGTCCAAGCCCGGACTTCCTTCTCCCCGGCGGTGAAAAATGTTTGTAGTCCTAGCAAGTCGTAACTTTTGCGGATCAAATCAGAAAGTCCCGACTCCTCCATTCCGAAATCGGATAAAAAATCTTTCTTGTCTTCATCGCTCAGTTCGGATAGCTCTTGCTCGATTTTAGCGCTGATAACTGTTGTGGCAGCGCCTTCCGAAGTCGCTCTTTCCACGACTTTCCTGACTTGTGGATTTGCGCCATAATCAGCCATTTCCGACTCCGAGACATTGCATACGTAAAGCATCGGTTTGGCGGTCAAAAAACTGAAGTTTTTGATAATCTTTCCTTCTTCATCCGTTAGGTTTACAGCCCGGATCGGTATTGACGATTCTAGGGCATCCTTCAATTTCAAAAGGATGGCATATTCAATGGCTGTTTCCTGATCGGCTTTCATTTCTGCTTTTTTTTGAATCTTTGGCAATCTTTTTTCAATGACATCAAGGTCGGCAAAAATCAGTTCGATCATGATTGTCTCCATATCCCGTGAAGGATCGATCGAACCTTCCACATGGACAACGTTCGGATCATCGAAACATCTGACCACCTGACATATGGCATCGCATCCGCGGATATGCGACAGGAATTGGTTTCCTAGACCTTCCCCTTTGGACGCTCCGCGTACCAGACCGGCGACATCGGTGAATTCGAATGTCGTATATATTGTTTTCCTTGATGTATACATTTTCGTAAGAACGTCGACCCTGTCATCCGGCACTTCCACGACTCCGACATTCGGATCAATCGTCGCGAATGGATAGTTGGCCGCCAGAACTTTAGATTTGGTTATCGCATTGAACAGAGTGGATTTGCCGACATTTGGCAATCCGATTATTCCGGCTGTCAGTCCCATTTTCCTCATCTCCCGATTATATTATTTTATTACATTACATTACTTTATACAATAGTCGCCAAAACAAAACGGGAAAGGGAAAATCGCCTTCCCGTCTGTCGGGTCTATATCGTTCAACCCGCGATGGCAAACAGTTTCTCGGCATTCTTCGATGTTATGAGCCCGATGGTCTCTGTCGGCATATTCCTTATGCCGGCGATTTCTTCGGCAACCCTGACCACGTAAGCCGGTTCGTTTGTTTTTCCCCGGTACGGTGTCGGAGCCAGATAAGGCGAGTCGGTTTCAATCAATAAATATTCAAGCGGAATGATTGCGGCAACTTCCTTAGCGGCTTTCGCATTTTTGAAAGTAACTGGCCCACCAAGAGATATGAACATGTTCAGTCCGATGAAATCCTTGGCGGATTCCACACTTCCGGAATAGCAATGCATGACCCCGCCGGCCGATTGTTTTTTGTGCTTCATTAGAATATTTAAAGTGTCGGCTGTGGCATCGCGCATGTGAATGATCATGGGAAGGTTGTTGTCGCCGGCAATCCCAATCTGACGAATGAATGCGTCTTTCTGCTTCTCCATCAGGGATTTGTCCCAATAATAATCGAGACCGATTTCCCCGATTGCCACTACTTTTTCGTGATGACAATGTTCTTTTAGCCATTCGTAATCGGCATCGGTGACCGGGCCGATGTTTTCCGGATGAAAACCGATGGCCGCGAATACTGCCGGATACCTTTCCGCCAATTCGATCGCTTTTTTATTTGATTCGAGATCATATCCGGGACAGATGATCCTTGTGACTTTTGCCAGATTGGCCCTTCTGATGACTTCATCGGCTTCCGGATAAAGCAGACTGTCGTTTAGATGGGCGTGCGAATCGGTAAACATTTATTTGTTTTTCCCGAACGCTTTCAGGCATTTTGAAACAATGTCATCGGCTGTAAAACCAAAATGTTTCAAAACATCGGCGGCTTTCCCGCTCGCCCCGAAAGTGTCGATTCCGACAACGTTGCCGGCAAAGCGGTACCAAAGTCCCGAAGCTCCCATTTCAATCGCTAGTCTTTTGTCAATCGGAAGGGATAATATCTGGTTTTGGTATGCCTCGCTTTGACCAAGGAAAGTCTCCATCGAAGGCATTGACACTACTCTGACCGGTATTTGATGTTCCTTGTATAGTTTCTCCTGAGCTTCCATAGCTAGTCCGAGTTCGGATCCGGAAGCAATAATGATTCCTGTGTAATCCTTGATATCACTGGCGATATAGGCGCCTTTTTTAAAATCTAAGTAATCCGATTGGATTGCGACGGTTAGATCCTGCCTGGTCAATATAATGACGGTTGGTCTATCCATGGTTTCCATCGCCAAATGCATGGCATAGGCTGTTTCGTTGGCATCCGCCGGACGCAAAACCAACAGGTTCGGAGTCGAACGAAAAGCGGCAAGTTGTTCCACCGGTTCATGGGTCGGTCCGTCTTCACCGACGGCTATGCTGTCATGGGTGAAGATGAAAAGCGAGGGGATCCCCATGATGGCACCTAGTCGGATCGCCGGTTTCATATAGTCGGAAAACACGAAGAATCCACCGGAAAATCCACGTAGTCCATGTAACGTGAGTCCGTTTACAATTGCTCCCATTGCGTGCTCGCGTACGCCGAAATTGATATTCCTTCCCGTCCGGTTTTCTATGGAGAAATCTCCGTTTATGCCTTTGACTTGGGTCGAAGGGGTCAGATCGGCGGACCCTCCGATCAAAGCTTGATTGTTTTCCTGATACGTTTTCAACAATCTGCCGATCGATTTGCGGGTCGCTTCTTTTTGACCATTTTCCAACAATCCGATGTTTTTTACGAATTCAAGGTCGCATTCGCCATTCATTATGGAGGTTAATTGCTTATATTCTTCCGGGTATTTTCCGGCATATTCTGTAATCATCGCATCCCAAACTTTTTTCTCTGTTTGTCCGCGTTTGATGAATTTGTCGGAAAAATCCGCTGTGGAAGTATCCAAAACACAGAAGTCCTCCAAGGAATAACCGGCTTCTAATTTCATCCTCAAGGCATCTTCTACTCCGATCGGAGATCCGTGAACGGCACTTGTTCCTTGCTTGGCGGAACCTTCTCCGATGATTCCTTTTATTTCTATGAATGACGGTTTATCTGATTGCCGACCCTTTTCAATGGCAATCGACAAACCGATCACATCGTCGGATGATTCGACTTTCTGGTAAAAAAATCCCATGCTTTCCATTTTTGCTTTGATGTCGTCCGAAGTCGCCTTGCTTGTCGGTCCGTCTAACTGAATGTCATTTGAATCGAACAGGACGGTTAGTTTGTTTAATCGCAAATGTCCTGCCAGACTCAAGGCTTCCATAGCAACGCCTTCTTGAAGGTCTCCGTCTCCGCAAAGGGTATATGTGTCATGGTTGACGACGGGGAATCCGGGTCTGTTGAAAGTGGCCCCCAGATATGCTTCCGCCAAAGCCATTCCTACCGCCATGCCGATTCCCTGACCCAATGGCCCGGTAGTTGCTTCAACTCCCGGAGTGTGACGGTATTCCGGGTGACCTGGTGTCATTGAACCTAATTGCCTGAATTTTTGGATCTCCCCAAAAGGAATGTCATAACCGGCAAGAAAAAGCGTCGAATAGAGAAGCGCCGATCCGTGTCCGGCCGACAGAATGAAACGATCGCGGTTGAACCAGTCTGGATTTTTCGGATCTCCGTCGAGATGATATTGAAACAACGAATACATGATCGGAGCGGCGTCAAGAACGATGCCGGGATGTCCGCTGTTTGCCTTATTTATCATATCGATGGCTAAAAATTTCATATTCAAGATCGTATTTTTCATGATGATCCTCCCTGTCAAAAAAAGATAGGATTGATTTTACGGGAATATTTTCGGGAAAACTGAATTGTGTCCGTATTTGCGACCGGGCCAAATATAATTATACCATACTTGCCTGCGCCGAGCCATTTTTACCGTGTATTTCTTTTCATAAGAACGTACATGTTTGAAATGCCCGATAACTATGATAAAATAATAAGCGGAAAGAGGAGATATGCATGAATGTATTGACACAAAGGCTATGCATCCGCGATTTCAAGGAAGACGACTTCGATGATCTTTGGGCAATTTTCAAAGATAAAGAAACCATGAAACATGTCCGAAATTACACCAAACCGGAGACCCTCACCTTTTTCCGTTCTTTCTGTCTTTCCAAAACCCCGCCTGGAGCTTTCGCCGTTGTTTTGAAAGACATAGATAAGGTTATTGGGTATCTGCTTTTCAACAATATTGATGAAAAAGGCATCTACGAGATTGGCTGGATATTCAACCGTATGTATTGGCGGGAAGGTTACGCTTATGAGGCCGCAAAAGCCATGATCAAATACGCATTCGATTCGCTTGACGCACACAAAATCGTCGCCGAAGCCGAAGATACCGACAAATCGGTCCCGCTCATGAAAAAACTGGGAATGATCCAGGAAGGGATTTTCCGCAAACATTGCCTGACGGAAAGCAAAACGTGGAAGGATCTTTACTGGTACGGAATTCTCAAGGATGATATTTGTGGTTGATTATAATATCTGATATTTTTAATATAAAAAAGATCCCCTTACACAGGAGATCTTTTGTTTTTTAATCAATTGCTATTCGATGATGTTGATAACCGATCCGGCACCAACCGTATGGCCGCCTTCGCGGATGGAGAACTTGGTTCCCTGTTCCAAAGCGATCGGGTGAATCAATTCAACAGTCATTTCGCAGTTATCTCCGGGCATGACCATTTCGACGCCTTCGGCCAAATTGATGACTCCGGTGATGTCGGTGGTATGGAAATAGAACTGCGGACGGTAGTTGGTGAAGAACGGAGTATGACGGCCGCCTTCATCTTTCGTCAGAACGTAGACCTGAGCGGTAAATTTGGTATGCGGTGTGACTGACTTCGGTTTGGCAATGACTTGTCCGCGTTGGACTTCGTCTCTGTCGACGCCTCTCAGAAGCAAGCCGACATTATCACCAGCCTGGGCGTAGTCGAGTTGTTTGCGGAACATTTCGACTCCGGTAACAACTGAAGCTTTCGTCGGTTTGATACCGATGATTTCGACTGGATCTCCGACTTTGATCGTTCCACGGTCGACACGGCCAGTAACGACGGTTCCACGGCCGGTGATGGTGAAGACATCTTCGATCGGCATAAGGAACGGCTTGTTGATGTCACGAACCGGAAGCGGAATGTATTCATCAACGACATCCATCAGATGAAGAAGAGTCTGTTGTTCTTTTTCGTCGCCTTCCAAAGCTTTGAGAGCGGAACCGACGACAAACGGTGTTTCTTCGCCGGGGAATCCGTATTCATCAAGCAATTCGCGGATTTCCATTTCGACGAGTTCGATCAATTCGGGATCGTCGACCATATCGGCTTTGTTCAGGTAGACAACCATCTTGGGAACGCCAACCTGTCCGGCGAGCAGAATATGCTCACGGGTCTGGGGCATGGCGCCGTCGGCGGCTGATACAACCAGGATTGCTCCGTCCATCTGGGCGGCGCCGGTGATCATGTTTTTGACATAGTCAGCATGTCCCGGGCAGTCAACATGGGCGTAATGGCGATTTTTGGTCTCATATTCGATATGAGCGGTATTGATGGTGATTCCTCTGGCCTTCTCTTCCGGAGCCGAGTCGATGGACGCATAGTCCTTGACTTGGGCTAAACCCTGTTTGCTGAGCACGAGGGTGATGGCAGCTGTCAAAGTGGTTTTACCATGGTCGACATGACCGATGGTACCAATATTAAGATGGGGTTTTGTACGTTCAAATTTTTGTTTTGCCATTTCAATATTCTCCTTTTATTCTAAATTTTCTTTATCGCTTTTCAGTCGATAATATTTTATAACAATATTCAAAATAATGCAATACTATTATGTTTTAGCGGTTTCGTATATTATCCGTTGCGTTTGGCAATGATTTCTTCCGCTATTGATTTCGGGCATTCCTCGTAATGTGAAAATTGCATCGTATGTGTTGCTCTTCCTTGGGTATTCGAACGAAGGGCTGTCGCATATCCGAACATTTGGGATAGTGGCACCTTCGCCGAAACCTTCTGGGCTTTGCCCTGGGTTTCCTGAGCTTCGATTCTTCCGCGCCTTGATGTCAGATCTCCGATGACGTTTCCGATATATTCATCCGGAATGACGACATCGACATTCATGATCGGTTCCAGTAAAGTCGGTTTGCATTTTTCCCTGGTCTGTTTCAAAGCTAGGGAAGCGGCGATCTTGAATGCCAGTTCGGAAGAGTCTACTTCGTGATATGATCCGTCAAATAGAGTGGCTTTGATGTCTAGAACGGGATACCCGGCGACAATGCCGCCAAGCAAGGCTTCCTGCAATCCTTTGTCTACCACGGGAATGTATTCCCTTGGAACGACGCCGCCAACGATTTTATCGACGAATTCATAACCCTTGCCGGGATTCGGTTCGAACTTGATCCATACGTGGCCGTACTGACCGTGTCCACCAGTTTGCCTGATGAATCGACCTTCGCAATCTCCGGCCTGTTTGATGGTTTCCCGATAAGAGACCTGGGGTTGGCCTACGGTTGCTTCGACATTGAATTCTCTTCTCATCCGGTCAACGATAATCTCCAAGTGCAGTTCACCCATTCCGGAAATGATCGTTTGCCCGGTTTCCTTGTCGGTATATGTACGAAATGTCGGATCTTCCTCCGCCAGTTTCGACAACGCAACGCCCATCTTATCCTGGTCGGCCCTTGTTTTGGGTTCGATTGCAACGGAGATGACGGGTTCGGGGAATTTCATTGATTCAAGCACCACATCGATTTTATCGGAACACAATGTATCACCGGTCGTCGTATCCTTGAATCCGATTGCGGCGGCAATGTCGCCGGAATAGACAGCATCGATCTCTGTCCGATGATTGGCATGCATCTGCAATATGCGGCCGAGTCTTTCTTTTTTACCTTTTGAAGTATTGATGATATATGATCCTTTTTCCGCCACGCCCGAATAGACCCGGAAAAAGGTCAATCTGCCGACGAACGGATCGGTCATTACTTTGAAAGCCAATGCTACGAATTCCTTGTTGTCGTCATGTCCGATGACAACTTCCTTGCCTTGTTTGTTAAAGCCCCGGATTTGCGGAACTTCCACTGGCGACGGAAGATAGTCGATAACGGTATCTAACAACAATTTTACCCCTTTGTTTTTAAAAGCGGATCCGCAGATGACCGGAAAAAATTCCCGTGTCAATGTCGCTTTGCGGATGGCTTGTTTCATTAGGGCAACAGATATTTCCCCGCCATCCAAGTATGTTAGCATCAACTCTTCGTCGAAATCAGCTACCGCTTCGATCAACGTTGTACGTTTTTGCTCGACAATTTTCAGTAGCTGCTTCGGAATCGGGATTTCGACATAGTTTTCTTCGGGTTCTCCGTCGAAATGGAATGCTTTCATTTGGACCAGGTCAATGATGCCGTCGAATGTCTCTTCGGCGCCGATCGGCCATTGGATGGCTTCCGCCTTGGCTCCAAGACGGTTATGGATGGATTCGACCGAATGCGCAAAATCTGCACCTGCTTTATCCATCTTGTTGGCAAACACCACCCGGGGAACATGATACTCATTGGCTTGTCTCCAAACGGTTTCGGTTTGCGGCTCTACGCCGGCCTGGGCGTCGAGCACGGTTACAGCACCGTCCAGCACGCGCAGGGAACGCGAAACCTCGACGGTGAAGTCGACGTGGCCCGGGGTGTCAATGATGTTCACTCGGTAATTTTTCCAGAAAGCTGTCGTCGCTGCGGCAGTAATGGTGATGCCACGTTCTTGTTCCTGTTCCATCCAGTCCATTTGCGAAGCACCATCATGTGTTTCACCCATTTTATGGATTTTTCCTGTGTGGTAGAGAACGCGTTCTGTAGTCGTTGTCTTCCCGGCATCGATGTGGGCCATGATGCCGATATTGCGTGTTCTCTCCAAGCTGAATTCACGTGCCATAAGAATTTCCTTTCAGTGATTAAAAACGATAATGTGCGAAAGCCTTGTTGGCTTCTGCCATCTTGTGCATATCTTCTTTTTTCTTAACCGATGCACCGGTTCCGTTGGAAGCGTCGATAATTTCTTTCGCTAATCTTTCTTCCATTGTCTTTTCGTTGCGAAGGCGGGAATAAAGTACCAGCCATCTGAGGCCCAAAGTGACACGGCGGTCATTTCTGACTTCTCCCGGAACCTGATAGTTCTGTCCGCCGATACGGCGGCTTCTGACCTCCAGAACGGGCATGATATTGTTCAAAGCTTCGTTGAACACTTCTATCGGTTCTTTGCCGGTCGTTGTCTTTATGTTTTCGAAGGCTCTGTATAAAATGTTCTGTGCGACATTCTTTTTGCCGTCGAGCATGATTCCGTTTATGAGTTTGGTAACCAATTTGGAGTTATAAATCGGATCCGGTAATACATCTCTTTTTACTACTTTTCCTTTACGAGGCATTGTTGGTTCCTCCTTTCGAAGATGATAAGTTAAATGTTAATTAGTTGTTATTTTTTTGCCGGAGCCGGTCTTTTCGCTCCATATTTGGAACGACTTTGCTTTCTATCTTGAACAGCAGTCGTATCCAACGTTCCACGAATAATGTGGTAACGGACACCAGGTAGATCCTTTACACGGCCTCCACGTACGAGAACCACACTGTGTTCCTGTAATTTATGGCCGATGCCAGGAATGTACGCGTTAACTTCGCCGCCGTTTGACAAACGGACACGAGCGTATTTGCGCAAAGCCGAATTCGGCTTTTTCGGTGTCATCGTGGCAACACGGACACAGACGCCTCTTTTTTGCGGACTGTTGAGATCGGTATAGCGTTTCTGCAAAGTGTTGAATCCAATATTCAATTGCGGAGCTTTGGATTTCTTGACTTTGTCATGACGTCCCTGTTTGATCAATTGATTGATTGTCGACATAATGTTTTCCTCCTTTCATGCCCACACACCCAGGAGGTGCGCTTGTTTCTTTTTTATTAAGGTTGCGTTGGCAACCTTCAAATGTAATACATTTTTTCACAGCGATATTATTATACATTAACAAGGCTTTCCTGTCAACAAAAAAATCCGCGATTTGACACGGATTTTCATTCTTTTTCCTGCTCTTCTTTTTTTTCTTTTTCTTCAAGCTCATATGCTTTGGAAAGCAGAATTGCTTTATCGCGAGGACGCAATCTTTTCATGATCCGGACTACCTCCAGTTCCATGTTCGGAGAAACCTCGTCTCCATAAGGAATGACTCCCGTTTCGCTTACCGCCAGGCCGATATCGGTTCCGGAAATCAGATAATCTGCGGTCACTCCCAAGTAATCCGCTATCAACATCACCGTATCCAGTTTCATGTTCTCTGACTTGCGTTGATAAAGACTCATCAAAGTATGATAAGAAATGCCTGTTGCAGCGCAAAGGTCTTTTCTGGTTTTGTTCTTTTTTTTAAGCAACAAAGTAATCCGGTCGTAAATGGTTTCCATATTTTCACTCCCAAATACTATTTTATCATTTATCACAATGGTTTTATCTTAAAAAAGCAGGCAAACGCATAAATGAATATTGACAAAACATGCTTTTGCGCTTATTATATGATTATATATATGCGTTTGCATTATAACGGTGATAGAAATGGTATATGCCAATTTGAAAGCGGAAATGGTCAGGAAAGACATATCTGCCACGCAAATGGCCGGACTTTTGAATATCAGTTTGCGGTTGCTGGATGAACGAATGCGTTGCGAAAGCGGGTTCACCATCAGGGAAGTCAAGATCATCATGGATTTGTTTCCGGAATGCAGCATCATGGATTTGTTCACAAAAACCCCTTGTTGATATTTATGGGATCCTCTCTCAGAAACAAACCCGTCCCATAGGTATGCTCATGTGATTGCCAATTGGCAATCACATGATTTTTTTCCTTATAAAATATAAAAACCGCATTTTTGTGAGGTATCACATTTTGCGGTTTTGTTTTTCAAACAAGAAAGCGGTCTGGCAGCGACCTACTCTCGCACGCGAACGTACTACCCTC
>ERZ795048.2461-NODE-2461-length-14885-cov-5.593661_pt1 | contig 14885 bp, 9 predicted proteins | sample MGYA00375132_ERZ795048 | MGnify/ENA primary metagenome ERZ795048 (study PRJEB30177, sample SAMN05720225) | activated sludge metagenome | isolation source: Anaerobic digester | place: Hong Kong | collected 2014-12-17 ...
GTACCTGCGTGGTGGATATTGGTAACCGGTAGAACCAACAAAAATACCGTTCACAAAAACCGAGTCGGCATCAACAATGGTTCCCATGTTCAGCCTTGCAGTTTTACCTTCGAAATGCTGTGGCACTTCGAATGTTTTCCGAAACCACACCGATCCGTTAATCATACCCAACCCAGCATCGGCCCAATAAGCAGGTATGTCAATTGCAGCCCAATCTGAAACATCGGCAGCTGGCATTTTCCATGAAACCTTTTCCTTATATGCCAAGTCGGCTTTGTTCATTTTACTGTACCATTGGCTCGACAATTTGCGGTCGTTGGCTTCAATCTCAGCAATCAAGCTATCGTTTTTAAAAGCTTGCATTTCGTTATAATAATCAGGAAACACCTTGAGCACTTCTTCGCTAATCCAAGCTTGTGCAGGCGAACCGCCCAAACTCGACCGAATAATACCAATGGGAACATTCAAATGCCCCTGAAGCTCGTTGGCAAAAAAATACGAAATGGCTGCCACCCTCAAAATATTATCCTGTGTAATGCTTTCCCAGCGACCATAAGGGATATCGGCTTGTGGATTTTTAAAATCGTAAACCGTTGGAACAACAAAGTAACGTATCATTTCGTTCCCTGCATTCGTTATTTCTTCGGGATAAAGTGGACTTACCCGCTCCATGGTTTGATCCATTTGCGACTGACCCGAAAGCAACCACACATCACCTACCAGAATATTTTTAAACTCGATTGTGTTTTCGCCCCTAATGAGCATATTGTATGGCCCTCCGGCATTTTGCTGCTCCAATACCAACTGCCAGGTACTGTCGGTGTTTGCGTTGGTAATGTATGTTCGGTTATTAAATTTTAACGATATTTTTTCGCCCGGCTTAGCCCAGCCCCAAAGCTTTATGGGAACATTGCGCTGCAAAACCATTCCGTCGGCAACCAGTTTTGGCAAAGTAACCTTGGCAAAACCAGCCAAGAAAAGAACCATCAAAAAACTTAATGCAAATAACCTTCTAAGAAAAAACTTCATGACATTCGATATTAAAATACGAGGGTGAAAATACAATGAAATGCACACAAAGCTTTATAAAATCACATTTATTTACCCCACAAAACATAAAATTTCGAATTCTGTGCGATATAAAATATCTATTTTAGCAGAGCAAAACAATAATTACAACCTATGGAAAAAACTTTGCATTTGCTAATTATGTATACCATGTTGGTTTTAAGCCTTATTCTTTTTCACAAAGGCCGAAAACAGCCTCGCAGTCTTATGCTGGCTTTCTACGCATTGGTCGAAGTAATTACGAATGGAATCAACAGCCTTACCTTAACCGGTGGGTGGGAGTTTTTCGACAAATATGCTTTTTTGCACTTTATTTACAAACCCCTCTACTTACTTTGGGTACCTTTGTTCTATTTTTATGTAAAATACTGTTTCTCATCGGCGTTCCAATTTAAAAAGAATTACTTATTGCACTTTACACCTTTCGCTGCTTTTGCAGTTTGGTTTCTTTTAATACTGGTTTTTAAAGGCAACAATTACATTTGGGCAAACCTATACAAACAAGGTTCTTACTTAAATTTCCTCAATCTTTATTCGATCGACATTGTTGTAAAAACCCAATACATAGCTTATAACTTTTTGCTGATTCGGCAACTGTTGCTAACCGAAAAATCGTTAAAACCCCATCAGTCAGCAAGCACTGCCCCAACAATAAATATCAATTGGCTGCGGTTTATTGTTTATGGTTATGCATCGGCCTGTTTAGGCAATTTTATTGTTTACATTGTTGCCTTATTGCGCCTTCCAATATTTTTTAAATTGAATGTTATCAGTATAGCGTATTTCTTTCTTTTCTTTTTTGCCATTTTTTACGATACCATTACCCGCAAACCCTTTGAAAACCAACACAAACAAAAAGCTACTATGCCGGTAACTTCAAAAACAAAAGAATTAATGGCGAAGGTTAATCAACTGGTTGAAAACAAAAAGCTTTATCTCGACCCGGAACTAAGCCTTCACCACATTGCCATGCAATTAAACGAAAAAGAACGCGATATTTCACAGGCCATCAACTCCATCCAAAATCGCAATTTTAAAGACTATCTCAATTCGTACCGCATAAAAAAAGCGTGCGAATTATTGAATGCCACTCCTCAAAAACCAGTATATGAAATCATGTACGAATCGGGGTTCAACACAAAAGGCGCATTCAATTTGGCTTTCAAAAAGATAACAGGCAAAACACCTACAGAGTACCGCGACAACGAGTCCAAAAGTTAATATTACACCATTCCTGGTTTAAAACAAAACCGTAAAAAATGCTTAATTTAGGTGGTAAATTTTGCACGTTCAATTTTAGCACAGTTTTGTTTCGTAAATTAGTTCCCAAATATTATTTTTTGAATCTTAACTATTAAAAATTACTGATGATGAATCTATCAAAATTGAAGAGCTTCAGAAAAACAGCTTGCTTGTTTTTGATAACAGCAACCATGTTTGCATTTACCGAAACCCTTGCACAACCTTCGGGTGGCCCTTACGGACCGGTAAATACCTCGTGCGAAATACCCAAAGATGCCAAGCAAATATTCTATGTTGCAACCGATGGTAAAGCCAATTGGAACGGCCAAAGTATTGAAACTCCAACCACCATTGAAACAGCTGTTGCCAAAGCCTCAAGCAACGATGTAATTGTACTTAGGGGCGGCACCTATCGCACAGGAAACCTTATTACCAATCAAGGCATTACCCTGCAAGCCTATCAAAACGAAAAACCAATATTGAAAGGTACAAAAGTTGCAGGCGAATGGACTAAACTTCGTACCGAATTGTGGATCACCAAATGGGAACATTTCTTTCCAATGGCTCCAGCCGACTGGTGGGTGCGCACCCGTCAAGGCATGTGGACTCCCCTTTACAAGTTCGACAACGACATGGTTTTTGTTGATGGAAAACTTTTGAACGCTGTAGGTTGGGAAGGCGATGTTGATGAAAACTCGTACTACATCGATTACGACAACCAACTGGTTTACATTGGCACCAATCCCGAAGGAAAAGAAGTAGAAATTACCGCATGGAACGTAGCCATTCATAGGGTAAACCACGAGGTAAACGGCAAACAAAGTGATAAAAAAGGCTACACGCTCAAAGGACTTACCTTTACACAATATGCATACCGCGCACTCGAAATCGACGGTTATAACCCCGAAAAAGTTTCGGCCGAAAACGAACATGGTAAAGATGTGGTGGGCACAACCATCGAAAACTGCGAAATATCTTACTGCTCGCGCGTAGCAGCTTACCTTCGGGGCGATAAACTCACATTTAAAAACAATAAGGTAAGCGATACCAGTACCGAAGGTATTTTCATCCTATCGTCGAACGATGCCATTCTCGAGCGAAACATCTTTATGCGTAACAACATCGAAAACATTACCGGATATTTTCCAGCAGCAGTTAAAATTTTTAACCAGTGCTACCGCGTTGTTTGTAACGACAATCTCGTTCTCGACCACCCTAACTCCAACGGCATTTGGTACGATGTAGGAAATGTTAACGGAGTTTTTACCAATAACTGGGTACAAAATGTAGGAACAGGACAAGGACTTGCCGAACCCGGGCAAATATGGCCAGCCATGAACGGATTCTTTTTCGAAATATCGAAAGGGGTAACTGTTGCCGGCAACGTATTTGTAAACTGCAACCATGGCTTAATGTCGCTCAATGCATCGGGATTAAAAGCATACAACAACACATTTGTAAACAGTATGGCCGTTTTTGCCCGCGACTCGCGCAGCGCACAAGGCGATCACTTTGGCTGGCACCCTGCCTCGGGACCCGATGTTGACAAACGCTTCAACCATGTGTTTGTTAATAACTTATTGGTTGCCGACGAGAGCTTTTCTCAACCCTTGTTTACCGTTTGGCAATCGGCCAACGTTTGTAATATAGCAACAGGCACTCCGTTCGACCGTATCGAAAACAATATTTACGTAAAACGTAAAGCACCAAAAGGTTCGCCCATAATGTATTTTAGTCCGGCAAACAACGACCAATGCCAGGCAGCCATCCACTCGTTCGACGAACTGGATAAGATGTACCCGGGACACGAAAAAAACAGTATCTATCTCGAGAACTACACAGGTTCGATTTTCAGAAGCCCCGAGTTGGGCAATTTCGAGGTGTTACCACAGTTTAAAGCCATAAGCCAACAAGCTGCCATACCTGCCGAGATAAACCAACTCATTAACCGCAAAAAAGAAACCGGCGTAGGCGCATACCCATACAAAAATTAGATAGACTTAAGCACTGCCTTACAAGCATAAAACACAACCCGACAATCGAGCAAAAAGTGCTATGGTTGTCGGGTTGGTTGTTTATATTCTACTTCAGTCTGTCAGAAAAACATTAACCACTGAAATAACATTGACATATATCATAAATTATCGCATCTTTATGTCGTTAAAATAGATAAAAATTGAACAAAGCGTTTTTGCATGACAAATCTTTATTCATTAAAAAGTATATTCATTTTTGCGCTTTTCATAAACATATTTCAATGCTTTGGCCAAATTGATCAATCCAACCCAATTGAAAGCCTGGAAAAGAAGATTGAAATTATCCAAAAAAACTGCAACCTAAACCCCGACTCAACCCTAATTGCAATTGAAAAACTACTTGAAAGTACCGACACCCTGCTATTTTGTAACGAATATGCCGAACTTGTTCGTTTAAAAGGGCTGGCAATTTTTTACAAAGGCCAATACAGCACAGCACTCGATTTGTTCAACAAAAGCCGTAGCCTGTTTAAAAAAACCGGAAACATTGATGGCGAATCCGATGCCATGAACAATATTGCGGTTATATATGGTCGACTTGGCTATTTTGAAACAAATCTCGAAATGGATCTCGAAATTCTTGAGATGCGAAAAAAGTCGGGCAACAGTTTAAAACTGGCGAAGAGTTATAATAATATAGCCGTATCGCTCCATCGTATTAAAGAATTCAGAAAGGCCCTCGAAAATTATCTAAAAGCAATCGATATTTACATTCAAACCGGGGAAACAACGTCAATCGATTTAACCTACAACAACATTGGCTATATCCATCTGCTCGAAAACAGGCTCTTTTGACATAACGCTTGGTAAACAACTCATCAGCTGGGGTACTACCGACGGGATTAACCCTGTAAACAACATTAACCCCACCGACTATACCGACCTGCTCGACACCGAAGAGGAGCGCATTGGGGTGTATGCCCTGCGTTTGCAATGGTTTATGAACATGTCCGACATCGATTTGCTTTATGTGCCGGTTGCTAATTTTGGAGTACTGCCAGCTACCAACAGTCGTTGGTTCCCTTCGCCTGAAATGATGGGTATACCTCCAAACTTAGAGAGAGAAACACCCATTTTGTTTCGAAGCAATGCACCTGAAAAAACTTTGAAAACAGGCGAATTTGGCATCCGTTACCGGAAGCGGTTCTCGGCAGCCGATATTGGTTTGAGTTACTACAATGGTTACGACCATTTGCCGGAACTTACGCCCGACATGAGCCAGTTTGATCCAAGCGCACCCCAATTGGTATTGATTGAAAACTACCGCAGGCAACAGGTTATTGGTGCCGAATGTGTGGTTCTGCTTCCTTGGGGAATAGCGCTTAGGGGCGAATCGGCTTTGTTTTTTCCTGAAGAAAACAACCTCACAAACAATAGCTACTTACAAACGGTAACAGGTGTTGATAAAAACTTTGCATTGAACAACAGTTCGCTAACCATTATTGCGCAATACATTTACGACCATAACTTAGAGGGCAATCACTACGAGAAATTCGATTTGCGCCACTTGTTCACCAATTCGCCCATGGCAAATATCGAATGGACTTTCAACTACGGATTAACGATGAGTTTGTTAGGCATTTACAACCTCGACAGCAAAGATTATTACATAAGCCCAAAAGTAAGTTTTACGATGAATAGTGGTTTATGTATAGAACTCCAGCCCGACATAATGGGCGGTAACAACGAAAGTTTTTTTGGTAATTTTTCATCCAATAATCGGGTAAGGGCAAAAATGACTTATAAATTCTAACCCCTAATTCATTGAATTAATTTATCTTCGTTTAATAATTAAGCTATAGTTGACAGAACAATGATTGAACGAGACTACTTATTACGACTACTTAAGCAATTTTTTGACGGATTGAACGAACTGCTATTTAATATCAAAACAGACGATATTGAACAAGCTCAATTCAATATTGAAGCACTTTACGAAAAATACTTTCAACATAAAAGAAACTTTTTTATCGATAATGAATTACCAATTATAAATCAAGTAGTTATAAACAACGACACACAATCCTCGGCTATCAAAAGTGAAATGCTTGCTGAATTGCTTCTTATTGATGGAAACATGAAAAGATCGACAAAACAGCGCAAAAACCTGTTGGCCAAAGCGCTGTTTTTATTTGAATATGCCGAACAAAACAGCAATACCTATTCCGAAGAAAGGTTAAATAAAATCACATCATTAAAAAACGACTTAGGCTAAAATCACCCTTCTCCAGACTTAAAACAACTCCCTTGCTGCTCTGTCGGGGTCGTTTTTCACTTCCGAAACATCATTCAAAATCATGGTTTCGCCATTTTCAATGGTAAAAACAGGCCAATTGGGAAGATCGCTTCCGTTTGGATTTCCACTTTGCATGAAATTCAGCAAAGCATCACTCATTTTATCGGCCAACTGGCGCGGACGCTTACCACCACCGGTATGTGTAAGCATTAAATCGGTATTGTTAAACCAAAAACAAATATCGAGGCAGTGGAAAGCCCTGGCGCGCCCGTTAAATAGCGGCGGTTCCCAGCCAAACCAAGCCATATAAACCGGAGCAGGCTGTTTGGCTTTGGCATTGGCTGTTTCAACTGCGTCTTTGCGGTTGCTGCTAATAAGCGTAACAATTTCTATTGGCTTTGCATTGGGGAAAAGTGCCTGATAAGCATCGAAAACCTCCGTTGCGTTGTCTGCAACATTTGCACGAATGCGGCCGGGCTGCTGCAACAATTCAATGGCCTCGGCTTTGGTCATGGCTTCGGTTTCGGGGCTTGTGCGGCTCATGTTCCACTCGTGAAAAGTGGTGCAAATCAACATTGGTATTTTTGAACCCTCACCCTCGGCATCTTCAAAATACTTTCCAACAGGCAAAACTTCGCCATCGGCTACAGGCGAAAAACCTCCCCTACGACCGGGTTGTTCATTTTCTGCTGCACATTTACGGGCTGCACGATTGGCCAAATGGATGTATTCGAGCCAAGGCATTTCTTGCAATTTATCGATTTCGGAAGCTTGCAATCCGGCTTCATTCAAAATATATTCACCAATCAATTGCGAATAGTTTTGATCCATTGATTGAATGCTCGAACCACTAAGCGGAACTGCCTTGTGAACCAAATGTTGCGACATGGGCGAAGCCATCAGGTTACACACTTTGGCTCCCCCACCCGATTGACCCATTATGGTCACGTTTGATGGATCGCCACCAAAATTTTCGATGTTTTTATTTACCCACTCAAGGGCAAAAATCATATCGAGCACACCCGCATTGCCCGAGTATTTGTACTTTTCGCCACCAACACCCGACAAATCGGAATAACCAAGAGGCCCCAGGCGATGATTGATTGAAACAAATACAATATCGCCCTTGCGGCTCAGGTTTTCACCATCGTAACCATCCTGTTCAATGCCGTTTCCGTTAGTATATCCACCACCGTGCAGCCATACCAGAACAGGGCGTTTTTTGCCGTCGGCCAAAGCTGGTGACCAAACATTTAACCGAAGACAATCTTCGCTTACCTCGTCGTAGTTCCAATGATCGACAAACGAAGCCCACTGGTTGTTGTAACGGCCTTCCATTATTTGAGGAGCCGTGTTTCCCCACCAAACAGCCGGGCGAATATCATCCCAAGGCTGAGGAGGCTGAGGAGGCATAAAACGGTTTTTACCAGCAGTATTATCGCCATAAGGTATGCCCCGAAACTGGTAAATATCGCGAAGAACAAAGCCCTGCACCTTGCCGTACTGGGTTTGCGCAATAGCAACATCGTCGCCAACAAACAATTGCTGTTCATCAGTTTTTGATGATTGAGGCTGACAAGCGGCCATCAAAAAAAGGGCAAAAAACAAGAACAAAGCTATACGCCCTTTGTGTTCATTTAATTTTTTCTGAATAGAATTCATAGATCTAGGTATTTAGGTTAAAATATTAAAAAAATACAAATTGCATAACGCATTTTTTTATTGGTTAACAGTTAAATCCTTAAAACAGGCTAATTCGTGTATATTCCTGTTTTTTTCTTATCGAACAATAAGTTGCAATTTACCAAAACTATTTATTTTCACATCATTTTAACAAAAATGAATTCGTTGCTTTCCAAAGATTAAACTATTTTTGATCGAAGCAATTAAAACAAAAAAAGCTATATCAACTTTTTTTACAAAAACCGAATATCAAAATACAACAATTTAGCAGCACATAGCTCAAATACAAGCAAATAACCATGAATAAAACGGAAGACCATAATCATAAACCCGCTCATTCAGAAAAAAAACAATGGGAAGGAATATTGCTTCCTACGATCATTATTTCGGCCTTTTTCATGCTCCTTACCGGGCTTGTTTTGCTCTTCAATTACCTGCAACTGGCGGGTATCGATCCCATCGAAAGTGAGACCATGGCAGCATTGATGGAGCGACTTTCGGCCGATCCCAACAACGATGCACTTCGCAACGAAATACGGGCTTTCGATTTAATGTCGCGCAAAGCATATTTTACAGGCAAATGGCAAATCGAAACCGGAGGTCTATTACTGCTCATTGCAGCTATTGCTTTTATTGTTTCATTACGTAGCTACCTAAAAACCATCAAAACCATCGAACAGCCCGATCAAATTCCAATTAAACAACAAAGCATACGCTTGCTTTCATCGCGATGGCTGCTTATTTTGGGCGGAGTCTTTATTGTTTTATCGTTAATGGCATCATTCTTCAGCGTAAACTATTTGAACAAGTACGAGCCTACTGTTGAGTATGCCGAACAACAACAAAGCGATATTGAAGTGGTTGAACTTTTTACCGACACCCCCGAGACTCAAACTTCCCCGATAGAAGCTTTGGAGACCGAACCTGTATCTTCCCCGGCAGCTATCGAGGCTCAACCTGAACCTCAACCTCAGTCTAAACCTCAGCCTAAACCTCAGCCTAAAAAAGAATACCCTTCGCTGGCTGAAATAAAAAATCAAACCAACTCATTTCGCGGCCCTTTGGGGCATGGCATTTCCGATGATAAAAACACACCAATTAAATGGAATGTCGAAACAGGCGAAAACATTTTATGGAAAACCCAAATTCCGTTAAAAGGCTACAGCTCACCGGTTATATGGGGCGACAAATTATTCGTAACCGGAGCCAACAACAATGAACGTTGGTTGTATTGTTACAACAAACAAAATGGCGAAATGCTTTGGCAGCATCAAGCCAACAATATTGACGGTTCGCCGGCCACAGCTCCCAAAACCACTGACGATACCGGATTGGCCGCGCCATCGGTTGTTGCCAACGGACAGCAAGTGGTCGCCATTTTTGGAACAGGCGACATCATCGCTTTCGACATGAACGGCACACGCCTGTGGGCAAAAAACTTGGGAGTTCCCGATAACCACTATGGTCATTCTTCGTCGTTGCTCAGTTGGGATGAAAAGGTTTTTGTACAGTACGACACCAACAAGGGCGGCCGGCTATTGGCCCTTAACATCGAAACAGGCAAAAGCATTTGGGATGTAACCCGCACCAATAAAATCTCGTGGTCGTCGCCAATATTGGCCGAAGTTGACGGCAAAATGCAAATCATTACCACATCGACACCAAGCGTTGCCGGCCACGATGCCGAAACAGGAAAGGAACTTTGGAAAATCGATTGTCTAAGTGGCGAAGTAGGCCCATCGGCAGGATATGGAAACGGATTGGTATTTGCAGCCAATGAATACGCCACCTTGGCTGCTATCGATCCTGCAAAAGGCGAAATTGTATGGCAGGACAACTACTACCTGCCCGAGGTGGCCAGCCCTGTTGTGGCCGACGGAATGGTATTTATTGCCACTACCTATGGCGTTTTTGCAGCTTTCGATGCCCATACAGGCAACATGTACTGGGAAGCCGAGTTTAACGAAGGATTCTATTCGTCGCCAATTGTGGCAGGCAATAAAATATACGCTGCCGATATGAGTGGCGAAATTCACATAATTAAAGTTGACCGCGAATACGAGCTGATTGCCAGCAACACCATTGGCGAAAAAATTACAACAACCCCTGCATTTAACAATGGCAGGATGTATTTAAGGGCAAACAATTTATTGTTCTGTATAGGAGAATAAATATGGAAAAAGAAAACACACATAACGGCAATATTCTGTCAGAAGCAACAACTCAGGCAACAATGGTATCTAGAACCGGTTTGGCTGAGGACTGGCAAAATGTTGTTGATAAGATTATTGCTGAAAAAGGAACAACTAAAAATGCGCTTATTCCTATTCTTCAATCTATCCAACACGAATACAACTACTTACCCGAAAAAGCATTGCGTTATGTATGCGAAAAAACTGACATTACCCCTGCCCAACTTACCGGAGTAGCCGGATTCTATCACCAGTTCCGCATGGAACCTGCCGGGCAGCACATTATAAAAGTTTGCGTTGGAACTGCTTGCCATGTAAAAGGCGCCGGAAGGGTTCACGATGCCTTTAAACGTGAGCTGAAAATTGAACAAGGGAAAACGACCGACAAAAGCGGGCAATACACAGTTTCCGAAGTAAGCTGCTTGGGCTGTTGCACTTTGGCCCCCGTGGTGCAAATCGACGATGTAACCTACGGCCATGTGCAACCCGACCAGATCAATCAGGTACTCAACGATTTCGAAATACAAAGCAAACGAAAAAGCAAAAGCCTTTTCCGAAAACCTAGTGGCGAAGAAATTAAAGGAGAAATACGCATCGGATTAGGCTCATGCTGCGTGGCCAGCGGAAGTGGCGAAATTCAAAAAGCCGTTGAAGAAGCCGTTGCCGGACGTAACGTAAACGTGAAACTCAAATCGGTAGGATGTGTGGGCATGTGCCACCAAGTACCTTTGGTAGAAGTGGTTCCATTATCGAAAAACCCTATTCTGTATTCAAAAGTTAAGGCTGAAGATGTGCCCGCTATAATCGACTCCCATTTCAAACCCGAAAGTTTTTTGAAAAGAATGGAGCTCAAAGTGGGCAAATTGATCGAAAACATCCAAAACGACGAACACTGGGAGGGCGTTCAGCGTTACGAACTCGACGTGCGCGACAAGCCTGTTTCACAATTTTTGGGCAAACAAATACCCATTGCCACCGAGCACCGTGGCGAAGTTAACCCGCTCGATATTGAAAACTATATTGCCACCGGTGGTTTTACCGGTTACCAAAACGCACGCAAGCTAAAGCCCGGCGAAATAAGCGACCTTGTTTCCAAAAGCGGTCTCAGGGGGCGCGGAGGCGGCGGTTTTCCCACCGGGTCGAAGTGGATTGCCGTTGACGCACAGGAATCGGATATCAAATACCTGATATGCAATGGCGACGAGGGCGACCCGGGTGCATTTATGGACCGCATGTTGCTCGAATCGTACCCATACCGCGTTATCGAAGGGATGATGATTGGTGCTTATGCCGTTGGGGCTACTCATTGCTATTTCTACATCAGAGCCGAATATCCGCTGGCAGTAAAACGCATTCGCGAAGCCTTAACCATTTGCAAGCAAAAAGGATACATTGGCAAAGGCTCGCCGTTAAACATCGAAATGGAAATTTACGAAGGGGCCGGGGCTTTTGTGTGCGGCGAGGAAACCGCATTATTAAAATCGATTGAAGGCGAACGTGGCTTTCCGAAAGCCCGACCGCCATTCCCTGCCCAAAAAGGCTTATGGGGCAAACCCACCCTGGTAAACAATACCGAAACATGGGCCATGGTTCCCTTTATTCTTCGAAACGGTGCCAATCGCTTCACCAAAATTGGCAGCGAAAACAGCAAGGGCACTAAAGTTTTTTCACTTGCCGGAAAAATTGCACGTGGTGGTTTAATCGAAGTGCCCATGGGAATCAGCATACGCGAAATTGTTGAAGTTATTGGCGGTGGCGTAGCCGATGGCAAACAACTAAAAGCAGTACAAATTGGAGGTCCATCGGGTGGCTGCATCCCGCACTGGCTGGCCGATACCCCTGTCGATTTTGCATCACTGTCGAAACTTGGAGCCATGATGGGCTCAGGTGGTTTGGTGGTGCTCGACGAAACCGACTGTATGGTCGATATTGCTCGTTACTTCCTTTCGTTTACACAAGCCGAATCGTGCGGTAAATGCACTTTTTGCCGCATCGGCACCAAACGCATGCTCGATATTATGGAGCGCATTACCGAAGGAAAAGGCAAAACCGAAGACCTTGCTGAGCTGGAAAAAATTGCTGAATGGACTTTCAAAGGAAGCCTTTGTAATTTAGGAAAAACCGCACCCAACCCCATTCTTACTACTTTACGATATTTTCGCGATGAATACGAGGCACACATCAACGGCGTATGCCCCACCGGGAAATGCAAAGCCATGGTAAAATACACCGTAAACGATAAGTGTATTGGCTGCACCTTATGCTCACAAAAATGCCCGGTTGATGCTATCCCTTTCAACCCGCACCAAAAACACGAAATCAACCAAGAACTTTGCATTAAATGCGACAGTTGTGTGCAAGTGTGCCCCTACGAGGCGATTGATGTGGGATAAAAACCCAAAAATTATCTAAATTTAAAACTTTATTACCCAAAATGATAAATGAAAGCCATACAGTAAGTGTATTTTAGCCTTCCTATTTAAATTATAAAAAACCTTACTGCATGAGAACAATACTCATGTTCAAAAATAGTGATCAAATAACCTAAAAAATATCTTAAAAGAATGAAGAAAATATTTACAATGGCAATTATGCTGTTCTGCACATTGCCCTGGCTGAATGCCGAAAACGTAATAGTTAAAAGTCCCGACAGTAAACTAGCTGTAATTATTTCCGACGAAAACGGAGCTGCTAGTTACACGGTAAAGTACAACGAAAAAACAATGCTCGAAAATTCACCTTTAGGGTTGAATACCAACATAGGCGATTTTACCAGCGAACTCGGAATAATCACAAGCAGTATCACAAATTCAGAAATTGAACAACAATACAACCTGCCCAACATCAAAAAAAGCGATGTAATAAATAATGCAAACAGCGTATCAATAGGATTTACCCAAGGAGGGAAAACTGTTTTTGATGTTATTTTCTGGGTAAGCAACAACGATGTAGCTTTTAGATATAAAGTGCATGCCCAAGGCGAAACACGTGCCTGCGTAATCAATAACGAAGCTACAGGTTTTGTATTACCACAAGGAAGCACCACTTTCTTAAGCCCACAAATGTTACCTATGACAGGTTTTGCCCGTACAGGCCCAAGCTACGAAACCCCATATACAGCTGATGACCAAATGGGTAAAAACGGTTGGGGAGCAGGTTATATTTTTCCTGCACTTTTTAAGGTGAACAACAACGGATGGGTGCTCATTTCCGAAACAGGAGTCGACAGCCGTTATTGCGGAAGCCGCCTTATTGGCCAACCCAATGGCCTATACACGATAGGATTTCCGCAAGAAGGCGAAAACAACGGCAACGGTACTTCGGCACCGGGCATACCTTTACCTGGATATACACCTTGGCGAACCATTACAGTAGGTGGAACCCTTCAGCCCATTGTTGAAACAACAATTGCTTTCGATGTGGTTGAACCGCTTTACGAAGCTTCAAAAAAATACGAATACAGCAAAGGTTCGTGGAGCTGGATCATTAAAATGGACGGCAACACCATTTTCCCTGTACAAAAAGAATACATCGATTTTAGCGCCGCTATGGGCTGGCAAACTGTTTTAGTAGATGCCCTTTGGGACACCCAAATTGGCCGCGACAAAATTGAAGAATTAGCCGCTTATGGAAAAAGCAAGGGCGTTGACCTCTATTTATGGTACAATTCAAACGGTTACTGGAACGATGCACCTCAAGGCCCACGTGGCATGATGGACAAACCTGCCATTCGACGTAAAGAAATGGAATGGATGAAAAGCATCGGAATACGTGGTATAAAAGTCGACTTTTTTGGTGGTGATAAACAAGTAACCATGCAGGTTTACGAAGATATACTGTACGATGCCAACGACTATGGCTTGCTTGTGGTTTTTCATGGATGCACCCTGCCCCGCGGCTGGGAACGCATGTTTCCCAACTATGCTTCGAGCGAGGCTGTACTGGCAAGCGAAATGCTTCATTTTTCGCAAGAACGTTGCAATACCGAGGCTTTTCATGCCAGCATGCACCCCTTTGTGCGAAACACATTGGGCAGCATGGATTTCGGAGGGACTGTACTCAACGAGTTTTGGAATGGCAACAATACTCCCAATAAAGGCACAAAGCGTTTGACCTCTGATGTTTTTCAGCTTGCAACGGCTGTTTTATTCCAAAGCCCTGTACAGCATTTTGCCATGGCACCAAACAACCTCACCGATGCCCCAGCTTGGGCTATCGATTTTATGAAAAAAGTACCTTCAACCTGGGACGATGTTCAATTTATTGATGGTTACCCTGGAAAATACATAGTATTGGCACGTCGTAACGGGAACAAATGGTATGTAGCCGGTGTAAATGCTCAAAACGAAACAATAAAAGTTAAAACTGCCCTGCCAATGTTCAAACCCGGACAGGAAGTTAATATATACAGCGACGACAAAGAACTAA
>ERZ795048.2464-NODE-2464-length-14881-cov-5.854512_pt1 | contig 14881 bp, 11 predicted proteins | sample MGYA00375132_ERZ795048 | MGnify/ENA primary metagenome ERZ795048 (study PRJEB30177, sample SAMN05720225) | activated sludge metagenome | isolation source: Anaerobic digester | place: Hong Kong | collected 2014-12-17 ...
GGAGTATATGACGTTTCGCCTTTCTCAAGTATCGTCGAAGTGCTTGCCGTGGCGGGAGGGGTTACGCCTGAAGCAAGTTTAAGGAATATCGGTCTGATATCTCCTAAGAACGGCTCGAAAGTAATTGATTTGTACTCGTTATTGTTCTTCGGCCAGAATCCGGTATCTGTACTTGAGCCTAATATGACTGTTTTCGTTCCTCTGATAGGCGATCAGGCTGCAGTAGCCGGTAACGTTAAAAGGGAAGGCATTTTCGAGATCCATAAGAATGACAGGCTTGAAGATCTTTTAAAAATAGCAGGGCGTACTCCTTTCTCGGACACAGAAAGAGTTGAGATCGAAAGGCTCGGGGAGGACGGCAGAAGCGAAATACTGTCTGTCTCGCTCAAAGACAACCCGAAACTGAGGGACGGCGACATAATAAGGATGTTCTCGACCCTTGTTTTTAATTCGCGATATGTATATTTAAAAGGGAATTTCAGGCACAACCGCAAGATCCAGTACGACGACGGAATGATGCTTGGCGATATCCTAAATGACAAAGAGATCGTCTTTGAGAATACCGATATGGATTATGGGAACATAATCAGAAAGAACGGGACCGGAAAACGAGATCTGATGATAAGTTTCTCGCCGAAAAATGTTCTTGAAAGTCTGGGTGAACATAAAATACAGCTGTTCGCGAGAGATACGATCGAAGTATTCAGTCTTGATTCAGTTTCTTATTTCCCTTCAGTTGAAGTATCCGGAGAGATCAATAAGCCCGGAGTATACAAATTTACAAAAGATATGACGGTCTCTAATCTTCTCTCATATTCCGGCGGACTGACACCATACGGAGATATTGACAACATTATCATTATCCGAAATAACGCTAAGGACGGATACAGTTATTTCTCGAATGTAAAACATGAAGAATTCATTCTTCAGGACGATGACAAGATACATGTTTTTGATTACGCCGCAAAAAATCCGCTTCAAAGCGTAGGAATATGGGGAAACATTAAAAACCAGGGAAATTACATTCACTCCGAGAACATGTCGGCTTTTGACCTGATAACACTCGGAGGCGGATTCAGAAATGATGCTATGACAGACTCCATCGAAATAGTCTCAGGAATAAACAGCACAAATAAAATGCTTAAAACAAAATGGGTAAGTTTTGAAAACCTGAAAAATGTAATTCTGGAACCGAACGATATTGTTTTCGTCAGGAGGATAAGGGATTTTGCGAGAGTGAATTATGTAAAGATCTTCGGCGAAGTGCAGTTTCCCGGTATGTACGCACTTAGGGAGAACGAAGAGATGAGCGACCTTCTTGAAAGATGCGGAGGATTTACAAAGAACGCACAGATCCGGTCGACCCAGATATTCAGACAGGAAGTAAAGGAAAAGCAGACCAAGAAGATAAAAGAATTAAGAGATGAACTGAACAATAAACTTCAGATGCAGATGATACTGTCCGGAAATCAGGATCTCGCAAGCGCTCTTAATGTTGCTAAGTTCGATTCGATTGAAGCCAGCGGAAGGGTGATCCTGGACATTGACGATAAAGGAAATCACGAAGAATTTTATTTCCAGAATAGAGACTCGGTTTTTGTACCTCCTGTATCGAGAACTATCCTTGTAATGGGCGAAGTCTATCAGCAGACAGCAATAACATATAATTCGGAAAAAAGAAAGGTAAGAAACTACCTTGATAAAGTGGGCGGCATAACTTCATCTGCCGACGAAGACAATATTTATGTGATAAAATCCAACGGAGAGCTCATAAAGGAAAAAGGCTGGTTCGATAATATAATGTCCTATGAACTGGAACCCGGGGATATGATTTATGTACCCTATGACTATAACAGGATCGATTTCCTGCAGCTGACAAAAGACGTTACGACGATACTCTATCAGCTCAGCCTTTCTGCCGCCACGGTCTATCAGCTGTCTAAGTAGCCTATGACCAGAAACACTATTTTTACTGAAATTCTTGAACAGTACTATGATTCGCTGCTGTTCGACAAAGGTCTGAGCAGACTCTCTCTTGAGTCCTACGGCAACGATCTCAGAAGGTATATAGATTTCCTGAAAGAAAAAGGGATCGTAAACCCTGATGAAGTAAAGGCTTCGCACATAAGAGAATTCATAATAATGCTCAATGACCTTGGGCTTAATGTATCTTCGGTCATAAGAAATCTCTCTTCGATCAGGAACTTCCATAAATATATGGTTAATGAAGATATCTCCCAGAATAACCCCGCACTGCACATCGAAACCCCGAAAAAGCCCGGAAAATACCCCGCGGTACTATCAGTTGAAGAAGTCGAGAAAATATTTTCTGTGCCTGACCTTTCTGTTCCTCTCGGTATAAGAGACAGGGCAATGCTGGAGATGCTTTATGCCTGCGGACTCAGAATTTCAGAACTTCTTACGATTGAGTACAACTCTGTGATCTTTCCGGAAGGCATTGTAAGAGTGATCGGAAAAAGGAACAAGGAAAGGATAGTTCCTATAGGCTCAAGCGCTCTAGAACATCTGAAGTCATATCTCGGAGATGTCAGACCGGAACTAGCCTCAAAAGGAAAATCCAGGAATATACTATTTTTGAATTCCAGAGGTAATAAAATGTCGCGAATGGGATTCTGGAAGATACTTAGAAAATATGTTCAGCTCGCAAACCTGTCAATAGAGATCCATCCGCACACTTTCAGGCACTCTTTTGCGACTCATCTTCTTGAAGGCGGAGCGGACCTGCGCTCAGTTCAGGAGATGCTCGGACATTCTGACATCTCGACAACTCAGCTTTATACACACATCGACAGAGAGCATTTAAAACAAATATACAGGCAGTTCCATCCTAGAGGATAGCGCTTTAAATCCTTGTAAAAGCTTTCAGTATAACTTATATTACTTATTGTAAATAAAACAGGAAAACACAGTGCCTTTCCTCGAGTTATTCATAGCCAAAAGGTATCTTCAGGGTAAAAGAAAGACAGCTTTTATTTCAACTATCACCTATATTTCGTTCCTCGGTATCACCTTAGGCGTAGCCGTTCTTGTAGTTGTTATATCTGTCATGAACGGATTCGAGACCGAGGTCAGAACAAGATTCATCTCGAATGATTCGCATATAAGGATAAGATCTTTCAACGACAGACCGTTCACATACGATAATAACCTTAAGGAATTTCTTTCTGCAGACTCGCTTATAAAAGGGCATTCCCCGTTCGTTGAATCTTACGGAATGATCAAAGGGGACTACACCGAAGGGTCTCTCGTAAGGGGAATAGACATTGCAACCATTTCTTCAGTATCTCTTCTGAGCGGACAGATCATAGCGGGGGATCTGAGTTTTGAGGAAACGGCATCCGGACTGCCGGGGATAATCCTCGGCAAGGGAATGGCTGACAGAACAGCCTCTATCGTGGGCAGCGAACTTTTTATTATTTCTCCTGCGATCAGTTCAACCTTCTCTCAGCCTCCTGTAATGAAATTCGAAGTGACAGGAATATTTGAAACCGGACTTGCTGAAGTTGACGGCGGTCTCGTTTACATATCTCTCGGATCTGCCCAGAAACTTTTCAAAATGACCGAGAAGGTCAACGGAGTTTATATTGTTCTTTCTTCAATCCTGCATACCGATATGATCAAAGCCGAGCTGAACGAAAAGCTTGAATATCCGCTGAACGCCGTATCGTGGAAAGATATGCACAAGAATCTTTACGCATGGATGGAGATCGAGAAGATGATGATGGGTACAATTTTGAGCCTCATCGTGATAATTGCTGCTTTCAACATACTTTCCGGTCTTATAATGATAGTGATGGAAAAAAAGCAGGAAATAGGCATATTAATGGCCATGGGAGCTACAAGATCGATGATAATGAGGATCTTTATAATTCAGGGAATGATAATTGGAGTGCTGGGAACAGTTTTCGGGATAATAGTGGGTCTTTCCGTGAGCCTGATCCAGCTCAAGTATAAGATAATTTCCCTACCAGGGGATATTTATTTTATAAATGCAATGCCTGTTGAGATAAAAACAGCTGATGTGGTGATCATAGGAGCAGTCGCTCTTGTACTGACTTTCCTTTCTACGGTCTATCCTTCCAGGCAGGCCGGGAAAATGCTTCCGGGACAGATAATCAGAGACGAATAAAATGAGAGATCGAAAATGCTGGCGAACGTAAAAGAACTTTATAAAAAGTACACGATGGGTAAAAAAGACATACCCGTCCTCAAGGGTGTAAACCTTTCTCTGAACGAAGGTGAGATCGTGGCTGTAATGGGAAAAAGCGGCGCAGGAAAATCTACCCTTCTAAATCTGATCGGTGCTCTTGATAAGCCCGACAGAGGTATAATTGAATTCCGTAATGAAAATATTATAAATTACAGCGACAGAAAACTCGCCGAGTTCAGGAACAGGAATATCGGTTTCGTTTTTCAGTTCCATTATCTGCTTCCCGAATTCACGTCTCTTGAGAATATCATGCTGCCAGGTCTTATAATGGGAAGCGAAAGGACCGATCTTGAGAAACGCGCAAATGAACTTCTCGAAGCCGTCGGTCTGTCCGACAGAAGAGGCCATAAGAGCGCCGAACTTTCCGGCGGAGAGCAGCAGAGAGTGGCTTTTGCAAGAGCGCTGATCAACAAACCTTCGCTGATACTGGCCGACGAACCTTCAGGAAATCTGGACAATGTGTCCTCAGAAAGACTTCACGAACTCATGTGGGACCTTGCCAAAAAGAATAGAACTGCATTCCTGGTAGCCACTCACGACAGAAATCTTGCAGAGAAGGCGGACCGGATCGTTAACATCATCGACGGAGTAATCTGATGAAATGCGATAAGTGCGGATCGTTAAACGTAGTGACCAAGATAGTAATTCAGAACGATAACGGAACTGAAGAGATAAATATGTGCCTTCAGTGTTTCCGCAAGTTTCTGAAAGACCGTCCTGATATTCAAAACGGTCCGGCAGGCAAATCCATCAACGATTTTCTTCTCGGTGCTCTCGATTATCTTAACAAAGGCATCAGCACGCTAAATCAGAACCGCAGCATTACAGTACCGGATACGAGAATATGCCCAAATTGTTCTGCTCCTGTTTCGATGATAAAAAAAGAAAAGAAGGCAGGATGCGAGAAATGCTACGATATTTTCAGAACAGAGATCAGCGACCATCTTTTTTGTTCTACAGGCAAAAGGTACGATAACGGAGTTAATAGCGATAACGGCATAAAAAAGACTGCCGAATTGATAAAAGAAAAGATCAGTGCCGCCGTAAGGTCCGAGAATTACGAGATCGCCGCCATGCTTAAAGAAGAATTGAACAGATTAAAAAAAACAGGAGGTGAAATATGAAAGGCGTATTTATTTATCTCATGATATTAACATTCAGCCTTACGGCCGGTTCAAAAGACAATACCGACGGACCTGTCCCTTCCTGGCAGCAGTCCGAATCTTTAAACATACAACTCGGTGTGAGAGACAGGAACTCCTCGATGGAATATTATGACGCGGTCTTCAGAGTTACCGACGAAAACGGCAGGAACGAATATGAGGCGACTGTAAAAGTAGCATCCGATGACTGGGGATTCGTTCATTTCCCAGCAGACTTTTCTGTTTCAGCTCTTGACGGAACTTATGAATGGAAATGTTTTGTCGGGGATATTCAGGTGTCCTCCGGCACTTTCACACTCAGCGCGGATCAGAGAACCATAACTTTACCGAAGAAATAATATGAAACTCGGAATATTAACAGCTACAATTTCGGAATGCGAATTCTTCCCCAACATAATCGATCTGAAAATTATCGGGGAAAGAAAAGGCCATACAGTCGATCTTTTTAAGAACGGTGAATTTAACCTGATTATCGACTCGGAGAAAACAACGCTCTACTACAACAAAAAACCTTTCGACCCGTGTGATTACGACATAATTCTTAACAGACTTTCTGTAAGGGAAAAAAGCAATGCGGAATATTATATCGTTAACGAGTTCACTAAATGCGGAGTTCCGGTAATTAACTCTCCTGATTCGATAATGAAAGCCCGTAATAAACTACTTTCTCTTCAGATCATGTCGTCACTCGGGGTTAAGATCACGAGATCCGCTATAATCAGGCGTCCGGAGGATATTGATAATGTGCTTCATCAATTCTCTTTTCCGCTTGTAATAAAGAATATCTTCGGGTCTTTAGGCAGCTCAACTCTGCTTGTTTACGATATAAAGCAGCTTATCTCCACGATCGACTGGATCTGGAATGTCAACAGGAATGAGATATTTCTTATACAGGATTTTATCAGATCCGAAGATAACACGGTTTCCGACTTCAGAGTGTTCATACTCGGCGGAGAGATCATCGGAGCAATGAAAAGAACGAATTCAGACAAAGATTTCAGGGCTAATTTCAAGAGAGGGGCTTCTGTAGCGAAAGCGATTCTTACGGATGAAGAAAAGAAACAGTGTCTTATGATCTCAGAAAAATTCGGACTTGAGATCGCTGGTGTTGATTTTATCAGAACCTGCGAAGGCCCGGTATTTTTAGAGATAAACTCAAATCCGGGACTCGACGGGATCAGGCAGGCCACCAGATCTGCTCATTTCGACATTCTTGAAAAGATCATCGACAGACTGGATGAAAAGAAGAGGAGCAAATGAAATATCTAATCCTCTTACTTTCCGTTCTCATTGCGGTCTCGGCATGCAGCAAAGACAAAAGCGGGACCGGGACTACCCCCGAAGCCGACTATGAGATAATCAATATCTATCCGCATAACACAACATACTTCACACAGGGATTTGAGTTCAGCGGAGACACGCTGGTGGAAGGAACAGGCCGTTACGAACAATCAAAGCTTCTAAAATACGATCATACAAATTCACATGTCCACGAGGAGGTCAACCTTCCTTCTGCTTATTTCGGAGAAGGCGTCACTATTTTGAACAGTAAAGTCTTTCAACTTACCTGGACAAGCGGGATATGCCTTATCTATGACTATGAAACTTTAACACAGGAAAATTCTTTTCCGTATACAGGCGAGGGATGGGGGCTTTGTAATGACGGCACTGATCTTATCATGAGCGACGGTTCAAGCACGGTTTATTTTAGAAATGCCGCTGATTTCTCAATAAAAAGAACTGTTTCGGTAAGAACATCGAACGGAATTGCTGTTGATGATATAAATGAACTCGAGTATGCGAACGGGCTAATATGGGGCAACATCTGGGGTGAGAACTCGATCATTTCGATCGACCCGGCAACAGGTACAGTTAATGGAAGATATGATCTGTCAGACCTAAGAGAACAGGCCGTAAATGAATATTCCGGATCCGATGTACTAAACGGTATCGCTTATAAAGACAGCAGCTTTTTTGTCACAGGTAAATACTGGCCGAACATTTTCGAGATAAAATTTAAAAACAATTGAGTATGCGGAAATTTGTTCCTGACTTTATTGCTGAGAATTACGAGAACGGTAAATATTCCGGCTTACTTCACTGTGTTACGCTTTTTGCGGACATTTCAGGTTTCACTTCTTCGGCCGAAGAGTTATCTAAACACGGAAAAGAGGGTTCGGAAGTTCTTTCGGATATGATACACGTTCTTTTCGAGAAGACCGCAGAGATCATAAGATCAAGGAACGGATTTGTTACGAAATATATCGGTGATGCGTTCATTTCTTTTTTTCCTCACGATAATACACCGGAGAGTGAAAAAGCTGCCTTCATAAATGCGGTAAGTGCCGGTTTTGAACTAGGAAGATATTTCTTAAAGAACGGAGAGATCGATACTAAATTCGGAAATTTTTTTTTCGGATTGAAAATAGGTATCGGAACTGGTGTAAATAACTGGAAGATCATTGGACGGAATAATATCAGAACATATTATTTCGAAGGAAAATCATTATGGTCAGCTACCAGTGCAGAAAAAAAAATAAGGCCGGGAGAGATAGCAGTCAGTTCATCCGTATGTGAAAAATATTCAGATTTGATCAATGCAGTACCTTCAGGACGATCGGGATATTCAAAGCTGGTCTCCATTAGAAATTCATCAGCCGGATCGGCCTGCTGTATAGACTATGGTTTTAAAGATCCTCAATTAAATGCGATATTCGCGGGAAAAGAAGAAACAATGCTCAGCCACGGAGAATTCAGGAATGTAGTAACTGTCTACATTTCTGTTTTATCTGCAGAGGACATTTCTTCAATTTATAACGGATGCGTTGACATAGCGGCGGCTACTGGAGGAGGAAGGCCCTCGATCTTCTTTGGAGATAAGGGTTTGAACATACTTCTCTTTTTCGGAGCCCCTGTATCCAACGGCGATCTGAAAAGGAGGGCTCTGGATTTTATTTCTGAGTTCTTCCGCAGACATTCCGGTTCAGTTATGCTTAGAGCAGGCATTACTGAGGGTGTTCTCTATTCAGGATACACGGGATCGGATACGCTCAGAGAATTTACTTGTTTCGGACTCAAGATCAATCTCGCCGCGAGAATGATGACCGGCGCAGGACTCGGTGAAATCCTTGCGGACAACTCGATAGCGTCACAGAAAGGATATGCTTTTACAGGACCGCATGAAATGAAATTCAAAGGTTTCAAAGGTAAGATCGGTGTTTACAGACTTTCAGGACGATCGTTGAAGAATATACCAGCCCATAACGAGAAAATATACGGAAGAGATAAAGAACATTTACTGCTTTCCGGTTTTATCTCTCCTATACTTGAGGGCAGAAACGCAGGAACGATAATTGTTACCGGGCAGGAGGGAATAGGAAAATCTGTTCTGATCAGATCTGTTGAGAGATCAATGAGTGAGAAAGTAAAATGGATCTATATGAATCCGGCAAATATTTCGGGACAGAACCTGAGTCCTGTTATATCCGGACTTCAGTCGGTCTTCGCTTTAACAGATATGTCAGCTTCGGAGGCTGTCGATAATTTCAATTTGAAATTTAACGGATTTTTATCAGGGTGCAGTAACAAATCCTTAGCTGAAGAGACCGAAGAGGGAAGATCCTACATTGCCGGGCTGCTGGATATTATTATTAAGAACTCGGTATTCAGCAAAATAAAGGGAAAGTTGAGAAGAGATAATTTCATTTCCGCTTCAAGATCATTCTTTAAATGCATTAGTTTAAATTACCCTGTTGTACTAGTGTTTGAAGATTCACAGTGGATGGATTCTGATACAGAAGAACTTATCAGGCAGCTTGGGATAAATTCGGACGATTTTCCCTTCGCTATTATTTTACTCGAAAGAACTTTTGAAGGCCGGGAGACTGTCAGCAGACACCCGGGATCAAAAACACTAAAGCTGGAAAAGCTTGGATGCGGACCGGTAAGATCAATTATGTCTGAAATTTTTTCTGTACCTGAAAACGATATCCCCGACGATCTGGTCGATACAGTATTGAACAAAACCTCGGGGAACCCTTTTTTTACCGGGCAGCTGTCTCTTTACCTGAGAGAAAACAATCTCCTGGACCCCGGCATGAAACTCAGGGATAAAGATATTGAACTGCCCTCGGAGATCACTTCAGCTATAACTGCAAGGATAGACAGCCTTGCATCCGGAATAAGAGACCTGATAAAAACCGCATCGGTACTAGGAACAGAGATAAATCTGAACATACTGTCTTTAATGTCCGAGGGAAAAGAGATCAGAGAAGAAACAGACACTGCAATAAAAGAGGACATCTGGTATCCCGTTGACAGTATGATCTGCCTTTTCAGACATTCCATGATAAGAGATACTGCTTACGGCATGATCCTTAAAAAGAAGTTAAGGGAACTCCACAGATCTGCGGCTGAAGCCATAGAATCGAATTTTAAGAACAGCTCTTCACAATTCTGCCACATACTGTCGGACCATTACTACAGGGCTCAGATGTATAATAAAGCCTTCAAATATGCAAAATTATCTATCATCAAGGCTAAAAAGAATTACGACACTGCGGTACAGGAGCAGTATCTTCTAAGGTCTCTCGAAATCGTACAGCTGCTTAATATATCTTCTGAGAAAAAGTACAAACTTGAAAAATCCCTTCTTCTGGATGTAGAACATTTATATCACTTCACATCACAAGCTGATAAACAAAAGCTGACCTTAAAGAAACTACAGAGGCTTTTCAGGTCATCAAAAGATCCTGATCTCAAAGTCCAAATACTTCTTGTCCAGTATAAAATGCAGATCACGGTGGGCAGGGCGATTTCAGCCCTCAGATATGCTTCAAAAGCCTTGAAGATTGCCAGCAGTAACGGGATAGAGAATGCAAAAGCTCTTGCTGAATATTCTATCGGAAATACATATATGAGAGCAGGAAGCTATATTAAATGCAGGAAATTCGTTGAAAACGCATTGGCAAAATATATTAAGATCGGCGACAAAAAAGGTCTGAGCATGTGTTATAATTCTCTAGGTTTGATCACGACAGAAGAGAACAAATGGAATGAAAGTTTGCAGTATTATAAGAAACAGATCGATATCTCCAGAAAACTGAATGATTTTGAAGGCATCACAGCTTCTTACAACAATATCGCGATAGTTCATTACAAACGAAGGAACTATAAGGAAGCGAAGAAATTCTTCATGAAAGTACTCAGACTTTCAAAAAAGATAAACAATAAGTCAGCTTATTCTACCGCCGCAATTAATCTAGGTGTACTTGAATATCTGTCCGGCAGGTTTGAGAAAGCTTTGGAATTCTACAGTATAAAACTGAATATTTCAGAAGAACTTGGCGATTTAAGAGGAATGATGAATGCAAATAACAATATTGCATCAATATTGTTTGAAAAAGGACAGTATTCAGTAACAATACCCTATTTCTTGAAGAACATCGAATTGTCAGAAAAGCTCGGTCTGAACAATCAGACTGCCAGAGCTGCATATAATTTGGGTCAGACTTACGGTGTTCTCGGTAATTTTAACGATTCGCTCCTTTATCTTAAAAAGGCTCAAGATCTGTATAAAAAAGACAAGGACGAGATACAGCAGGCAAAAATAGCACACTACATGGGAATACTGTATCAAAAAAATGGTGATTTGATCAATTCCGACAAAATGTACAGTGAAGCGGTCAGCATTATGAAAGACAAGAATGACGAAAACACACTTGGGGATTATATTCTTGGATACTGCGATATACTTTTCGAAAGAAATAAATACGAAAAATTCAAAGAATTCTTTTCTTTCATATCAGACAAGGAGTTCGCGGATGAAAAATATATTCTGCACATTTTTAATTCAATGAGATACGAGGTAATCAGTAACGGAAAAGGTTATACTGAAGTTTACAACACATTTAAAAACAGGATCAAAGCTGTAAAAAATAAATACCATAAAGGCTTTATATATTATAAACTAGTCTCGTTCTTTAAAGATGATCCTGTATACAGAAGAGCATTCGCAGCAAAAAGTCTGAAATTACTTACATCAGACGAAAAGAAGGCTGAAAGCTATGATAAGAAAAAAATGATCAGCGACCTAAAGGGTGTTTTGAATGTAAGCGAAAAAATAATCGAGAAAAATCCCTTGACATAAAACCGATAAATTTTTATATTTGGCACTGCTTTTTAAAAGCGGATGGGAAAGTAGCTCAGTCGGTAGAGCACCGCCCTTTTAAGGCGATGGTCGACGGTTCGAGTCCGTCCTCTCTCACCAGAAGCCCCGTGTTACGGGGCTTTTTTTATTTATTCCATCCCTGAATTTGCAAAAATCGACTTCTTTTCTTATATTAATCTCACCGTATGCTTAATTCACTAATTTTACAGGAGTTTCTTTTGATCGAGATCAATTTTTTTGACAATAACAATTTACCGGACGAAAATGAAAAAAAGGCGGTTCTTGATTTTCTGTATGAAAATCTTGAGAATTACGGAGACCCTAAAGCTGATATACTAAAAGCAATTGATTACGCTCTGAAATTATCAGAATCTTTCGGCGGTTTTGTTCTTTCAGGTACCGAGAATGGCAAAGTTATCGGTGCGGTGGTTGTTAATAAAACCGGAATGAAGGATTATATTCCCGAGAATGTTCTTGTTTATATAGCAACGCATAAAGATCACAGAGGAAAAGGTATAGGGAAAAAACTGATGCTGAAAGCGGTCGCAGCAGCTGAAGGTTCACTTGCATTGCATGTCGAGCCCGACAATCCTGCAAGATTCCTCTATGAAAAGATCGGTTTTACGACAAAATACATTGAAATGCGTTATAAAAAATAGAGGCTGCAGTGGCATACATTACTTTCAACTCGAAAAAACTTTCCGAAAATTTCAGATATCTGGATTCGATCTTTAAAAAGAACAGGATAAAGTGGTCAGTAGTCACAAAACTTTTATGCGGAAATAAACTCTACATAAGCGAACTTTTGAAACTTGACCTCCGGCAGACCGCGGACTCGAGACTTTCAAATCTCAAAATGATCAAATCCCTGAATCCTGAGATAGAAACTATCTATATAAAACCCCCTGCTAAACACGCCGTGAACAGCGTTGTAAAATACGCAGACATAAGTCTTAACACGAGTATAAGCACCATCAAACTTCTTTCACTCGAAGCGGTCAGCCAGAAAAAAATACATAAGATAATCATAATGATAGAAATGGGCGAGCTGCGTGAAGGTATTATGCGCGACAACCTGATATCCTTTTACTCTGAAGTGTTTGAGCTTCCGAACATAGAAGTCATCGGTATCGGAACCAACCTGGCATGCCTTTACGGAGTTCTTCCGAACAATGATAAGCTGATACAGCTCAGCCTATATAAGCAGCTGATCGAAGCTAAGTTCAATAAAAAGATCCCGCTCGTTTCGGGCGGAGCCTCAGTAACGATACCGCTTATATTCAACAGAACTCTTCCGAAAGGAATAAATCACTTCAGAGTCGGCGAGACTCTTTTTCTCGGAACGGATGTGTACCACGACACTACCTTTGGAAAAATGCATAACGATGTCTTCAGGCTGTTCGCGGAGATAATCGAGCTTATTGAGAAACCTGTTGTCCCTATGGGCGAAATGGGAACAAATGTCAAGGGAGAGTCAGCTGAAGTGAACGAAGAGGATTATGGCAAAACGACAAAAAGAGCGCTGATAGATTTAGGTCTTCTTGATATCGAGGAAAGTCAGATATTTCCGATCGATCCTCATATTGAGATCGTAGGTGCAAGCTCGGATATGATAGTGATGGATCTCGGAAGTAATGAAAAGAACTACAAAGTCGGCGATTTCCTAGAGTTCAGAATGAGTTATATGGGAACAGTCAGGATAATGAATTCAAAATATATCGAAAAACGCCTGGCAGTGAAGTGATCATTCCTTATCCGGATATTTTTCCGCTATAGATTTAATCACAGGCAGACATTTGAAGAAAGCGTCAACGACCTCAGGATCGAATTTTGTACCCGAGAGCTTTCTGATCTCATCAAGTACATCGTCCTCTTTCCATGCATCCTTATATACTCTTTTGCATGAAAGAGCGTCGTATACGTCCGCCACAGCGACTATCCTGCCGAAAACCGAAATATCGTTACCTTTCGGATGGAGAGGATAGCCCGTTCCGTCCCAGTTCTCGTGGTGAGAAAGAGCAATGACCGATGCGATCGAGTCGAATCTTGACTCCTTGTTCACGAAAAGATTAGCACCAAGAGTAGTATGGCCTTTCATTACTTCATACTCTTCTGCTGTCAGCTTAGCAGGTTTCTTAAGAATAGTATCGGATATAGCTACTTTTCCGACGTCATGCAGCATAGCGGCCATTCGTAGAACGTCTCTGTTCGCGTCGATCTCTTTTTTGTCAATACCTCTATCTACTGCCCATCTCTCGTATATCTCAACCGAATACGACGCTACCCGATTGACGTGAGCGCCGGTCTCCTTCGGGTCCCTTAGTTCTGCCATGTGGATCATTCTTAAAAGCAGCGTCCTCGTCATCCTTGCGTTCTTCATGGCGATACTGGCGGTCGATGCAAAATGCCTTATAAAAAGGGCGTCCTCTTCTGTAAAATCAATTATATTACCTTCTTCATCCTTCGCGTTAATTACCTGAATAACACCGATCACATCCTCGGTTTCATACCTGAGCGGCACCGTCAGCATAGAGCGCGTTCTGTAATCGGCCTTTTTATCGAACTCCACGTCGAAATAGTACCCGCAGTCCTCAGGAAGTTTGTATACGTCGGTAATGTTTAGTATCTCCCCCGTTACCGCAACGTAACCGGCTATGGAAGATTCATCAATCATAATGCTGAAATCCCTATATATGAGCTTCTCCCCTTCCGGAAGCCTGCTCTGAAGAGTATCGTTCTGGGCGTGACTAAAATGTAGAAGGTCGCCTTCCCGCGTATAGATCGTTCCGGCATCCGCGTTCACGCAGGATCTAGCCTCGAGTAGTATCCTTTCAAGCAGGATATCGATATCCTTTATACTGCTGAATTCAGTACTGAGCCTTATAATTTCGCTGAGTTTATCTTTCTCGTTCATAACAGCTCCGTTTTTTCAATATAATACGACTTAAATATATCTCAAACTATGACGAGTGTCAATTTTAAATATTTTACTTTCAATTTACAGTATATTTCTTAAATTACAGACTATGGACGAAGGAAATGTAATATTAGCTTTCTCTTTAACGCTTTTCGCCGGGCTTTCGACTGGAATAGGAAGCGTGATGGCATTTCTGTCAAAAGGATTTAATCCTAAATTCCTTGCGGGATCTCTGGGATTTTCAGCCGGAGTAATGATCTATGTTTCTCTTGTTGAAATATTCGATAAAGCGAGGGAATCTCTTGCAGGATTCTACGGACATGAAAAAGGTTATTATCTTACCGTACTTTCATTTTTCGGAGGTATGGCTCTTATCGCTGTGATCGATAAAATGGTACCTT
>ERZ795048.2466-NODE-2466-length-14876-cov-32.173268_pt1 | contig 14876 bp, 10 predicted proteins | sample MGYA00375132_ERZ795048 | MGnify/ENA primary metagenome ERZ795048 (study PRJEB30177, sample SAMN05720225) | activated sludge metagenome | isolation source: Anaerobic digester | place: Hong Kong | collected 2014-12-17 ...
TTTTTCTTCAGCGGAAGATATATATGTAATCTGGTAGACTATAGCATTAACGGAAAATTGTTAACCGCTATCAAACAAAACAGGAGCAGATGCATGAACAGCCATAAAATTCTCTCTTTCAGGAAGAAGCCATCATCACTGGCAAATTACGCAAGGATCATCCTTACCCGGCGCCCGGGAAATCCGCACGAATCACCTCTCCCCCGGCTTCTCGGGAGACTTGAAAATGTGACACCGGACCCGAATAATCTTTCCCGGTACAGGGAACTCTGCGGTCTGCAGAATGACGGGAAGATACCGGTACTCTACCCCCATGTTCTTGCCGCACCTGTTTACATGCATCTTCTCAGTCATAAGGAATTTCCCATACCACTTATAGGTTCACTTCATCTGAGAAATCATATAATACGGCACAGGCCAATTGACGACAGGGAGCCGTTGACTCTTGAAGTAATGACCGGGGAAAAACGGATTGTCCGGCAGGGACTCGAATTCGATTTCAGGATTCTGCTGACAAGTGGTGAAGAAAAATTATGGGAGAGTATAACAACATGGCTGAAAAAAGGGAATTATGGTACAATCCATGCTCATTCACCACACGCGGACATTATTAAACCGATTAATGACGGCAGGGAACATGCTGAATCATTTATACCTGAAAATATCGGGAAACGCTTCGCGAGGATAACAGGGGACTATAACCCGATTCATATATCTAAATTTGCCGCACCGCTCTTCGGGCTGAAACGTGACGTTGCTCATGCGATGTGGGTCTGCGCTGACACTATACGGCAGCTCCCCCGGCATGAAAAGGGTTCACCGCTGCGGATCGACCTTGCATTCAAGGGTCCGCTTTTTCTCGGCAGCCGGTATCTGATTAAATTGAAAGTAAAGAATGAGCGGTTAAGATTTGATACATACTGTGGAGATAATCCGAGGCCCTGTATCCAGGGTCAGATAGAAAATTTAGCTGCAGATAAACATCTATACCGGAATACTTTCTTTCCGGAATCATGATTATGAATATAATATCCAGTCACTGATTGAATAACTTATTGCTTTTTTTATATATTAGTATAAATTAAGTTAAGTATCATCAGTTATTTCATAATTATTTTAAAGTAATCTAAATTCTGATTTCCCTGACGCAAAAAAGGGCGTGGATATGTAAATTTTTTTTTACAAAAATAATAATCTTTGAATCAGAAGAAATCATGCTTACGGATATAATTAAATTTTTTACACTTTTTGGAGGGTGCTTATCACTCGCGCTTGCCTCTGCGCATCTTGTTGAAAGAAAACGCACAGATGCACATTTTCTCATATTCGGATTTCTCTGTTCATTAGGGATATGGCAGATATATCATGGATTTATGATATCAGGTTTTCTCTTCAGACATCCGCACCTTGCCCTGGTTCATGTACCATTTCTCTATCTTTCAGCGCCATTTCTTTACTTTTATTATCAGATACTCACAAGGGATAATTTCAGGTTCAGGAGATCATCTCTATGCCACTTTATCCCTGTCATTGCAATATTTCTTGTACTTGCCCCTTTTTATATTAAAACAGGAGCTGAAAAACTCGAACTTCTTCAGTCTTTTGTCGGCTTACGCAGGCAATCAAGGGTATTCCCGTCCTACCCCTATATAGTCCTATCGATAGTCACCATTATCTGCGGATACGCCTTTGCAGTAGGGAAGGACGCAATCCGGATGTACAAAAAAAAGATGTTCGTTGAAAGAAATCCGACTTTATATTCAATAATAATTGTAGCCTTCAACTTCTCAATGATTATTATTTATGTAACAGGTTTCCTTATAGAGAAGCTGTTTTTACAGACCGGTTCATATTACCTTTCTATTATAAAAACAATATCATCCATAATGACCTGTGAAATATATATAATACTCCTGCTGAAATGGCGCTACCCCGGATATATCCGCCATATCAAGGAGGAGGCGCAAAAAATCCGGTACTCCACTTCACGAATTGACAGGATTGATGTCGAGAGTGTGCTTGAAAAGCTGACATACCTTATGGAGAATGAAAAAATTTTCTGTGATGAGGAGATCACTCTGGGGAAACTTGCCGATGAACTGGATATCACCCCATACCAGTTATCCCAGATACTTAATGAAAGGCTTAATAAAAATTTCAATACATTCATCAATGAATACCGCATACGTGAATCAGAAAACTATCTACTTGAAGACCGTAAACGTTCAGTACTCAGCGTATCATATGCCGTAGGATTCAACACGGTAACTTCATTCTACAATGCATTTTATAAATCCCATGGAATGACCCCTGCACAGTTCCGTGAAAAATGCAGAAAACATGCCTGAACATCACTCTTTATAAATAAAACACCACTTAACAACAGTTAAACTATACATAATCATAATTCTGGTATACTCCCCGTTTTATAGAATTATAATTCCATACGAAAACCATAACAACAAACCGTTACTTTTATATTAAAAAGATATAAAAGGAGGTTTAATTTGTTTCTGAATAATATCACGCTTTTCCTCACAATGTTGAGGAACATCCGTTCTGAAAGAATCAACAGGGAGATGATCGGACACAGAATCACAAATCGCATAGGCCCTATTACCCGCAATGATATATATTCTTACGTGGAAGCAACGCTGGATAACCCCGTAAGATACAATGGGGAAAACTGTGCCGTTCCTCCGTTCTATCTCTCCCGTCTATTATATCCCATGTTCAAATATTTCCTTGTGAACAAAGAACTTAAGCTGAACCTTCTTAAACTTGTTCACGGCCAGCAGACCATAGAGTGGCTCGGCAACATACATGAAGGGGATATCATTGATGTGGAGATGAGTATTGACGATATAAAAGATTCACCTGCAGGTGAGATGATTGACCTGAAAACTGTTGCTTCTGTCTGCGACAGCATAATTGCCGAGGCGCATACAGTATTCATCATCCGCAGCAGGCATAAAAAGAGAAGCGGCAGGAGAAAAGAACGGGTATATGACCGCGAACTCTTCAGAAAAAAATTCCGCACAGTAAAACAGCAGCCTCTTCAATATGCAAAAGTTTCAGGTGATTCCAATTTTATACACACAAGTCCTTTTCTTGCGCGCCTTGCCGGTCTCCCGGGAACAGTTATGCATGGTGTATGCATTGCTGCAATGACTGCCAATTCTCTTCTTGATGAAGTCTGCAACGGGGACATGACAAGAATGAAGGGTATTTCAATGCGTTTTGCCACACCGGTACTCCCGGGTGATGAAATCACAATTATCGGATACGACTCGGGAGAGAATGACCGTATCGTGTTTAATGCGGTTAACAGCCTGGGAAAATATGTACTTAAAAACGGCGAATACCGTTTTACACCGCAGAATTAAATACATTAAAGGAGGCCCGTATGTTTATAAATGAAACCGTAAATACAGCAATAGCAGTTGTTAAGCTTCTGAAATGGAAAAGGAAGATAAGCAATTTTAATTATAGCTACCGCCCTGATGTTGAAAACACGAAATTCATGTGCGCCCGTGATGCTGTTGCGCTTATTCCGGATAACGCCTGTTTAATGGGTATGGGTATGACTGTTTCCGCACGCCCTGCGATTCTATGGAGCGCCATAGGGGACAGGTATAAAAAAACAGGTTCACCGAAAAACCTCACAGTAATAACTGCGGGGGGAGCGGGAGCCAGGGGAAAAATTCCCGGAAGTGTTGAAGATGTGGGGCTCAAGGGGCTTAATACTGAATTTATTTCAGGCCATCTTGAAACAGCAAGAGCCCAGCTTGCTCTTGCCGAAGCCGGTGACTGTGTGCTTGGCGTACTCCCGCAGGGTGTAATCGCTCACCTGGCGGAGGCTCAGGGGAAAGGGGAAGAGTATATCACAACAAAAGTCGGGGTCGGCACATTCATGGATCCCCGTGTGGGAGCAGGCTCCCGTGTGATTCCCGGTCTCGGTGAACAGCTTGTTGAAGTTGATGGCGACAGGCTGAAATACAGAATTCCTTCTGTTAATGCGGCTGTGGTTATTGCTCCCTCTGCTGACATAGAGGGGAATATCTATGTTAAAGAAGCGGTAATATACTCTGAAGCGAAAGAGGCGGTTCTTGCCGCAAAAAGAAACGGCGGAGTTTCAATTGTTACAGTGACAAAAATTATCCCTAAAGATGAATCAGCAATTTATATAAAAGCGGAGTATATTGATGCAATTGTAGTAAATCCCACAAATGATATCACAGGCACAGTTGAACAGAGAAAACCATGGAAAGAGCTTGTTCCCGGAGGGGGAGGCAACATAGAGAAAGCCAGGGCAAAGATAAAAGCTCTTAACGCTGTTCTTAAAGCGGACCCTGAAAGAAGCGAGAAAGACCTGATCCTCGCAAGACAGGCTGCAGCCGTTTTTTCTGAAATATCACAGCCCGATGCCCACTGTGTCATAGGTTACGGACTTCCCCAGGAGGTAAGCAGGCAGATAATGCAGGGTGGTATCGGAGACAAACTGACATTCATGCTTGAAACCGGGATATACGGAGGTACACCTGCACCGGGATTCTTCTTCGGTCTTTCATTCAATCCGAAAAAACTGATGAGTTCATCGGAGATGTTTCACCTTGTGGAAAAAAATCTCGACATAACAATCCTCGGTACACTGCAGGTGGATGAAGAGGGGAATGTAAATGTTTCAAAAAAAGGTGAAGGGGCAAAAAACTATATAGGCCCGGGAGGTTTTCTGAACCTTGTGGCCAACGCGGGAAAAATTATATTTGTGGGTGCCTTCATGGCAAAAAGCAGAATCAGGATCAAAAACAATGAACTCACGGTCCTTGAACCGGGTATACCTAAATTCGTAAAAAGGGTGGATGAAATAACCTTTTCAGCAAAAGAGGCGCTGAAAGCAGGGAAAGAGGTTTATTACGTTACACACCTTGCGGCATTCAAACTTTCAGAAAGGGGGCTTGAACTTGTCAGTGTTGCACCGGGAATTGATGTTCAGAGGGATATTATTGAGAACAGCGAGGCCAGGATAAATCTCCCTGAAGACGGAATGGTTGAAATCTATGAAGAATCTGTAGTATCAGGAAAAAACTTCAGGCTGAACTGGATTAACAGCATGAGGAACTGATAATCTGTTCCGCGCCTTTAATCATAGAGGCGCGGAATCTTCAGTTACTCCCTGTTTCAATAAGACCCCTTACTGCCTGCGCCAGTTCCTCCATGGTATATGGCTTCTCAATAAAACCCGCTCCCCCTGATGAAAGCACCTCATCCACTCTACTGTCCTGTCTGCACCCTGATGCAATGAGCACGCGGACAGAGGGGGAAATCCTCCTCATTTCATTGAAAGCTGCGACCCCTGACATCACAGGCATTGCCATGTCCATTACAACAACACTTATTTCATTGTGTTTTTCCCTGAAAATTTCAAGTGCGTTTTCACCGTTTTCAGCACAGAATACCGCATATCCGCAATCCTTTAAAATTTCCTCAGCTATTTTCATAATCAGCAGTTCATCTTCAACAAGCAGCACAGTGCCGCTCCCTTTTAAATCAACCGGACCTGCATCCGGAGACCTGTATTCAGATTCGCCATAATAAACCGGCAGATAAATTTTAAAAGTGGTGCCTGCTCCCGGTTCAGAATATACATCAATAAATCCCAGGTGTTCATCTATAATTTTATGAACCATGGCAAGTCCGAGTCCGGTACCTGAACCCTCCCCTTTTGTTGTAAAAAAGGGCTCAAATATTTTGCTCCTCACCTCTGCCGACATACCTATCCCGGTATCCGCCACAGATATACTCCAGAATTCCTTTTCAGCTGCTTCAGGATGAATCTTTGATATATACCTGTCAGGAAGTGTCTTATTTATCGTAATACCCAGTGATCCGCCCCACTCATCATGATTAGATCGCATTATAGTCATTGCATGCCCCGCATTAATGCTGAGATTCAGAAGCGCCTGTTCAACCTGCGCAGAATCCCCCATAACAATAGCATTTTCTTTGTAATAAGAGGGCAATACGGATACACTTTTATCAATCACACCTGTCAGCAGTTCAACTACTCTTCTTACTACATCATTTATATTGAAAGGCCGGTACTCCGAATCATTCTTTCTTGCAAGAGAAAGAAGCCTTTTCACCATGGAGATACCCTTTTCTCCCGATTCTTTCATTACTGTTATATACTCAAGCTGCTTCTCCCGGGGCAACAGTATCCCGCTCTTGAGCTTATGATCCATGATACTGATTGCACCGATAAGAGCTCCAAGTGAATTATTAAAATCATGGGCTATGCCGCTTGCAAGAGTTCCTATTGTATCCATTTTCTGAATATGCCTTAATTCAGCATCCATCTTCTTTCTTTCTGTAATATCTTCGAGGATACCATCCACATAGTTTAATTCGCCCTCTTCATTGAAAGTTGCACTCCCGGTAACAGATACAGATATTCCCAAACCGTCCTTTTTTTTCATAGGGAGTTCAAAATTGCTGACATTTTTTAATTCTCTCAATTCAGATAAAAAAATCTCCCTGTCAGCAGGATCGCGATAAAGCTGTCTTACAGGGATTTTCAGAAACTCATCCAGATCATCATACCCGAAAATTTTCATCATTGCGGGATTTACCTGCATAAAACACCCATCCGAGACCACGCTGCTTCTGAATACACCTACATTAAGATTATTTACGAGGGTACTGTACTGCTCAACGCTTTCACTCAACGATTTTTCAGCAATATATCTTCTGCGGATATTGAGAACCAGTATTACAGAAAAAAGTATTAATCCAGATGTTATCGCGATAATAGAAATGAATATTTTTTTATCTATCGAATAAAAAGATGAAGGTTCATTTATGATTAGACTTGCACCGGGGAGTGAATCTCTGTCTATCCCGAATCTTTTCATCTGAAGAAAATCAAACATATACATATTAGGGCTGTTCATAACAACCGGTATACTTTCAACCTCCTCCCCTTTAAGCACCCTTAATGCAATATTACCGGCTGTTACCCCCTGGGAATATCCGTTTGCGAGGTTACCGCCCACAACACCGTGCCCGAGATAAAAATCCCACAAACCGTATACCGGCACCCTGCTGCTCTCAGAAATCATTCTGCTATACTCATTATATTCAAAGAAAGTACCTGCCCCATCGCGGCCGAATATTGTGAGCAGAATAAGACTATTATCATGAATATTTGACACCAGATCTGTTAAAGCTTTCATTGTAAGATCATACAGGGGTATTACTTCGACATCCCCCCTGAACTGAGGCATTACCTCGACAAGCTTATTATAAACTGATATCCCTGTTGTTGTGGAATCAATTATTACATATATCTTCTTAACATCCGGATGAAGTTTCATCATGAGATACAGATTCAATGAAATATCAGTAGTCTCATTAACACCTGTAACACTCTTCATGCCCCCTAATTTTCCGGGTGTTACCCAGTTGATTCCGCAGAAAACCACAGGTACCCTGCCGAATACAGTATCACGGTATTTTTGAAGAAAATTAAAAGCGTCATCATCAGTAGAGATTATTACATCGAAACTCACGTTACAGAACTTTTTTTTATACAGGCTACCGAGTTCTTTTAAAAAACTGCTGCTGAAGTTCCATTTTGTTCCCATGTACTCAATATATATTTTAATATTATCCTGTTCAGGGAAAAGGCCATTGACAATACCGAGAACTTCATCATCGGTCCATTTATATCCCTGGTGATATGAATTCAGAATAAGAACATTCTTCTTTTCTGAAGTATAAGCTCTGCCCTGTACTACTGAAAACAGCAGCATGATAAGTATTGTTCTCTTTAAAAGATTTTGAAGAACCATATAATTACCCGATAAAGCCTGCTGTTTTTTTTACAATGCTCATTATTACCGGATGCAGATCAGACCCCCTTCTCTATTTTGAACATATTCATCTGCTCCATTAGATTCATTGCCTGTGATGCCATCTCCTCACTGGCGGAGGCTGTCTCCTCAACAAGTGCCGCATTCTGTTGTGTCATATTATCAAGTTCCATTACCGCTGTATTAATCTGGTCTATACCTGACTTCTGCTCATCGCTTGCTGCAGTAATTTCAGAAATTAATTGTGTTACATTTTTTACTGATTTAATAATCTCATCAATAGCATCACCACTCCGGTTTGCCTGCTCTGTACCCCTGTCAATCTTTTCAATTGATTCCCTGATAAGCTCCCCGATCTCCTTTGCTGCAGCCCCGGACCTCTGAGCAAGGTTCCTCACCTCACCTGCAACAACTGCAAACCCGCGACCCTGTTCCCCTGCCCTGGCTGCCTCAACAGCAGCGTTCAGAGCCAGAAGATTGGTCTGGAAAGCAATTTCATTAATTACAGAGATAATCTCTCCAATCTTCTTACTTGAATCACTGATTTCATTTATTGATGTAACTGCGGCATTTACAAGATCTCCCCCTTTCTCTGCGAATTCATATGACGCCATGGATGTACTGTTCGCATGTCTTGCATTATCGGTATTCTGAGTAATTGTTGCCGTTGTCTCCTCAATAGTTGAAGCAATCTCTTCAAGTGCAGAGGCCTGTTCTGTTGTGCGCTGGGAAAGATTCTGGTTCCCCTGGTTGATCTGATCTGTAGCATAGTAAAGGCTCTGCATAGCCGCAGCTATTGACGTAATCATCTTTTCAAGCTTTTCAATTGCCGCATTAATGCTTTTAACCAGTGTCCCCACTTCATCCCTTCTTTTTTCATATTTTATATCAATCCGGCCTGTGAGATCCCCCTCAGCCAGTTTATTCGCCACTTTTGCTGATTCAACAACAGGATGAGACAAAGAGTTACCGAAAAATACAGATATGATAATTACTATAACAGAAATTGCTCCGCCAACTGCCGTAAGGATAAAAAAAAGTGTTCTTATATACCTGCTGTTTGCCGCTTTCTGCTGAGCCACAACTTTATCCATGTCATCAACATAATTCCCTGTACCGACAACCCATTTAAAAGCATCAAATGACTTTGTGTAGCCCCTCTTTCTGCTTGCCTCTTTTTCACCGGGACGTGGAAACCAGTAATCAGTATAGCCTCCTTCCGGGAGCCGTCCATTAGCAATCAGTTCCTTAATCATCTCCTTCCCCTTTACGTCCTTAAGATTAATCCTCGATTTACCTTCACCGCCTGGGCTTGGGGGGAGCAGAATATTTATACCGTCAAAATCATCAATCCAGAAGTAGTTTACTTTATCATATCTCAGATCGCGAACAAGTTCCCTTGCCAGTATTTTACCCTGCTGTTCAGAGAGGTTATTGGCAATCTGGTATTTCCTTACTGATTCAATAAGTGAAATGACATTCTCCACCTGGTTCTTTATATTTTTATCATAATCACTGAATATTATATCCTCATTAAGTTTAAGAAGCTGGCTGCTGTTTCTGTTTATGGCAAAGATGCAGATCGATATAATAAACAACAGTACACCTAAGCCTGTACCAAGTGTAAGCATTATAATTTTAAGCCTTAAACTTTTCATATATATCTCCGGAATTGATATTTTCTTTAAAATTAATCCGAATTTAAAAATAATTCAAATTTTATATAAAAAAATATACCATACAAGTTGAACCGTTTCCCATGAAAAACTTGACTATTTAAAGCATCAGATAATAATCTTCTCCACTATAATATGAGGTATTATTATGAAGAAAATTACCGCTGTTTTACTTATTCTGCTTACTTCAGCATCCATCTGTTTCGCCAGAGAAAAGATGCCGGCTGACCTCAAAGCTCTGACAGACAAAATCACAAAAATCTCAGCTGATTACTATAAAGCACTTACAAAAGTCAAAAGCGCTAAAGATCTTGCTGCAGCTATAAACAGGTATGCAGACCAGATGGAAAAACTCACTCCCCAGATACAGGCTATGGATAAAAAATATGCATACATGGCTGAGGAAGATGATGAAAGTGAAGATGACTCTGATGACATGAACGATTATGAGACAGTCCAGAGAGAATGGGCAGAGCAGATGTCCGGCAATGAGCAGAATGCAGATTTCCGGAAATTTGCCCAATACTACAGCGATCCGGCTGTTCAGAAAGCCCTTGCAAAACTTAACAGAGTAATGGAAAACATCGGAGTATCTGAAGATACTGAAGATGCCGATGATAACGGCTACGACGAAGAAACTGAGGAGTAAAAAAAGATAAAGCAAAAAGGGCTGTCTTTTCAGACAGCCCCCTGCTCTCTATAATCAGCTGACAAGAACAAGAACATCATTTGTCTGAACCTGGTCCCCCTCTGACACAAGAAGCTCCGAAACAGTTCCTGAAACAGTTGAATTTATCCTGGTCTCCATCTTCATAGATTCAAGGATCAGAATTGTATCACCTGTTTCAACATGATCACCTATATCAGAAATAATTTTAAAAACTTTCCCCGGAAGAGGCGCCTTTATCTCTGTTCCGTCAGGCGTACCTGAAGCCATCTGAACCGGATCATTTACCTTGTCACTCTCCCTGATACTTGTGCTGTAAACCTTTCCGTTAACAATCGTCTTCCCGTGATCAAGTGTTACAGTGTAGTTTTTCCCGTTTACAGAGACTGTATATGAAGAGCCGGTGGAGAGAGTTTTTGAAGCCTTCACTTCCTCTTTCTCATTTTTCCTGACCCCCATCTCACCTTTACCGAGCAGAAAAGCAATACCCTTCTCTTTACATGTTGCGGCAATAAAAATGTTTTCATCAGTTTCAAGAAGCCCGGCTTCTTTAAGAGCGTTGCGCGCCGGGGCCATACCCTTCGCAGGATTTGAGTTATCTATTTCAATGGGAATATTATCAGCAGGAGCCATCCCTAATTTCTCCGCGGAAATTTTGACGATTTCAGGATCCGGCTCAACTGGAGTTTTCCCGTAGTACCCGAGAACCATCTTGCCGTAACCTTCAGCAATTTTCTCCCATGGCCCGAACATCACGTTATTGAAAGCCTGCTGGAAATAGAACTGCGACACAGGGGTTACAGATGTGCCGAAACCTCCGCGCCTTACAACCTCCTCCATTGCCTTGATAATCTGGTTGTATTTGTGCATAAGGTTATTATCGCGGAGCATCTGTGTATTTGCGGTAAGCGCCCCGCCAGGCATTGGACTCCATGGGATAAGGGGATCAACACGCACAGCTTCCGGAGGGAGAAAATATTCCTTCATGCTGTCCTGGAAAAATTCCTCAACTCCCATAACTTTTTCAACATCAACATCCAGATCATATTCACTTCCGCGAAGAGCGTGCCACATGGTAAGTATATCAGGCTGGCATGTACCGCCTGAAACAGGAGCCATGGAGAGATCGATAAAATCAGCACCGGCTTCGATTGCAGCCTTATAGCAGGTGACACCTATACCAGCTGTTTCATGAGTATGAAAATCTATAACAGTCCCCTCAGGGAGCATTTTCCTTGCGAGCTTTATTGTTTCATAGACCTTTGACGGAGCGGATGTTCCTGATGCATCTTTAAAACATACCGAATCATAAGGAATGCCGGCATCAAGAATTGACCTTAGAGTCTTCATGTAAAATTCAGGATCATGCGCCCCTGAACAGCCTGGAGGGAGCTCCATCATGGTAACGCACACCTGATGTTTGAGCCCGGCATCAGCAATGGATTTCCCGCTGAAGATCAGGTTATTTACATCATTAAGCGCATCAAAGTTTCTTATTGTTGTTACTCCATGCTTTTTAAACATCTTCGCGTGAAGGGCGATGATATCAGCGGGCTGGGAATCAAGCCCCACAACATTCACACCCCTTGCAAGTGTCTGGAGGTTAGCGTCAGGCCCGGCAGCTTTCCTGAATGCATCCATAACATCAAATGCGTTTTCACGGCAATAGAAGAAGAGAGACTGGAAACTCGCGCCTCCGCCCGACTCGAAATAAGATAAACCCGCATCACGCGCAGCTTCTACAACAGGGAGGTAATCTTTAGAAAACACCCTTGATCCGTATACAGACTGGAAACCATCCCTGAAGGCTGTACACATAAATTTTATTCTTTTCTTACTCATTTACATTCACCACGTATATTTATTTAATCGAATTTTCCGCATAACTGCATTCCGGCTGACTGAAGGCAGTTATATCCCGGTTTTAAAAGCAATAAGCCCTGTAACCTGTATACGAAAACCTTAATCTCTTATAATACTGTATAATCCGGTACTCACTTCACCAGCAGCGACCAGAGAAAACCTGCCGCTATTGCAGATCCTATAACACCTGCCACATTGGGAGCCATGGCATGCATCAGGAGATGATTATGCGGATCCTCTTTCTGCCCGATTATCTGCACTACCCTTGCCGAATCAGGGACAGCCGAAACACCCGCAGCCCCCACAAGGGGATTTATTTTATCTTTTAAAAAGAGGTTCATAAACTTGGCAAACAGTACACCACCAGCAGTTGCAACCGCAAACGAAGTTGCCCCGAGAACAAATATCAGGATTGACTGCTTAGTAAGAAATGTCTGGGCCTGGGTACTTGCTCCAACTGTCAGTCCGAGGAGTATTGTAACTATATCGATAAGTGCAGTTCTTGCTGTCTGAGCAAGCCTCTCTGTAACAAAACTCTCTTTGAGGAGGTTCCCGAAAAACAGGAGACCCACAAGTGACAGACAACCCGGAACAATAAGTGCAGCCACAATAAATCCTATAATCGGAAAAAGAATCTTCTCACGCCTTGAAACAGCACGGGGGGGCTTCATCCTTATAAGCCTCTCCTTTTTGGTTGTAAGCATATACATAATCGGAGGCTGAATAACAGGCACAAGTGCCATGTATGAATATGCCGCAATTGCAATTGCTCCCAGCAGATGCGGAGCAAGTTTTGCTGTTAGGAATATTGCTGTGGGGCCGTCAGCGCCGCCTATGATTCCTATTGATGCGGCTTCATTCGGTGTAAAATTCAGATAGAGGGCCCCTATCAGAGTAAGAAAAATACCGATCTGCGCTGCCGCACCAAGCAGAACGAGCTTCGGATTGGAGAGCATCGTGGAGAAATCTGTCATTGCCCCTATACCGAGAAAAATAAGAGGGGGGAATATACCCTGGGTAACACCGAAGTATATATAATTTAAAACACTCCCTGTGTCATAAACACCAAGAGGCATACTGGCTATCGAAGGGATATTCCCGACGATCATTCCGAACCCTATTGGGAGAAGAAGAAGCGGTTCGTAATGTTTTATTATAGCAAGGGCAATAAAAATAAGCCCGATGACAATCATAATAAAATTGCCCGGCGTCATCAGATAAAAACCTGTTGTATGGAAGAATTCCAGAAAAAAATTCATTATATTATACCGTTATATCCCTTAGTTTGAAGGTTTAATGTTGTGACAAAGAGCTGCGCTGATTGCCGCGACAACTTCAGTTTCAGAAACTGCTTTAACGCTGTTCTTTGTAAATTCCTCTTCCTGTTCAGGGAAATATCTTTCAATAATCTTCAGGAAATGCGGCAGTGAAGCGATAATGGTGCTGATTAAGGCAAGTGAAAAAAACACAATAAGCATACCTACAACTGTCATGGATAGTCCGTTGGCATTCATTACATTATGCCATCCGTGTCCAAGATCCGATAGAATGTTCATACTCTCCTCCTGGCGATAGGATTTTTTTGCGGGAAGAAAACCCTCTGAAGAGGATTTTTTTATATATGACAATCCATTCCCCGGCGAATAGGGATGTTCAGAGTAGAAAGATAAAGGTAATTCTGTCCGGCAAAAATTAATCAAAATTTTCACACCGGAAAAACTTTGTCAAGAAAGAAGTTTATGTTTATTTATTTTGGATTAGTCAGAAAGAGTTTTTCCCTTTTTTAAACTGAAATTTAACCTGCCTGTAACAATCCGGTAAAAAAGAGCAGTTATCAATGAAATACGTATATTGTCCGAACCCTCCGTTCAGGCACCCCTTACACGGGACAGATTCCTTTCAGGAATTCCCTGATGGCTTCATTAACTTCACCAGGTTTCTCTACAGGTGAAAAATGCCCTGCACCGGGAATTGTAATGAATGCAGATCCCGGAATACGCTCATGCAAAAACCTGCCGTACTTAACAGGTGAAAGCTTATCCTCTTCAGCTGTCAGTATAAGGAGGGGTACTTTAATCCCGCTGAGTCTCTCTGAAACATCAAAGTTGTTGCATGCGGTGAAATCCCCGAATGATATATCCGGCCTGCTTTTTTCCGCATCGGCAATTATATCCCCGAGTTTCGCTTTGTCGCACTTATCTGAAGCGCCCATCACCGGAAGGGACGAAACATAACCGCTGTAGTTATTCTGAATAAGTTCAAATATTGCAGGCATCACCTTAAGCCGCGCGCCGGAATTCACGATTATCCCCGCTTTATATTCAAGCGTCCCGTCAAGAAGAAGCTTCTGCACAATAGCTCCCCCCATACTGAGTCCGCAAACTACAGGGAGTTCTATTCCGGCAGATTCAATAAACTTCTCCACAGCATCAGCATAACCATCCACAGAATCAAATCCGCTGCCGTTATGGTCACCATGGCCGGGGAGGTCAACAGCAATGGAATTGCAGCAGTCAGCGAGCCCCAGCACCTGTTCTTTCCAGAACATCTTTGAGCCTGCTGCTCCGTGTATAAAGATAAGAGAAGGGAGTGACGGGTCGAGAGGCCACCTCCCTGCAATAAACTCTGTGCCGTTTACCTTCATCTTCTGCATAGTATTCCCCTTTTACTGTTTATTCTTTTACCGCCATGTCCTGAGAAGAGCAGTTTCTCTGCCGTCAGACTTACGGGTTAGTCTGTGAAGAAATATACGTGTATCGCTGCAGGTGACTGTTTGCATTACTCCTTTTATCAGTA
>ERZ795048.2468-NODE-2468-length-14864-cov-5.762442_pt1 | contig 14864 bp, 13 predicted proteins | sample MGYA00375132_ERZ795048 | MGnify/ENA primary metagenome ERZ795048 (study PRJEB30177, sample SAMN05720225) | activated sludge metagenome | isolation source: Anaerobic digester | place: Hong Kong | collected 2014-12-17 ...
TGATCTTCACAGAGCCTTATCCTGCGCTCAACGTTCCGAAATAATCGAATATACCTACCATCGACTTCCTGTAATTTACTGACAAGGCAAAAAAAGAAATACCGTAACTTACTGACCTGTCAAGTTTGATCTCGGTCATATCCTGATCTGTCAGAGTCACGATCCTGCCGGAAATATCAGTTCCCGTATAGTACTGGACACCCAGACCGATAGCAGAATTAAGATTAGCGCAAAGCTCTCCTCCCCATAAAAAAATATTTTCATCGAACTTTTCCAGACCGAAAGCTTCCACTTCATCATTTAACGCCTCAGTGAATGAAGGAAAATAGTTATAGGAAAATTTAATGAATCCTTTGTCAAATCCTGTAAACCCGGAGCCTGTTCCTTTTTTCTGAGAAAAAGCCGGTGTAAGAATGAACACAAGTATCAATAGTGAAATAAGTTTAATATCCGCCATATTGCCGGGCTCCTTGCATAAATCACTTAGATTATAAGTATTTACAATAGAATTATCAACAGAATTCCTCTTTATTTTTATTTTCTTTTTGTATTGATTTATCCTTATATTTTCTTATATTCATATCAAAACCGGCTTAGCCGAATTCAAACTGAACCAAACGGAGGTTATATGCGCAGTTTTATGTTATCAGTGATCACAGTTCTTATCACAATCTTAATCTATTCTTGCGCTCCGACTGCGGGAGTAAGTAAATCCGCATACGGACCGAACGATCCTTCGAACAAAATAGTCATCGAAGAAGATCTTGCAAAAAGGGACATGATCGACGGCTACAGGATCAAGATAGCAAATACTGATACTGAACCTGAAGCGCTGCTGATAGAAAAACAGGTCGCTGAAGCTGTACAGGAACCTGTATATATAGAATTCATCGTAGACAAATACATGATATACGCTGGCGACTGCCAGAATAAAGAAGAAGCTAATATCCTTAAGGAAAGACTTATCAGCTCAGGATTTGAAAAAGTATATTCTGTCCCGAAAAAAGTATTCAAAAAAATCGAGACTGTTCAGGAAAAGTTCGTACCTGTTGAAGATACCGCCGGCACAGAATCTGATAATAATACTGAAGAAGTAGCTGCCGTTTCTACCAGCTTTGAGCAGATAATAGGCTACAGAGTTCAGATAGGAGCTTTTCAGGATAAAGAAAAAGCGGAAAAACTAAAAGAGATCGCATCCAGAACAATTACAGAAAGAATATACATAGTTCGTGCTCAAGACGACCTCTATAAAGTGCAGGCCGGTGATTATCTGGCGAGGATCGACGCGGAAAAAAAGAGAGATGAAATAAGACAAGATCCCGCATTTAGCGACGCTTTTATTCAGAATTCCTATATTCTATTTGACACTTCAGCAAATTCCGGAGAATATTACATTCAGGTAGGGGCTTTCAGCAGCCAGAGTTCTGCAGATGATTTTATCAATAACAAACTTACTCCGGGCGGCTACCTGAACTCCTCCGTATACTACGACAAAAATCTTTACAAAGTGATCGTGGGCGGATATAATTCGAACTCCGACGCACAGGTTGTTAAAGAAAAACTGGTAAAAAGCGGATTCGAAGGAGCCTGGATCATACAGAAATAGACACAGGATACTTAACCCGGATAGATTTTTTATCAATTTGGACTTGACTATATAGTATTCTCACTATATATTTTATCCGGCAGTAAAATAATCCGGAGTATAATTTATGAAAAAGATAACTCTGCTTCTAATTTTGTTCACGTCATTTGTATTTTCCGATCAGGAATTCGATCCTGAAAAGAATGTCTCGATCGCTAATTACTTTGAAAAGGATATAATTGCATCGGGTGATGATTTCAGAATGATCATATCGATCGTTCTTCCCGAAGGGTTTCACATAAGCGACAATGATCTTCTTTATTTTGATACAACGGGATTTCCTGAAATCAACACTAAAGGAAAAAACATCACAGGAAGATCAGTTCACAAAGGTGAAACCGTTTACAAAGGAACTGCCGACTTTATTTTCCAAGGTACTTTTACCGAAACATCGGACCGATCTGTACTGGTCGGTTATCAGATATGTTCCGAGATTGGAGATGAATCATGCTATATGCCGGTAGAAAGGGAGCTTAAAATAGATTTCTCCAGCATAGATCCTTCAAGGTTCGAAATCAAAGATGTTTCGCCTGAGATAAAAAATGACAAATCTTTTAAAGATGTATTCGGAGTGTTTTCCGGAGATAGCGAATCAATGACAATTGAAGAAAGGCTGGCAGCGATCCTGGAGGGCTCTCAGACATGGACTCTTCTGGTTTTTCTTATCGCTTTTCTGGGAGGAATACTCGACAGTATGACTCCATGCGTTTATCCGGTAATTCCGGTTGTTATTTCTTACATGGGTGCAAAATCCGGAAAAAAGAAATCAGCAGGATTCACACTTTCGCTTTTCTTCGTTATAGGATTGGCCATAACTTATTCAGTCGTCGGGCTTCTTGCATCATTTCTGGGAGGAATTTTCGGTGTCGGAGATATTGCCGCCAATCCTGTTGTCAGAGTCGTAATAGCATCTATCTTTACAATCCTCGCTCTCAGTATGTTCGGGCTCTGGGATATGAACCTGATTTCATCGGAACAGCAGACGAAGCTCATGCAGAAAGGTAAGGAGAGCAGCGGCGTGATAGGCGCTGTGATAATCGGAATGGTGAGCGGAGTTGTTGCCGCACCATGCGTAGGTCCCGTTCTAGCGGTACTCCTGATACACGTTGCTACCGCCGGCGATGTTCTATACGGCTGGCTTCTTTTCATCGCATTCGCCTTCGGGTTAGGACTGTTATTTATAGTGATCGGAACATTTTCCGGAGCTATCAATGCTCTTCCGCACGCGGGCGCCTGGATGATGAAAATAAAAAAATTCTTCGGTGTCGTAATGATCGGTGCCGCACTTTACTTCCTTAGTATCGTAATTCCGGAGCACATTCTCTATTTCATTCTTTCACTGCTGACAATACTTTTATCGGTTTATTTGGGCGCTTTTGAAAAAACCAAGGAAGACTCGGGGTTCTTTTCATATTTAGCTAAAGCGGTGGGGATATTTGTATTAATGATCGGACTTGTATTCTCCCTTAAGACAATATCGTATTATGTTGCTCTTCCTTTCGGAGGTTCATTAATATTAAACAGCGATGCGGAAGTAATGAAAATCCCTTTTAATAAGAGTGATTCTGAGTTGGGAATAGTCGAAAATGCCGTTTCTGAAATTGCCGGAACAGAAAAAATCGTAATGGTGGACCTGTGGGCCGAATGGTGCATGAACTGCGTAGAAATGGATAAAACTACATGGAAAGATCCGGAGATAGTTAATTTCGCTTCTCAACATTTTTTACCGATAAAACTCGATTTTACAGATAAGAACAGCGATTTTTCAAAAAAATACATTTCAGAATACCTTCAATACGGAGCCAGCAATATCCCACTGATCCTTTTCATTAACGGGAACGGGGAAGTAATCGAGAAAGTGCAGGGTCTAGTTGAAGCGGATATTATGCTGAAAAAAATGAAAAAGATCGTATCAGAAAATAAATAAGTCAGGGAGAAGACCATGAGCAGCGCATTAAAAGTAACACAGTCTACGTTTGAACAGGAAGTACTGAACCGTGAAAATCTGACAATAGTAAAATTCGGAGCCGAATGGTGCGGGCCTTGCAAAAAGCTTGACCCTATAATTGACGAGATCGCGGCAGACAACAGCGATGTAAAAGTAACTTATGTTGACATAGATTCTGACGGAGCTCTTGCGGCCCAGTACGGAATACTGTCCGTGCCGTCAACCCTTTTTTTTAGACAGGGTAAGGTCATGTCATCAATAATCGGGCTTGTTTCAAAAGCTAAGATCCAATCTGCGATCGACCAGTATAAATAAACTGAAAAATGAAACGGACAATAAAAGGCGGCAGTTCAGTAATGCCGTCTTTTTTATTCCTCTTTGAAATTTTCTACTGTATATAATTCGATCTTCGGGTGATCATTTAAAATACAATCCGGATCCAGTCCGGCTTTGTAGCATAGATGTGAGAAGAACTCTTCGTGAGAATTCAGCTGCTCCCACACCTGAGGAAGGAAAGTTGCGGAGTAAAAAGAATGACTGAGATAGACTCCGTGCCTGTGTGGTATGACCTTTTTCTTTAGATCCTGAAAACCGGAATAACTGATCTCCTGTCTTGGAGTAAGAACGGATATTTCTATGATCACTGAGGACGCTTCTTCTGCTGATAACGGAGGGAACCTCGGATCCCTGAAAGCGGCATTTTCGGAATTACCGATAACATCTTCGTAGAGCGGCCTGTGAGCCTCAAGTGATCCTATACATCCTCTCAGTTCCCCGCTTTTTGTAAGTGTAACAAAACACGCACCCTGACTTTTAGCCTCTTCAGGAACATCTTTTACCGATATGGCCGTTCTTGTATGACCAAGTTTCGAAAGTATAGAGTACCTGGAAAGCTCAAGAAGATATTTTTTAGTTTCTTCCTTCATATTTTCAGTATCCTAGAACGGAATTATATGTATCGATGTTTTTAAGAACAGAAACCGCTTTTTGAAGCTGAGGATCGCTAGTATTCATTATCCTGTATTTTTCTCGGTTACCCTTTGTGTAAACACCGAATTCAATAAGCAGGTTATGCTTTATATCCTCTATATTATCGTCAAAATTATTCGAGCTCATTTCATGTATATGCGCCTTTATATCACTGATCCTGGAAACAGATAGTTCATCATAGCCGAGTTCTCCGGAGATTTTAAGAAGTGAGTCAACCAGCATTTCACCCGGGTCAGTGTAGAGTGATTTGCTGTCTGACAAGAATTCTCTGAAATCTGAAATTATATCATCATTCATTGCGCCATCGTACTCATAGTTCCCGTTCATGTTGTAAAATTCATAGACGAAATCGCTGAAAAAATTATTCATTCTCAAGTAAGAAATGTAGCCCGAATTCTTAGCTGGTTCGACTGGAACATCTGGCAATATTCCGATACCCGAAGGAAGGGGCCTGCCGTTGACGAGTGAATTAAAAAAGACAGTGTCGGATCCGTTCTTTTTCCGGTCGCCGAAAATATCATCCTTCTGAATAAGCCTGCCTGTCGGTGTATAATATTTTCTTATGGTCATTTTCAGGTTCTTCTTCTGATAATATCCGACATCGAAAAGCTGCTGGACAAGGCCTTTCCCGAACGATCCCTCCCCTACGATCACTGCCCTGTCGTGATCCTGAAGCGCACCGGCGAAAATTTCAGACGCAGAAGCGCTCGAGCCGTTTATCATTACTACTACAGGTATCTCAGTATCGGCCGGTTCGAGATAAGTGTTGTACATGATCTCGCCTTCGGCGTCTCTGGACCTTGTAGATACGACCGGCTTTCCTTTCGGAAGAAATGCCCCTGAAAGTTTTACTGCGGTTTCAAGCAGTCCTCCGGGATTATATCTAAGGTCTATTATCAGTGAAGTCGCTCCTTTCGATATCAGTTTCTCGAATTCACTCATAAAATCATAATACAGCGTGCCGGAGAACTCATTGATCTTAATATAACCTATATTTTCGTCTATAATTTCAGAATAAGGAATGTTGGCTATCTCGATACTTGCTCTTGTAAGATTGAAATCAAGAATTTTATCACTTCCCGATCTCTTTACTCTCAGCTTAAGACGGGTGCCGGGTTCACCTTTAAGATATTTTGACGCGTCCTTAACCGACATTCCGAAAGTATCCATATCTTCTATGAACATTATCCTGTCTCCTGCCCTCAATCCTACTTTTGATGCCGGAGTATCGTCCATAGGTGATATCACAGTCAGTCTTTTATCCTGCCCGCTCGTTCCAAGATATATACCTATCCCGCCGTATTTACCAGTTGAGAGTTCGTCATAATGATCGATCTCGTTGTCTTTCAGAAGTACAGTGTAAGGGTCGGTCTTTGAGAGCATTGCACTTATACCTTCGCTCATCAGTTCCTCAATGTTCGCGGTATCCACATAATTCTCGTTCAGCGTCAGCATTACATCGAAATACAGTCTGATATTGTCTGAAAGCTCCTGATAATAATCTGATGTCTTTTCAATAGAAAATACCGATGATAAAATAATGAATGAACCCAGAATGATATTCTTCATAACAGATCTCTCTTCCTAAGCACATCCGATATTCTGCCGAAGACCTCTTCCACAGTACCTGATGCGTCAATTACACTGAACCTTTCCGGATCTCTGCGCGATATTTCCAGAAAACCTTTCCTTACACGATCGAAGAAATCTATATCCTCCGACTCCATTCTGTTTATCTCCTCGCCTCTTGAAGTTACTCTTGACAACGACTTCTCGGTTTCTATGTCCAGAAAAAAAGTGATGTCCGGTATATATTTCCCGTTCTCTGTCGCGAACAGATTAAGAACCCTTATTGTTTCAAGGTCAAGTCCTCTCCCGTAACCCTGATATGCTGTTGTTGAGTCTATGAACCTGTCGAGAATTACGACACATCCGTCTTCCAGCAGTCTTGATATATCTTCGCGCACAAGCTGAGCGCGGCTGGCGATATAAAGGAGCATCTCTGTTTCGGGTTTCATTGAATTATTGTCAAGATCAAGCAGAAGTCCCCTGATCTTTTCAGATACAGTATTTCCTCCGGGTTCTCTCAGTACCTTTACTTTTTTCCCGGAACTTTGAAGTATATTCAAGGTCTTATCTATCTGCGTCGATTTTCCGCAGCCGTCTAAACCTTCGAACGATATTATCATATTGAGTACCGCATGAATTATTGTTTTTTAACAGGCATAAGGACACTTACCCGGTCGGGAACGATAAGGGTCTCGCTTATTCCTCTCCATCCGAGCGTCTGCTGAAATTGTTCAGCTTCTTCTTTGTTCCTGAATTTTCCTATTCGAATTTTATAAAAAGGAGGCTCGAAAATGAGAGTCACGTTCTCTTCTCCGAAAGTTGTAATGTATAAAGACTCCCTTCTCTTAGCTTCGTTCAGATCTTCAGTTCTGAATATCTGTATCCTGAAACCGTTTATCTCCTGCAGTATGCTGTCAGACCTTGAATGTTCGCTGAAAGTGTACTTTCTGTCGAAAAGTTCAGGCATATCCGCTTGAGGATCAACTTTAGGTACGCCGGAAAATATCTTTTCATCCCTTCTGTATTCTGAAGCGGTAAATTCAGCGGACATTTCAGATCTTTGAGCACATTCAGCAACTGCAGCCGAGAGATAAAGGATTATCACGAAAATATATACGGTCATTCTAATAGTATTCATTCTTAAGAACATTGAGTTCCTCTTTAAGATCAAAATCCAGTTTAAGGATCTCGTCTCTGTATGATTTAAGGTTTTGTAAATACTTTGAGTTCCTCGGTTCCTCATTAACTTTCTTGGAGTAATATTGTATCTCCCTTTTCACAGTAGATGCGGCAAATTTGTACCTTGCGTGAGCAAAGTCTACCAGGTTGTCATAATTTTCGGGATCCTCGTCAACTATTTTTGATAGTGATTCCATTTTTTCTTTGTATGATTCTGGCACAAGTACAAGCTCGCTCAGCAGTGCTTCTATCTTAGGATCGTCATCCTTATACTCCAGATTGAGTTCATTTTTGTTGGCAGATGAGGATATTTCAGCCCCTTCTTTCTCAACACTATGATCAGCCTGTGCGGCTTCAGCCGGTATGTTTTCTGTATTTTTTTCCGGAATTTCTTCCTGAGGTTTCTCCTTTCTTTCCTCGACAAAGGCCGTAAAATTCTGCCTTTCTTCAATAAAGCTCTGTGTGAGACCGTCAAGGCTTTCTATTATATCCTCTGAAAAGCTTTTTTCCATATTAAGGACTTCGTCTGAGATATTATGCTTTCTTGCAACATCATCTTTTTCTTCAAATCCGAATTCCGGTATCTCGATATCAGCTGATGAATCAAGCTTGTGGAGAACTTCATCGTCCAATATCTCTGTTTTCTGTTCCGTTGCTATTTCAGGCGGAATTAATTCTTCCTGTTTCACAGGTTCTGAAGCGGTATTGTCTTCGGTCGGAGCTTCTTCACCTTTGAACGAGAAGTCGGTATCACTGATCATAAGTATGTTCTTGGCATCAGGATCCATAGGATCAAGCCTGGCAACGGATTTTAGGGCTTCAAGCCTGTCATGAGCATTACCCTTTCTGTCCTCTATATCCGCTATATATTTATAGGCCTTAACGCATCCCGGGTCTTTTTTTACCGCGCCTTTAAAAAGCATCTCTGCCTGATCGAATTTGTTCTCATTGAAGAATATTTCCCCGAGTACAAGCTCTCCCGAAGTGTATTCCGGATAAGAATTAATATTCGCCTTCAGAACTTTCTTAGCTCTTACCGGGTCACCCGACTGAACGAGAATATCAGCATAGAACGCAAAATACTTTCTGTCCTTCTCGTACAGTTTAACAACTCTGTTCAATGTCTGTTTCAATTCTTTTTCCATAACTGCAGTTCCGTTAAATTAGAATTCTTCCGCGATATTTATCAGTTTGTGCCTGTCTGTAATATTTATGAATCCTTCCTTTTCAGATATTATCTTGGATTTCTTAAACTTACTCATAACCCTGATGGCCGTTTCGATCGTTGTACCGGTAAGATTAGCGATCTCCTGCCTTGACAGCTTTATACCAAGCTTGATTCCGGTCTCTGTCTTTTCACCAGTGTTCTTGGCGAACTGGATCAGATGTCTCGCGATCCTTCTTTCCACTTTTTCAAAAGCCATGTTCTTGAGACCGATATAAGCTTCCGTAAGGTGGGCGTCGACTACTTCCGCATAAGCTTTATACAATTCAGGTTTACGGTTCAGCATTTCGGAAAAATCGGAAGTGTTCATCTTTGCCACAACAGAGTTTTCAAGGGCTTTCGCACTGTAGGAACACTCAGACCTCCTGTCAAAAAGCAGATTATTGTCTGAGATTATATCGTTGGATGATACTATCCTGAGAATAAAATCCCTTCCCGCAGATGAGTGGGCCAGCATTTTTACCCTGCCTTCGCAGACAAAATAGATAAAAGAACAGTAATTGCCTTCCTCAAAAACGAACTTGTTCTTTCCGATCTTCTCGATAATGACCTTGTCAAATATCTTTTTCATCTCTTCAGCCTTCAGATTTCTTAAGACTGGGAGTTCCTTTATGAATTTTTCTTTATCTTCCATTTTACGGTCCGGTTTTATTCTTCGATATTTCTATCTGCTCGTTCTTCAGCAGTGATATTCTATTGAGGATCTCGTTTTGTCTTTCAGCATCTTCCGTGTACTTCAGTTCGTCGTTCAAACTCTTGATCCTGCCTGATAATTTCCTCAACAGAATGATCTTAACGCTGTCAAAGCAGGCTGTCATAATTTTATCTTCCGGTTCAGTTCTGCCGGATTTTCCGTCGTAACCGGAATATGCTGTTTCCTGGCTTAAGACGAAACTTATCATAAAATCCTTGAATTTATCGTCAAAGTCAATTAAAATATTATTTAATTTTACGGACTCTCCCTCTTCAAAAAGTTCGTATATTTTTAAAAATAACGCCGCTGCTTCCGGATTTCGAATATCCTTTTCTGTTATACTGCTCAGAATATACTTAAGAGCGTTTTGCCCGGAAAGCATAAGATATATAAGCGTGAACTCGACCGCGTCATCATTTCTCGGAATGTAAGATCCCGTGATCTGTTTAACCTCGTTACGGGGTATCGCCTGTTTATTAACGTTCCTCTGGAATTCCTTTTCGAACGAGGTCCTGTCCGTGGAAAGTTTCAATGAAGCTTCATTTATATACATATCAAGTGTCAGCGGGTCTTTTACGTGTTTAAATGATTCAGCCACAGTTCTTACGGCAGTAATTTTTGCGTTGGCAGTATCTGTCCTCAGGCCGTTAAAAACGATACTGAGATCGATTATATTCAGCGGCTTATCCAAAAGCGCGTCAAGACTCTCTTTTCCTTCAGAGTAAAGGAAACTGTCCGGATCGCTCCCGTCAGGCAAAAGAATAATTTCGGGGATCATACCTGTCTCAAGGATTATCTCGGAAGTCCTCAACGCGGATTTCATTCCTGCTGTATCTCCGTCGAGCATAATAAACACTCTGTCGGCATTTCTTTTAACAAGAAGCGCATGATTCTCTGTGAAAGCGGTCCCGCAGATAGCTGTTGCGTTCGTATATCCGAATTTGTGCATCGATATAAGGTCTACATTACCTTCAACAAGAATTATCTCTCTTTTTTTTCTTATACTCTCCATGGCCTGATACAGTCCGTAAAGCACCTGATTTTTTCTGTAAAGTACTGTTTCGGGAGAGTTAAGGTATTTAGGCTGCGACTGATCATTAAAAGCTCTACCGCTGAAAGCCAGAACATTACCAAGCTGGTCGAATACCGGGAACACAAGCCTGTTCCTGAACTGATCGTAAATATTTCCCTTTTCGTTCTGTTTCCTCAGACCTGCCTCAACGAGCAGCTCGTCCTGATACTGACTGAATCTCTCGCTATTCCTTAAAGCATGCCAGTCATCCGGTGCGTAACCCAGCCTGAATTTCGTAAGAAGTCCGTTATCAATCTTTCTTGATTCGACATATTTTTTAACATGCGATTGTTTTTTTGTCATTTCTGCGATCAGGTGCTCGTGAAAAAAATCGCAGGCAAGGCCGTTCAATATCCTTAATACCTCTTTCTTGCCGTCTTCCGTTCTGTCCCTTACGGTTCCGTCAAACTCCTCTTTTATCTCGATTCCGTATTTTGAAGCCAGAGATCTGATGGCGTCAGGGTAGGACAGATTGTCATACATCATTACGAACTTTATCGAATCTCCGGAAGCTCCGCACCCGAAGCATTTGAATATCTGTTTTGAATCCGAGATCATGAAAGACGGGGTTTTTTCGTCATGGAAAGGACACCGGGCCTTGTAATTCGAGCCTGCCCTTCTTATGTCTATCCTCTCCCCGATCACATCTACGATATTTACCGAGTTCTGAAGTTTTTCTATCTGATCTTTAGGTATCAATAAGTGTCCTTTAACTAGTACTTCTGGACTTCGTTGTTTATTATCACGAGTTCGACGCCTGCCTGCCTGAACATATCTTCAGACTCCTGACCTCTCTGATATTTCCTCTCAACGACGACCCTTTTTATACCGCTGTTTATTATAAGCATCGCGCAGGTGCGGCACGGAGTCATCCTGCAGTAGAGGGTCGCTCCGTCGATCGATATCCCGAGTTTGGCAGCCTGGCAGATCGCGTTCTGTTCGGCGTGCACTGTGCGTACACAGTGCTCGGAAATGCTGCCGTCCTCATGCAGCATTTTCTTGAACTGGTGCCCGGCATCGTCGCAGTGCGGGAGGCCTATCGGCGAGCCGACATATCCTGTTGTCAGTATCTGGCCTTTCCGGGCGATGACGCATCCGCTCCTTCCCCTGTCGCAGGTGGCGCGCTTGGATACGGCGTTCATGACCTCCATGAAATACTCGTCCCATGTCGGCCTTATATATTTTTTTTTCTCTGTCATTGCGCAGTCCGATGTTTATTTTAAAAATTCAACAGCTTCTTTTATTCTCTTAAGTGTTTCTTCCTTACCTATGACATGAGCTATTTCGCTAGCCCCGCCCGGCGTAGCGCTAACTCCTGACAGAGCGATCCTTGCCGGCCAGAGTACTGTTCCGGCTTTACATCCTTCGGCTTGAATAAGTTCCTGAAGCGCGCCGAACACCGTCTCGTTGTTCCAGTTCTGAACTTCCTCGAAATGAGGGATCATTTTTTCAAGCATTGTTTTTGCCGAATCCGGATCTGACTTCATTTTTTTATGGGTATAAAGCTCTTTGTCGTAAGCCGGAACTTTTACGAAAAATTCTGTTTTTTCAGGTATCTGTCTGAAAGTTTCAAGCCTCTCCTGGATCAGTCTGCTTACCATTTGCGTATCAACTTCAGCTTTCAGGCCGTCGCTGTAATACTCTTCGGCTTTTTTGTGAAATTCGTCGAACGGCATAGCTTTGATATGCAGATTATTGAGCCATGTGAGCTTTGAATATGTAAAGATCGCATTTGATTTATTGATCCTTTCGGGTGTGAATTTCTGAACAAGATCGTCAAGGGTGAAGAATTCCTCCTCGGTTCCCGGATTCCAGCCCAGCATAGCTATGTAATTGATGACGGCTGCAGGCAGATACCCCATATCGATAAGGTCCTGGAATGAAGCGTCTCCTTCCCTTTTACTTAATTTCTTTCCGTCCTCCCTTAGAATATGCGGCAGGTGTATGTATTGAGGTATATTCCATCCGAAACTTTCGTATAACAGATCATACTTCGGCGCAGAAGAAAGATACTCATATCCTCTGATAACATGCGTGATCTCCATAAGATGATCGTCGACCACATTGGCGAAGTTGTAGGTCGGCAGTCCGTCAGCTTTAAGCAACACCTGCTCGTCGAGAGTGTTATTTTCTACGGTTATAGAACCGAAAACCATATCATGAAAAGTAGTGCTCCCTGTTTCAGGTATTCTTTGTCTTACTACGAATGGAATTCCGGCTGAAAGATTATTTTTGACTTCCTCATTGGTCAGATCTCTGCATTTATCCCTGAAAGGCCTGTCCGGAAACCGCTTTGAAAATTCTTCTTTTTCCTTTTCCAGTTCCTCTTTTGTGCAGAAACACCTGAAAGCTTTTCCGGAATCCAAAAGTTCATTTATGTATTTTGCATATATTTCGCGCCTTTCACTCTGAACATACGGTCCGTAATCCCCTCCGGCGACCGGCCCTTCGTCATATTCAATACCGGCGAGTTTCAGACTTGAGAATATGACTTCCACCGAATCCTCAACAGTCCTCTTGCTGTCTGTATCCTCGATCCTTAAGATGAATTTTCCACCGTCTCTTTTTGCTGTGAGATAGGCGTAAAGGGCTGTCCGTAAATTTCCTATGTGCATATAGCCCGTAGGGCTGGGTGCAAATCTTGTTCTTACCATTACTTTTCCTGAATTTTCATTTTTCATGCGCCTAAAGATATGATATTCGACAGCAATAATCAAGACGGATATTAAATCAGTTTTCAAGGCATTAATTTTCTTTGCTTTTAACAGAGTTATTTATTATTTTAATTACAGACAATGTGTGACACGAATCACAGCAGTAATGTGTATTCTCCCTTAAATTGATCGTAATTGTTGAAGAGGAGTTATTATGAAAGATATATTAAAAATGATCCTGGTTCTGACGGTAACGTTGACTACCTGTCTTTATTCCGCAGATGTATGGAGCGGCTATGTAGATCTGACTGACGACTATGTGATCGGATCCGGAGACAGACTCGATATACTTCCCGGAACTGTGATCCGAGTTTCTAAAGGCTGCAGAATTATTGTTGAAGACGGAGTAATCAATGCATCAGGCAGCGAATATGAAAAAATAAGATTTACATCTTATGAACCGGAGGTATCCGGCAACGACAACTGGGGCGGGATCGAATTCTATAATGCACGTCAGGATACTTCGATTCTGGATCACTGCATCATCGAGAACATTTACAGGACTCAGGAACTCGGTAGTATTTTCGTAAGTAACTCATTAGTCAAGATCACTAATTCGGTGCTACAGAACAATGAAGCCCCTTACGGGTCAGCAGTTCAGTCCGCAGACAGTTATCTTTACTTATTCAAGAACAAAATACTGAACAATAAAGTCTCTTTATTCGGATCTGCTGTGTATATCTGCCATGAAAGAGACACGGGCCTGGCCGAAACAAAAATAATTAAAAACCTGATCTCGGGAAATGAATCCGGGAATGTTGAGGATTTTGATATGACATCGGGAGGGATCCTAGTCGTTGAACAAAACCAGATCGGCTCATACACGCTTATTCAGGAGAATGATGTTATCGCGAATAACTGCCTCGCAGGAAAAGCCGCGGGAGGAATAGGCGGAGGAATACAGATAAGAACTCAGTCAAAATACGCCGTTGATGTAATAGGCAACAAGATCATGTACAATAAAGCAGGCGTCGGAGGCGGACTTGCGGTGATCTTCAAATCAGACGGAACTTATCCGCATAACTATAAGAACAACATCGTTTCCAACAACACTTCGGTCACTTATTCAGGCGGAGTGTTCATTGACATGGATTATGTGCGCAATCCGGAAGAAGTTCTTTTCGTAAACAACAACATAATAAACAATCTTAACCTAGATCCGGAGATCGGCTCCGGGGGATATTTCATCAAATTCAGCAGCGATCTAGGAAATTATATAAAAGTCGTGAACTCGATAGTGTGGGGGAACTACATGAGCGGCAAATCCGACGACTTCAATTCCTCACCGAGCGTTTATCCCGGAGCTTATGTCACTTACTCAAACACTACCGACTACATAGAAGGCAGGGGCAACATTTCATATCCTTCACTTTTCTACAGAGAAACAGCTTATTACGGCGCGGAACCTTACGAAAATTACTTGAGAGGTGATTACCATCTGTCGCTGGAGTCTCCATGTGTAGATGCCGGAGACCCTGAAAGCGGTAAGGAACCGGACGACAGCCCTGCGAATATCGGCGCTTACGGTCTTACCAATGAATATACAACATCCGAATACACTACAATTCCGTACGAAAATAACATTAGCGTTACAGTACCGCAGGGAAGAACTTTCAAGCTCGACTGCAGCGAAAATTCTAAACAGATAGTCATTGATAAATTAACTGTAGAAGACGGCGGACAGATATTTTTAAAGATATCACCTTCATCCTATGATCCGAACATTTACATAAACATGCTTCACACTCAAGGCAGAAAGATCGGCGACCTCTATACAACAAAGATACAGAGGATGACAACTGAACAGCAGCCAGAGCTCTCTTATAAC
>ERZ795048.2471-NODE-2471-length-14838-cov-9.808767_pt1 | contig 14838 bp, 13 predicted proteins | sample MGYA00375132_ERZ795048 | MGnify/ENA primary metagenome ERZ795048 (study PRJEB30177, sample SAMN05720225) | activated sludge metagenome | isolation source: Anaerobic digester | place: Hong Kong | collected 2014-12-17 ...
TGTTCGGTGACGGCAAGGTCGCGCAGTTCTCGACCCACTCCTATCCCTACTGGGGTTTCGGTGTGATGCTGGTGCTGAGCGTGGTGATTGCACTGATGGTCGTCCTGCGTCGCAAGCAGCTGAACCGTTCCGCCGGCGGCTGAGGCCCCGCATGTGGCGACACCTGGCTCGCGGGGCTGCGCTGGCAACCAGTGGCTGGCTGCTGAGCACGGTTGTCGCCATGGCCGCAGGGCTCCCCTCCTTCCAGGCGCTGGTCGACCAGGCCGAGCCTAACAGCGTGCTGTCACCACCGGCCGGTCGTTATGCCGGCCCCGTGCTGATCGACAAGCCACTGCAGATAGACGGTCGAGGCGAGGTGACGATCGACGCTGGTGGCAAGGGCAGCGTGATCGTACTCGATACCGACGGCGCCACGGTGCGCAACCTGCATCTGACCAACTCCGGCAACTCGCACAACGATATCGATGCCGGCGTCCAGGTACGCGGCAATTTCAACGTGGTCAAAGACAACGTGATCGATGACTGCCTGTTCGGCATCGACCTGCAGCAATCGGCGAACAACATCGTGCGCCGCAACCGGATCACCTCCAAGGCGGTGGATCTGGGTATCCGCGGCGACGCGATCCGCCTGTGGTACAGCTTCAACAACAGGATCGAGGAAAACAGCGCCGTTGATTCACGGGATATCGTCGTCTGGTATTCACGCGACAACGTCATACGACGCAACAGCGCACGCGGTGGACGCTACTCGCTGCATTTTATGTACTCACAGTACAACCTGGTCGAGGAAAACGACTTTCGCGGCAACTCGGTCGGTATCTTCCTGATGTACAGCGACAGTGTCATCGTGCGCAGGAACCATATCTCGCACGCCGCCGGCGCCGCCGGTGTCGGGATCGGTTTCAAGGAGACCAGTGACGTCGACATCGTCGACAACGAGATCCTGTACTGCGCGACAGGCCTGCATCTGGATGTATCACCGTTTCAGCCGGACACCACCAACCGTATCCATGGCAATCTGATCGCCTACAACGGTATCGGCATCCAGTTTCTCAACGACTGGACCGGCAACGTATTCGAAGACAACCTGATCAAGGGCAACCTGACATCGGTGGCGGTGCTCGGCGGCAAGACCGCCAGGCGAAACGAATGGAAAGGCAACCACTGGGACGACTACGCGGGTTTCGATCGCGATCGCGACGGCGTCGGTGATACACCCTACGAGCAGTATGCCTATGCCGACCGCATCTGGATGGACGTGCCGCCGGCGCGCTTCTTCAAAGGCACGCCGATGCTCGAGGTACTGGACTTCCTCGAGCGCCTGGCGCCGTTTACCTCGCCCGACCTGCTGCTGCGAGACCAGGAACCATTGATGAACGCAGCGTTCCGCCTCGAGCATGAACCCACGACGGCAACCGCGCCGTCACACGACGGCGAAGGGCCTGCGGATGGCGCGCCGGCGGCTGAACCCGATTCGTACGAACTGTTGCGTCGATCACTCGGACGCGACTGAGCCCGTGATGCATAGTCTTTTCGAGGGTGCATAGACATGAGTACCGACAAACCCAAGAAACCACCACTCAGCCCGGTGAGACGAGAACAGAACCGGCGCGAGTTCATTCGCTCCGGCGTGCTGGTCGGCGGAACACTGATCGCCGCGCTGGCCGGTTTTGTGCCGATCGCCGGTGGTGGCACGCATCGGCTGCGCCCGCCCGGTGCGTTGAAGGATGTGCAACTCGGCGAGCGTGATTTCCTGTCGGCGTGCATCAAGTGCGGCCAGTGCGTGCAGGTCTGTCCGGTCGAGGCGATCCATCTCGCCGATCTGGCCGACGGATATGGGCTCGGCGTGCCGTACATCGATGCCCGGGCGCAGGCGTGCGATTTCTCGTGCGACGGCCTGCAGTGCGTACTCGCCTGCCCTACCGGAGCCCTGACCCACAGCCTGAACTACCCGTCGCAGACGCGCATGGGCTTCGCCCGCGTGGCACGCCCCGACACCTGCCTGGCAGTACAGGGCAAGGGCTTCAAGGGCCAGGCCCGCGGCGCCGATTACCGGGGAAAGCTGCGTTTTGATGAAGTCGACCGCTGGAATCCGATCCCGGTTGCAGATCATCCCTACGACCTGGAACTGTGCGACCTGTGCGTGCGCCAGTGCCCGATCGAGATCCGCATCGCACAGTGCGCGGATGGCAAGCCGCCGTCAGGCGACCAGAACCAGTGCCCGCCACGTCATGCGATCCGCCTGCAGCCGGTCGGCGATGGCAAGGCAATGCTGCCGGTCATCGAAGACGGCTGCGTCGGCTGCGGTGTTTGCGAAATGATCTGCCCGGTGGAAGAGACCGTGATCGTGATCGATCTCGACAAGACTGCCGACACGCTGAGTGCCTGAGGTACACAACATGAACTACTTCATCGAGTCTATTTCGCAGATGCTCGGCCGGGCCCCGGCCAAGCCGTTACAGGATGAGCTCAAGGTCGAGGTCCGGGAGATCTACGAGGAAAAGCGCAAGCACAAGTTGACCAAAGAGGAGCTGCTTGCCCTGGAGGAAGCCCACGCACGTACCCGCCACCGCCACAAGTGGCGCAACCGGCGCTGGGCGACGCTGATCATCGTCAACCTGCTGTTCGTCGTCTCGTACTATTTTGATGTGCAGCTGGTCGAGGGCGCGCTGACGGCATCACGCGTGGTGGGCTTCCACATGGCCGATCTGAATTCGGCACTGCAGGTGATGCTGGCCTACAAGCACGTCGTACTCAACCTGCTGATCGGTACGGTCACGGTGTTCCTGCTGTGGGTCCTGGTCGGTGGTCGGACCTTCTGCTCCTGGGTGTGCCCATACCACTTCGTCGCCGAGTTTGCCGAGAAGCTGCACGTCAAGCTGGCGGACAAGAAGTGGATCAAGCCGGTCACCTTTCATCGTGGCGTGCGCACCGTGTTCTACGTGATCTTCGCGCTGCTCGCAGTGGTCACCGGCTACACCGTGTTCGAGACCATCTCACCGACTGGCATTCTGAGCCGCGCGCTGATCTACGGCCCGGGGCTGGCGCTGGCCTGGGTCGCGGTGCTGCTGTTGTTCGAGATATTCGTCTCGAAGCGCGCCTGGTGCCGTTATGTCTGCCCGATCGGCCTGACCTACGGACTGGTAGGCAGCATTTCACCCGTGCGCGTCAAGTACAACGTCGTCAACTGCCACCACGAGGGCGACTGCCGCAAGGTGTGCGAAGTGCCGCACGTGCTCGATACTACAATTCGCATGCGTGCACGCGATGTCAATGTACCGATCGGTGCCGACTGCACGCGCTGTGGCCTGTGCGTCGACATATGCCCCACCGACTCGTTGAACTTCGAGTTCGTCGGGTCGAAGAAGCTGGGCTGACGGGAATCTCATGATCCAGATCCGTAATCTGCGCAAACGTCTCGGCCGGCGCGACGTCCTTCAGGGTCTCGACCTCGAGATCACGCGCGGTCAGCGAGTGGCCCTCATCGGCTCCAACGGCGCCGGCAAGACCACCCTGATCCGCTGCCTGCTCGGTGAGTACACGCGCGATGGCGACGTCAGCCTGGTCGGACGCGACCCGCGCCGTTTCCGCACCGAGGTACTGCGGCACGTCGGATTCGTCCCACAACTGCCACCACCGCTGAAGATGCCGGTGGGGCAGTTGATCCGCTATGTCTCGTCACTGTGCGGCGCGCACAGCGACCACATCGCCGAGGTTGCAGCGCGACTCGGCTTCGACGCCACGCGATTTCGCCATCAGCCGTTCGTGCGCCTGTCCGGCGGACAGAAGCAGAAACTGCTGATCGCCACCGCGCTGGGCCGGGATACCGATGTGCTGATCCTCGATGAACCGGCCGCCAACCTCGACCCCGAGGCGCGCGGGACTTTCTTCGAGCTGCTCGCAGAGCGGCAGAAAGACGCTGTCATGCTGATCTCCAGCCACCGTCTCGACGAGGTCGCGGCGCTGGTCAACCGGGTGATCGAACTCGACCAGGGCAAGGTCGTACTCGACGACCTGGTTGCCGACAGCGTGGATCTGGCGAGCCGCCTCGGTTGCGAGATCCACCTGACCCGTCCGGAGAAGGCGTTCGCCAAGGCGATCGGCGCCTGGGGTTTTGTCGACGTGGATCATGGTCTGGCCTGGCGCGGCACAGTAGCCGGTGCCGACCGCCTGCGTTTCCTTGGCATGCTATCGCGCTACGCGGCGCTGATCGCGGCACTCGAACTGCGCGAGACCGATGAGCGCACGCTGCATTCACGCGAGACCGCAAATGCCTGACACCTGGTATCGCACCACGCGGCTGCTGATCGCCACCGCGCTCCTGCTGGCCGGCTGTTCCGGCGACCCTGGCACAGGGCCGGTCGAGGTCAAGTGGGACCGCGACGTCTGCACCCGGTGCAACATGGTGCTCAGCGACCGGGAACATTCGGCACAGGTGCGGTACACGCCGGCAGACGGCAAGCGCAGCCAGGTCAGGAAGTTCGACGACCTGGGCTGCGCAGTATTGTGGCTCGACCAGCAGCCCTGGCACGACGAACCCGGTGTGGAGATCTGGGTCACCGATCACCGCAACGGGCAATGGATCGATGCACGCAACGCCTACTATGTGACCGGCCGGCATACCTCGATGCAGTACGGTCTGGGCGCCCAGACCGGGGAGACAGCCGATACCCTGGACTTTGCCCGGGCACGCGATCACATCTACCGTATCGAGGAACAGTTCAACATCCACGGCGGCAACCTCGAACACCCCGAGCCGGCGTCACCACCACCGATCAGATAGAGACCGCATCGATGCAACACCTGTGGCTGACCGCCTGGACCGATATCCTCGAATCACTGCGCGCGCGCTGGTTTGCCGTGTACACACTGGTGTTCGGCAGCCTGGTCGCGCTGCTGTTCGTGCTCGGACTGACCGAATCACGCGTGATGGGCTTCACCGGCCTGTCGCGGCTGATGCTCACCTACATCCAGCTCAGCATGGCGATCCTGCCGATCTTCGTGTTGATCACCACGGTGCGCTCGCTCGCCGGTGACCGCGAAGCCGGTGTGTTCGAATACCTGCTCGCGTTGCCGGTACCGCTCGGTGCCTGGTATTGGGGAAAACTGGCCGGCCGCTTCCTGATGGTGTTCACCCCGGTGTTCCTGGCAATGGTCGGGGCACTGCTGTGGGGAGGACTGCAGGGCGCCGATATCCCGTGGCTCCTGTTCACCTACTACACCGGGCTGCTGATCGCGCTGTCGTGGTGTTTCCTCGGTATCGGTATCTTCATTTCCTCGATCGCACGTTCAGTCGATGTCGCCCAGGGTGCCGCGTTCATCATCTGGCTGGTACTGCTGCTTTTCCTCGACCTGATCCTGCTCGGTGTGATGATCCAGCAGCAGGTACCGGCAGAGACCGCCGTGGCGATCGCGCTCGCCAACCCGATGCAGGTGTTCCGTACCGGGACCATGATGCTGTTTGATCCGCAGCTGGTGATGCTCGGTCCGGCCGCATACGTGATACTGGATAACTTCGGCACCACCGGCTACATGGCGTTCGCACTGCTCTATCCCACCGCGCTCGGCACCGTGACCGCGTGGTTTGGCTACGTGCTGTTTCGTCGCGGCGATCTGATATGAACGCGTTGCCGTGGATCGATGGACGCGCGTCGACCTGGCGAAACGCACTGACAGGCGGTGTGCTGGCCCTGATGCTCGGCGGCCTCGCCTACGTGCTGATGCGCAGCTGGCCACTGCTGTTCCCGCCGCCGCTGTTCACCGCCACGGCAACGCCCGGGTGTGACCTGCACGCCGGCCCCTGTGCCGCGGCGTTCGATGCCACGCGCTTCATCCGGCTTGCAATCGAGCCCAGGGCGGTAGTGCCGAGCGAACCCCTGAGGCTGCTGGTCGACACGGCCGGTTTTACGGCCACATCGGTCGACGTCGAGTTTCGCGGAGTCGACATGAACATGGGGCTGATCCGCCACGAGTTGCTCGACACGGGTGGCGGGTCCTTTACCGGCGACGCCGTGCTGCCGGTCTGCATCCGCCGACGCATGAGCTGGCAGGCCATCGTGATCGCGCATGGTACCGATGGCGTGCACCAGGCGATCTTCAATTTCGAGGTCAATCGGCAGTAGGCGTCCGGACTACCGAATGATCGATTCCGCCGCCATTGCCCTTGCCTTCACCCTCGGGCTGTTCAGCACGCTGCATTGCCTTGGCATGTGCGGTGGGATCGTCAGTGCGCTGGCGTGCAGCGTGACCCCCTCGGCAGACACAGACCGGTTGAAGCGGCATGGTTATGTGCTGGCCTTCAACCTTGGCAGGATCAGTGTTTACGGGTTTCTCGGTCTGCTCGCCGGCGCCACCGGCGGTGCCGTATTCGACAACCTCGATCCAACCCTGTGGCGCCGCACGGCGTCTGCCGTCGCCGGACTCAGCCTGATACTGACTGGCCTGTACCTCGGCGGCTGGGTTGCCGCAGTGCGTCGCGTCGATTTCGCCGGCCGGATCCTGTGGCGCCGTATCGAACCCATCGGGCGGCGCCTGTTGCCGGTGCGCACGCCAGCGGCGGCGCTCGCCGCCGGCCTGGTCTGGGGTTGGCTGCCATGCGGCCTGGTATATTATTCTTTAGTACTGGCCGCGCCTCTGGGGAGCGCGATGACCGGGGCATTGTTCATGCTGGCCTTCGGGCTGGGTACGGTCCCCGGCATGCAGGCCACGGGCGTTTTTGGCGGCCTGATGATCCGGCTGGCACGCAACCAGCGGGTTCGCGGTTGGATGGCAGGGACGATCATCGCGATCGGGTTTGCCACCCTGTTGATTGGCCAGACGGATATTCCGCATCGATTCACGCCGGCAGAAGCCGGCCACGGGGGTGCTCATCATGAACACCATGATTGAACAAGACGACAACATCTGGGACAGCCGCGAACCGGCGATGCAGGAGGTTCTGAACGCCGCGCGTATCGTCGCCGCCACCGAGGTGACGACGCTACTGCTTGGCGAGAGCGGATCGGGCAAGGAGCAGCTGGCCCGCGCCATTCACGCCTATAGCCCGCGGCGCCAGGCGGCGTTCGTCACCGTCAACTGCGGCGCCCTGCCACCGGCCCTGGCCGAGTCGCTGCTGTTTGGACAGGGCTCATCGACGCATGAGTCGACAACAGGGGCACACCAGGGATATCTGAACGCCGCCGCGGGCGGCACGCTGTTTCTCGACAACGTCAGCGCGCTCGGGACGGCAGTCCAGTCCGCCCTGCTGCACTTCCTCGACAGTGGTGAGATCATCGCGGCCGGCGGCGCGCAGCCCCTCCAGGTGGATGTCCGCGTCATTGCCGCCAGTCACCATGACCTCGCCAGCGCAGTCGCAAAGAGCCGATTCAACAGCGGACTCTATTACCGGCTGCAGGTAGTCCCGCTGACGCTGCCGCCGTTACGCGAGCGCCAACGTGATATCGCGGTCCTTGCAGAAAGATTCCTTGATGGGTTTGCCGCGCAGCGTGGCGTGGCACCGGTTAAGCTGGGCAACGACGCCAGGCGCGCACTGGCCGGCTATCCCTGGCCAGGCAATGTGCGCGAACTGCGTAACCTGTGCGAGCGGCTCACCCTGTTGTTGCCGGGCAAGACGATCCGCGTCGAGAATCTGCCAATCGAGTTCCGCGCGGCGACAGGGACGCGACACCGTATCGTTGCCCTGCCAAGCGGCGGTCTGGATCTGACAGAACTCGAGAAAGACCTCATTGCGCAGGCGCTGGAACACACCGGTGGCAATCGCAGCCGGGCAGCACGCCTGCTGGGACTGACCCGTGACACCCTGCTCTATCGTCTGAAGAAGTTTTCGCTCGCCTGAACCGCCGGCCGACGCTGGTGGTTTTGCGTTACCGCAGCTTTCCTCCGGTCCTCGCTTACACAAACGTGGGCGCCATCAGGCCCGTCACGACCAGCAGTCCATGCAGCATTGTCCCGTTGAGCGTTCCCTCGATCGCCGGTCGCAATGACTGCGGATTGCCCGCCTCCACCCACAACAATCGCAGCGCCCGCAAGTGTAGCGGCAGGGCCAGCATGCCGACCAAGACGTACGGCGGCAGCGGTCCAAGCAACACACCTATAATCAGACTGAAATAAGCGGCCGCCACCAACAGGGGGTACCCATAGCGCGCACTGCGGGCGCCGAGGCGGACCACCCAGTTGCGCTTGCCGCTGATGCTGTCGGCGCGCAGGTCGGGAAACTGGTTGATGTACAAAACCAGCGCGATCAGGAACGCGAAAGGCAGGCCGGCCCACAGCGCAAGCATATCGACCCTGCCGAGCTGCACGTAGGCAGCACCCAGCGGGATCACCAGGCCGAAACCCAGCCCCACACTCAGTTCACCCAGACCACGCCCGCTGAGCCGTAGCGGCGGTGCCGAATAGGCCCAGCCCAAAAACAGTCCGGCCAGGCCGATCAGCAACAGCCCTGGACCCGACACCGCGGCAAGGCTCACGCCGATCAGCGCAGCCGCTGCCAGCAACAACCAACCGAAACGCGCCATGCTGGTGATGCTCAACACACCGTTCTGGATGACGCGACTGCCCCCCGTATAAGGAAATACACGATCGGCATTGATTTCATCGCATCCGGCGCGATCATCGTAGACGTCGTTTAGCACGTTGATCCCGGCGTGCGCAGCAATAGCGCCCAGCAGGGTCAGCAGCGCGGCCATCCAGCCGATCGGCGCCTGCAGCGCAGCAGCCGCCACGCCAATAAACACCGGGATCGCCGCTGCCGTGAGAAAACCAGGGCGCGTTGCCACGACGTAGCGTGCCGCGGGCGAAGCTAATGTCAGTGTCGTAGGCTCGTGCATGCCGCGTTCCCGTCTGCTATTCGAGTACCGGGATTGGTCTGCGTGCGACCTTTCCCTGAATCCTGCTGCTGCGCAGTCAGGCCCGGCTATTGTCCCTGATTGCCGCGATGTCCCGGTTTGACTTTTGTCATCAGCAGTACGCGCAATTCCACGTATATCACCATGTATAGTCACATTGACGGGATCGCACGACATGCAACACAGCCCCTTTGACCTGGACGATGACACCCGCTATCAGGCCTGGCGCGAACACAAACTCGACACGGCACCACGCACGCTTGACGAACTGGTGGTCGAGGTCAGAGATCCACGCAGCCTGTCTGACGCCGAACATGACGCCCTGATGGCACGTTGCCGCAAGGCCAATATGGCAATCTACGTCAGTACCCTGGGCGAGGCCGAGGGCACGGATATCCCGCGCGGCTGCGGCCGTCATTTCGGGCTCGAACACCTCGATCACAACCGTGGCGCGGAGGCCGACGCGGTGACCGCCCTCACGGTACAGGACGACGCCCTGCACACGCCGTACATCCCCTACTCGAACAAGCAGATCCACTGGCATACGGACGGCTACTACAACCGTCTTGACCTGCAGGACCACGCACTGCTGCTGCACTGCGTGCGCCCGGCGCTGCATGGTGGTGAGAACGCGCTACTGGACCACGAGATCGCCTATCTCCTGATGCGCGACACCAACCCCGAATACGTGCGTGCACTGATGCAGGAAGACGTGATGCTGATTCCGAAGAACGTTGTCGATGGCGAGGAACTGCGCCCCGACCGCGTGGGGCCGGTGTTCATGATCGCCGCCGACGGTCATCTGCACATGCGCTATACGATGCGCAAACGCAACGTGGTATGGAAAGACGATCCGCTGGTCAGAGAGGCCGTGAGCTGGCTGGAGACGCTGCTGAACGGTACATCACCCTACATCCTGCGGGGAACCCTGCAGGCCGGTTGGGGCCTGATCAGCAACAACGTGCTGCATGACCGTTCGGGATTCGAAGATGACCCGGACCCGGCGCGCAAACGCCTGCTGTATCGCGCACGCTATTACGATCGGATCCGAGGCATGTAGGCCTGTCGGCACACGGTGTGCCGACAGGCGGCGTGATTCAGAACTCTTCCCAGTCCTCGCCATCGTCAGCTGCCTGCACCGGAGCTGCAGGCGACGCCCTGCGCACCGCTGCGGGTGCCTGAGCCAGCGTGCGCACCGGCGGGACAACGACTGCCGCACGCGGCTTTGGCGTCATCTGGGGACGGCGCGCGTTTGCACCGGCAGTGCGGAAGAAGTCGATGATCGACTGCATCTCCTGCGCCTTCTCTTCCAGAGAACCTGCGGCTGCAGACGTCTGTTCCGCCAGCGCCGCGTTCTGCTGCGTGGCCTCGTCCATACTGGTCACCGCACGGCTGATCTGATCGATGCCGGCCGACTGCTCAGCACTGGCGGCAGTGATCTCGGCGACGATATCAGCGACCTTCTTGATACTGACCACGATGCCCTGCAAGGTCTCGCCTGAACGATTTACCAGGTCGCTGCCACTGTGGACCTTGTTCACCGAATCGTTGATCAACTCCTTGATCTCCTTGGCGGCCTGGGCTGAACGCGACGCCAGGTTACGCACCTCCGTGGCCACGACCGCGAAACCGCGACCCTGCTCGCCGGCGCGCGCCGCCTCGACGGAGGCGTTCAGAGCCAACAGGTTGGTCTGGAATGCGATCTCGTCGATGACCCCGATGATCTCGGCGATCTTGCTCGATGAACTGTTGATCTCGTGCATCGCCTCGATCGCCTGGCCGACGACCAGGTGCCCACTCTCGGCCTGCTGCTGCGCCGTACGCGCCACCTGATTGGCCTGCTGCGCATTGTCTGCGTTGTTACGCACGGTCGAGGTCAACTGCTCGACACTGGCAGCCGTTTCCTCGAGGCTCGATGCATTCTGCTCGGTGCGCTGCGACAGGTTGTTGTTGCCCGACGCGATCTCGCCGGCCGCGTTGGAGACGATATCGGACGACTCGCGCAACTTGCCGACCACCTCCTGCAGTTTCGCCGTCGTTCCGTTGACACCTTCCTTCACTTTTCCGAAGGTGCCCTGGTAGTCGCGTGAGATCAGATGGGTGAGATCGCCCTGCGACAATCTGTCCATTGCCGCGGCGATGTCGTCGAACGACGTCTCCACCACGTCAATGAGCTGGTTGACCCCTTCGCTCAGGCGGCGGAAGAATCCGTGCTTGTCACCCAGTTCGATACGTTGTCCGAGATCCCCCCGGCTTGCCGCCGCCACGATCCCGTCGACCTCATTCTCGACTGCGACCTCAGTGCTGCGGTCGGTCCACTCGATGGCAAAGCCGAGTTTCTCCGCCGTGTCGTTGAATACCGGGTTGGTCACCACCTTCAGCGTACGGTCGCCGTATACCACCTCGGATTCATTGCGCCGATCGAGTGAACCCAGCAGATCCTGGCGCCGAACCTTGTCGTTACAGAATCCGTCCATCGAACGGCCAATGATTCGGGTGCTGTCAAATTCACGCAGCACCGAGCGGAATTCTTCTTCGACGTCCCTGAACAGACCTTGTGCCGCCTGGTTCAGATAGACCACGTTGAGATCGGTATCGGCCATCAGCACGCAGCTGGACACATTGTCCAGCGCATTCTTGATGCGGGTGTTCTGTGCCGCAAGCATGCGCTCTTCCTCGAGCCTTTCGCGTTCACGTCCTGCCTCGGCGAGCTCTGCCGTCAGATCCGCCCACTCGATGGCGGTGCCAAGGCATTCGCCACCGGCATCCTTCACAGGATTCGTGATCACACGGAAGGTGCGCTCGCCGACCACGATCCGGTGGTCGCCGGCACCGCCTTCGGCAGCTGTCACGCGACCGCTGCCGGCGCTGTTGCGCAGCATCGTATCGACCTGCTGCCCCTTCAGGCTGGTGGCATCAAACGTCGGAATCACCTTGCGCAGATCCGCGCTGGCATCGGAGAACATACGCTGCACCGAGCCGTTAACGTAGATCACGCTGCCGGCGCCATCCGCCACCATCACCCCTGCGTTGACGCAGTCGAGTGCCGTCTTGATACGCAGCGTCTCCTGTGCCGCCTCGCGGTCTGCAGCGATACGCGTGCGCAGATCGTCACGCATCGACACGATACTGGCGTAGATACCGCTGCGCCGGGTGTTGCCCTCGTCGTGCAGCGGCGTTTCCAGTTCACCGCGGGCGATACTATCGGCGATCTGTGCGATATAGATTGGCTCACCACCGAGTTGACGCAGGATATTGCGCGTCAGCACCCACCCCAGCAGCAACGTCAGGGCAATGCCTAGAAGCGATATCGACAGGCTGGCGGTCAGTGCAATATTCGCTGCGCTGACTGCCCGAACAGCATTGGCCTCGAGATCGGCGGCCAGGCGGTCTTCCACCTGCTTCAGCAGGTTGATCTTGCCAGTCTGCATCTCGAACCAGTACACGGGATCGATGCCGAAGCCACCGGTTTCCGCCTTGGCAGTCGCGACATCGCGCATACGCAAGGTCTCAGTAACCGCCTCACCCTGCAGCGTGTCCTTGAGCAATTGCCTGTGCTCGTCGCTCGCAAGGGAATCGAACACGTTCAGGTAGTTGTCCTGTGTGGTCTGCAAACCCAGAAAACGCCGGAACAGGCCAGGACCGAACGCGTCCTTCGCAAAGGTGTTGGCAAGCACCGCGCGTTCGATACCGGCCCTCTCTTTCGACTGCAGAAAGTTCGCATAGGCCGCCGTATCGATCGCCAGCCTTTCGTCCGGGCTGATCTTCGACATCTCGGAGATCAGACCAAGGAATTTTGCATTCATGCCCGTGTAGTAGGCCAGTGCGTCGCCCAGTGGCAGCTCGAACCTGTCGATCAGGCCACGCTTGGCGGCGATCTGATCGAGCTCACCGAGCACAATGTCCAGCCCCTGCTGCAGTTTGCCGCCGTAGGCCGGTGCGTCGAAACTGGAGACGAAGTCATGCAGCACCTGCTGCTTCACATCGGTGTCTTGCCTTTGTGCCGTCAGTTCGCTGCCGAACTTGGCGCCCCTGCTGCCGAGAAACCCGGCGCTGGCACCGCGCTCCTTCTGCAGCTCGTGCACCAAACCGCTGACGCGCACGCCCAGTGCCGCCAGATCGGAAAGGCGCTGCGCACCGCCGCGCAAGGTCCAGGCCGTGAGTGTCTGCGACACCGCGAAGTACACCACCAGGAGAAGCGGGACCAGAACCAGCACCAGCAGCTTCTGATTGAGCTTCAACCTATCCAGAATCGACATCAGTAATTCCTCCGCTCCACAGATGCCCGCACGACCGGTTTGGCGCAGGCGGGTTGCACAGCATGAATGGCGGCAGACACGGTGTTCACTTGAGGGAAAGCTGCCTCAGGGCGACGGGAGGCACTCAGGTCCGGAACTGGGCCAAGCGCCCGTTCAGGTCCTCGCTAAGCGCCGCCATCCTGTCGGCGCTGGCAATGATCTCGGATGCGGCCTCGGCGCTCTTGCCCGAGGACGCCTGGATCTGCGCGATCCTGCTGACGATGTCCTGGGCCCCGCCTTGTGCCTGCAGCGATATCTCTGCAGTTCGACCTACCAGGTCGACGATGCCATCGACCCAATGGGCCGTGCCCTCTATGACGCCCTCGACCTCGTGCGAGGCATCCGACAGTCCGCGATACACGGCCGCCAGACGCTCCATCTCGCCGGTGGTGTCAGTGACCGACTGGTTGATACCACCGAGGGTTTCATTGATCTCGGCGACGCTGCACTGGGTGCGCTCCGCGAGCTTGCGCACCTCGTCGGCGACCACGGCAAAGCCACGGCCCTGCTCGCCGGCACGCGCCGCCTCTATCGCCGCATTGAGGGCCAGCAGATTGGTCTGTTCGGCAACTGCCGAGACTGTGCCAAGCACGTTGTTGACCTGAACGGCCGAGGCGGTGAGCTCGTTGAGCCTGGCCGCCAGGTTGTCGCCGGTGCTGATGCTCTCTGCCACCTGGCTGATCATGCTGGCAACCGCTTTGCGGGCAGTTGCCAGTTGCTGGCGTGCGGACGTCATTTCCTGCGCTGTGCGTTCGGCATCCGCCGCCAGTTCCGCAACAGATGTCGTGATCATTTCGGCGCTGTCTGCCGCCTGGGCGGCCAGGGTCGCCTCTTCTTTCACGCGCTGCCCGATGGTCCGCGAAGACCGCCCAAATGCCAATGAGGCCGCATGGCTGTCCGTGGACACCTGCTTTACTTCGTTCAGTGCAATCCGGATATTCTCGCGGAACTGGTCGATCACCGTCAGCATGTCGTGTACCTCACGATTGAACGAGGCGTCGATACTCGCCGCTCGTGAGAGGTCACGGGTACTGAAGTTCGCGAGGTAGAGCGAGACCTGGCGTACGGTATCGACACCCCAACGCTTTTCATCGAGATCGTGAACCAGTATCACCAGGGCCACGACATACTGGATCACCGCACCAATGAGGTTGTCGGTAAAGAACGTCGCATTGACCAGCAGCAGTACGACGCCGATCCAATGCACAAGACGCATACGCAAGAACAGCGATTTCATTTACAGGTCTCCGACACGGTGTTTGACGGTGCCGGGCGCACGCATCCGGCCACAGGCAGACTTCATTCCACCTCGTGGTTGTAGCGGCGTTGCGACGAAATGCTAAAGCTACCCCGGTTGAGCGCCCGCGGTATGGCGAGCGAAGCGGGGGGCGAGAACCCTGTAGTAGCTGCAAAAGCAAAATCAAGTCACGATGGGATTGTTTTGCCTCTTGATTGACTGATGTCAAATGGCCGGCGATTCATACGACAAAACGATGACGTAACTAGTATATAGAATACCGATTTAGCGTATTCGAGCGGCAAGTGCAGCTGACAAAACACACCGATTACGGCCTGCGTACCCTGGTCTACTTGGCGATGCACCCTGGCAGACGGGTCTCCACCGCCGAGATCGCAGAGATGTTCGACGTACCACAGAATCACCTGACCAAGGTCATCGGGCACCTGGCATCGAG
>ERZ795048.2474-NODE-2474-length-14830-cov-5.238849_pt1 | contig 14830 bp, 10 predicted proteins | sample MGYA00375132_ERZ795048 | MGnify/ENA primary metagenome ERZ795048 (study PRJEB30177, sample SAMN05720225) | activated sludge metagenome | isolation source: Anaerobic digester | place: Hong Kong | collected 2014-12-17 ...
GCCTTCGGCCGCCAATCTTCCCAGCCCTTCAGCTTCTGCGCCAGCGCGGCGAGATCCTGATAGGTTTTCAAATCGGGCCGCCCCTCGAAATTGGCCCAGACCATGGCCATCGCATCATCGGGACGCTTGGCGCGCAGATATTCCTCCGCCAGGAAACTCCGGAGGTCGGACGTGCGGAGGTCGAGGGCCGCCGCCAGGCCCCGTTCCGCCCAGTCGCGCGCCAGCGCATATTGGCGCGCCTCGCGGCAGCGTTGCGCAATCCGAAGATAGTCATACGAGCTGGAGAGGTCCCGGCTGAGAACGCGGATGATCCAATCCAAGTCCTTTTCTTCTTCCGCCATCGCCAGCATCATGTTCTCGATCGTGCCGGTGCGGCCAAAGCATTCCGGGTCTTCCTCGCCCGGCGCCAGCGTGGGCAGGGCATCCCACTCCGCTTCGACAATCTCGCGATGCCGCGCCCGGCCCGCCTCCCCCAGAATCTCCCGGTAGGTGTCGGCAAACCCATGAAACATGTCCCAGTGGGTTTCGATGGCGCGCCGGGTCAGGCGGTCCGCCAAGGCGACCGGGTCCGGCCGGGCCAGGCGGCAGGCCTCCAGATGAAGCTCATGCAACTCGTCGCGGATCATCCCCATGCAGCCGTCCGAATCATCGATTCGCTCGATGTTCTCCTCCCACAAATCCAGGCCGTATTCCGCCAGATCGATCACCGCCGCCGCATGCCGGGGCGTCAGCATCGTGCGAAGCTGATCCAGCACCCGGTCCACCCTGCGCGTGTATGCGCCCGTCCCGCGCCATTCCACAAAGCCCCGGATCGTCATCGCCTGACGCAGCACCTGCCGCATTTCCTTTGTGTCCGACGACGCCCCGGCGGCCGCCACCCGCAGCTTGAGCATGGCATGGAAATCATCGTCCTGATCCGCCTGCTCCATCACCAACCGCACCAGCTCCGGCCGTTTCAGCTTCAACAGATACGCCTCGATCTCTTTCGGCGTGACGGACCGGGTCTCCTCCGTTGCCGCCTCGCCGCCGGCCTGTTCCGCCATCCAGGCCAGGCCCGTTGCCACCAGGTGCTTGCAAAACTCGCCGTCCCGCCCCAAGGGGCACGAACAGTGGCCATCCACGTGACCGTCGATAAACGCCAGCGTCGTCTTGTACGCCTGTGTGCCCCGGACCGTGGCGCGCACCACCCCGTTCCGCTCGCGCACCGCCTGCACCGCCCCCGCGGCATGGTAGCCCTCGCCCCGCGCGAAGTATACCGGCCCGGCCGCATCCAACAAATCGGCGCGCGTCAGTTTGTTCGGTGTGCTTCGCGAGGTCATTTTCGTTCCTTGCGGTGCGTGCGACGGCGGCAGAAGGCCGGCAACCGGATCGCCCCCGTCACCAGGTTGTTCAGCAAAAACCGCTTCTGCTCCCGCAATGCCCCCAGCTTCCGCTCCAACGCCGCAATTTCCGCATCCGCCGCCGATAAAACCGCCGCAATGGCACGCTGCTCGGGCAGGGGCGGCAACGGCAGCTTGATCTGAAAGAAATTCGAGGCGGTAAGATTCAATAGTCCGTTGTTGCGGACACCACTGTTGATAAAACGCACAAGCGCGGGCCCATGCATGTTGGCTAAGAACACTTGGCGGAAATACTCATCGACAGCCGCAGAAGGGTCCAGTTTGAAGCATACAAAGACATTCGGAACCGCCACTTCATCATGCTCTTCGAGCAGATAGATGCACCCCTGAGGATACTTTTTCGAATTCCCCTTGTTGTAAGCAAAGCACCCTTTGGTCAGCAGCGTATAGCGTTGATACTGGGCCCCTGAAATGTCCTTGCCGAATTTCGTTTCCTGAGGCACAAAGCCGATCCCAGCTGACAAACTCATCGGCGTGACGACCTTTTCACCGACCACTGTTTTGATGGGTGCCGCAATATCCCCCAGTTTCACTTCTCCCCATTCCCCCTTGAACCCCGGCAAGCGGCGCTTGCCGCTGAGAAGTTGCTGCATCAGCCCCTTCTTGATCTGCCGTTTCTTCTCGATCTTCCTTTCACCCCCCCGAATCGCCTTGTCCCAGCACTCCAGCACCCCCGCTATCGCCTCCTGCTCGGGGAGGGAGGGGAGAACTACGGGAAACGACCTAATTGAGGCCAGATTCAGTCCAGCTTTCGCGCCCTGATCTGTGATTTCCTGAAAACGGCGCTGCGCATGAGGGGCCGCAAGTTGATAAGCAACGAACTTGGAACTAATGTTTTGATCATAAAGTCTTAGCAAGGCCACATGCTGGTTTACATATGCAAGCGGGTACGGCTCTTCCGAAGAGAAATATGCAATAATGCCAAGATCCGCTGTGATGGATATCAGTATGTCACCAGCCTTAAGACGAGTTCGAGTACCCTCGCTGGTGCCGGATGGCAGTTTCACAAAGCAACAATCAGCGTAGTCCAAACGGATAGCCTCTCGGGTTAGATTCGTGATCCGTACAAACAGTTCACCTGTATTATTGTAGTATTGCGACCACCCACGAGAGCCACTGGTCAGGTAATGCGTTGCCTCACCGATCACCGAGTGCACCCATCCCTCTGGAATCCACCCCACCTTTGTTTTCCTGAATCCCGGCATGGCGTTAGGAGGCATCAGTTGAACCCGTCCTTGCATTGACTCGCTCATTTCCCCGCAATCAGGTTGGTGACCATGGCGGTGATGACGTCTTTTTCCTTGGGCTTGCTTTCGGCGATCATGAGGGTCATGGCGACGAGGGCGTTGTCGGCGATGCGTTTTTGGCCCTCTTGGCCGTAAAGCAGCTTGTTCTTTTCCGCGAAGCGCAGGAACACGGCGGCGGCGATGCGCTTGTTGCCGTCCACAAAACTGTGGTTCTTCACCAGGAAGTAGAGAAGATGGGCGGCCTTTTCTTCGACCGAGGGGTACAGGTCCTTGCCGCCGTACCCCTGCATCGCCGCATTCAGCGAACTGTGCAGGCTCTGGTCTTTTTCCCGCCCGAACACCGCCGAATCACCGAAATGAACCCGCATCTGTTCGACCAGGCTCATCACCTCCTCATAGGTCACCGGCTTTGCCGGGCGGGGCGAGGTCTTGCGGAGGACCACCCGTTGGTGGTCGTAATCGTCCAGCAGGTCCAGCGCATAGGCATATTCGGTCACCGTTTGCAGGAGGGCGGCCGCTTCATCGCCGGAAAGGAGGTTGCGCTTGGTGATGTCGGACGCCAGCTTCAGGGTCTGCTTCAGGGCCTTCAAGCGCTTTTCATTGACGCTGTAGCCCTGCACCAGGTGCTGTTTGAGGACGTTCGTGGCCCAGATCCGGAATTCCGTGCCTCGCTTGGAGTTCACGCGGTAGCCAACGGAAATAATGACATCCAGGTTGTAAAAGCGGATTTTACGAGTGACCTTCCGGTTTCCCTCCCGCCGAACTACCGAGGATTCCTCGGCAGTTGCTAACTCATCCAACTCCCTCTCTTTATAAGCGTTACGAATATGAAGGCCGATCGTATCGGTGTCTTTGCCGAAAAGCTGAGCCATTTGCTTTTGGGAAAGCCAAACGGTTTCCTCTTCCATCTGCACATCCAGCTGAACAGAGCCATCCCGGCTCTTGTAGAGAACAATATCAGTCGGTTTTTTACTCATCGCAATCCCCCCCCCTCTGCGCTCCGCTGCGTCCCCGGCGGTTCAACTTCTTCCACCGCAGAGGACGCAGAGGTTCGCGGAGATTCTGTATATTGGTTCACAAGGCGTTTGATGCTATCCCGCAGATGCAGAACATTGAAGTTGATGAGAAGCCCAACCTGACAGCCTGACATCTTCAGATAGGAAAGAAGCTGGGCCTCGTGAATGGGTGCCACTTGATCGACTGCCTTCAATTCCAGAACGACCTGATTCTGAACCAGCAGGTCAATTCGGTAACCGCAATCCAGCTTCACCTCGTCATAGACTACCGGCAATAACTTCTGCCGCTCAACGTTCAGCCTCTGTTTCTTGAGTTCATACTCCAGACACGCCTCATATGCCGATTCCAGAAGTCCCGGACCCAACTGCGAATGCACCTTCATTGCTGCAGCAATAATCTGACCCGTAAGCTCTTTCATCATCTTCCCTCAGCCTTCCTTGGCGTCCTCAGCGGTTATCCTCTTCCACCGCAGAGGGCGCAGAGGCCCGCGGAGGTTCCATGCCGTTGTTTTTTCATTGTGACAACCCTCTTAAATTCCTCTGCGTTCCTTGGCGTCCTCTGCGGTTCAATTCACCAGCCCCAGCGCTTTGAGATGCCCGGCCATTTCCTTTTCCAGCACCTTCAGTTCGGCATCGATTTGGACCAGTTCCCTCAGATTGGCTTTGATGTCCACCGCCTCCTCTTCCTCGAAGGTGTCCACATAGCGGGTGATGTTGAGGTTGTAGTCGTTTTCCTGGATTTCCTCCGGCAGAACCACGCGGCAGAGCTTTTCGACATCCTTCCGCTTCCGCACCACGTCCAGAATCCGGGCGATGTGCTCCGGCTCCAGATAATTCCGGGCCTTCCCGGGTTTGAAGAGCCTGGAGGCTTCGACAAACAGGACATCCTTGCGCTTTTCGTTCCTGCCGCCCGCCTCCCGGGACCGGTCGAGGATCAGGATGGCGACGGGAATGGCGGCCGTCTGGAAGAGGTTCGACGGCAGGCCGATCACCGCATCCACCAGGTTTTCCTCCAGCAGGCACTTCCGGATCCGGCCTTCGGCGGCCCCGCGGAACAGCACCCCGTGCGGCACAATCACCACCACCTTGCCTTCCCCGGCCTTGGCCGTCTCGACCATGTGGCTGATGAACGCATAGTCGCCCTTGGTTTTCGGCGGCAGGCCGCGGTGGAAGCGGTTGTACGGGTCGTTCTCGGTGCTGTCCCCCATCCATTTTTTCAGCGAGAAGGGCGGATTGGCCAGCACCAGGTCGAACTTCATCAGCGAATCGCCCTCTTTGAGGAGCGGATGATTCAGCGTGTCGCCCCATTCCAGGCGCGCCGAATCCTTGCCGTGCAGGAACATGTTCATCCGGGCGAGGTTGTAGGTGGACCCGATGCTTTCCTGCCCGTAGAGCGCGTAATCCTTCGACCCCTGCGCCTCGATTTCGGCTCCCGCCAGCAGCAGAAGGCCGCCCGACCCGCAGGCCGGATCGCAAATGCGCCAGCCGGGCCGCGGCGCGGCCAGTTTCGCCACCAGCGTCGCCACGGAATGCGGCGTGAAGAACTCCCCCGCCTTTTTCCCGGCATCGGACCCGAACCGCTCGATCATGTACATGTAGGCGTTGCCGATCACGTCATCGCCCGCCAGCGTCAGATCCATCTTGGCGAAACTGTCCATCAGATTCCGGAGCATCTTGTTGCGCTGCTCGGTCCGCCCCAGCACCGCATCGGAGTTGAAGTCGATCGACACCAGCCCTTCCAGCCGGTCGCCGTTGGCGTCTTCTATGGCATGCAGGGCGATGTTGATCAGTTCGCCGATGTTGTCCTCGCTCTTTTTCTTGTACACCTCCGCGAAACTCGTGCCCTTCGGCAACACAAAACGGAATTTTTTCAGGCGCATGGCGATCCGGTCTGGGTCCTTCCCGTACCGCTTCACCAGTTTCTCCACCTCGTGCTTGTGGAGATCGCTGATGTATTTGTAGAACAGAAACAGCAGGGCATAGTCCTTGTAGATTGCGGCATCCACGTTGGCCCGGGAGGAGTTCGCGGCATCCCACAGGGTCTGGTTCAATTGGTCCTGGCTGTAGGCCTTCGGTTCTTTCATGGCTCGCTCCCGGTTGTCGCTTGCATCGTGCTCGTCAATTCATGGTTCAAAATCTGCCGGATCAATTCCTGCTTCCGGCCGAACAGGCGCGCCTGCTTCGCGGCCGCCCGGTCCAACGCCACCAGCGCATCCTGGCGGACCCGCGACGGCACCGGCATCTCGATGTCGCCCAGCGTCTGCGCACTGATGTACGGCACCGTGGTCTGCTCGCAATGGCGTTGCAGCAGCGCCTGCCCATGGGCGGAATTGAAAAAACACGCCACGTACTCCGGCCGCACCCGGGCCGACTTCAGGGTCAGGACCAGCACCGAGGACGGCACAATCCATGGCCCGGCATCCTCCGGCTCGAAAACGGCCGCGCAAAAACGACCGCGGTTGAGCAATAGAACCTCTTTCGGACGCAGAACCCTCGGCGCAACCGCATCCATCCGCAACGGCTCCCCCTTGTCGAAAGAAACCAGTCCATTCATGCCGATGTTTTTCGGCTGGATCACCCGATACTCGCCTTCCGGCTGGCTCTGGAGCCGTTTCCGGAAGCCGTGCCACGTGCGGATTTCACTGACATCTCGAACTTTCATTGTCCAACACAGTATCAGAATACCGCACTGATGTCAAGACCATGACGCAATATTATATTACTGCTAGAATTCCACAAGATGTTCAACACCTAGATTTATGTCCGCATCTTTATGTATTGCAGTATATTATGAATTATATAAAAAGGAAGAACAATTGTAATGATTGACTTATAAAGACCATATTTTCATGATTTTTTTCAATGAATCGCAAAAATACCGCCATTTTGGGCCATTTTTTGGCTTTTTGGCCATTTTGCCCCCAATTTCTGGCCATTTTGGCCAATTTTATGCATTTTTTTGCTGTTTTGGCGCGAAAACCGCCCTCACACCCCGCTGGCTTGTCCCGCGGATGAATCAGGTCAGCTTTTCGCGGCCCCTCCCGCCCGCAGCCCCCCACAACCTTGTGTCGTGGGTGAATCAGGTCAAGCCCTGACCGTGAAGGCCATCTTGTCCGGATGGTCCGGATCGAAGTCGGCCTCGACCGTCGCGCCGTCGGGAATCTCGCCCGCCAGCACTTTCGTGGCGAGTTCGTCCAGCACCATCCGCTGGATCACGCGCTTGAGAGGCCGCGCGCCGAACGCCGGGTCGTAGCCCTCTCCCGCCAGTTTTTCGGCGGCGGCTTCCGTCACCTCCAGCCGGATGCTGCGTTCCGCCAGGAATCCGCGCACGCGGGAAAGCTGGATCTGCACGATCCGGCGCAGCTGCTCGATACCCAGGCTCCGGAACAGGATGATTTCGTCCACGCGGTTCAGGAATTCGGGCCGGAAGCTCAGCCGCAGCGCCGCCAGCACCTGTTTCTCCATGTCGTCGTAGGCCGCGTCGCCGCGGACCAGGTTCGGATGCTTCTCCAGCGTCTCCTGGATCACCGAACTGCCGAGATTGCTCGTCAGAATCAGCACCGTGTTCTTGAAATCCACCGTGCGCCCCTGCCCGTCCGTCAGCCGCCCGTCGTCGAGGATCTGCAGCATCACGTTGAACACGTCCGGATGCGCCTTTTCGATCTCGTCGAACAGCACCACCGAATACGGCTTGCGGCGCACGTGTTCCGTCAGTGCACCGCCCTCCTCGTAGCCCACGTAGCCCGGAGGCGCGCCGATCAGGCGGCTGACGGAGTGCTTCTCCATGTATTCGCTCATGTCGATGCGCACCATGGCCTGGTCGTCGTCGAACAGGAACTCCGCCAGCGCCCGCGCCAGCTCGGTCTTGCCCACGCCCGTCGGCCCCAGGAAAATGAACGACCCGATCGGACGGTTCGGATCCTGAAGCCCCGCCCGCGAGCGGCGCACCGCCCGCGAAACCGCCTCGACCGCTTCATCCTGCCCCACCACCCGCTCCCGCAGGCGGTCTTCCATCCGCAGGAGCTTGTCCTTCTCGCCCTCCAGCAGCTTGCTCACCGGAATGTGCGTCCACGCCGCCACCACCTCGGCGATGTTTTCCGCCGTGACCTCCTCCTGCAGCATGCGCTGGCCTTTTTGCAGTTCCGCCAGCGCCGCCTGGGCCTGCTGAATCTTTTTTTCTGCCGCCGGCAACCGGCCATACTGGATTTCGGCGGCCTTTTCGTATTCGCCTCGGCGCTGCGCCTGCTCCTGCTCAGTGCGCAGCGCGTCGAGTTCCGCAGTGCCCCCGCGAATCGCGCCGATGATCTCTTTTTCGCGTTCCCAATGGGCTTTCAGCGCCGCGCTTTTCTCCCGCTGCTCCGCGAGATCCTTTTCCAGCGCCTTCAGCCGCTCCTTCGACGCCGCGTCCTTTTCCTTCTTCAGCGCCTCGCGCTCGATCTCCAGCTGCATGATGCGCCGCTCCAGCTCGTCGATCTCCACCGGCATGCTGTCGATCTCCATTCGCAGGCGGCTGGCCGCCTCGTCCACCAGGTCGATCGCCTTGTCCGGCAGGAACCGGTCGGAGATATAGCGGTGGGAAAGCTTGGACGCCTCCACCAGCGCGCCGTCCTGGATGCGCACGCCGTGATGCGCCTCGTAGCGCTCCTTCAGCCCGCGCAGGATCGCCACCGTGTCTTCCACGCTCGGCTCGTCCACCAGCACCGGCTGGAACCGCCGCGCCAGGGCCGGGTCTTTTTCGATGTACTTGCGGTATTCGTCCAGGGTCGTCGCCCCCACGCAGCGCAGCTCGCCGCGCGCCAGCGCCGGCTTGATCATGTTGGAGGCGTCCACCGCCCCCTCCGCCTTGCCCGCCCCCACCAGCGTGTGCAGCTCGTCAATGAACAGGACAATCGCCCCCGCGCTGTCCACGACTTCCTTGATGAACGCCTTGAAGCGGTCCTCGAATTCCCCGCGGTATTTCGCTCCCGCCAGCATCGCCCCGAGGTCCAGCGCCACCACGCGCTTGTTCTTCAGCCCCTCCGGCACGTCGCCGGCCACGATCCGCCGCGCCAGCCCTTCCGCGATCGCCGTCTTGCCCACGCCGGGTTCGCCGATCAGCACCGGATTGTTCTTGGTGCGGCGCGACAGCACCTGCACCACCCGGCGGATTTCCGCGTCCCGCCCGATTACCGGGTCGAGCTTGCCCTTGCGGGCGTCGTCCGTCAGATCCCGCCCGTACTTTTTCAGCGCCTCGTACTTGTCTTCCGGCGCTTCGTCCGTCACCCGCCGGCTGCCGCGCACCGATTGCAGCGCCTGCAGCACCGTGTCCACCGTGATCCCCAGTCCGCCCGCCGCCTGCGCCACGTCGCCGTGCTTGCGCCCCAGCGCCGCCAGAAACAGGTGCTCCGCGCTGATGTATTCGTCCTTCATCTGCGCCGCGAGCTTCGCCGCCGCCTCCAGCGTCGTCTGCAGCTCCCGCGACACGCCCCGCTGCAGGCCTTCGCCCTGCACCTGCGGACGCGACGCCAGCTGCCGCTCCAGTACATCCGCAAACAGCGCGGATTTCACCCCGATGCGCTCCAGAATCGACGGCACGACGCCGCCCTCCTGCCGGACCAGCGCCAGGACGAGGTGCGTGGTGTCCACCTCGCCGTGATGATGGTCCGCGGCAAGCCGCTGGGCCTCCCGCAGCGCCTCCTGGGCCTTGGTTGTCAATTGGTCGCTGTTCATGATTCGCCTTCCTTTTCAGCGGCCAGAATAGCGCAATCCGCCGCGAATTTCAACTGGCGGGCGAACCGGGTGCCATCCTTCTATCACTGCGTTCCATCGGTTGCTCGAGGCCCCGGACGATCCGGATCCCGGGAATCCGGCGCGGGACGCGAAATGACGTGCATCGCGGGATCCGGTTTCCTATACTGGCCGGCAAGATGAATCCATCGACCCAGGGAGATTCGCCATGATCCGCCGTTTTGCCCCGATTTGCGCCGTCCTGTTCCTGGCCGCGGGTTCCGCCGCCCGCGGGGCCCCCCCGGACCACCCCCCCATGCGCGTCGCCATGCTGTCGGATGGCGGCACCTTCTACGACCAGGGCTTCAACCAGAACTGCAGGGAAGGCATCGAAGCGCTGATGGCCGCGGGGGCGCCCATTTTCGTCCAGTTCGGCGAGACCCTCGCTCCCGCCAACTTCGAACGCAAACTGGCGTCCTATGCCGAGCGCGATTACCGGCTGATCATCGGCATCGGCTTCCGAATGGCCTCCGCCATCGAGACGGTCTCCGCGGAATACCCCCGCACCCTCTTCGCCTGCGTGGACGCCCGTTACGAAGATCCCCCGCACAATGTCTGGGCCCTGACGTTTCAAGTGGATGAATGCGCCTATCCCGCCGGCTATCTCGCCGCGGCCTGGGCCGACCTGAAAGACCCCAAGGGCCCCGCAGTGGCCTGGGTCGGAGGCATGGACGTGGACAGCGTCAATCAGTTCATCGTCGGCTTCCGCAACGGCGTCGCCCGCTACAACGAGGTCAAGGGGAAGTCCGTCCGCGTCCTGGGCGGGCATGTCGGATCGTTTGACGATTTCGAGGGCGGCCGCAAGCGGGCGGAGGAATTCCTCGATGACGGCGCGGATGTGGTTTTCGGCGCGGGATCGCTGACCGGCAACGGGGCCATTGCCGCGGCCAAGGAATACGGCAAGTGGGCAATCGGCGTGGATACAGACCAGTACTATACGCTGCTCAACGAGCAGGACATCATTCTCACCTCCTGCCTCAAGCGCATGGACCGGGCCGTGGCCCAGGTGGTCTCCGCCGCGCTGGAGAACCAGTTCTGGGGCGGCACCCGCTATGTCGGCACCCTCGCCAACCACGGCGTCGGTCTGGCCCCCTATCATGATTTCGACGAACAGATCCCCGATCGTCTGAAGAAGGAAATCATGGATATCCAGCGCCGCATCCTGGAAGGAACTCTGGCCTCCGGCTGGCCGGAGGAAAAATAGTCCCGGTTCCCGCCCCATGAAGACGTCACGTTTTGCCCGGTTGTTCGGCGAGCGCTCTACCGCCGTCATTGGCATGATTCATGTGCGCGCCCTGCCCGGCGCGCCCGGCCATGCCGGCGGCATGGGCCCGATTCTGGACCAGGCCCTGGCCGAAGCCGACATCTACCGCGCCTGCGGCCTTCAGGCGCTGATGATCGAGAACATGCACGACGTTCCCTATGTGCGCCGGCCCGGCCCCGAGGTGCTGGCCGCCATGGCCGTCCTGGCCCGCGAGGTCAAACGCGCCCACCCCGCCGTTCCGCTGGGCATCCAGATCCTGGCCGGCGCCAACCGCGAAGCCCTTTCTGCCGCCCTGGCCGCCGGCGCGGACTTCATCCGCGCCGAAGGGTTCGTGTTCGGTCATGTCGCCGACGAAGGCTACATCGACGCCTGTGCCGGCGACCTGCTGCGCCACCGCAGCGCCATCGGCGCCGAGCACATTGCCATTTTCACCGACATCAAGAAAAAGCACTCCGCGCATGCCGTCACCGCCGACGTGGATATTGTGCAGACCGCGCATGCCGCCGGGTTCTTTCTGTCCGACGGGCTGATCCTGACCGGAGCCGCCACCGGCGAGGCGGCCAGCCTGGAAGAACTCCGCGCCGTCCAGGCCGACGCCCGGCTTCCCGTGCTGATCGGCTCCGGCATCACCGCGGAAAATGTGCGGGACTACGCCCCGCTGGCGGACGGGCTCATTATCGGATCGGCGTTCAAGGAGGGCGGATACTGGGCCAATCCGCTGGACCCGGACCGCATCCGCCGCCTGTTGGACGCCCTGCCGGCATGAGCTTTCCACTCGACCAGGGCACCAGCCGCGCCCTGGCCCGCGTGCAGCAGCATGAGCAGAAGCGCGCCGTCACCGAGCAGATGCCCCTCCGGGCCGCCCGCACCCTGCCCGCCGGATTCCGGCATTTTCTGTTTTCTCCCTCGAAATAGCCCCCTGAGAAAACGAGATGGTTTTTCGGAATTTCATTACCACATAGTTAATTAACTGTGTGGAATATGAATATATCTATCTCTCCTTAATATATGGTATTACGTATTATTATTAATATATCTATGATAATATATTATGGACGATAATGCTTAACATTTCGAGGCGGTTTTTGCGGCTGAAAAACAGCTTTTCCTATGGAAAGCCCCCGTCCATGCCCCCTGGTTTTCGGGGCGGATTGCCGGATCTTATTCCGCGTGCTGCGTCGGGCGCAGGTCCTGCAAATGCAGCTGCAGGTATTCCTGGCCGTTGTAGCGGTTCAGGATCAGATTGAAGGCGATGTCCAGGGGGCCGTCGGGCACCTCGCGGTCGCCCATGCCGAACCCGATGGCTTCGCGCTGCCGGCCGCCCATGGAGAAGAGGATTTTCAGGTGCTTGCCGCCGATGACGCGCGGCGGGAACAGCGGCGTCACGTTGCGAATGGCCCAGACCGGCAGCGGATTGGAATGACCGAAGGGACGCAGACGGTTCTGATCGTGGTACAGGGGATCGCCGATGTCGCCCGGCGTGATCCAGGCATCCACCAGAAGCTGGCGGCGCTGATCCACCTGGCTCAGCGTTGCGGCGCATACTTCGTTGAAGCGCGCGGCGAACTCTTCGATGCGCGAATGGTCCACTTCCAGGCCCGCCGCCATGGCATGTCCGCCGTAGCGCCGCAGCATGGACGAACACTGCTGAAGGTGTTTGAGCAGGTCGAAACCCGGCACGCTGCGGCAGGACCCGCGTCCCACCCCGTCGTCGTCCATGCCGATGACCACCACGGGACGGTTGTAGCGGCTCGCGATCCGCGACGCCACGATCCCGATCACGCCGGCGTGCCAGTGCGGATGCGCCACCACCAGGCCGAAGTCCCGTCCGGCGTCGAACCGCCCGTCGAGGTCGCCGCAGGCCTCCTGCACGATCTTGTCCTCGATCTCCTGCCGCTTGCGGCTGGCATCGTCGAGCTGCTGGGCCAGAATGCGGGCACGGGGCTCCTGCTCCGTCAGCACCAGCTCCAGGGCCGCCTCGGCGTTGCCCAGGCGCCCCGCGGCGTTGATCCGCGGCCCGATGATGAAACCGATGTGATAGGTGTCCACATAGCCGCTGATGCCGGCGGCTTCGATCAGGGTGCGCAGCCCGACCGACTGGGTGCGGTTCAGCAGCGTCAGGCCGTGGTAGACCAGGATGCGGTTTTCCTTGAGCAACGGCACGATGTCCGCCACCGTGCCGACCGCCACCAGTTCCATGAAGGTCTTCAGGTCGAGCTTTTCGGCGGCCTCCATCCGGCGCTGGCGGGCCGCCTTGACCAGACCGTGGCAGACCTTGAAAGCCACGCCCACGCCGGCCAGCATCCGGATCTCCTCCGGGCCGCCGCCGAGCTTGGGATTGACGATGGCGCAGGCCTCCGCCACGCCTTCGGCGGCGGGCTCGTGGTGATCGGTCACGATCACGTCAATGCCCAGGCGCGCGGCCTCCCGCACGGCCTCGACGGAGCTGGTGCCGCAGTCCACGGTGATGATCAGGTTGGGATGGTAGTTCTCAATGCAGCGGTGAAGCGTCTCGACTCCCAGCCCGTACCCGTCCTCGATGCGATGCGGCAGGAAAGGCACGGCCACCGCCCCCAGCCCGCTGAGCACCTGGATCATCAGGGCGGTGGCGGTCACCCCGTCCACGTCGTAGTCGCCGTATACCAGAATGGCGCTGCCCTGCTCGATATGCGACAGGATCAGGTCCACGGCCGTCTGCATGCCCGGCAGGGCAAACGGATCGGTCAGATCCGCCAGGCGAGGCTGAAGGAACTTTTCGATCTCCGCGTGGTCCACCAGGCCCCGGGTCACCAGCGCCCGCGCCATCGCCCGGGAAAACCCGTGGGTCCGGGCGATGTCCTCGGCCACCCGGGGATCGGCCTCCGCCGTCACCCAGCGTTTTTCCGAGCGGACCAGCATCGGCCTACTTCCCGGCCCCGGAGGCGGCGGCCTTGGGCCGCACCGCCAGCATCACCGGCGACGCGATGAATGCCGAGGCATAGGTGCCCGCGATCACGCCGATGAAAATCGCCAGCGCGAAGTCGAAGATCGCCCCGCCGCCGAACACCATCAGCATGCCCACGCTGAGCAGCGTGGTCAGCGAGGTCAGCAGCGTGCGCGACAGGGTCGAGTTGATGCTCTCGTTGACCACGGAGGCATCCAGGCGCCCGCCGCGCAGCTTGCGCGTCTCGCGGATGCGGTCGAAGACCACGATCGTGTCGTTGACCGAATAGCCCAGCACCGTCAGCAGGGCCGCGATGCTGGTCATGGTGAGCTGGCGGCCCAGGAGGAAGTAGATGCCGATGGTGATCAGCACGTTGTGGAGCAGGCCCACCACCGCGCCGATTGCGAACGAGAACTCGAAGCGGATGGTGATGTAAATGATCATGCCCACCAGCGACAGCCCGATGGCCATCAGCCCGCTCTTTTGCAGTTCCTTGCCGACCTGCGGACCCACCGTATCCTCCTGCAGGAGTTTGAAGCGGTTGTCCGGGAACTGCTCCGTCAGCACCGCCAGCGCCTTCTCGCCGTCCTCCGGCCCGGCGATTTTGAGCACCAGCACCTCGTTCTGTTCCTCGCCGCGGCCGGAACGCTGGTACTGGATCGCCGGATTGACGATCCCCGCGCCGGTCAGCGCCCCGCGCAACCCGTCCACATCGGCTTTCTCCGCGAAGTCCAGCGTCAGCTGCTGGCCGCCGGTGAAGTCCACCCCGAAGTTGTCCTGGCCGCGATGCACGCCCCAGGCCAGCGAGCCGGCCAGCAGCACGATCGACAGGACGGCGGCGGCGCCGCGCAGGCCCATGAAGTTGATGCGGGTTTCCTTGACCCACTGGGTCATCTTCAGGTTATGCAGCAGGCCGCGGCTCTCCAGGGCCTCGAACACCATGCGGGTGACCACAATCGCCGTGAACATGCTGGCGATGATGCCGGCGCTCAGGGTGATGGCGAAGCCCTTGACCGGGCCCGACCCCTGCCAGAACAGGATGATCGCCGTCAGCAGCGTCGTGATGTTCGCGTCCAGAATGGTGGAGAACGCCTTGTCGTAGCCCGCCGAGATGGCCGCGCCGAAGCGCTTGCCCGTGCGCATCTCCTCGCGAATGCGCTCGAAGATCAGCACGTTGGCATCCACCGCCATGCCCATGGTGAGCACGATACCCG
>ERZ795048.2477-NODE-2477-length-14823-cov-8.431135_pt1 | contig 14823 bp, 12 predicted proteins | sample MGYA00375132_ERZ795048 | MGnify/ENA primary metagenome ERZ795048 (study PRJEB30177, sample SAMN05720225) | activated sludge metagenome | isolation source: Anaerobic digester | place: Hong Kong | collected 2014-12-17 ...
CGGATCATTACCTTGAACTCAGGGGGAATGTTCTGCTGCAGGACTGTTTTGTAGTAATTCAGGGCATCCCGTACATGACGTGTCTTGATAAATCCGTTAGCTTTTTCCAGAATAGGCTTATACCGGTAAAACGAATATTCAAGTATATTCTTGTCTCTGGAAAGGCTGAATTCGTCCGGGAGCCTTGAAAAATCGTAGGTTACTTTCAGGATTGGCAGTTCTTTCCGGATCCTTCTTTCGTGTTTCAGGAATTTTTCGTAAAACTCCTCTTCCTCTCTCTGCTTTTTATCATATTCAGCATCAGAGATTCCAAGGGGGCCGTCGTCCGATTTATTTTTATCTTCTCCAAGTATTTCTATGGAATCCTGAATTTTATCCCTGCTGTCTTCTTCAAGAATTTTTGCGTAAATATCTTCGTCCGTCAGAGTATCCTCATTACTGTCTTTCCCGTACCTGCTGAGAAGTTCCCATTCCTCTTCAGCTTCCGCTTCTTTTTCCCGTTTCAGGATGTTCTGGTCAATTTCCTCTGTTTCTTTTTTCATTGTTTCCGGAACCTGCTCTTCTGGTGCGGATGTGACTTCAGGAGCTGCCGGTTCGGATATTTCAGGTGCCTCAAGAATCTTTGGTTCCTGTGTCTGCTGACGGGGAAGTTTTTCAAGCAGTTCAAGTATTGGTTTCGGATCAAGGGTTACGGGAATCGGTGATTCATATCGGGCTTCAATGATTGCCGGTTTCCTGTCGGATTCCGGAATTGGCCCGTGCATTAAAGAGGATTCTTTTTCCTCAAGACGGCTGACCTTGTCGTTAATTTTATCAAGTTTATCTTTAAAATCGGAGAGCTCGTCAAGCCTGCTGAATGAATCTTTCAGACTGGAAACGTCCTCAAGTTTCTGAAGGTCTTCTTTTATCCTGGACAGCTCATCAATCTTTTTTTCAAGTTCCAGGTTCTTTTCGGCAATATCTTCAACTGATAGAGAATCCAGTTTTTTATTGCTGTCAATGAGCTCCTTAATGCCGTCTTTCAGGTCTTCAATTTCATTTATATACTTGCGTGTTTCCTGGTCCTGCTTATTCTCAAGGACCTTTGAGTCGAGTATTTTTTTTGTTATTTCCTCGACAATTTTATCAATATCAATTTTCTGCTGCTGGTCAATGTTCTGGATCGGTGTCGCAAGCCCGATCTGTATCTTGTCGGGGATAGTCAGGGGGCCGTCAAGTGAAACCCGGATTTCGTTCCCCCTGCGGTGTTTCATTTTTTTCGCAAGGACTTCCTCTTCTTTTTTTTCCTTTTCTTTGAACTCACGGAAATTTTTAAGATACTGAATATTTGTTTCGATCTTCCTGTTGGTGTTGATATCATTGATCCGTTCATTGACCCCGTCATACAGTGATATTGCTGTTTCAAAATCGCCCTTCTTCGCATATATTTCCGAGTTGATAAGGGTGCGTTTGTAAATTCTGAACTGTGAAGTGTCTGATATTATTTCATCAACGCTGTAAGGGAGCTTGAAGTCGTCATCGACTTCCTCCTGCTCCGTGGTCTCTGTTGCCTGGGAGCGGTCTGCTTTTCTCCTTTTGGGATGAGTCTGTTCATGGGAGGGAAATTGTTCTTCAATTACCTGGTCTGACGCCCGTCTGCGCAGCTGCGCTTCCCTGTCAGCTTCGGACTCTATGGATTCAGCGGTGTCACCTTTGCCGAAAAGCGCCCAGGCAACGATCAATAAAATAACAAGAAAGAGTAATATCAGAAATATATCCATAATATAGGTGCTTCCATGCTCCCGGTCATTTTGCAATATTGGCACACCGGAATATAATAATTGTATTACATTCCCGTATGGGGTCTGTACTATATATACTATAACAGGTATAATACTCCCACACAACTAATTTCGTCAATTATTTGGTTGCTGTTGATAAGAAAAAGAACCATGTCCACTTCTTCGGGACATAGACGGGGAAATGTATATGGTTCCGGAGAAATGTGGAGTGTTTCTTTCTTCTTGACAATTCAGGTTCAGGGTGTTTTTTATTGTATGAAAATAATAATTCCATTTCCGCATCAGGTTTTACCTCATGAATAATTATATTACCCGCAAAACTGCAGCGGTTCAGAGCAGTTTTTATCTCCCGAAGCTGGAAAGCCACGGCCTTTATTCTGCCCAGTCCGTAGGATGGACCGACTACCTGCAGGTGTTTCTTTTTGAAAGATTATCGAAAATATTATCATCAATTGATCCCGATAAACAGTATACTCTTCTTGATGTAGGATGCGGCCTTGGTGATTACCTTTCTCATCTAAGAAGAGAGGGATATGTGAATATACAATATACAGGTATCGATATCGTCGGGGAAATGGTATCGTCAGCACAAAAAAAATATCCGGGATTTGAGTTCAGAAGAAGCGATTTCTTTGTGGATATTTTTTCAGATTCCTACGATTTTGTTGTTTGTTCCGGAGCCCTGAATATTATTGTGGGGAGGAGCGAGAAAGACCATTATGCGTACGTGAAGGAGTTTATACGCAAAATGTGCAGTATTTCAAACATCGCCTGCGCCTTTAATCTTCTTTCATTATCCGGAAAAGAATACTTTCCCGATGACAGCCGGTTTTTTTATGTCGATCAGGATGATATAGCTTCATTCTGCAGGGAGCTTTGTGATAATGTGGTCGTTGATTTCCGGGTTCACGAATATATCTTCACCGTTCATATGTTAAAAGAAAACGAACTACTCCGTCAAAACTACAATACTCACACTGAAGTTTTTTTGTGAAATACATGCAAATCCATGCAAAGCAGGATTCCCTTTTTGTTGATTGATCCAATATACTAAGCCTGTGATATTGTGGACCCGGAAACAAACATGTCTGTTATTGCAAGGGCCTGCTCCGGTTTTTCCATAGCATTTGAGCTTATCAGCATATCCAGGTATACTTTCAGACGGTTTTCATGTCCCTCCCTGGCAAGCTTCATTATTGTTTTTCCCACAAGTATCGATGTGTTAATATTTTTCTGTGCTTCTCTCAACCCGGGTTCCATACGATTACTCCTTTTTTAAAAGGCAGTCATGTAATTGTTATTAATAAATTGTCTGTAACTCAGAATGTCATAATTATCCGCTATGCTCACAGCAAATCCGGATAATTTTCCATATTAATATCATAGTTAGAAGATATAATCATTTCCGGGATAGTCAAATACAGAAAATGAGTATTATTAAAAAATCAAAAAAAAATATGAATTGTGGTTCCCGTCAAATATATTCAGAAGGTATGTGAAAATAACATCATAAAAGATCTGTATTTATGATGTTACAATATAATGTTCATAACATTGATTAAAATCCGGTAAAGGATGAATATTCTGATTTTCCGCCCGGAGGGTACTATTCTTTTTCAACTTTTTTATCAGTTTCATTGCTTCCGGTTTCATGATCTGCCTCCGTCTGCAGGTAGGCGCTTATTTTTCTCTTTATGGATTCCGGGAGTGTAATTCCAACGGCCTTTAATCTGTTCTGATATTTGTCGAAGGACTGGATGTGCGGTGATGTCGTGGCGAATACTTTCAGATATGATCTGATGCTGCCCTCGAGTTCTTTTCTGAATTCTATATCTTCATTCAGTATATCTTCGATGGGGGCGATAAGCCGGTAATTGATGGTTTTACAGATGGCACGGTATGCGACAAACCGCTGGGTTATTTCGCATTCAAAGTTTTTTTCCAGAATGCTTTTTTCGACGATATCAAGGTCAATACAGTCAAGTATTTCAAACTTGTATTCATCTCCGACATATGTGCTGATTGCGTTTTTAACCTCTGTGACTATGCTGCTCCCCATGCAGTCCGTATTGTCCCTGCCGTAATTTCTTATGTACACTATTACATCAATATCAGAGCTTGGCTGTGCCTGGCCGACATTGACAGACCCCACAATATCAAGGGCTATGTCTTCAAATTTTCCTTCCATGAGCTGTACTGCTTTTTCCAGCCTGTCCACACGGTCTTCTGTTTCCCTGGTCTGAAACAGTTTAAAAAACTGTTTGATCTCTTTAAACAATACAATTTCAGGGATATGGGAATACTTTTTTACTTTCATATCGTAATTCACATACTGCTTTAACGCATTATAACGGTCGTTGTCAATAATTGTCTCTTCCCACCGGCCTCCGGATTGACTGTATTCAGCAATATCATAAATCCGGTCATCCACAACCTTGCGGAACAGAATATGAGATACCAGGTTATTTTCAATTTCAACCTGATGAAAGAACCCTCCTTCAATGACATCACCGTAGGTCGTTGTCACTTCCCCGAAATTTGAAGGGTTACAATACAGGGTATTTTCAACAGCAGTAACCCCCCACTGGTTATGTATGTGGCCTGTGAGACAGAGCAGGACGTCATTGTTGTCGCAGTAGGTCCTCAGTGCGGGAGAACCGGAAGGCCCCACATGGGAGAGCCAGTCATGGATGCCGTGGGCCGGCTGATGGGTCACGATGATCTGTGGTTTCACTGCCTTAAAAAAGGTGTACATCTCATTTTTACGGTCGTCGATACCGATCCCGGCATTGTATTTCACAATATACCGTTCCGGGATGCCCGCGGTAAAAATATCCGCGCCGCCGTAACCGGCAATCTTCAGGTTTTCGATCAGGTGCCAGTGCATGTGAAGGTCACGCTCATGGAGGGCGGTGTATTTCAGGTCCATATCATAATTGCCGGGAAGACAGAAGCTCTGTCCTCCCGGTTTTGCGAGGAGCAGGTTCTCTATTACCTTGTATTTCTGCTGCATGACCCGGCGGGCCCGAATTGTGTACTGCTGATATTTATAGCCGCGTTCCTGAATGTCATCAGATATTTCCGGAAGCTCCAGAAGGTCTTCAACGAAGTCCTCGAGGATAACATCCTCCTTTTCCATCTGTTTCCGGAGGCTGTTGAAATAGGACTGCAGATCATGATATCTGATCGCTGAATCCATATTGTAAAAGGGTATGTCGATCAGGTCTCCGGAAATAACATAGAGATCGGCAATCGTGTCAAAAAGGAGACTCCGTGTTTTCTCGAAATCTCCGTGGATGTCGGTCAGATAAATGAGGCGCATACAATATATTCCCCTTTCAGTTCGGATAAGGTATTGTAGGATGTGTATACTGCGGTGTCAACAGGAAAGAGGTCCTGATCATTTATGCGGTCCATCAGCCGCTGATCAGTACAACTGAAGAAAGGCGCCGGACACGATATGTTGTTCCTTCAAGGAGTGTTTCCCCGCCATCAGGCAGAATATCATCCGGGGATGAACGTGAGGTGTCAATTTTTATCCTCCATGGTTTTCCTGAAGGCGCCGGGGGAACGGTAAAGACATTATTGTAGAGAGACGCGTTGAATGCCATGAAAAGGTCATTATCGCGCTCTCCATTGTCGGTGGAGGCACCATTTATACAGCAGGCAATGCAGTGACTTTTCACCGACCAGTCCGGTGCTCCGTTACCGGGGCCGTGCCATGTAATATCGGGAGTTATATCATCCCCGTTGCCGGTGCCGGTGAAGAAGGTGCTTTTTCTCAGAACAGGGTGCCGCTTTCTGAATTGTATCATTTCACGGACAAACCTGTACACGCTCCTGTTCTCTTCAAGGAGGCTCCAGTCTATCCAGGATATTTCATTGTCCTGACAGTAGGGATTATTGTTGCCCTGCTGTGTTTTCCTGAATTCATCACCCGCAGACATCATGGGGATCCCCTGGGACACAAAAAGGGTACAGAGAAAATTTTTAATCTGCCGTTCACGGAGGGACTGTATGTATGGTGTTGCCGGTTCACCTTCGATGCCGAAATTATAGCTGAGGTTATGGTTTTCACCGTCACGGTTTCCTTCACCATTGGCGGTATTATGCTTGCTGTTGTAGCTCACAAGGTCGTTCAGGGTGAATCCGTCATGGCAGGTAATAAAATTTATACTGTGAAGGGGGCCCTTCGTTCCATACAGGTCAGAGCTCCCGGTGAGACGGGTCGCAAAAAATCCCACTGAATTAGTATCACCACGCCAGAATTTACGCACATCATCACGGTATTTACCGTTCCATTCAGCCCAGCGTCCGGGGAAATATCCCACCTGGTAGGCCCCTGCGGCGTCCCAGGCTTCAGCGATTATTTTTGTGTTCCGGAGGATGGGGTCTTCCGCGATCCGCTCCAGAAGGGGAGGATTGCTGAGAATGTTTCCCTCCTGGTCTCTCCCGAGGATTGATGCGAGGTCAAACCTGAATCCGTCCACATGCATTTCCACGACCCAGTATTTCAGGCAGTCCAGAATAAAGTCCCGTACAATGGGGTGGTTGCAGTTGAAGGTATTTCCGCAGCCGGAATAGTTTTTATAATACCTTTTGTTCTTTTCAAGTATGTAATAAACAGGATTGTCAATGCCCCTGAAGCAGAGCGTCGGGCCCATCTGGTCACCTTCTGCGGTATGATTGAATACAACATCGAGGATCACTTCAATCCCCTCGCGGTGCAGGGCCTCTACCATTTCCCTGAACTCATGGACCTGTTCTCCCATTGTTCCGGAGGCGGAGAATTTTCCTTTGGGCGCAAAGAAGGAGATTGTGCTGTAGCCCCAGTAATTTTTCAGCTTTTCCCCGGTAAGGGGATTTTTATTAATGTTCTCCTCTTCATCAAATTCCTGAATCGGCATTAACTCTACGGTGTTGACGCCCAGTTCTTTGAGGTAGGGTATCTTTTCTTCAATTCCCCGGAAGGTGCCGCCGTTTTGAATTCCCGATGATTCGTGAAAGGTAAATCCCTTCACGTGAAGTTCGTAGATAACAGAATCATTCATAGACCGACCCAGGGGCCGGTCCAGCCAGTTCGAATCAATTTTAACCGCAATGCATTTCGGGGCCCCGGGGGCGCTTTTCCTGTCGGAAAAAGACAGGTCCAGTTTCGGTGAAGAGGGGTCAAAACCCCGGGCGTCGGAAAGGTCCCATTTGAAATTTCCGGTGACTGCTTTTGCGTAGGGGTCAAGAATCAGCTTATGCCTGTTGAACCTGAGTCCTGATTCGGGATCGTATTTGCCGTCAATCATATAGGCATAAAGCTGCCCGTCACCGATTCCCTGTATCCAGATGTGCCATATATCTCCGGTTTTGTTGATGACAGGATCAAGATGAATCTCTTCAGCGGGAGAATCAGGATCGGTTGATTCGAACAGGAGGAGCGTAACCGATTCAGCATGTCTGCTGAATATGGCGAACTGCGCACCGGTGTCGTCAATCACTACCCCCAGAGGATGGGGGAATCCCGGTAATGTGGTTCTGGATTTCATTCGGTTTTACATGGCCCGCTGCGTGAGCATGGGCGGCCGGGCCGTGTTATCGGTCCTTAACATTGGCTTTCAATCTTAGCAGAATTATACTCTTTTCCGGATCGTTTGTGTATACATAAATGCTTTTACGGATTTTCCCTTCCCGTCTACCTGTGTAAAGGGTGGTTTCGATCTTTGCCACGCCGCCGGCGGGGATGTCCTTCTTCGAGAGAAGAACTCCTGTGCAGCCTCATCCGGCCTCAATTTTTTTTATTACAAGATTTGACGTGCCGGCATTTTTTACAATAAACACATGCTTTACTTTCGAGAGACGGTCAATTCTCCCGAAATCATGGGTCGGAGATTCTATCCGGGCCTGGGGCGCTCCCAGGCATACAGCCGCGATGAATACCGCGAAAGGAACGAGGGCATACAATGTTTTTTTCATCTGGTTCATACTGTCCATGTTGTATCTAATCGTAAGGATTTAAAAAAATTCCGGTGTCTGATGAGTATAATATCAACTAAAAATTATTTTTCAAGTGAAAAACGGGGTTAGTCGTTATTTTCCGGAACTGCAAGTTTGATATCGATGATATATGAGTCTTTTTTCATGTTCAGGGGTGTCAGCGACATGAAGGTCCCCGAGAAGGTGAATTCGTGACCCTCCTGAACCGAGTCATGGAGTGATTTACTTTCAGTGAAGAAATAATAATGGAATGTGAACCCGGAGGAAATTTTTGTTCCAACGATGCGGTATTTCCGGTCATACCGCTGGAGTGTATCGGTCTTGCTGATTATACAGTCGCCGGTTACCGAGCCTTTCAGGGTGTGCGTGATATAGTCGTCGCGGCGCAGGACGCTGACCTTTGCGAGATCAGTGAAAAACTGCTCATTCAGTACAGTTGTCCGGTCTCCGGTTACCCCGGATGACACTGCGGCGAGAAGGAGCAGGAATGTTGTCAGGATAATACGTTTTTTCATATCAGTATAATGGAAAACCTTTTGGCCGCATTGACGTGGCGGAGAAGGCATGGTCTCTGCTCTCCCGGCTACTCAAGGTTATCGAAAAATTCAATGGTAATCTGGTTTCCATTTCTCAAAATATCTATATCGGAAATATCAGAACGCCCCCGGTCGAAGACACGCAGGAAGCCGTCAAGGGAGCCGATCCTTGTTCCGTTCAATGCTGCTATTATATCGCCCCGTTTTAATCCGTACTGGAATCCTTTACGGATCGGTGAGAGGTATGAAATGATTACCTCTCCTGTCTGGGCATTTTCGTCAAGTTCAATTCCATATCTGGCAAAAAGTGTAGATATCTGACGCTGCATCCGCCGGTAGAATTGTTTTTCCCGGAGGAGGAGGCTGAAATCCCGGAGCTCGCCGTCCCGTGAGGCGGTAATATGGAGCTTCGATCCAACAGGTTTATTGCTTACGGTCGATACAAGTTCACCGAGGGAGGTTATTCGTTTCCCGTTTATTGAACGGATGATATCGTTCCTTTTTATACCGGCGGTTTCGGCAGGTGAGTTTTTCACCACGGAAATGACTTCAATAATGGAATGTTCCCCGCGGGTGTAGATTTTTCTTTCCTGGGCGATAAACCCGATCCATCCCCGGCGGACCCTGCCGTTGCGCATGAGGTCATAGGCAATTGTTTTCACTATGTTAGAGGGAATCGCGAAACTGATGCCCTGATATCCTCCCGAAACTGTACGGATTGCCGTGTTGATCCCCACCAGTTTTCCCTGAAGATTGATCAGGGGGCCGCCGGAATTACCCGGATTGATGGGCACATCGGTTTGGATAAAGTCCTCAATGTCGGCAAAGCCGATATTGCTCCTTCCCCTGTAGGAAACAATGCCGCTCGTGATGGACTGCCTGAGGCCGTAGGGGTTTCCAATGGCAATGACCCATTCCCCGTCGGCAAGTGTGTCGGAGTCGCCAAACTCCATCGGGGTAAAGTCACCACCGCTGTCGTCAATTTTCATAAGGGCAAGATCCGTTTTTTCATCGGCAAGATAATGTTTTCCGTTACGGAAGGGGCGGGCCTCGTATTCCTGCCCGTCATTGAGGATTATCTGGTGAAAATTCCCCTTTTTGACAACATGATAATTCGTTACCAGATATCCGTCACGTGAAATTATTGTTCCCGAACCATAGGCGGCTTTCGTATAGCGGGGGCGGCCCTGTACCATGGATTTCTTATATATAATGATATTTACGACGGATGGCTTCGTGGTCCGTGCCGCGTTGATAAACTGGCGGTTAATGTCAGCCGGAGCGCCGTCAAGTTTTGCGGTCCATACCAGGAGCGCCAGTATGGAGAGGCGAAGCATGAAGGGCCTCAGGGGTTTCAACGTAGTCATAGTAATAATTATCCAATATATCTTTTTAGCTTCACTTCAACAGGATACGCTGAAGTTCTAATTTTATTTTCGGTATTTTCCACGGAAAGCAAAGTTACTCTTTGGAAATAATTCAGGCATTCCGCTGTATGATGCCAGCATGATTGATCGGGGGAATAATGTAAAGGTTTTTCACAACCCCGGGGAGATGATTAACGGTATTGCGTTTTATTGACGGTGATGATGTAGGGGAGGTGCCGAAGCTCTCCGCAGGCATCAATACCGTATCCCGCGACCCAGAGGTCGGGTATATGAAATCCGGCATAATCTATAGGGATGGATTCACGCAATGACGCCACTTCATCGGCCGGTGCTTCAAGGTCTTTCACGAGAAGCGAGCAGACATGTATTGAATTCACCTTTTTTTCCTCTTCCAGCATCTGCAGGATAAACTGAAGGGTGAATCCCTGGTCAACAATGTCTTCTATGACAAGAATATCTTTTCCCTGGAGGTCGCCCGGGTCCAGATGGGCTTTGACCTGCCTGAGGACTTCGCCGTCCCCTTTGATCTCATCGCCATAGGTTGAAAGCTTGGCCATGTGAAACATCATTTCCCGTCCGCTGATTTTGTGCAGTGACCGGGCGAGGTCGGGGGCAAAGAGGAAACAGCCGTTTAAAACCGGCATCATGTCAATGGTGCCCCGGGGGAAGGTGTCATCAATCTCGCGGGCAATTCCTTCGATCCTTTTCTGCAGCGATTCCGGGGAAATGAGGAGCCCCTCTATTCTCCGGTCCCTTTCAATATTCCGGGATATGGATCTCAGCTCTGCTCTGGTCTCGTCGCTGTCGGCAACACCGTCTTCTGTTACGTACACCGGCGCTTCGTAATCATTGTCCTGTAGGATTATCTGTTTCATGGTGAGTTATAATTACGGAAACAGGCTTTCAGGTCAACACTATTTTCGTTCCGGCATTCAGGTTTTCCGGTCTACGGGGTGTGTCCGGTATTTAAGTAGGGGAATTGCCGGTTGTATAATCAGAATTCAAGGAGAAGCATGGTGATATCATCGGTAATGGGAGTGTAGCCTGCAAATTTCATGAGGTCTTTTCTCAGGCTTTCGACAATATCTTTTTCTCCATTGAGAATAAACTCGCGAAATTTTGATTCCAGGCGTTTCTGTCCGTACATGTCGCCATCTGAATTTGACTGCTCGATTATTCCGTCAGTGAAAAACAGAAGCTTGTCGCCTTCCTTCAGTTCATGATTTGTGACCTCGAACTCGCCGTCCTGAATGATTCCCAGACCCGGGCCCCTGCTCTTTATGGTATAAAAATCTTTCGAGGATGCTTTCCAGAAAAGCGGATGATAATGCCCCGCTTTGACGGTAGACAGGGTCCCGGTAGCAATATTTATTAATGCGTAGTAGCATGTTGCAAAAAGCCTTTTGGACAGCACTTCAAAAAAGTGATTGTTCAGCCGTGCCATAAGCTGCCCGGGCATTTTGCCAAGGTCCCGGGATAGTATGGAAAAGGCGCTTTTCAGAATACCCGTTGCCAGGGCAGCGGTCACCCCGTGTCCTTCCACATCGGCCATAATGACACCGATGTGGTCCTTATCAATACGTGCGATATTGAAGAAATCCCCTCCCACTTCTATGCATGGATGGTAAATGAAAGAGGGGTGTATTTTGTTCCGGATTTCATCGTCTTTGTCCTGAAAGCTTGAGTTGATGAAATAACTCTGTACTTTCTTCGCGAATGAAAGGTCTTTGTTTATTTCTTCAAGCTGCTCACTTTTTTCCCTGAGGCTGTGCTGGGAGAATGTGTAATTGGCGATTGAATTTCTGAAGCGGGAAAAGGTCTCAGTAAGGCAGTTTTTGTAGAATGTGTGGGCGATTCTGCTGTTTTCGGAAAGAAGCCGGTCAAAGTCAGTTTTATCAAGCTGGAATATGTCGCTGTCCTCGACGCTTATTACATTTGCCGATCTGGGAAGGTTGTCAATGAGGGAGAATTCTCCGAAATAGGACCCTGCGCCAAAATGCTGGAGAATAATTTCCTCTTCCTCCCCCTGTGACCTGGTGACCTTGACTCCGCCGTTGTTTATAATAAACATTGATTCGCCATGGGAACCTTCATTGATTATTACTGTTCCCGATGGGCATGATATTGGTTTCAAAAGGGGGATAATCTCCCGGAGCTGTTCATTTCCCATTCCAGAGAAGATTGAGATATTTTTAAGGATTTCCAGTATGTTTGTGTTGTCCATTCTTTTTCCCGGATGGTGGTGTGTGCTCTTGCCGCAATAGAGTAATTACTGAATATCTGTATCGTGAAAGGTCGTGTACCCTTTCTTCATGTTGTATTCCGCACGTTTCCGTATGAATACAATATTTATACAGAATATCTAATCAGGTACAGAAATTTCTTGAATTGTAAATAAAAAAATATATTTTATGTAATATTTTTGGCCTATACTGTTCTTATGGTGTGGTCTCACGTCCCCCGGGAAACAGGGTCTACCGCGGGAGTATTCGTGAAAAGTGTCAAAATATGATTGACACTTGGCGATATAGTTTTATTTTTTAACAGGGAATGTATTGTGCACAGGACAGAACGACACAGGGAAAGCGCGGGATATCAAAAGTCATTTCTCATTGATATGGACGGAGTCATCAATAAAGGCCAGACCCTGATTCCCGGAGCTGATGAATTTGTAACCCGTCTTGAAAAAGGGAATTATCCGTTTCTTTTTATAACAAATAATTCATATTACACGCCTTCAGAACTGCGTGAACGTCTGGCGTCACTTTCCATTATTGTAAGTGAGGACCATTTCTATACATCGGCCATGGCTACTGCCAGTTTTCTGAAGTATCAGAAACCCCGTTGTTCGGCGTATGTTATCGGCGGTAAAGGGCTGATTGTAGAGCTCGAGAAAGTCGGGGTAACAGTGACCAATGTCCACCCGGATTATGTGATAGTCGGGGAAACCGAAGAATATGATTATCAGAAAATTATTGAGGCAACACTTCTGATTCAGGAGGGGGCAAGATTTATCGCCACAAACCCTGATTTAACGGGCCCGACTCCGCGGGGCTCTGTACCCGCCTGCGGTGCTCTGGTTGCTCCCATAGAAAAGGTAACGGGAATTGCCCCGTATTTTCTGGGAAAACCGAATCCCGCGATGATGTACTGGGCACGAAGGAAGCTGAATGTCCATTCCGCGAACTGTTTCATTATCGGGGACAGGATGGATACCGATATTCTGGGGGGCCTTGAGGCCGGCATGACATGCTGTCTGGTGCTTTCCGGTGAGACCACCGGTGAAATGGTGGAGCGTTTTCCGTATCAGCCGGATTATATTTTCGAATGCGTCGGCGACATCGATCCCCGGAGGATTGCGTCCCGGCGGGAACAGATAACCAGATAATGAAATTTATAAAAATAGAAGGCTTCAGGGGAAAAGTATTTGATCCCCGATTGCAGGACGAAAAAAGCAAAAAGCATAACTGCCGTGACTGCTTTTCGTGTAATTTTTGCGACGACGAAAGATGCAAAAAGTGCTTGTACGAAAAGGCACATGTCGGAGAAGATGATTCTCCATCCACTTCATAGTGTCGATGGTAATATCCGGACTAAGGTGAAACTCCCATAATGCATCCCATTCAACATCTTGAGGCCTCAGCATACAGTCTCGATGATCTGATTTCCCGAAAAGGGAACCGAAAAGTTTTTGTCGTGTTTTCCACCTGTGGAGAACGGGAATGCGATCTGATCTGTGATAAAGTGCGCCGCATCAGGGAGGGGACCAGCGGGCTCGTGGACAGCATGTTTCTCTCCCACCGCAGGGAGGGGGAGGACCGGGACCGTACCGAGAAGCGTGTTCATTCCGCGGACCCTGATATTGAAATTCTGATCAACAATACCACCGCTGTTCCTGATATGGAGTGGGAAAAAGGCAAGGGGTCCGACATGCGCAGGGCCCTGTTTCAGATAAACAGGGATTACATGAACGGGACTGCATCAACCGATATCATTGTTGTATTTCTTGATGCTGATGTGCTCCCTGAATATTTCGGCTCTCACTTCGTAATAGGACTTGTGGGGGCGGTGATGGATGGGTATGATTTCGCCAAGGCAAGTTTCTGGCGCGCGATGGGGCGTGTGAAGAAGTATGTCGCGCAGCCGCTCTTTTCACTTATTGATCACCCGAAAATCGGGAAGCTTACTGATTTCGCGTATCCCCTTTCCGGTGAAGTCGCGGGGACCCTTGATTTCTTCAATTCTGTAAACTTCTGGCAGTTGTACGGGATTGAAACCGGCATCAACATCGATTCCTGTTTCGGCGGATACCGCATTGCTGATGTGAATCTCGGACTGTATGATCACAAACATCAGTCTGATCTCAACATTCAGAAGATGGCATTTGGTATTATCCGTACGTTCTTTTATCAGCTCATCGATAACGGCATACTGCATCTCGATAATGAAGCGAAGATCGGCGATATATTCCGTGCCAATTATATTGATGAAAACGGTGAGCGGAAATCAATAGAGTGCAGTCTTTCAGAAAAAAAATATCAACCCCTTAAAAATATACTGTAATCCCTCTGCTGTCCTGTAATGGTATTCCGGGATGTTTTTCTGTTATAACGCGGGATATACCTACATTATTTCGAATCCGATCAGGATGATGTCATCCATGAAGCGTGTGTTCCCTTTGAATTTTTTTACGGTGTGAATGATGGTGTCCAGGGTTTCGTGTAATGAGGGGCGTGATGCGTCAAGTATGAGACCCGGGAGATTGTCAAACTCAATCATCTGGTCTTTACTGTTCATTGTCTCCGGAAGTCCGTCGGTATACAGATAGAGACGGTCCCCTTTTTCCATTGTGATGGTTTTCTGTTCAATGTTAATGTCGTCCAGCATGCCGATCAGGGTACCCCTGGATCGTATAAACTCTACAGTGCCGGTTTTTTTATTATGAAGAAGGGGGTAGGGGTGGCCGGCGCACGAAAATGTAAATGATACCGAACCTGATTCTCCTGCGGGATGGAATATTCCGTAAATTGCCGTAAGAAAGCTCAGGGGCATATTGTCGAGAAGTTCTTTGTTGAGTTCCCTCATGTACTGCTGCGGTTCCAGGGCGTGTTTCCTGCAGATTCTGTCGGTTGT
>ERZ795048.2479-NODE-2479-length-14818-cov-3.602113_pt1 | contig 14818 bp, 17 predicted proteins | sample MGYA00375132_ERZ795048 | MGnify/ENA primary metagenome ERZ795048 (study PRJEB30177, sample SAMN05720225) | activated sludge metagenome | isolation source: Anaerobic digester | place: Hong Kong | collected 2014-12-17 ...
GTTAGAGCGTCGATGATTTCGTCCAAGCCCTTGCCCGCCATGATTTCATGAATTTTATAGAGGGTCAGGTTGATCCTGTGATCTGTTACGCGGGACTGTGGATAGTTATATGTGCGGATCCGTTCGGAGCGGTCTCCACTTCCAACTTGTGATTTTCTATCGGCCGCTCGTTCATCTGCAGCCTGTTGACGTTTTAAGTCATACAGTCGAGACTTTAGGATTTTCATGGCTTTCGCACGGTTTTTAATCTGGGACCGCTCATCCTGCAGCGCGGCCGCCAAGCCAGTTGGCAAGTGCGTAATACGTACAGCCGAGTCGGTCGTGTTCACCGACTGACCTCCCGCCCCGCGAGAACGATACACATCAATCCGCAGGTCATTTTCATTGATATCTACATCGACATCTTCAGCTTCCGGCAAGACTGCTACCGTTGCGGCGGACGTATGAACCCGACCAGAGGCTTCTGTTTCCGGCACACGCTGTACGCGGTGTACGCCTGATTCGTATTTTAGTTTAGCAAACACGTCTGATCCTGTGATTTCCACCACAACATCCTTCATCCCGCCAATGTCGTTTTCTGTGGCTTCAACAATCTCGAACCGCCAGCCACGTTCTGCTGCATAAGCCTTGTACATTGCGTATAAATTTCCAGCGAATAAGGCCGCTTCATCGCCTCCTGTTCCCGCTCTGATCTCCAAAATTGCGTTTTTGTCATCATCCGTGTCTTTCGGGATGAGGGCCAATTTGATTTTGTGTTCCAGATCGGGGATTTGACCATTTAATTCGTAGAGCTCTTCTCGTGCGATTTCTCCCATTTCCGGGTCATCGACCATTGCTGCCAAATCTTCCTTATCTGTCAGAGCTTTTTTGTATGAAGTTATTGTTTCAATGATGGGAGTAAGATCTGAGTATTCTTTCGTCATTTTGACGAATTTATCCCCTGTCGCTGTCCCCTCGGACAGTAGAGCGGCCAGTTCGGCATAACGGGATTCAATCGGGGCAAGTTTCTTTAATAATTCCATAGTGGAAGCTATATAGCGTTATTCAGGGGGTCTTGGCAAATTGAAATTATGCCGCGTCTTTATTTTCAGTAGATTTAGCTATTAGCGCAGCTTTTTCTTCTACCAATTTGACGAGATGATCGACAATGGATTGATCTCCTTCCAGCAGGCGATGAGCAACTTCTCCCCCAAGATAAACCTGATGTGTTCCGCGGCCGCCACCTGTAAAACCGATATCCGCCAAAGTAGCTTTTATCCAGTTCGACTTCACCATCAATAGGGCCTTCGTCATTCAGTTCAGCGGCAATCATCCCTTGAATCTTCTGATAAAATAGGGTCGCTGTATGCCGATTTACGCCTGTCAATTCTGCCGCTGTTCGGGCTGGCACACCTCCAACGAACATTTCAAGCAACTTTTATTACTTATAACTACTTAGTTTGCAACGTCTTCCGACCATTTGACCATCCTAGATAATTACTCTTATCTAGGCCAGCCTAGATGTTTTTTTCGAATACCGGATGCATATAATATCTCCTTACACTGAAATGTCATTGGGACAGAGCGTAGGAAAAATTTTCTAAAATATAGTTAAGCGATGCCCTTATAGGCAATTGGCTGCTCGGATTGTACGCTGGTATTGGATTTCATTTGCTGTTTTTTGCGCTACTCCTGAAGCCTGTGTTTCTGAAATCTGGGCTATTAGTTTGGTAATAGTGTCTTCATCATTTTCTATGTAGACTTCTTTAAACTTAACGCCCTTTCTAATAAAGAATTTTAGGGATATTCCGTCGGAATTTGCAGTCGGCGCCTGTCTTCTTATTCTGTCAAAAAATATTGTATCAAACGCTTGAACGCCTCTGTCTTCCCAGTCATAATTAAAGCCGATAATTTGAGAGCCGTCCCTTTCTTGTAAGAATTGTTTCGTCGCATCAGAGAATGGGCTTTCACTGTTAAATACTTGGCTTAGAGTTTCTTCAATGCAGAGTCGTGCTCTGTTTAGTTGGATTAGGTCAGCGGTATCTTCAATTCCGTGGAGTCCCGCATCTTCTCTATCTTGGATTTCTTTTATGGCGGCTTCTATCATTTGAACCGAGAGTGCGCTTCTTCCGTTTCTTTCAATTTCAGCGTCAGGAAATTGCGCAAGAAATTCTTCTTCACGACCTTGTACGACTATGACGCCTGCACGGTCATAGCCATGCAGGCATGATGCTTCCACAAAGTTTCTGTATAGTTCTAGTGCCATAATCCTCAAACCTCTAAGTTATGGATAATAATTATCAGAATTTGAGGGAGATTGTCTATCTTTTTTTTGTGAAGGTTCTTTTTCCTTCTAAATAGCCTTTTTTGCGCTGTTCTTTTCGACGAGTTCGACAAGATGATCAACAATGCTTTGGTCTCCGTCCATCAAGCGATGGGCGGTTTCGCCGCCGATATAGACCTGATGAGTTCCTCGACCTCCACCGGTAAAACCTATGTCCGTCATCAGGGCTTCGCCAGGGCCGTTAACCACGCATCCTATTACCGAAAGGGTCATGGGGGTTGTAATGTGCTCTAGCCTTTTTTCAATTTCTTCAACGGTTTTGATTACATTGAAATTCTGGCGTGCGCAGCTCGGGCATGAAATGACATTCACGCCACGATGACGCAAACCAAGAGATTTTAGAATATCAAAACCGACTTTGATCTCTTCGACAGGATCGGCGGATAGTGAAACGCGGATGGTATCCCCTATTCCTGCCCAGAGCAAATTCCCCATACCGATAGATGACTTGATTGTTCCCGCACGTAGCCCGCCAGCCTCGGTAATTCCGACATGGAGCGGATAATCACAAACTGATGCCAATTGCATGTAGGCCGCGACTGCCAAGAATACATCGGATGCTTTACAGGATATTTTGAAGTTGTAGAAGTCGTGGTCTTCAAGAATTTTTATGTGTCGCTGGGCGCTTTCAACCATGGCTTCGGGGCATGGTTCTCCGTATTTTTCCAATAGATCACGCTCTAAAGATCCTGCGTTTACGCCGATGCGGATTGAACAATTATGGTCTTTTGCTGCTTTAATCACTTCACGAACACGGTCTTCTGAGCCGATATTTCCCGGATTGATCCGTAGACAGGCTGCCCCGTTTTCGGCCGCCTCAATCGCGCGTTTATAATGAAAATGGATATCTGCTACGATAGGAACAGAGACTTCTTTTACGATGTGTTTTAATGCGGCAGAGGACTCTTCGTCCGGACAGGATACTCGGACAATATCGGCTCCTGCCCGTTCCATGGCCTGAATTTGTTCAATGGTTGCTTTGGCGTCTTTTGTGTCCGTATTGGTCATTGACTGAACTGTAATCGGAGAATCTCCGCCCACAGGAACATTTCCTACCCATATTTTACGGGAAGGCCTACGAATTATCTGCCGCCAAGGGCGATGGGAAGACGGGTCGTTGCTTGTGCTCATATCCCTTTACATGGACCGTTTTGCGGTTTTTTTCAAGAAAATTAAGATTTGAGCTGTTTTTTAAGATTTTCAAGGCTTAATTCGTTCCGAACATCTATAAAACTTCCATTTTTTGTGCCTCCATCATTTACCCAGATTTTTTCAGGAACGGCTTTATATATTCTTCTTGGGACACCGCTCACAAATTCTTCAGGTGAAGACGAAGCGTAGCCCGATCTATTTTTGAGAACATTATAGGCTTTTATAATTTCCTGCTCCTCGTCTTCCAGTAAAGGGATGGCATGGGCTTTAATATAGACACCTTCGCCCTCTCCTGCCTTTGCTCGGCTATCATAAATTACGATAAAAATATTTTTATTATTGCAAATATTTCTGGAGTGCTGATTTTCTGTCCATGATTTCCAATAGAAATTCAAATCTTCATCATATGCTGTAGCAACAGGAGAATTCCAAGGGGTACCATCTTCACAAACTGTCGCTATAGTCATATATTGAATTGTCTCAATGATAATTTTGGCTCTTTCATAAGCGCTCATATTTACCTCTGTGTATTCTTAAACATTTTCATTAAATATTGGGGGGCAAGAGGTAGGTTTCTAATGACTTTCCCTTTTTTACCAAGGAAAGGTAGAGGCTTTCCATCTACTAAGATTTGTAGTCCCCCCGCATTCCCTAACGTCATTTCCAAATTTTCTTGATCTTCTGGGACCCAGTATTCTTCCCCTTTTGATAGAACGCGCGATAGAATAACATTGCCTTCCGATGATCTTATCTCCAGCCAGACATTATCAAGCGCTCTTAAAACTACCGGATGTTCGTTTGATGTTGGTTCTTTTTCTATGGCAGCTTCTTCTGTGTCCGGATTCTCATCAAGCATGGTTAGGTCTATTTCTTCATTAATACTATTATTCTCCAACCCAAGAGCTGTTTTATGGCTTTGCGGTTTTGTTAGTAATGTCACTTGTTTCTTTAAATCCAGGGGGACTGAGGGAATTAAATCTCTAGATATATTTGATTTGAAAGCATAAGAAAAAACCGTCAGACCTGAAATCAGCATTACTAATACTATCACATAGGTTTTTAAGCTTGGAAGGGAGTGGTCTTCGTCAACGGGGGCTGTTGTTGGTAGAGGTTTTGGTGCGACTTTGGTACCTGATTGTCTTTTCAGGAGTTGGACAATTTTTTCTCCGTCCAGATTTAGAAATTCTGCATATGTCCTGATGAAGCCAATAGCATATATTCTGCCCGGAAGTTGGTCGTAATTTCCTTCTTCAATCGCTTCTAAATAGGACAATCGAATGCGCGTTTCTTGTGCGGCTTGTTCCAGTGTTATGTCGGAACGTATGCGTGTTCTTTGAATAATGTCCCCTACGCTGAGATCCGTATGGAAATCGCGGAGCAAATCTTCTGTTTCTTTGTGGTGATATTTTTTTTGTTTAAAGTCATCCGACATTTTTTTGATCCAGATCGAATGCCTTGTGTAATTCACGTACGGCTAATTCAGTGAATTTTTCATCAATGAGTACGCTTACTTTTATTTCTGATGTTGTGATAGCCAAAATATTGATTTTATTCTCTGCTAATGTCGTGAACATAGTTTGGGCAACTCCGGTGTGTGAGCTCATTCCAATTCCGACAATCGAAATTTTTGCAATGTCGTTGGATACTCTGATTTGTGTGCCTTTTAGAGGTTCAAGAGATTCTAGAACTTCTTTGGTTCTTGCTGCATCTCCTTTGGGAACGGTAAAGGTCATATCTGTTGTTTTTCCGTCGGGGGAAACGTTTTGCACAATTACATCGACATTGATTCCTGCTGCTCCTAGGGGCGCGAAAATAGAGGCGGCAATTCCCGGCATATCTGGAACAGATAGTAGTGTTATTTTTGCCTCGTTTCTGGTGAACGTTACGCCGTTGACAATTTGTTTTTCCATGATGTCTTCCTCCGATACGATCATTGTTCCGGGACTATCGCTCCCGATTTGAGGATTGAAGCTTGAGAGTACTTGTAGGGGCACATTCCACGCCATCGCCAATTCTACGGATCTAGGGTGAAGAACTTTAGCTCCGAGAGCTGCCATTTCCAGCATTTCCTCATAAGAGACTTTATTGAGTTTTCTTGCCAAAGGAACCATGCGGGGGTCGGTGGTATAAACGCCGTCTACATCTGTGTAAATATCACAACGATCTGCTTGAACTGCGGCTGCTAAAGCAACGGCAGTTGTGTCAGATCCTCCTCTTCCCAAGGTCGTGATGCGTCCTGATTTGGTTATTCCTTGGAAGCCTGCAACAACTGCTACGCAGTTTTTCTTTAGACAGTTTTCGAGATTTTCAGCAGGGATATCATCAATTCGGGCACGACCATGTTGGTCATTACAAATCATTGGCACTTGCCATCCTGAAAATGAACGGGAATTTAGCCCCCTTTTTTGCAGCGCCAAGGCCATTAGTCCGGATGTCACTTGTTCGCCACTGGCCACCACGGCGTCATATTCTTTTGCATCGCACCCCGGATCAATTTGCTGGCAATAATCTACGAGTTGATTGGTAACGCCTGCCATGGCAGATACAACAACAATAACCTGATTGCCGCGCTTGACTTCAGCTTGCACTTTATCGGCCGCATTTTCGATCCTATTGGGATCGGCGACTGATGTTCCCCCGAATTTTAAAACTATACGCGACATAATGTCGTGAAGAATAACAATTTTCCTCTTAAGTTCCTATAGTCTTTCCTAAAAAAAGTCTTTATTCTCTTAATTATGACTCAAACATCCCTTCGACTTATTGATCGCTCTACTGTTGATCAGGCTGAAATACAGCATTTTTCCGAACATGCCCGCGATTGGTGGGATGTTGATGGGACATATGCCCCCTTACATAAGATGACCCCTGCCCGTATTTCTTACATAAAGGATACTTTGCGAGAAATTTCGGGAGCTTCAATCCTTGATATCGGTTGTGGCGGAGGTTTGGTTTGTGAACCTCTTTACAGACTTGGAGCAAAGGTTGTCGGTATTGATGCGGATAGGGTTGCTATTGAAACGGCTCAAGATCATGCCAAAAGGAACGGTTTAAATATTAATTATATTTGCGGGGCTGCTGAAGATTTGGTTTCCCAAAAGAAAAAATTTGATTTTGTCACAGCTCTCGAGATTGTTGAGCATGTCTCCTCTCCGTCTAGTTTTGTTTCTATGTGTTCTCAATTGTTGAAGCCTAAGGGAAAAGTTGTTTTCTCGACCCTAAACAGGACTTGGAAATCTTATGCGTTTGGCATTGTTGCTGCAGAAAGAATTTTGAATTGGGCTCCGGCAGGAACTCATAGTTGGCAGAAATTTATCAAGCCATCCGAGTTGGCACGTATGGCCGAAAATGAAGGTTTGAGGGTCGTGGATGTTTGCGGTTTAGTTTATAAACCTCTTTCAGGGCAATTCGAGCTTGCCCCCCACGATCTTGATATTAATTATTTCCTTGTTGCTGAAAAAATATAGTTCAGGAGGCTTTGTATGGAACCTGTTTTGATTATTCTTTTGTCTTTAACCTGTATAGCTGTTTTTGGCGTTTTGGTTTTGGGGATCATCTCTATGATGAAGGGTGGAGAATTTAACAAGAAGTATGGTCATACTTTGATGCGCTTGCGTGTAGGGTTTCAGGCTGCTAGTCTTTTGTTTCTTGCCTCTATGTGGATTTTTTCCTGATTTTTAAATTTATAATTCGAGAGTATTTGCTATGAAAGTTTTGGTTCCCGTAAAACGCGTTGTTGATTACAATGTTAAAATCCGTCTGAAAGCTGATAAAAGCGGTGTCGATTTGACGAATGTCAAAATGTCGATGAATCCTTTTGACGAAATTGCCGTTGAGGAAGCAGTTCGTCTAAAGGAAAAAGGGATTGTTAGTGAAATTATAGTTGTTACTATCGGTCCTGATAAAGCTCAGGATGTTTTGAGAACAGCTATGGCTGTCGGGGCAGATCGCGGGGTTTTAGTTCAAACAGATTTACCGACTGATTTGGGGGGTGTAGAGCCTTTAGCAGTAGCCAAAGCTCTTCAAGTCATTATCGGGCAGGAAAACCCCCAACTGGTTATTATGGGCAAGCAGTCTATTGATGATGATTCCAATCAGACCGGTCAAATGCTTGCTGCGATGATGGGCTGGCCTCAAGCTACGTTTGCTTCTAAAGTCGAAATTTCCGGTGCGGATGCAAAAAATGCGCTTGTTACCCGCGAAATTGACGGTGGGCTTGAAACTTTAGAAATTGCTTTACCTGCAATTGTCACAACTGATCTTCGCTTGAATGAACCTCGTTATGCGGCTCTTCCCAATATTATGAAGGCAAAACAAAAACCTTTGGCGGTTATGAGTTTGGCTGACTTGGGTATTGATTTCGCGCCGCGTCTTAAATTGGTTGGCTTAGAAGAGCCTCCTACCCGCAGTGGAGGTATAAAAGTTGAATCCGTTGATGCTTTGTTAGATAAGCTCAAAAATGAAGCCAAAGTAATATAAGAGGATATTGTTATGAGTGTATTGGTTATTTGTGAACATTCTGCCGGTTCTATAAAATCGTCAACTTTGAATACTGTGGCGGCCGCTTTGAAATTGGACAATGATGTTCATATGTTGGTGGCAGGTAACGCTGTTTCTGAAGTTTGCCAAAAAGCCGCCGCTATTCAAGGTGTTACTAAAATATTGTCTGTTGAGGATTCTTCCCTATCTCATCAATTGCCCGAGGTCTTGGCTCCCGCTATTGCTTCTATAGCTAAGGGATATTCCCATCTTTTGGTTCCTGCGACGATTTTCGGCAAGAATTTATTGCCGCGCGTCGCCGGACTTCTTGATGTGCAACAAATTTCTGATGTTATCGAGATTGTTTCCGAGAAAACATTTAAACGGCCTGTTTATGCGGGGAATGCTATAGCGACCGTTGAAAGTTCCGATGTGATTAAAGTGTTGAGTGTTCGGACGACAGCTTTTGATCCCGCTTCAGTACAAGGAGACACGTCACCTATTGAGCAAGGAGACGTCTCTACACTTGGTGGAGGTGCTTTGACAAAATTTGTCAGCGAAGAATTGACCAAATCGGAACGTCCTGAATTGCCCGCCGCTAAAATTGTTGTTTCGGGTGGGCGCGGAGTTGGTTCTGCCGAGAATTTTTCTATTATCGAAGCTTTGGCAGATAAGCTTGGTGCTGCTGTCGGTGCATCTCGTGCAGCGGTTGATGCAGGTTATGTATCTAATGATTATCAGGTGGGCCAGACCGGAAAAGTTGTCGCTCCGCAGCTCTATATTGCGGTAGGAATATCGGGAGCTATTCAGCATCTAGCGGGAATGAAGGATTCAAAGGTTATTGTCGCTATCAATAAAGATCCCGACGCTCCTATTTTCCAAGTGGCTGATTATGGATTGGTCGCTGACTTATTCGAGGCTGTTCCTGAGTTGACAAGCAAGATTTAGTTTTAGAGATACGTATTTATTCTTCTGTCTTTAATGAGCCTAGAGAGAACGCCCTTCCAAAGTTTCCGTCTTCCATGATGGCATCTTCAAGGTCTGCGTCATCCATCATTGCTCCTTCCAGATTTGCTCCTGTAAGATCGCATTCTCGTAAATCGCAGCCTGTCAGGTTGGCATAGGACAAATCTGCATATTGAAGGTTAGCTCCTTTTAGACGCGCTTCGGAAAGATCGGCGTATCGGAATTCTGCCCATCGCAGGTCACATGGCGCAATTCTGCTATTCTTACTTTTGTTAAAGAGCAATGCTGTAAAGTTTGATTTTGCCAGTCTGGCATGTAAAAACTTTGCACGTTGGAGGCTAGAGCCTCTAAAGTCTGCTCCTTCCAGATCGCAACGGCGGAAGTCACATTCATCTAGTGTTGCGCTTTGCAGTTCAACGCGGAATAAATTCATGGCAAAGAATTTTGCTCGTCTTGCGCGTAGCGCCGTTAATTTCTCCATTTTCAGGGAGCCGATTTCTCGAAGATCATAATCTGTGAGATCAAGTTGTCGGCCTCGTTCCCCTGAGGATTCCACCCATAATTGATGTTCTTCAATGAGTTTTACCAAAGGAGTTACTAGTTCAGTAACGGAGGGGCCTATGTTTTCATCTGTGATGGCTGCGGAAATATCAAAATCATCTTTTACTGATTCTATATCTACTCCGGTTAGAATTGTATTTTCGAGCTTCGCTCCAGAGAATTGTACCCCTTGCACATCGGCTCCTGTTAGGTCGGCGCCAGTTAATTTTGCCCCTCGAAAGTCTGCGTTCTGAAGGTTTACTTGTGACATAATGGCATCCGAAAAGTCGGCATTGTTGGCCATGCTTCCTGATAATCTTGCTCCTGAAAGATTGGCTCCTCTGAAATTTACAGCCTGAGGGACTGAATACATTCCGTCTTGAGCTATGGCTCCGACCCGAAGGTCAGCCTTTTCCAAGTCTGCGCCGACCATGTTTGCGCTTTCGATTCTTATGCCACGCATATCTGCGCGGACAAAACTGGTGTTGTTCAGATTCGAGAAGCTAAGATCGCAAGCGTATAAAACTGATTCTTGGAAATTTGTATTGGAGAGATCCATGCGGCGCATAACGCAGCCAGAGAAGTCAGCTCCACGTAAGTTCTTGTTTTTAAGGATGAGCCCTGAAAGATCGGTATGTTTAAGAGTTGCTCTTCTTCCTCCTATTCGCCCTTCAAGATAGCGCGTGTGAAGGCTGACCATTGCGTCCAATTGGTCTTGTGTCATCTTTTCGTTCTGCACAGATAAGGGCTCGCTCATTTTCTACTTATAATCCTAAGCTATTAAAATGCCGCAAAATGGTTAAAACTTTTTAACTTTCAGGTGGGGTACTCGAATTATTTATTAAGGAACCCAGTAATTTTTCCATGTAAGACGAATTCCAGTCTCCGTTTCCTTCCAGACGGTATATTATTTTCCCCTCGGGGGAAACAATGAATGTTGTTGGCAGGGTTGAAATTTCATAGCGTTTTTTTACAAAATTGCGGGAGTCATAGAAATTGTCGTGTTGAGGAAGGTTTGATTTGATAGCCATGCTTTCAAAGGATTTGTATCCTTCTTTTGTATCACCTATATAAATTATTTTTATGTCTTTTTCATGATTTTTTGATAACTCCTCGAGAACGGGAAATTCCAGATTACAATACACACACCAGGATGCCCAGTAATTGATGAGTGTTAGTTTGTTTTCGTCTTGTTTTAGAAGGACCGGCTCGCGGTTTTTGTCTTCTATTTCCAGATTCTTTATAATTTCGGAGTCGCCGTAGTAAGTTACTTTGTTGAAATCTTGCTCTAATTGCTCCTGAAACGGATAGTTGCCGCCCTCCTCGGCTTTAGCTGATTTCAGAGGGATTTTGCAGAAACTAACTGCAACCAGCAATAAAAGCACTATAAGTGGGGTGACTTTCCATTTGTGGTTTGTTTCTGACTTCTTGCTCATTATTCTTGCGGCTTTTCTCATTGAGGCAGGTGTGATATTGTTTATGGATATCAGTATAGCAGATTATTTTACAGGATTCTTCTTTGTCTCATAAAATTTTATATATTTGTCTTTTGATTTCCATTTGCTTCGGGTTGACGGCCTGCGGAATTAAACCTGGTACGTTAGATTCTCCTAGCGGAGAAGATACAACTCCGTTCCCCTCTACATATCCTACTGCGGGATAGTTAGTGGTGGGTCTTTTCTGAAGGCTCTTCGTGGATTTGCTCTTCCTGCCGAGAGAATGGACGCGCGGGTCCTATCGAGGTGTCCTTTTCTTCATGGTTTGATTGCTCGGAGTCTAAATGCTCTTCTATTAAACCGTCCTCAACATTTTGTTTTTCTTTATGTTCTGATGGGGAGTTTAAGTATATCTGGATTTTTTGAGCATCAGAGGGGATTTTATCCAGCAACGCGATTTTGAAATCGATCAGGCCTTCTTTTTCCAGCTCTGCTTGTTCCGGTATATAAGACTTTGTTTGTATAATTTCTCCGTCTTTATTCAGAATGTTTATCTCAAGATCTGGTGTCGGGATTGATTTTGAAGTCAAGTTTATGAGCATACCTGTCAGGGAGCGATGATCTCCGTCTTCTTGCTCTTCCGTATTTATTTCTAGTCTATCTACTGCTACGGCTTCGTTGTAATTAATTTTAGGAGATACATATTTTAAGCCCATTTTTTCAAAGACGGGAATTGTATCTGGGAAATGTTCACTGATTTTGTTGTGAGAGATGATCATTAGCCCCGACAGTGCGGAAAAGCATAAAGTCGCCGTCACACATCCTATTCCTAAGCGGATCAAATCTTTTTTGCTCTCAGGAAATAGCTTTCTGATTTTTAGCAATTTTGCCTTGATGGTTCCTATCTTTCGAAAAGCCCAAAAATTGAGTCTTGCCCGATAGGTTGTTATGGGGTCCAGGATTTTGGCGATAAAGCCAAATTTAGCCTTGGCTTTGCTTGAGTTTTTGTCTGAAGTTGCGAAATCAATTTCATCGAATTCTTCGGCTTGAATTCTGGAAATAAGATCGTCAAGCGAATCTTTTTGGGATTTTTGAAACCATTCGTGTTTGCAGCTAGCGCATCGAACAGTGCGTCCCGCCTTGCCAATTGAATCGGTGGAAATCATATAACGCGCAGAACATGCGGGACAGGTTAAAATCATGCCTTCAAACCTTCGGGACTCTCATGTATTTATAATATGGTGCTGAGTCATTTTGAGCAAGCAGGGTTTGCTATTGTTATGATTAAATTTGAACATGTCGGATTACGTTATGGTATTGGACCAGAGGTTCTGAGTGATATTAACTTCACTCTAGAGCAGGGATCATTTCATTTTTTGTGCGGGCCGAGTGGTGCGGGTAAGACTTCCCTTATGTCTTTGCTTTATCTTGGGCGGCGTCCGACGCGAGGGACTATACAGGCTTTCGGAAAAAATACGAATGTGCTTCCTCGTGAAGAGCTTGGCCTTTTAAGGCAAGGGATTGGCGTTATTTTTCAGGATTTCCGATTATTACCACATTTGTCTGCATTTGAGAATGTTGCCTTACCTTTAAGAATTAATGGGTTTGATGAAAAAAAGATCAAACTTCATGTAGAAGAATTGTTGGATTGGGTCGGACTTGGAGATTGTATGCACCGCCTCCCCCCCACGATGTCCGGTGGACAGCAGCAGCGTATTGCGATTGCTCGTGCCGTTATTGCTAATCCTAAACTTCTCCTTGCGGATGAGCCTACGGGGAACCTTGATGATGAAATTGGTATGAAGTTGATGGGGTTGTTTGAGCAGCTTAACAAGATGGGAACAACCATTGTTATTGCAACTCATAGCCTTCAAATTCTGGATCGGCTTCCCCATCCACGTTTAATTCTTGAGGGAGGAAATCTTCAGGTTTTTGATCCGGCTCTTGGACGCGAGGATTTATCTGGGCGGGATACCCCCTCTTTCTCTTCAGAAAAGGCAGGAGGAGTTGTTCATGTCTAAGATTTTTAATCTCTTTCCGAACCAGATTGTTGGCCATGACGTCCCCTTGCATTTAAAGTTGGGGACAGAATTTCTTGTTTTGCTGGTTACGTTGATGGCGTTCTTATCAGTGTTATCTGCAGCCGGCATTGTCGGTTTGGGACATATGACCCATTCCTGGACGTCCGGTTTAGAAAACTCTGTTACAATTGAAGTTCCTCAGCAAAGTTCAAACGAGGAGTCCGTTAATCGACTGATATTGTCTTTGAAAAAAATTGATGGGGTTTCGAAGGTCGAGCGTCTGGGGCAAAAGAAAATGCAGGAGATGCTTGATCCGTGGCTTGGAGGTATAACAGGGCTTTGGGAAGATCTCCCTCTTCCTGCCCTTATTACCGTTACTTTATCCGAGCGTGATGAGGGGAAAATTGATAAGATTGGAGAGACCGTAAGGCGTGTTCTTCCCGATGCAACGATGGACGCGCATGAAGAATGGTTGGGAGATTTGGTAAAGCTGGCTAATTCTTTGCGTTTTGTGTCCTTGGCTATCTTTTGTTTAATGATGCTTGTGACTGCGGTTGTTGTTGCTGGGGCTGTACGTTCGCGAATGGCTATTCATCATAGAGAGCTGGAGTTATTACATATTATGGGGGCCTCTGATTCCTATATTACGTGGCAATTTGTTCGCTATATTATGATCCAGTCCTTGAAAGGGGTGGTTTTTGGTATTGTTTTGGGAGGTTTGACCATCGGTGTTTTGGGTGTTGTCTCTCGCAATGGTTCCGATTTATTGCCACATATTGATTTTGATTTGGTTGAAATGGCTGTTTTTGCTGCGGTTCCACTGATTTTGATCGCGATTGCGGTGTGGGCAGCTCGTATTACAGCCTTGCGTGTTCTGCGGGAAATGCCGTAATCTCTCTATTATGTTTAGGCTTCTTCGATATATTTTTTTAACTCTGCTGATTAGCTTGGGGCTGCCTGTTGTTGTATGGTTCGCGGGTTACCTGATATTTTGTGTGAGTATATCATCCTTTACTACAGAAGAGCCGGAAGATCATTTAGATGCTGCTATTGTTCTAACAGGCGGAAGTAATCGTATTAATTATGGATTAGATTTACTAGCTCATGAAAAAGTACGCTATTTGTTTGTGTCTGGTGTGCATGAGGGAGTGACCCTGAAAAAGCTGTTGCAGCTTTGGGGTGGTGATATTTCTAAAATTGATTCTCAAACTGTCATTTTAGGTCGTGAGGCAGGAAATACTTTAAGCAATGCCCTTGAGGCAGCTATTTGGGTTGATGATTACAAGGTTCAGGATGGATATCTGATTACTTCGACTTATCATATGCCGCGTTCTCTTTTGGAGTTCAGACATACTGTCCCTGGTACTTTGTTGGTTCCTTATGCTGTAGAGCCTAAAGATTTTTCTGTGTCCAGCCCCTATTACTGGAAGGTTGCTTTTATCGAATATAACAAGTTCCTTATTACTCTTTATCGCATCTTATTCTATCCTGAAGAAGTGCGCCCCCTGCCCCTTCCTCAAGGACTAACATAGTAAAGTGTTCTAAAAATGATTTTATTTATCCGGCAAATTTTATTTAATATTGCATTTTACGGTATGACGGTCGTGTGTTGTCTTGTCTTACTGCCCTTTACGTTGTTACCGAGAAAAATCTATGTCGTTTTCCTGACCATGTATTTTCAGCTCGTGCATATTCTTGAGAAATATATTCTGGGTTTGGATTTTGAAATTGCGGTGCTGAGAATATTCCGAAAGATGGAGCCTTCATTGTTGCCGCAAAACATTATTCTGCTTATGAGACAATGAAGCCCCATGTTTTGTTTCGTGATCCTGCGATTATTATGAAGAAGGAATTGCAGTTTATCCCCATTTGGGGGCTTTTGGCTATGAAGGCTCGAATGA
>ERZ795048.2480-NODE-2480-length-14808-cov-5.235003_pt1 | contig 14808 bp, 12 predicted proteins | sample MGYA00375132_ERZ795048 | MGnify/ENA primary metagenome ERZ795048 (study PRJEB30177, sample SAMN05720225) | activated sludge metagenome | isolation source: Anaerobic digester | place: Hong Kong | collected 2014-12-17 ...
GTTAGCTGATTATAGCCAATTAAAAAATGAAGGTTTGGCGGTGTTACCGCAGGCTGCCGTCGTGGGCAGTGCGAGCGTGCGGCGCGGGGCGTTTTTGCTTTCGGCGCGGCCTGATTTGAAGATCGTGCCGTTTCGCGGCAATGTACAGACGCGGATTAATAAATTGCGTGGGCCAGAAAGTGGTGGGGTGATTGATTGTACGCTTTTGGCGATGGCGGGATTAAATCGCCTTGGGTTGGCTAGTGAGGTGGATATTATTCTGGAGCCAGAGGAGATGTTGTCGGCGGCGGCGCAGGGTGCTGTCGGGATTGAGGTGCGGGCGTCCGATAATGATATTTTATCCATTTTTAGCCATATTTCTGATTATAATACAGTGGTTTGCGTAAAATCAGAGCGGGAGGTTTTGCGGATTCTGGACGGGTCTTGTCATACGCCGATCGGGGTGTATGGGGTGCTGGATGATGGTGAATTGTGGTTACGGGTCCGTGTGGTCTCATTGGACGGGGCGCAGCGTTTCGACGATGAAATTCGCGGAGCTGTGCAGACGGTTGAAGAGGGGCAATCGCTCGGGCGTGTGCTTGGTGAGCGTCTAAAACGCCGTGTGCCGCCAGAGATTTTTAATCAAGAGATTGTCGACGATGGCTGAGAAAATTCTTCAGGTGAGCAGCCAACAGGCGAACGGCCAACGTTCGGTGATTTTGGTAACCCGGCCCAAAACACAGGCCGGGCTTTTTGCCGATGATTTGGCAGGGAGAGGGTATGAGGCTTTTGTTGAGCCGATGAGCATCATCGAGCCGCTCGACTTTCATGTGCCGGATTTGGGTTATTATCAGGGGCTGATTTTTACCAGCGCGAATGCTCTAGAAATATATGCGCAGGCCCATAAAGACCGCAGCCTTCCGGTTTATGTTGTTGGGCGGCAGACACAGGAAATGGCCTATGAGCATGGGTTTAAGAAAGTTTACAGCGCTCGGGGCAATGCTGCCAATCTGGCGGATTATATCAAAGGGCATGTGCCGGATATGAAGTGTCCGCTTTTGCATGTGCGTTCCACGCATGTCGCCTATCCGTTAAAAGAGGCACTGCAGAATACGGGATATAATGTCGGTCAGTTGATTGTTTATGATGCGCCGATGGTTGAAGCGTTTAGCGATGAAGGGTGTGCGTTTTTAGAAAATGGCCGTGTTCAGGCGGTGACATTTTTTTCCAGGCGTACGGCTGAAAATTTTCTTAAACTTATAGAGGGCGCGGGTTTAACCGAAGTTCTCGCCGGTATAAAAGCCTTGTGCCTGAGCAAATCCGTGTTACAGTGCGTACGCCCTGAATTGTGGCAAGGTGCTTATGTTGCAGATAAGCCTGAACGTCAGGGCATGATGGATCTGGTTGCGCGGTATTGCGTGAAAGGGCCAGAAAAATTGCAGACTGATAAGGATGATGTGGAGAGACAAGGTATGAGCAAATCCGAAAATAGACCGATTGAGAATGCGGCGGAAGTGATTGAGCGTTTTGGCGGCATTCGCCCTATGGCCAAGAAGATTGATGTGGCTGTGACTACAATTCAGGGGTGGAAAAAGCGGGATGTTATTCCGGCGGCTCGCAGGCAGATTATTTTGGAGGCGGCGATGGCTTATGATGTTGATTTGAGCGACATTCTTCCTGATGCGCCGCCAGCGAATGAGAATAATAAGGGAGAACCTGCTGAGCGTAAAGCTGCGAGAGACGATGCAATCGTTTTGGAGCAGAAGCTTGTTTCTGATTTACAGGCAGAGTCTTCAGATGGAGAGGCAGAGGAAGGTAAGTTGACGATGACTACAGAGCGGCGTTCTGTTTTGGCGGCGTCTGCAGCGATGCAAGGCAATATGGCTCAGAAAGAAAAGCATGTTTTGTCACGTCATAGCTGGTTGATTATTGTTATCATTTTGGGGGTAACTATTGGAGTGGCTGCACTTCTTTGGCCGCAGAAAATTGATAATAACGGCAGGCCGGATCGTTTAAGCGCTTTGGAGGCGCGGATGCAGGAAACTGAAGGTGAAATGGCGGCGGTTAAAGATCGACAATCGTTTTTTGGTACGTTGATTCCGGACAATCTTGATGAACAGCTTGCTTCTTTGCAGGATCAGGCCGGGCGGGCCAAACAGCAGTTGGGGCAAGCGGTGGAAAAGGTGCAGGAAGTTTCCGCCGATGTTTTGGCTGAAAATGCTGGCACTTTGAGTGAACGTGCGGAAAAGTTGGAAAATCATTTGCAGGAGATGACAGGATCGCCGGTATTGGCTGGTATGCTGGAAAAGCTGCAAGAGATGCAAACTGATACGGAGGGGAAAAACCAGCTTGATCAAGCGATGGAGGAGTTGAGTGGCATTATAGGGGGGCTGGAAGGGCAGCTTGGCGCTGGATCCGGTTTGTTTGAAAGTACGCTCGATTCTGCGCGTGGACAAAGTGAGGCACTGGGCCAGACGTTTGAAAATGTGCCAGCTACTGATCTGAAGGCGGCGGCAATGCTTTTGGCTATGACGCAGTTCCGTTCGTCCTTGAATCGGGATAATGCGGCCTTTGGCAATGATTTTAATGTGCTGATGGGGTTGGTTGGTGAAGAGGATACGGAGCTTCGCTCAGCGCTTGAGAGGCTTGCGCCGCATGCGCAAAGCGGAGTTCTTACACCGTCTGGATTAAGTAATGAGTTTAGATCGTTGGCAGGTGAGGCTGTTGTGGCTTCGTTGCAGGGCGAGGATGTGTCTTTGGGAGAGCGTGCGAAGGCGCGGATAAATCAGGTTTTGCAGGTTGAAAAAGACGGCGAATTGATTTCCGGTACTGAAACGCAGGCTAAGCTTGCAGCGGCGGATCAGCTTCTCCAAGAGGGTAATCTGGAAGAAGCTATTGCAACGGTTGAAACGTTAGATGGGCCTGCGGGGCTGTATATGGCGGAATGGCTGGATAAAGCCAATGTGACGTTGATGACAGAAAAGCTCAAAGGGATGTTGACGCAAAGCGTGAATACACATGCCTATGGGAAAGCGCTCGGCATTACAGCCGGGGGCGTCATTCCGGGAAGTTCAAAGCTTATTCGCAATGAAGAGACTGGTATTAATATTTTAAGACGTAATACTTTGCCTAAAGCCTCGGATATTTCTAATCCGTTTGAGTGAGTTTTGGTTATAAAACCATGAGGAAACCATTATGATCAAAGCGCTGTGGTTTGCCATTAAAGTCGGTGTTTTGATTGCGCTTAGTGTCTGGATTGCTGAGCGTCCGGGGAGTGTGCGCATCGAGTGGATGGAATATACTTTCACTATCCAAATGGGTTTCTTTTTATTGGTTGCGTTGGTTTTTGTGCTGCTGACGTTGTTTATCTATCAAGTGCTTAAAACTTTTGTCGGTTTTCCTTCCAGTTTGCGGCGTTACAACGAAGTTAAGGCACGGGAGAAAGGTTATCGTGCTTTAACGAGGGGGCTGACCGCTGTTGCTGCCGGGGATAAGAAGGCTGCGGCTTTGTATTCTAAGAAGGCATCGAAATTGCTAGAGGGGGATACGGGGTTGCCTTTATTATTAGAGGCGCAAGCCGCGCGTCTTGATGGTCGTGAAGAAGATGCGGCGCAGAGTTTTGTGGCTCTCTTGGAAGATAAGGATGCTTCGTTTTTGGGGGTGCGGGGATTGTTGCAAACAGCTCTGGGTAGCGGTGATGATGAGGGTGCTTTGGCACTGGCGGAAAAGGCGCTGGATTTGCATCCGCATCAAGGGTGGATTTTAAAGATCGTTTACGATTTGCAAATTCGTCAGCGGCTTTGGACAAAGGCAGAAAAGATGCTGGCCAGAGTTGAAAATGCTGGTGTTATGGCGCCGGAAGTGGTGCGAAGCGACCGGCTGGCGCTTTATCTGGCGCAGGCGGAAAAAGATCTGGCCGATGGTTATTCTTCCGATGCGTTGTATTTAATCAAAAAAGCTCAGAAATTATCGCCTGATTTTGCGCCTGCAACTATTTCTTTGGCCGAATTTCACATGCGTGAAGGGCATCCGCGCAAGGCTCAGAATGCGGTGCTAAAGGCTTGGAAAACGGCGCCGCATGAGGCGTTGGCTTTGTATTGGATGACATTAAAAGATGATGAAAATGTACCAGATGCGCTGGCGCGTTTACGCCATCTTGAAAGGCTTTTGAAGATGTGCGGCGAAAGTGCGCGGGTCCAGCTGATGGCCGGGCAGATTGCGATAGAGGCGGGGCTTTGGGGGGAAGCGCGGGCGTTTTTGCAGGAGGCTGAGAAGTTGGGGGCAACGACATCGCTCTATAAGGCGTTTGCAATGCTGGAAGAGCGATCTTCGCGTAATGAAGTGGCGATTAAGGAGCATCTTTCCCGGGCGGCTGGTGCTATGGCTGATAAGGTTTGGGTGTGCCGGGAGACAGGTAATATTTATGAGCGCTGGAGCCCGGTTGCGCAGCCGCATGGATCGTTTAATACGATTATTTGGGATATACCGCATGCGCATTATGGACCGGCCCGGTTACTCAATGACAAGGCGCATATGAGCGAAGCTTTGATTGAAGCGCCTGATATTGACGCGGCCTAGAGTTTGATTCTTCCTTTTTTCATTCCTATCAGCAGGCTGATGCCGGCTAAATAGCCACCGAGATGGGCTTGCCAGGCGACGCTTTGGCCTATCAACAGGCCCGGAATGATGATCAGGAGCGCCCAAAATGCAAGGATTGGCCAAGGGCCGTGTTTGCTAAAGCGCTTAGCTAGTGGGTTGCCGGTTTGTGTCATAGAGATGTAAATTACCGCGGCGAAGAGGCCGCTGATGCCGCCGGATGCTCCGATGACCGGGAGGGTTGAGAAGGGGCTGAGTATAAAATACAGCGCTGCCCCTGCTAAAATGCATAGTGTGAAAAATATGGCTGTGGTGCGCGCGCCGAAGATTTTTTCGAAAAACATGCATAGAACCAGTCCCATGACGCTGTTAAAAAACAGATGCATCCAACTGCCGTGGATAAAGGCATGGGTGACGGGACTTATGAAGGTGGTCCATGGCCATGGCGCGCCGTTAGTGTAGTTGGCTGGGACGAAGCCGAAGGTCTGGAAAATTTCATAGCGGTCTGGGGCGCTGATCAGTAGATAGAGTGAGAGCTGAACAATCCAGAATGAGGCGATCAGGGCGCGGGAAAAAGGCGGGATATTGCCGGCTTTGAAAAAAGGCTGTGTATTTGCTTTGTGGGCGGCTTTGCTTTTTTGGCGGTATTGTTTGCGCCAGCGCTGTTCTTCTTCATGTTGCTCGCGGCACATTTTGTCCCGCTCGGCTAAGGAAGGGAATTTGATGATTTTTTTATCGTCAGGGTCTTTATCGCGATTATTGCCATTGCCGTTTGTGCTCATGGTTTTAATATAAGGGCATGGGTGAATGGAACAAAGTAAAAAACCGCCTTTCGGAGAAGGGCGGTTTTAGAGTTTATTGGAGTTGGTTAATTTTTACATGCTCACTGTAATTCTGCGGTTAGCCAAGTCCGGCTTTATAGCCGATGTCGGCGTTTTTCTCGCGATCATATTTGTAGGTTGCTTGCTCGTCGCCTGTTGGTTTCATAAAGGATGGCGGGGTATATTTCGTAACGAACTTGCCTGCCTGAGCCAACATATCGGTTGTTGAGATTTTTGCGTGAGCTATGCCGTGGGCGAGCTTACCCATAACGTTGCTGTAGGCTTCTGCGGCGATTTGTGTGCCCAGAACAACCATTTCGATGATTTTACCGGCTTCAGGGATTTTCCCTTCCATCACAGTGCCAAAAGCTTCAGAGGCCATCAGTTTCACATCGGAAAGTTTTTTCTTGGCGGGTTTTTTACCGCCGCCGCCGCTTTTTCCGGATTTGCCTTTTTCCCCTTCGTCGTCTTTGTCATCTTTGTTGTCATTGATGATTTCGATATCGACGTAGGTAGGGGTTTGGAAAGATACCGGATAGTATTTGAGCTGTTTGGGTTCAAGGTCTTTTCCAGATAGCCCGGCTTTGACTTCAATTTTAATCTTGTCGGGATTACGCCAGTCCAGCACCACACAGTGGCTTTTGTATTCGCCGGGTTGGCGGCAAGAATGAACCAGACGCTTGCCGGGATAAAAAGCCTCGGTGATGCCTGCTTCTTCTAAAAACTGTTTTACATTTACCTGCATGTTATACCACTCCTCTATATTGCCGCAGTTCATTGTATTTTTGGCTTGTTTTGCCAATTCGTTTTTATCGAAATTATGTCTATAATGTACGTAATTCGTTAAAAAAGATTTAATATATTTAAACATATTGAAAAAGGGCAAAGAATCTTTGTTTTTGCGCCTTTTAAAGCTTTTCTGTTATACTTACCGGAGGAGTAATCTGGGACGGTTTTTTATGATTCGCAGGTTTTTTATGATTCGCAGGTTTTTTATTTTGAGTATTGTTTTTCTCGGCGTGGGATTCGGTCCGGCATTGGCGCAGGAGTTATTTTTGCGTAAAGATGATGGTTCGGCAAAAGATGGGAAACCCACATTGTATATGAAGCCCAGAGAGAGCGGGTTTACTGACCAGACAGAGCATTTTGCTGTGAAATATAAGGACAAGTTGAAGCTTCAGCAGCAAAAAGGCAACACCAAGGTTCTTATCAGTTCGTTTGAGGAAATGCAGGAGCTTGGGTTTAAACCGCGCAATGCGAAAGAAATAGACGCCTATGGGCGTATGCACCGGGCGCTTTCACAGAATATAATGTATAAGCGGCGTGAAGCTTTGATTGCGCATTTGGAGAAGCAAGAACGGGAGGTTGAAGCGATGCTTGCTCGCCGGGATGCCGGAGCTTTGAAGGTTGACGATCAGAAAGATAGTGCAACAGTTTCTAAAGAGACGTCTGAGGATGCTCAGGGCGGGCATGATACTCAAACGACGAAAATCCTAAAAAAGCCGAGGGTTTATGTTAAGAAAACCGCCGATGAGAAAGCACGGCCGACTAAGGTTTTTAAGGATTATTAGACCTCATTTTACATGAGAGTCTTTTGAATAAAGCAGTCTCTTGATGGGCTGCTTTTTTATTTCTTGTGTGCTAAAAATTTTGTTTATGGATGTTTTTGCAGAATTTGCTGTTCAGAATTGGGCGGTGTTAATTGGTGGTTTGGTTGTTCTTGGTGCACTGGCCGGTTTTTTGGCAGGTTTACTTGGGATTGGCGGTGGTATTGTTTTAGTGCCGGGTCTGTTATTTATATTTTCTGCTTTGGGGCTTGCTTCCGAGAGTTTGATCCATGTTTGTGTGGGAACGTCTTTGGCTCTTATTGTTCCTAATGGTTTGATGTCTTCGCGGGCGCATTGGCAAAAAGGCGCTGTTGATTTTTCTTTGGTTAAGCCTATCGGTGTGGGTGTTTTGGTTGGCGTGGTCATCGGCACTTTGATTGCAGATCGCCTTGAGGGAGTGCAGTTACAGCAGGTATTTTCTGTTGTAATTGTTTGTCTGGCGGCGGTTATGGCGATAAATCCGGCGCGTTTTCACTTTTTTAAAACGATGCCGCCCCAACCCTGGCCCTCTATTGCCGGTAGTTTTATCGGAGCGATTTCATCTTTGATAGGGATTGGCGGCGCTACTCTCAGTGTGCCGTTTATGAGCCTGTGTGGTGTGGATATGCGCCGTGCAATTGGTTCAGCGGCGGCATTGGGCGTTGTGATTGCCGTGCCGGGTACGTTCGGTTTTATCCTGACCGGTTTGGGAGAACCGGGACGGCCGCCGTTTTCGATTGGCTATGTGAATATGTTGGCCTGGATTACGATTTTGCCAAGCTCTTTGTTGGCTGTGCGCGCCGGGGTGTGGGCAGCGCATAAATTGCCGTTAGAGGTGATGCGTAGGGTTTTTGCCGGATTTTTAGTGCTGGTGGCGTTGAAGATGGGACTGGGGTTATGAGCGCAGTCATAACCCATAGTGATACAGGGGTTATCCACCGACTTATGCGTGTTGATACCCGTTATTTTCAGGGAGGTATGTTGTGTCTTGCGATTTTGATTTATGGCGCGTGGGGATCTCCAACGCCAGATTCGCCGGGGTGGCTTGAGCTGCTTATTGCTGCGTTGCTGGCTGCCAGTGTAGGAATTTCCGGTCTTATGGGCGCTTTTATATTTAGAACAAAAGATCCGAGGTGGAAGCAGACGGGGCAAATCTTGTTGATCTTTGGTTTGAGTGTGCCATTGCTTGGTGGCTTGTGGGGCGGGTATGAACGTGGATTTATAATTCGGGATCTTGCCGCTTTTGGTTTTATGGTTTTGCCGGTGTTTTTATGGCCTTTAATACAGGTACAAGCGAATATGGCGCGGCCTTTTGTTTATGCTGCTGCGGCGTTAGGAATTTTGTTTGCTTTGCGGGCGAGTTTTGATGTGCCGAGTTTGGCTGTTGGGGAAGAACTATTCTACCTGGCGAATATGCCAAGTGTTTTGTTTGCCGCTGTGTTTTTGGGTGGAACGGCTATGCAGATTTTTGTTCGTGATTGTACTTTGCGCGCCGTTTTGGTGGCGTTTGCACTGTTGGCGTTTGTGGGGGTGAGTTTATGGTCGATGATTGAAATGCAGCAGCGCGCCAGTCTTGGAGTGTTTGTTCTTAGTATAGTTTGTGTTTATGGCTTATGTCTTTGGCGTAATGCGCGACGGAGTTTTGTTCTTGTCTGTTTTTTGGTCATTTTGGTTGTTTTTCTTTGGCCTGAGGTCGGTAACGTGCTTAACGATATGGAGAGGAAAACTGCGTTGGTTGGTGGAAATATGCGCGTCGAAGAATGGCGCGCAGTGTGGGAGGAAATTTCCATTCATCCGCTGAGTTTGTTTTTTGGACAGGGATGGGGTGCGACATTTTCATCTCCAGCAGTGGCCGATATTAGGGTGAATTATACACATGGGCTGCTTTCTAGCCTGTTGTTTAAAACCGGTTTGGTCGGTTTTTCCCTGGGGGGTGTTTACTTGTTGGCTTTGGCGCGTACGGGTCTACGGTTATTTGCTCATGCACCTGTTTTGGCGCTGGCGCTCGCCGGGCCGATTTTGATTGATGTGTTTTTATATGCCAGCTTTAAATCGCTGGATTTTGGTCTTATGTTGGCGTTGGTTGTTTCTTGTTGTTTTTACGGGGATGGAAAGGTGTGCGGCGTTGAAACTGATGCAGACGTGTTGTATTCAGGTAAGGTTATCAAGGGATAAATATATATATTTTTCAGGAGTGATCTGAGCATCCATGCGCAGGCCGTCTATTCTTTTTTTGAACCGAGTGTACCCGCCGGTGCGGGGGGCTTCTGGCCGGGTTTTGCGGGATCTGGCGCGTAGTTTTGCGCGTGAGGGGTGGCAGGTTACGGTGATTACTACGGGTCCGAAAGCCATGAGCGAGCGCGATGGGGCTGTGCGTGTTGTTCGTGTGAAGGGGGCGGAAAAGCCCGGGGGTGCGTTTGGGTATATCTGGATTTGGATGAAGTTATTGTGGGTAGCGTTGCGTTTGCCGAAGACGCACTTAGTCGTGACGCTCACTGATCCGCCATTCTTGGCGATTGTTGGGCGAATTCTGCAGTTTTTCAAAAGGAGCCATCATATTCACTGGTGTCAGGATTTGTATCCGGATGTATTTTCGGCACTGGGGGTAAAGTTTCCTGAGTTCATAATGCGTTTTTTGAAGAACCGGGTACGCGCGGCCATGAAGCGGGCTGATAAAGTTATTGTGATTGGCCGGTGCATGGCAAGGCATTTGAACTATGATGGGTTTGATCCGAAGCAAATTACGGTGATTCCCAACTGGGTAGATTCTGAATTGGTGCAGCCTTTGCAGGATGATGATTGCGAACCTGTATATGTTACTACTCCGGAAAGCTATCGCAGTTATGAAGAGCAGCGAAAACATGGGCCAAAGTTTCGCGTTCTTTATGCAGGGAATATTGGTCGTGCGCATCCGGTTGAGACGATTTTGAAGGCGGCGGAAATTTTGAATGAAACCAATCCTGATGTGGAGTTTGTTTTTGTCGGGGACGGGCCGCGCCATGAGATAATTAACCGTAAGCGTATACTTATGCATTTGGAGAATATTCGTTTATTGCCGTATCAACCTGTGAGCCGTTTGAAAGATTTGATGGAAAGTGGTGATATGCATTTGATCTCTATGGATGGGCAGGCTGGGGGATTGCTTGTTCCGGTGAAATTGTATTCGGCGTTGGCGGCACATAGGCCGTGTGTGTTTATCGGGCCGGCTCATTCGGAAGCGGCAAAAGTTATTGAGGACTTTAAGGCTGGGGTGGTTTGCGCTCCCGGCGATGTACAAGGGCTTGCCGAACATATTCGACGCTATCGGGAAAATAGTGATAAATGGTTTTCAGATTTTGAAGGGGCCAAGGCTGCATCTGAGGTTTTTGTGCCTAAAGAATCCATTAATGCCTGGATTGAAAGGGCCTGGGCTGTGGTTGATCAGGATGTTCATGTATGAGTCAAGACAGGTACGATAGTGAAGTGACACCAAGCAACCGTGAACAAACACTGGGTGAGTTTATGCGTGAAGTTTGGTCCGGGCGTGTTTTTGTTTTCGGCGGGCTTATGATTGGTTTAGTGCTCGCCTTTGTGATGATGAGCAGTGCTGTTCCACATTTTCGGGCAGAAATGATTCTTGCTCCGGCCAGTCCGATGAATATGGCGGCTTCGCCGGTCAACTATGCCGGGGGCGCATTAGAGCAAAATAGTGAGGTTATGAGTTTTACGCGTTTTGAGGTGAGCTTTAAAGGTGTGCCGCCTGCAGCGCTGTTGTTGCGTGATCCGGAAATTACCGATGGGCTGGCGCGTGATAAGGCTTTTTCTTTTTCAAGGCCTGAGCAGGGCTGGAGCGCTGAAAAACTGGCGGAATATATTGCGCGCCGGGTTGAGGTCGATCCTGTGGGAGAAACGTCTTTGCGGGCTTTACGGTATTTGCATCCGGATAAAGAGTTTGCGGCGCTGTTTTTACAGCGGCTGCATAATATTACCGATGGTCTTATTCGTCATGGTATTCGCCGCGAGGTGAATGAGCGCATTACATATTTGAACAAAGCGATTGCTGAAAACATGAATCCGGAGCATCGACGCGCTTTGACTGCGTTGTTGATGGAACAAGAGCGCTTGAAGATGCTGGTGTCGATTGATCAGCCTTATGCGGCGAGTATCGTGGTGCCTGCTTCGGTTTCTGTGAAGGCGCGTTGGCCGGACGGGTCGTTGATTTATTCGGGTTTTGCATTTGTTGGCGCTTTGCTTGGTTTTGTGGTGTTTAGTGCGCGCGGGGTTTGCCGTGAGGATATATTTGCTGTGTTTCCGGGAGGGAAGGTTAAACAGCAGGAATGGTTTTTCCCTGAGAGCGGGAATAATAATGAGAAACCATCTTTTGCGGCCGGGCGACGGCCATTAACAGGAAAGAAACGAGATCAGGATCCTGATGAGGATTCTGATCTTCCCTCCGAGGCGGCGGAGTAGGAGGCGTGTATGGGAAACCCTCCTGTTAGCGTTATTATTACTACCAAAAATGAAGAGCGCCGTATTGGCGCATGTTTAGAGGTGCTTTCGCGTTTTGATGATGTCTGGGTTGTGGATTCTGATAGCAGCGATCAAACGCAGCAGATTGCGCGCAAGGCCGGAGCGAGGATTAAGAATTATGTCTGGGACGGATGTTATCCAAAAAAGCGCCAATGGTGTCTGGAGAATTTGGCGCTTAAATATGAGTGGGTGTTTTTCGTAGACGCGGATGAAATTGTGCCGCGCGGGCTGGTTGATGAAATTGCCGGGCTTGATTGGTGCGCGGCCGGATATTTTGTGAAGGGACTTTATGAGTTTGAGGGGAGGTTTCTTCACCACGGGCTTTGTAATAACAAGCTGGCCCTGCTGGATCGGCGCAAGGTTGAATTTCCGGTTGTTGACGATCTGGATATTGAGGGAATGGGTGAGATAGAGGGGCATTATCAACCTGTGCTTAAGAATGGGTTTGAGAATGAAGATATTGGGCAGACCGAAACGCCTTTGTTGCATTATGCCTATGATGATTTGCAAAGTTGGGAGGAACGTCACCATCGTTATGCGCGCTGGGAGGCGGGGATGAATGCGAAGGGTGCGTGGCCTGTGGATCCGCGCCCGGTGCGTCAATTCGCCAAGGAAGCGTTTCGCAACGTCCCGTTTCGCGGCGTAGTTGCGTTTGTACATTGTTATATTTTTAAGCTTGGTTTTCTGGATGGGGCGGCGGGGTATCGTTTCGCGCGGTCGCGGGCGCGTTATTATCGGATGATTTCAGATGCCAGTAAAGCGATGGTACAACCCTGCGCAGAGTCCAAAGAGCAGCCTGGGCGCTTGTAATTATTCTATTTTGGACGGGGCCAGTGAGCTGTAAATCTTTTCGGATTTGATATTGTTCGCGTCGGCCCAATACTGCGTTCGTCTGCGAAACGCCGCCGCTTTCGAAAATGCAGATGGGGAAGGGGCAATACAATATATTGCCGTGGTCTTTTAAAAACCGTGCACTGAGATCGTAATCTGCGGCGATTTTATAACGCAGGTCATAGCGCATATCGCCGAGGGCTTTGCGGTTATAGAGCATGGCTTGATGATGGGTGAACATACCGCTGCGTAAATCAGCTGTGCGTGCGGGCTTGTAAGCGCCGTCTTCAAGAGAATCTCCATAAATGAAGTCGGGGTGATTGTGAGCTGCCTTTTTGATGTTTTGGAGCGTTTCGGGCGCGGCGAGGGCGTCTCCGGCGTTTAGGAAGAGTAAATATTTTCCGCTGGCGCGCTCTACCCCTTTATTCATGGCGTCATAGATGCCGCAGTCCGGCCTGCTGGCCCATTTTGCGTCGGTGGTTTTTAGATATTGCGGGGTTTCATCTGTTGAAGCGCCGTCAATCACAATCCATTCGAAATCATCGCAGTTTTGGTCCTGGAGAGATTTATGCGTGGTCTTTAGCCCTGCGATGTTGTTGAGCGTGACGGTTATAATGGAAAAAAATGCTGCTTTTTCAGGGGCTTTGCTCATCTTATTTTGAATTTTAACAGAATATTAAGGATTTGGAAGCATTATAGGGGTGCGGAAAAGGCCTTAAAAATGGGCAGTGAATTTAAGTGCTAAACGCAATAATATGAGAGGGTGTAATTGAATGGCCGAAAGGGCGATAGATACTGGTATAGCCAAGGCTCTGGCACAGCAATTCCTCAAGAGATTGGTGGATGATTTTAAGTTCGGCTCCGATGTGGATACGATGGAGCAGGTTGTGAACGGTTTGTTACCGCGCGATGATAAAGGGAAGCCTAAATTTGACGATGCGTCGCGTGCGCAGGCCGCCAAGACGCTGATTACCGGATTAAACGCGCTTTATAAGAAAAGTGATGTCGATAGCCGTGTTCAGGGGGCTATTGAGAACATCTTTAAAGATGCCCGTTTAAAAACCGCGCATGATCTGGCCACGCAGTTGAAGGACCAGATGCGAACGCAGGAATTTTTGGCGCTGTTGAAGAATGACGATGCGGATTTCGGTTTTTATTTTAATGACAGGCAGATCAAAGCTATTAAGCACAATTTGAACCTTATATCGCCGGGGCAAAATGGTGGGCCGGGGTTAGGCGATATGATAGCTAACTTTTTGGGTTTGCGCGGTGATCTTGATGGTACGGCAGAGCCAACGGCGCGTAGCGAACTGACCGAAGGATTTCACGCTATGACCAATGGCGGGCAAAACAGCCTGGCCAAGTTTTGGGATAAAGACCGCGCTGGGGATAATAAGGCGTTTAATGTCTGGAACCCACCGAGCGGGGAAGAACAAAAGAAAGCGTTTTTCTCCAAAACCGGGATGATGAATTCCAAAGGAAAGAGTGAATATCAGCATTATGACAGCGATGCCAAGGTTTTTAAAATCAACTTTGAAGACATGATTCTGGCCAAGTGGGAAAAAGACGGCATTGTTAAATTCAATGGGCCTTATGCGCGTGAGCATTTTATTAATTTCGTTCAAAATCAACGTATGAGCGGCGAGTTGGGCGCGCCTCTTTCCGCTGCGCTGGAAAGCAAGGGGCAGATTTCTTTTGCTTCTGGATCTGCGCGGGCTGATTTTGATGAGTTTACGTCCGGTTTGGCCGGGCAAGGTCTGGACAATTATGAAATTGCGGAAGCAATTAAAAAGTACGCAGAAGATTCTACTAATGGTGTGACGCTTCCTAAAGCGGGGCTGCATAAATTTGAGAATGAGTTGCCGGAAACGATCTCGCTGTTTCAGGATGCAAAAAGTCCGGACGAGTTTGCGGATAAGGTTTTGGCTTTTGCGAACTGGTATCCGGGAAGCGGGATTGTGGTGGTCGATCCCAAAGTTGAGCAGGAAACGCCAAGCGTGATGAGGGGCAAGCCTAATGATGCGCCGGCGCACAGTAAGGCTTCTGCTTCGAAAACGCCTGAGGAAAAGCTGGGCGAGATTAAAGTGGTAGCTGGCCAGATCACAACGCCATCTGCAAGCCCGGAACCTCCGGCGGCTGTGCCTGTAATATCTTCTCCCGGCGTTCAGCCCAGTTAATTTGTTATTTAATTGCTGTCGGCAACATCATCAATAAAGATGGCGGTCACAGCTAGATTCGAAAGGATTTGGCTGACATCTTTTGCGCTTTGGATGAAGTCAAAGGGTTTGGGGTCGCGCGGTACGACAATGGTGGAGCCGGGCGGGATCATCACCGGGTTATAGTTCCATGAAGAAACCTGTAGCGGCTGGGCTGCGCCGTCAGGATAAATGACGAAGGTGCGGTCTTTGTCGGCGTGGAAGGTGAAGCCGCCCGCTTCATGGATGTAATCGAGCAGATCGGAAGAGCACACGTCTGAACTCCAGTCA
>ERZ795048.2486-NODE-2486-length-14779-cov-8.580617_pt1 | contig 14779 bp, 8 predicted proteins | sample MGYA00375132_ERZ795048 | MGnify/ENA primary metagenome ERZ795048 (study PRJEB30177, sample SAMN05720225) | activated sludge metagenome | isolation source: Anaerobic digester | place: Hong Kong | collected 2014-12-17 ...
CGCGCAATGGAAAACATGATCTTCGGCGAGATGCCGCATATCGATCAGATTCTGGAGGTGCTCCAGGCACTTCAGGAAGAAATCAATGCGTGAAGACCACAATATGTCCAGCCGGAATCAAATTAATGAGAGCTCTACAAACGCCAATCCGTTTGAACAGACGGCTATCTTCCGAATCGCTCGCCTTAATTCTCAAATCACGGCCTGTAACGACCTGCTTTCAAGGGTTGGTGAGTTAGAAGAAAAAAGAGCGGCTCTAGCACGGGAAGAAGGTCGTCTTGCTGAAAAAGAACAGGAAATAGACCGACAGCACGCTGAGCAGCTTGGTGAAGTTGAGAAGGACTTAAGCAGTGCTAAAGAGACGCTTGCGAAAGCTGAGAATAACGTAAGGCAACTACGAGATCTCCATACAAAGCTTAAGGAGCGTCATGAGGCATTAAACCTAGGGCAACTCTGGCGGGAAGATCTCGATTACGTGGCCCTCGCAATTGAGGAGCAGACGCGAAATCAGGCAGAACAGCTCTCTCAAGCTGAAACCGATGCAGCCGGTACGCAGAATCAGATTGACTCACTTACAGACACCATCCAGTCAGATGAGGTGGAATTTCAAAGCCTGGAATCAGAATTAGAACTTTTTTCCCAAGGGGAATTGCCCGATCGATATCTGAGACCTGTTGAGATTGCAAAAAAGAATGCCACTGACAATCAAGACAAAAAAATCCGGGAATTAAGAGAGAAACGCGACTCTCTAGACAAACACTGCTCCAAATTACAGTTAGAAATCTCAAATCTTGACGGAAAACTTAGAAAGCTCGAATCGAACGATAGCGAGTTGAAGCAAGTTTCTTCTAAGGGAGTATTTAACCGTTTAGGTTCTTCTGCGTGGTGGGGGTCATTTGCCACAGACTATGCAAAACAAGCTCAAGATGTGTCTTTGAAAAAAGCACAGTATTTACAGGATCTCAAAGAACATCAACGACAGTTATTGGCGGCTAATACAGATGTTGAGACTGCTATGTCTGAGCGAGCACGAATCATTGAAGCAGCCGAAATGGCAGAGCGAACATGTCAGTATGAGGTATGCCAGTCAACTGCGACCTCACTCCCCCAGAAAATCAAAGAAAAAAAAGCACAACTACTTACATTAGAAACCAAAATGGCTTCATCAGTCAGAGACATAGAAGTCATAAAAGAGGCTTTGCAACATCTCAGAGACCAAACGGCAGAAAAATCCAGACAAGAACTGATACGTCAGATAGAGACGGCTCTTGATAAGTCTTCTTCAAATATTAATGCAGCCGATATTGACGTAAATCACGCAAAAGACGGGGTCGTTGAATGCACCTCGTCAATTAATAAGCTTCGAGATTCTCTTTCCACAGAAAAATCTGCTGTGATTCAGAGCATGAATGCTCAACTTGAGGAATTACGACAATCAGTGACCTCTACCGAGGAGACACTTCTGAAGGAGGCGCAGAATTTTGGAATCGATGTGTCGTCCAGCGATATTCATGGATCAATAAATGAAAGACGCTCCGAACTAATTTCAGAGTTGGAAGAACAGCAGGGTGGTTCGAAGTTGAATGATGAAGAGTCCTATGACCAGGAGAGCTACGGGAGGAATAGAACGGAGAATATTGATCAGTTCGGTTCTATGGGGCAAGAAAGTGCCGAGGTTATGGGTAATGTCTATTTAGATTTTTTAAAGAACGAAGACGACAACCAGGATGCTAGTGGCAGGACGTATCCAGGTTTGCGTTCTCAGATGGCCGAACTGAGACGCAGTCTTGGTAGAGAACTTTTCCCTGATTCTTCGGATAGTGAAGATCTCTTGTCGATATTCATGGACACCTTCTTCCCGGAAGGCGTCACCCAGTCGTACTACATTTCCAACTTAAGTGTTCGTGCCGATCAGCCGTACTTATCGATCCGGCCGCAAATTATTGGACCGCGTTTAGAACGTTTACTTCCAAGAGGTAGGACCATAGCGGTGTGTGGACGGCTATGGGATAACCAGAGAGATGTTGATAATCCAGTGTTCCTGGTTCAGAGAATTTTGGAAATGTCGCATTCTGTGGGCCGTCCTTTTGAGCTTTTAGTTTCAGGTTTTGTTTTTCGCCAATCGCAAAATGTATATCCCGGCTTCAAGCGACAAGACAATGTTCTCTCCAATGAATTTATTACAAAGCTACCGCCTATATCAGTAGATACGCGGGATCGTCTGCAAGATTGGCGTGCATATTTGGATTGGAGAGAACGTCTCGTTCATGCGCGGCTGGTCGGACTCCGATACATAGATGTTAATGTTCTAGAGGATGGGCGGGTACGATTTCTAACGGTTTGTGAGTCCAAGGAGGGTTTTGACCAAGTACGAAGAACTCTACGGAATGACGAGCTATATGCCTATGGCTTGAACTATTCACAAGATCCCTGGCAGTTTGAATATAACGATAGGCATCGTGGCCGAGGTGCGGAATTAGGTGATTTCGCGGGGCAGGATGAGGATGTGGAAAATCCTGGAGACAGCGATATCGAAGGACTGCCTTGGGACAACCCGTTCTTCTCCCACATATACTTTCGGCTGCCAGAGGACGATCAAAACGAGTTTGATGGCATCCTAAATAATGGTGGTACAGTCGTAGAAGCCGCAAGACAATATCTGAATGGTGTTCATTCCAATGGCTTTCTCGCTTTATCAGTCGTTGGCGACATTTCACTGGTTAGGCGACAGCGTACCGAACTCCAGCAGCTTCAGGAGCAATCTGGATACGCACCATTTCTTTCGTCGTATTTATTCGATATCCAGGCAGCGAACGAACCATTAGAACTAAAGAGTATTCCTGAAGGGCAGTGGCTCCAATCAAGTTTAAATGATGACCAGCGGCTTGCTGTCCAAAAAATGATAAGCACGCCGGATCTCGCAATGGTACAGGGGCCACCAGGAACTGGTAAGACAACGATGATTGCCGAAGCCACATGGCAGTATGTTCATGAAGGGAAAAAGGTTCTTCTCGTATCCCAGGCAAGCCTTGCAGTTAATAACGTCCTAGAGAGAATGGCCCAAATTCCAGCAATAAGAGCGATTAGATTAAGTCGCCGTGAAAGGAAAAATGAACGTGAACATCCCTACAGTCGGGAACGTGCCCTTGAAACCTATTATCGCAGCATAGCTGATACCTGTAAAAACCGGACTTTGAACGTTTGGAGTAACGCTGATTGTCGAATTAAAGAACTAAGCGATTGGGTTGCCTCGTTTGATTTCGTGTCGAGCGATCTGAGCTCATTGCGTGATAAAGCGGAGAAATTAAAGAAGGAGCGTCTATCTCTGAAGGAAGAGTTAGCGCAACTTCGCGAAACTGATGAACTATCGCGTAGCGTTGATAAACAAAAGAACGATATTCAGGCATTTCGTGAATTCATAAAGGGTGGTGTCACTTATTCTGGTTCTGTTACGGACCAAACACTCACTGCATTTTACAATCTCATAATTAGCGTTTTTGATAGGTTACCGGATGAGACTGGAATCAGAGTAAATACACTCTGGCGCCAACCTGACTACGGTTCATCATTGGAACGTACACGTTATGCTGTGGAAGCTTTGCTGAATTGGCGTAAGGCGGTTGAATTTAAGCCACAGATTCTGGGTGATATCGAAAGATTGCGATCAACAGACGGAGACTCCGTGCTGTCACCGGAGGTGGAGTTGCGTTTGGCGGAACTTCAACGGAAGTTGGATCAAACCCAAAAGGCGATGGAAACAGACGCGAGTAAGGTCTCGGAGTGGCAGTCGATTCAAAAGGAAATTCGCGATGTCAAACGCAAAGGCACTGGATTGGATCGTGAAACCTATTCTCGATTACTAAATGTCCCAGACAGTCAAATACTCAGAGCATTGACATCATCTGACACATCCCGTGCAGAAGTTATTGTTCTCCTCGAGAAGTTGCACGACATCCTATGCAAGACCGAGTCTGCTATTTCAAATGGCATAGGTGTTATTTCTAGAGATATTGAAACGCAGCTTGATGCTATGACTGTTGTGGAAGCAGATAAGAGTCAGCTACGACGACTTGAAGGTGAATTTAGACATATCACCGAACGACAGAAGGAGATCACGTCCGAAATATCCTCCAAAGAAAAGCGGCTGAGTGAAATTATTGTAAAGCGCTCAAAAAATGAGCGATCGGTTGACTTGGCCCACATAAATCTTAGTGACTTTAGGGCGAAGGCCATACAGGAACTGAATGATTATGAAAGCCAAATTAATCAGAGCAAAGCTTTTCGCGAATCCTGGGAGGACTTGCTCGAAAAATGGGTAAAAGATCTAACTGATGAGAACACAGTCAGATGCGACCAGGATAATTTCCTGAGCACCTATATTAATGCATGTAACGTTGTTGGTGTGACTTGCACTGAAAATAGGAGAACCCTTGAGGATGCGGGACATACATGGTTTGACGCCGTCATAGTAGATGAGGTTAGTAAAGCGACACCAACGGAAATCATCATGCCGCTAATGATGGCGAGAACAGCAATACTTGTCGGTGACCATCGACAACTTCCACCGCTTTTTAAAGAGCACGAGGGCTCTTGGGAAGAAGCCGTTGCGGACCAAGAGGAAAGTCCAGATGAAGACCAAAACACTGACAGTGAACTGACTGCTGAAAACTTTGATCGTTTCAAAAGAATGGTTACATCTTCGCTGTTCAAAGAGCATTTTGAAAACGCACCTGACAGCCTCAAGTCCTTTTTGTTCACTCAGTACCGAATGCATCCGCAGATAATGCGTGTCGTAAATCAGTTTTACGAGAATAGACTAAAGTGCGGTTTGGTTGATCCAGATGGGAGGCAGCCGGACTCAGATCCTAAGGGGCATCGCGTCCATGGCCTCACTCTGATTGGTGAGAAATCCCAACAGTATATTGTACCAGAGCGCCATGTGGCATGGCTTGACTCGACGGTGGATCCTTTTCGTAAACCACACCATGAACGCCGTGACCTAGGTACCAGCAAAGTCAACGAATTAGAGTGTGTTTTGATTGCAAAGACCTTGTGCGATATTGAGTTATCTAGTCGAGAGCAGGGATACGGTACAAACGGTAAGGCTCGAAAGGAGGTTGGAATTGTTACCTTCTATGGACGGCAAGTGCGAGCTATTCGAGATGCCATCCGACGTATTCAGGCGACACGTAATATGCGTTTCAATGCCATTGAATACGATATTAACACTGTAGACCGATATCAAGGACAAGAGCGCCCTATAATTTTAGTAAGTATGGTGCGCAACCCACCTTTTAGGCTTTCTCAGAGGGCAAATACAGCGCAGTTTGAGAGAATAAACGTAGCATTCTCTAGAGCACAGGAACTCCTTATCATCGCTGGCGCCAAGGATGTGTTCTGTAAGTATCCCGTATTTCTCCCGAATCTTGATCGACCTGGAACGAAAAAGGTCGAAGTCTACCGTTACATCATTGACGAGATTCAGCGCAATGGGGGACTTTGGTCATCTGACTACATTGTGTCACCACAAGAATACGAAATACTGCTTCCACCTGGATTTTCTTCTCAGCGATCAAGTGGTCGCCGGAATAAAAACAAAAATGACCGTAGAGGAAGAAAGTAGCATATGAAATTGTCTGATTTTCGTATTGGCGTACCGCTGCTTCGGTTGGAAACACGAATTGTTCATGCGACTCCACGTAAACCTACTGCATTTGAACGGGTAATTCTTGGCATGACGGAGCAGTTTGGACATAACACATCATTTAATAACATACCGATTGAGCGACTATTTATCGATGTGCTCTGTGTGTCTGATCCAGGCCCGCTTGTTACACCGACTTTGTCCGAACTTATGGCGTTGGATGTCATTAGGTGCGTAGGTGATATCGATGCCCTAGATACGTTAATTTTGCGTGATATCGAGATTACTGAGCGTGGCCAGCGAATGATTTCTGAAGACATGCTCCCCGCCAAATTAATGCAGAATGATGAGTTATTCTATTTCGACCCAATTCAACAAAAGATTCTTACGGAATCTGAGTCAAAAGCATACAGGTCTGTTAAACCGAAACTCTCGATTGACTCGTCTGTTTTTGAAAGTGTATTTCCAGAGGAGCAGATTCGTAGGAATGTCGCCAGTTCCGGGTATCGTTGGTTCAGCTCGGCAAGTCAAATTGAAAGAGTGGAATCCTTATCTGTACAGATTTTATGGAAGGATACTCCATGTAGCGTAGAGGTACGCTCAGATACTTTGAAAATTTCTTCAAAAAATGAAAGTTTGAATAACTACCTGGAATCGATTGAATCGGATGAATCATATACACGATTCATCGCGCCTACATTCGATTATCACAGTCAGCTTTTTGAAGGGGTGCCGGAACTAGACTATGACAACATAGAAAAGAAAGACGCAGATATTCAATCAATTTCGCAGGCTCTTGACGACTGGCCCAGCGAGGCTTGTTTCGTAATCCCTGGATTGAATTACGATTTAGATGCGATACCAGCGCAGGCGCCCGCTCATCAGGCAATTGTATTGTATAGCGAGTCTCACTCTGCAGAGAAAATCTCTATTGAATGGAACAGCGATCGGTCGGGCTGCAAAATATTAATCAACGCGCCACATCCGGTACCAGAAGCCATTCGGGCTACTGATCGAGAAATACTGGTAGTTCGACGTATAAATGCCAACTATGGAAATAGGCCCCGCAATTTAGTCGTAGCGTGTCGTATTCCAGATCAGATGGGAGGGGACCGCTTAATCGGCGCAGTTTCCAAACTTTCAGATTGGGTTGAGTCTTTAGAAGACAGAAGCAATCAAACCGTACGGATATTATGGCAAGGCGAGTCTCAGTACCTAACGGAGTATACGCACAATCTGACCGATTCTAAACTTTCCGTTGACGAACTCGTTCAAGACTTTTTCTTGACTCTATCCAACGTTGAGAGAATTAACGGAAACGCAGATCGCGATGCATGGTTGAAAGGCCTTTGGAGAATCCTTTTGGGGCGGATCGTCGGGTCCGAAGAGCTAGACGTAAGCCATGTTGAGCAATTACTTGAGGCTCTTTCTGCGCACGGTTCATATCCGATAGATATGATATCGGAGCTATTGAGTGGTATTACCGAACGCATAAAGAAACCACATTCAGTAGAGGAGTTGCTGAAAATCACATCTGCACTCCGCATGCTTGATCAAGATTGGTCACCCACATATCCTTCGAGACTTTTCACGAGAGAATTGACAAGATCGGTTATTGAGAAATTTCCTGATTTCGATTCGAAACTCATATCCGTCCATAACGCACTATTTAATCCATTGAAAGCGTTGGCTCAAGTTAATGACCGCTTAAGTGCCATAGTTAGCAAAGAAGCCTTAGATGGGCTCGTAACTGAAGATGCGTATGTTTCGCTCATAAAATCTTCAGAAGGATCTACGCTGTCTGAGATCGCCCGTGATTGGGCAAGTGAAATGGATTCTTTGATGTCTGTTCTTGACGATACGTCTATCCTGCGCGGCACTCAATTATTGAGAATCGACTCAAAGATTGCAGAAATATCGAAATGGACTGCCAAACTCATAGGTACCCTTGATCCGCGTGTACGCTCGGTCTATGTGTTTGACACATCTGCACTCATTGAAAACCCAAAGATTGCTACAGAGGCCAGTCATGGTGAGCTGTTTGTTGTCAGCAAAAGAGTTATTGAAGAATTAGACGACAAAAAGCTAGATGAGGCACTTCGACCAAGTGTTTCAGAAGCGGTTCGTAATTTACGAAACCTACGCAAAGAATACATTCAGTTCTGTGATGGTGACATGTCTCTGCTCCCATCTGATTACAGGGTTAAAGGTGACAATTTGATCCTTTCTGTTGCAGTGCGTTACCGCGAGTACAAGCCGGTCCTGATAACCAATGACAACAATTTATCCTTGAAGGCGCGTGCTGAAGGGCTTGATGCCATGAGCGCGGAGCAATTTCTGAAAAGACCGCGTCGGCATGAGAAATCAAAGGAAGTTAATCGGGACCAGCCTCAGACACAAAAAAACAATAAAGGAAAGCAAAGGAGGAAGCGATGAGTGAATCTGTTAGTTACCGCTGGTCTTTGGAAGCCAAGCGGCGGCGTCAAGCTTATTTGGACCGCATACAGGAAAACACAACAAATTTTCGGGATAGATATTCGGCGAAATTTGATGATCTCTTGAATCAAGGCCTTGAAGAGTACCTGCCTCAAGAATTTGCTGAACTGCGTAGCCAGTTAAACCAACTAGACAGATTGATCGCGACGGACCCAGAGCGCGCTCGTGACCTGAGTTTCCAGGTCGGGCAACAGATCAGTCGATTGCCGGGTTTGGCTAGGGCGGCACGGCATGAATTTGAAGCACGGGAGCGTCGACGCCGAAAAGAGCTTTCCGAAATGCGACGCAAAGCTACCACTGCCCTTAATCAGTATATCCACGACCTGATTTCGGAAATAAAGGATCCGGTAGAATTAGATTTTGCATACGATGAAATTCGCGCTATCCAGGCTGAATACGATGGCAGGACCGTCGAAGCGGATCAGTTGGAGGCATTGAAGACTTCAATTGGATCGAAATTCGCAGGAATCCGTAAGTCAGCAAAAATTAAAGGTGAAGCCTGGAAGAACGACCAGGTACAGCTGAACTCAAAACAAGCAAATGAAGATTTCTTGGGCCTTTATAAGGAGCAGGCAAGTACAGATTCGTCTAAAAACCCGAAAGCCTACAATGAGATGTTGTCGAGCGTGGAAGCAGTAAAACAGCTAATTGAAAAAACCGCTGATCCGGATGAAATCTTGAACAAGATTAAAGATGCGACCACACAAGCAGATAGCGCTATTGCGGATGAAAATTGCCGCCGCATGGTGGTTCGCTCCATCATGGATTCCCTTGAAAAATCCGGTTTTGTAGTATCCAAACCAAAGCGTAGCGCCGGGGATGTTGATGAAGTTGTGATTCTCGCTCGCAAACCAGCGGGAGCAGAGGCCGCATTTAGGGTTTCCGCGGATGGGAGCATGATCTACAAGTTTGATCATTACGAGGGTATGCAATGCAAGGACGATATAGACAAAGTTCTACCGTTGCTGAGGGATATCTACGGAGTGGATTTATCAGAAGAGAGGGTTCTTTGGCAAAACCCAGAAAGAATTTCCAAGTCAGCCAAGCCACTGGAGGACGACGCTGAGGGGCAGAAAAATGGCTAGAGACAGCGAGAGCACGTGGCTAGATAACATCAAGCGTCAAGTAGGAATCCGGCGAGGAATCATTCTGCATGGAGATGTATTGGATGTTTGCTATGACACAGTAAGCACCACATACCGACCGGTCCTGGAGGTGGTAACACGCACCCTAAAGGAGCGAGGATTTGAGCAAGTTGTAGTATGGGATCGTTTCTCGGGTGTCGAAAATGTTCCGTGCGATAAATGGGCGTCAATGGTTAAGGAAGCCACTTTCGGCGAATCATCAAACGATGACGATGCGGAGGATGATTATGATGTTGGACCACGGAGCGCGCCAGCGGATTCAAGCCAAGGAGTGGCGCCGCCAAACGCAGATGACTTTTTGGCAGTCGTATATCATTTCATGCTACATCCAAAAAAGGAACGTATTGCGTTCGTGTTGGATTGGTCCCAATACTTGTTTGGAAACGCAAATGCATTGTCCGAACAAGAGAGGCAGTGGCTACTGATTATATCGAAGGCCATTCGCAATGCCCCAGTCCCACTGGATGATATCGACGGGCTTTCAAGGCCAACAAATGTAGTCGTTCTCTTTTGCCAAAAACTCGGTGCGATCCCGCCATCCTTATACCAGTCGAATCCATCTATCCAGGAAATAATTGTATCTCCTCCGGGACGAATAGAGCGCGAGCAGTTCATTAAGCGCAACATAGACAAATGGTCGCTACGCGCAATTCCCAAGCCTGGGGAACTCGCCTTCAGTGATTTTGTTGACTCGTTGGAAGGGATGTCGCTTCGTGATTTGCAGCAGCTCGTTCGGCTTTCCCGTCAGGTCCCTGGAGAGCCCCTGACGTATGAGCGATTGATAAATCTTTATCGGTATGGAGAGCAAAAAAGCCCATGGGAGGATCTTAGCAGATCCAAGTTGGCGACGATCCGTGACACTCTAAAAAAACGAGTTAAAGGTCAGGATGACGCGGTTGATAAAGTAGCTGGGGTCATAATCAGAGCCTTTACTGGGCTGTCTGGTCTTCAACACTCAAAGAAACAGCGAATGCCAAAAGGTTCCCTTTTCTTTGTTGGGCCTACGGGTGTGGGAAAAACTGAATTGGCTAAGTCCCTTGCGCAGTTTCTATTTGGAGACGAAGACGCATGTATTCGCTTCGATATGTCTGAATTCAATCATGAGCACAGTGATCAGCGGCTGGTTGGTGCGCCTCCTGGTTATGTTGGATATGAAGAGGGTGGCCAGCTCACAAATGCAGTCAAGAAGAGACCTTTTTCTGTACTGCTTTTCGATGAAATAGAAAAGGCGCATGTTCGTATCCTCGACAAATTTTTGCAGATACTCGAGGATGGTAGATTAACTGATGGGAAAGGGGAGACGGTCTACTTTTCAGAAACGGTCATAATATTTACTTCAAATATTGGCGCTTCGGAAATTAAAATCAACAGTGATGAGACCATAGTACGACAGGAATTTATGGAAAAAGTGCGAGAGCATTTTGTTTCTGTAGCTAAGCGTCCTGAACTACTAAACCGGATTGGTGACAACATTGTGCCATTCAATTTCATTACGGGAGATGATTTTCTTGTTTCAATCGCAAAGGCGAAGCTTCAGCCTCTTCGAGAACGATTAAAGGAAAAGTACAGGATATCTGACTTGTCTTTCGACGATGAAGAGAAAGCGCTTATTTCTCTTGCCAAGTGTGTGGACCGGCAAATGGGTGGTCGAGGTGTTCTAAATGAAATAGTTAAGCGGATCATTGACCCGTTAGCGGATTTTCTGTTTGAGGAGGAAGAGGATTCTTCCTACTATTCTGGACGTAAAATCGTAGTACACCAGGCAGGCAATGAAGCCACTTTTGTGTTCGAAGTGAAGTAAATGGCGAAATTAAATCTGGCTGATTGGATTGAATGCACGGAGGTTGAAGGCCCAGGAAAGCGCTTTGCGATCTGGGTTCAAGGGTGTTTACTTAGGTGTCCTGAATGTTGTAACCCGCACATGTTCGACATCTCGCCCAGATCTATCGTCGATACTGACGAGGTCATGAAATGGATACGATTAGCAAAAGACAAGCACGATATTGAAGGGGTGACTTTTCTTGGCGGGGAGCCAGTTCTCCAGGCTAAGGGTTTATCAGTTGTCGCCTGTGGGTGTAAAGAAATCGGTTTGTCTGTTGTCGTTTTTACCGGATACACGCTCGAATTTCTGCGAAGAAATCCAATGCCTGGGGTACCAGAGCTGCTGTCAGAGGCCGATGTCGTGGTCGACGGGGCGTTTGTTTCAGGTAAGCCGGAAACGCAAAGGAATTGGGCCGGCTCGACAAACCAGGAATTTCATTATTTAACTGATCGGTATGGGCACGGGATTGAGTTTGACTCAAAGTACCCGCATGGATTCGAGTTGCGCCTATTCGAAGACGGGACGCTTCGATTCAATGGATGGCCATCTAGCAAGATTTTGAAAGCGCTATAGGTCAAGTAGCGGATATTGGTTTATATCGCTACTGTAACACCCTGTTTATACAATATTTATCGCGGAAATTAACGGACTATGGTAGCCTCAAATGTTGGCGAGAAGTTAGAGCGGACCTTCCGTGGGATGGAAAACCTTAGCTCACGAGTAAACAGATTTAGGGCTCAGATTCTCTAGTCGTACAGAAAAAAATGAAACTTTTTGAAGGAATTTCTGAGCATGGTATTTTTCATGGTATTACCGTTTAGCAGGAAAATAAGTCATTGAATATAAAAGACAAAAAAGGCTTATTTACAATAGAGTGGGAATAATCACCCGGTGACGACGTCTTCATTGGACGAGGACTTCATGCGCCATGCGCTGGCGCTCGCGCGCCAGGCACAGGCGCAGGGCGAAGTGCCGGTCGGTGCGGTGGTGGTCGCCGATGGAGCGATTATTGGAGAGGGCTGGAACCGGCCAATCGGCAGCAGTGACCCAACCGCACACGCCGAGATCGTGGCATTGCGCGCGGCAGCCGCGGCGATCGGCAACTACCGCCTGCCCGGTAGCACCTTGTATGTCACGCTCGAGCCCTGTCCGATGTGTGCCGGGGCAATCGTGCATGCGCGCGTGAAGCGGGTGGTTTTTGCGGCGAACGATCCTCGCGCGGGCGCTGCGGGCAGCATGTTCGATCTGCTGCCGTCGGACGCCCGGTTCAATCACCACACCTGCTGTGAGGGCGGTGTGCTGGCGGAAGAGAGTTCGACAATGTTGAAGACCTTCTTCCGCCAACGCCGCTGAATTTCTTTTTGCCTGGAGGCTCTGCCATTGAAGATCGCGCTTTCGCTCATCGTGTCGCTGCTGTCGTGCGGCCTGCTGGCCGCGCCCAACTACCCGCCGGTAACGGTCGATGTCGCGGTGACAAAGGTGTCGGAACACAGCTACTACGCGCTCGGGGCTGCCGGTACGGCGACGGAAAATGAGGGCTTTATCTCCAACGCCGGTTTTGTCATCACAGAGGCAGGCGTGGTCGTATTCGACAGCCTGGGCTCACCATCGCTGGCATGGACGTTGCGCCAGCGCATCCGTGAGCTGACTGATCAGCCGGTGGTCAAGGTGATTGTCAGTCATTACCACGCCGATCATGTGTACGGACTGCAGGTTTTTCAGGACGAAGGTGCAGAGATCATCGCGCCGCGCGGCGCCTACGAATACCTCGCCTCCAACGCGGCGGCCGAGCGTCTCAACGAACGGCGGTTTTCGCTCGACCCCTGGGTCAACGACGACACGCGGCTGGTGCGGCCGGACCGGGTGATCGAAAAGGAATACCGCTTTTCGCTGGGCGGTATGGATTTTCAGGTCAACTACCTGGGCAGTGCTCACTCCGACGGTGACATGACCCTGTACGTGGTGCAGGACCGGGTGCTGTTTTCCGGCGACATCATCTTCGAAGGCCGCGTGCCCTTTGTCGGTGATGCCGATACCAAGCGCTGGCTGGAGACCCTGCAGGCGCTCGAGACCGGTGATCTGGTCGCGCTGGTTCCCGGTCATGGCCCGGCCGCAAGCAATCCGCTCGAGGCCGTCGCCGGTACGCGCGAGTACCTGGCCTATCTGCGCGAGGTGATGGGTGCCGCGGTGGACGAGCTGCAGGATTTCGCCAGCGCCTATGATGCGGCGGACTGGAGCCGCTTTGAACAGTTGCCGGCCTTCGAGGCGGCAAACCGGCGTAATGCCTACCAGGTGTTCCTGTCGATGGAGGCCGAGGTGTTCCAGAAGTAGGACGCGCACCCGCCGGGCCGTGCGCGCCCGGCGTCACTCAGGCTGCGTTCAGCCCCTGTCCGCCAGCGGGACGTAATCGTTCTGCAGGTTGCCGGTATAGACCTGGCGCGGTCGCGCGATCTTGCCACCGGTCTCCTGGTTCTGTTCCCACCAGTGCGCGATCCAACCGGGCAGGCGGCCGATTGCAAACAACACAGTGAACATATTGGCCGGGATACCGATCGCGCGCATGATGATGCCGCTGTAGAAGTCCACATTCGGGTACAGCTTGCGGTCGACGAAATACGGGTCGCGCAACGCGATTTCCTCGAGACGCCGTGCAATGTCGAGCAGCGGGTCGGGTTTGCCCAGGCGTTCGAGCAGCCGCTCGGTGACCGTGCGCAGCATCTGCGCACGCGGGTCGAAGTTCTTGTACACGCGGTGCCCGAAACCCATCAGGCGTACCTTGCTGTCCTTGCTCTTGGCCATGTTCACGTATTCGTCCGGCGTGATGTTGCCCTGATGGATCTGTTCGAGCATGTCCAATACCGCGACATTGGCCCCACCGTGCAGCGGCCCCCACAGCGCACACACACCGGCGGCGCAGGAGGCGAACAGGTTCGCCCGGCTTGAGCCGACCATGCGCACCGTCGAGGTCGAGCAGTTCTGCTCATGGTCGGCGTGCAGGATCAGGACAAGATTGAGGGCGTCGCGGACGGTCTCGTCGCAGACGTACTGGTCGAACGGCTGCGAGAACATCATGTGCAGGAAATTGGGCACATAACGCAGGCGTGGGTCGGGGTAGTTGTACGGCTTGCCGACCGAGTGGCGATAGGCGTACGCGGCAATCGTACGGATCTTGCTGATCAGCCGCGCCGCCGCCATGCGGAACTGCTCTTCGTCGTCGAGTTCGTGCAGGTCCGGGTGAAAGCACGACAGCGCATTGATCATCGCCGACAGGATCGCCATTGGTGGTGCGGCACGTGGGAAGCCTTCGAAATGATGCTTCATCCCCTCGTCCAGATTGGCGAAACGGGTGAGATCGTCGGCGAAGCTGGTGTACTGGGCGGCGGTCGGCAATTGGCCAAAGATCAGCAGCCAGGCGACCTCGACGAAGTTTGGCGAGGTGGCGAACTGTTCGATCGGTATACCACGGTAGCGCAGGATGCCGTTTTCACCGTCGATGAAGGTGATGTCGCTCAGGCAGCTCCCGGTATTGCCGTACCCCGGGTCGAGCGTGATGTGGCCGGTGCGCTCGCGCAGGTCGCGGATGTCGATTGCGCGTTCACCCTCCACCCCGGTGATGATCGGCAGCTCATGGTTTACCCCGTCGAGGATCAGGGTGGCTTGGTCGGACATGGT
>ERZ795048.2488-NODE-2488-length-14778-cov-7.336141_pt1 | contig 14778 bp, 16 predicted proteins | sample MGYA00375132_ERZ795048 | MGnify/ENA primary metagenome ERZ795048 (study PRJEB30177, sample SAMN05720225) | activated sludge metagenome | isolation source: Anaerobic digester | place: Hong Kong | collected 2014-12-17 ...
AATGCTGTACGGGTGAACCTGCTATTTGTCAATGTCAATCCGCCACCATCCCCTGACTGCCAGGTCATCGTCACGGATAATGGAGTACCGTTTGAAATAGGTTTTCATCCGTTCAATGAATTCTTTTTTGAGGACAGGCGCCCCGTCAACAACCTCAAGGGAGTCCCTGTGTTTTTTTTCTATGTCCGATAACGGCGCAAGGGTTGTGATATCTTTAAAGGAACTGTAAATTACAATGAAAACAGGCTCATAGAGTTCAAGGGCGGAGGCGATTTCCGGCTGCGTCGGATTGATTACATTGAAGCAGGCGGTGAAATACTCATAGACGATAAAGGGGTACAGCTCCCGGGATATATTGAAGACGTCGATATTGAGGCGGTCCAGGATGTCCTTTGTGATCTTCCGGGTGCTGATCTCGTCAAATACCGCGAAGGTGTGGAAATGCTGGTCCGATTCCACATACTGCGTATCCATAAGGCGCACTGACGCGAATTCCCCTTTCTCAATGTTCAGTTCACGGGGGCAGGGAATGAGGCGCGATTTATAGTAAATCCGGTTGGTAATGTAGGAGGGATAGAATTCAGTGTTCCCCTTTTCCACAATGTTATATGAGTCGCCGCCGAAGCGCAGGTCCACCTTGAACATGTGCAGAAAATCACAGACAGCTCCTTGAAGTTTCTGAACAAACTGAAGGCTGTGGGTTTCAGCTTCCGGCCTTCGTACCGCCTGAAGGCGGTGGTTTTGAAAATACTCAGGCATGTACTCCCCGAGGTCCTTTACTACGGGAAGTGCTGTATCGTATTCCAGCTGCTTTACTGAAATCCTGGGAATTACAATTCTTCCGGGAAATGTGATAAACTCATTTTTTATTGTATTCAGATACAGGTTCTCGGTCCTGTTGCGGTGGGCCCTGTCAATATTGTCAATTATCTCCTGGATTTCATTTTCAGCTTTCATCAAACCATCCCTGTCCGGAAAAGATATATGTGCAATTTTTTCAATACACTTCATCTGAAACAAACCACATCCATGAGAAGGCGGTTCATTTGAAATATAATAATATTCGGAGAATGAGGCGCTATTTTTCTTTGACTTTTAACGCCTGTTCTGTAAAAAAGGATTTCGTTCCTTAAAAAATTATCCTATAGATAGAAACTGCCGGCTGCGTGCTGCCCGGATTTCTATCAGCCTGTGCGGTAAGAGTCAACAATATTATGCTTGAGTATTATAAAAAGCCTTTCCTGTTCCGCGTTTTTTTCCGGCTTCGTTCAGCGTTGTGGTACCACCTTTCCTTTAAAAAGAAATTTACCGCAATCGGCGGGCCCCCCCTTGTATGGGGTGTGTGGAATATCGATATCTCAGGACCCAATATCTCTATCGGGAAGAATGTCGTCTTCACCGGAGGGCGGGGGGCCAGGATGAATATTACCTCCATTAAACTGGGTGATGTTGAGGGGCGTGTTGAAGTGGGTGATAACGTCCTCCTTATGCACGGGATCAGGATAAGCAGCGCCAGCAAGATCGTTATCGGCGACGACTGCATGCTCGCGAACTTCTGTTATCTCACTGATGCGGACTGGCATGATATTCACGACCGTACAAGGCCCATTGGAAAGACCGCCCCTATTGTGCTCGAGAAGGGCGCATGGATAGGAGACTCTGCGATTGTGTGCAAAGGCGTCCGTATAGGGGAAAACTCCATTGTGGGAGCAGGGGCTGTGGTGACAAAGGATGTTCCCCCCAACGTGATTGTTGCAGGGAACCCCGCGAAAATTGTGAAAAAACTTGATCCTGAAAAGGTCGTTACCATGGGTGCCCTGTACGAAAAAATTAACCGGAAAAAAGAGGCCCGGAGAAAAGGGAACGGGAACAGCCGGAAACCGGGGGTCCCCTGGTGAAAATATGCATGCTGTGCTACCGGGCAAATCCCTTCTGCGGGGGGCAGGGAATATATCTGAAATATGTGGCGGAGGCCCTCGTGCGCCAGGGCCATGAGGTCCACGCCATTGTGGGCCCTCCGTATCCCCTCCCCATGAAAGGAGTGACGGTGCATTACCTCCCGAACAGCGGGTATTTCGTCAGGAAGGGCCTCGATATCATCAACCCCGAATCCCCCTTTGATATTTTTTCACCCCTGAACCTGTATGAATATGTGAGCACCAGGTACAGGGCGTTTTCGGAAATCAACGCGTTTAGCTTCAGGGCGTATTACAAACTGAAGGAGCTGCTGAAATCGGAGCGGTTCGATGTGATCCATGATAACCAGTGTCTCGGGTACGGGTTTCTTCTCATGAAGCAGCTGGGGGTGCCCCTCATTTCCACCATCCACCACCCTCTTACCATTGATCTGGAAAATGTACTGGAGCGGGGGGTTTCGTTTAAAGAAAAGGTGAAGGGCGTTTCCTTTTATCCACTTGTTATGCAGCGTATTGTATCAAAACGGCTTGACCATGTTATTACCGTTTCCGGGGATTCGAAACAGAAAATTAATGAAGCCTTCGGTGTGCCCCTCGAAAAGCAGACTGTGGTATATAACGGCCTTGACCGGACCGTCTTCAGGGTGCTTCCCGGCGCGAAGAAAAAGAAGGGAAAAATTATTTTCGTAGGAAATGTGGAGGACGGCAAGAAGGGGTTCGCGTATCTTGTGAAAGCGCTTAACCTGGTAAAGGCCGATGTGAAGCTTACCGTCGTTGACGGCGGGGCGCCACACAGGAAGATAACGTCCCAGCTGATAAAAAATCTGGGGCTTCAGGAGAAAATTGAATTCACCGGAAAAATTGATGTCGGCGCCCTTGTGCGGCATTATAATGAATCGGAACTGGCAATTGTTCCTTCAGTGTATGAAGGGTTCGGGTTCCCCGCAGCGGAGGCCATGTCCTGCGGTGTGCCGGTGATAGCAAGTGACGGCGGGGCCCTGCGGGAAGTCGTGGGGGACGCGGGAATTGTGGTGCCGGTGCGTGACCATGAAGCCCTTGCCTCGGCGATTGATTCCGTGATGAATGACAAAAGGGACCTTGCCCGTATGGGGAAGAAGGGAATAGAGCGCGTTGCGACCTGTTTCAACTGGGACAACGCCGCGAAGGAAATGGTAGGGGTATATGAAAAGTTCCTGTAAAAGAAGAATGTGTATGATATGCGGCGGGATAGTATTGACTATGTCCGTTCTTCAGTGCGCCAACAGCGCGGTCAATGTGGCGCAGTTATACGGACCCACCAGTGCGGAAAATTATCTTTCCGGAAAATTTGATCCGCTCCGCCATCCACTTTTCGTGAGGCTGTCCGATCTGGGCATTCCCTGCGACCGGCCCCATTATCTGCGCAGGGACACTGCGGAGGCGTTGAAAAAAATGTACACCGCCCTGAAGAAGGACCTGCCCGGAGTGAAGTTCTGGGTGCAGAGCTCCACGAGGAACTGGTTCTCCCAGAAGTCGATCTGGGAGCGGAAGTGGAAGTTCTACAAAAAACAGAACCCCGCTCTCCCGGACAGGGAGATTGCGCTCCTCATTCTCCGTTATTCATCGATGCCGGGCACCTCACGGCATCACTGGGGCACCGATTTTGATATCAACATTCTGCGCAATGATTACTATGGGAGCGGTGAAGGGAAAAAACTCTATACATGGCTCCGGGCAAACGCGGGCCGTTTCGGGTTCTGCCAGCCTTATACCGCGGGAAGAACCTCAGGGTACGCCGAGGAGCGGTGGCACTGGTCCTACGTCCCCGTCGCGTCGGAACTGCAGCGTCAGTGGAACAGCTATTTCCGTGAGGACCCCTCCCATATGGCGGGACGGCATTCGTTCCTGGGATTTAAGTCCGCTGCGGGCTTCTCACCGGTGTATGTGAACAGCATTGGAGGGGGTTGTACCGGAGAGTAGCGATTTCCTTCTGTAACCTGCGTACCCCTCAATTATCCGGCTTACTGCATTGCCGCACTACGTAAAACCATACCGTGATATGGCCGGTATATGACCAATCCGGCCGTTTACACAAAATTGAATTCATTGACAAAACCTGTATGTGCTGTACTGTTCCTGTAATTTCAGGTAGAGGGGGCATACTATGCGTTTTGTAATTATCGGTGGTGACGCGGCGGGGATGAGCGCCGCGAGCAGGGCCGGACGGCTCCGAAGGGACATGGAAATAATTGTGTTTGAACAGACGCAGGATGTGTCTTACAGCGCCTGCGGTATGCCGTACAATATTGCCGATCCTGACGCTTCCATGGACACGCTGGTGGTAAGGCGGGCAGAAGATTTCAGGCAGAAGCAGGGGGTTGATCTCCGCCTTGGTCACAGGGTTGAAAAAATTGACAGGAAAAACCATGTCATTTCGGGGAAAAAAGAAAACGGGGAAACCTTTGAATGCGCGTATGATAAACTTCTCATTGCCGCCGGAGCATCCACAATAGTGCCTGATATACCCGGTATCAATAACGAAGGGGTGTATGCGCTGAAGAGCCTCCATGACGGCAGGGTAATCCGGCAATATATTGCAGAGGGTAATGTAAAAAAAGCTGTCATTATCGGGATGGGGTATATCGCCCTGGAAATGGCGGATGCCCTGCGGAAACGGGGTGTTCATGTGACGATGGTAAAGCCCCGGGCGAGACTGCTGCCGTGGCTCCACGAAGATCTCTCGAAAGAAATATACCGTGAACTTGAGAAACACGGTGTGGAGCTCTATGCGGGACATACTGTGAAAGAAATCAAAGCTTCAGGTTCCGGATTAACAGTGGTCTGTGATGACCGGATTCTGGAGTGCCAGCTGGTAATTCCGGCGATCGGAGTGAAGCCGAACAGCGGGATCGCTGCCGAAGCAGGCCTTGACACAGATATCTTTCATGCGATCTCCGTGGACAGGTACGGGCGTACAAATGATCCGGATATCTACGCCGCCGGTGACTGTGCTGACGCCTTCAGTGTTGTGACCGGGGAAAAAGTCTGGGTGCCCCTGGCGCTTCACGCGAACCGTTCCGGGCGGGTGGCGGCGGAAAATATCTGCGGTGAGGAGCGTCCACTGAGCGGAATCGCCTGTTCAGCGGTGTTTAAGGTGTTCGGCCTTGAAGTGGCAAGGGCGGGGATAAATCCCGTTGAGGCACGGGCCGCGGGATTTGATCCGGTTGAGGCCGTAATTGCCTCACGCAGCAGGGCCCACGGGCACCCGGGTAATACAACTATACATGTCGCCATGACGGGAGACAGAAGCACAGGTCGCCTCCTGGGGGCGCAGATGGTGGGGGAGGAGGGTGTTGCGCACCGTATTCACAGTGTCGCTGTGGCGCTCCATAATTCCATGAGTGTAAAGGATTTCTGGCAGACTGATCTTGCCTATGCCCCTCCATTCGGGCCGGTATGGGACCCGCTGCTGACTGCCGCGGGGCAGCTTTCAAAGCAGATGGAGAAATAATAAAATAAAATTAGATAAAACTAATAATATTAGATAAAACGAGATATTTTCTTGACAAGTAATGCAGGTATGCTATATGGGATAGTAATGTAATAATAATCCTGTACTACAATGTTATAATACTGCTATGAACATACGTTTTATTTCAATCGGGCTGCTTCTTTTTTCATGCATGACATTCTGTGTGGCAAAGGAAGTGTATGATCCACATGTCGGGACCGGTGTTGATATTTTCTGCAAGTCGATGTATGCTTTGGGAGATGAAACTGGGACCTGTGAATATTGCCCTCATCCTGTGATAACAGTTGAAGAGGTAACTTGTATCATCGACAGGTCTGTTCCGGAAGGTGGAAGCAGCAGTATTCCGGTGCGTGCCCCTCCTGTATGATGTAACCTTCCAATTATATACGAACCGTCGCTGTTCGTATAGCTGCCATGTAATAGAATCAACAGGAGTATGCAGCGGGATGAATATACCCGGTGCTGCAGGGTGAAGTATGTCCTGAACAAAATATAACAGGGAGTATGTCTATGATGTATCTGGTTGAAAAGGGTGGGCCCGTTATGTGGCCAATTATTGCATGTGCCTTTGTATCAATTGCAATCATCATTGAACGGTGTATCTATTTCTTCAGCACCGGGGTCAATTATGAAAAGTTTAAACGTATCCTTATAGATAATCTGCAGAGGTTACGCATCAGTGAAGTGAATCTTGAACACCGGGAAACGGGAGACGCAGAACGTTCTTTTTTGCGCAGGCTTGCGGAAGGATTTTCATCACTGAGATGGAACAGGAGCCATTACGTGAAAACTGTTAGGGTTTACGTGGATAATGCCGCGGCGGGGACACGGAGCCGTGAAGAGGCGCTCCGTAGAACAGGGTCCGAGGAAATTGAAAAGATGGAGAAATATTTCCAGGGCCTCTCGGCGATCAGCCACGTGTCCCCTCTCCTGGGGCTCCTGGGAACGGTGACGGGTATTATTGCCTCATTCAACGTGATTGCGCAGATGGGTGGGCAGGTCGATGTGGCGGCCCTCGCGGGAGGGATATGGGAGGCGATGCTGACTACCGCTGCCGGGCTTACCGTTGCAATACCGACACAGCTCGCATATCTATATTTTGAAAAAATTGTCGCCGCACGTGTGAATCGAATGAGTTATACCGTCACCTATATGAATGAATTTTTCTTCAACGGATGTCCGGAAAAGATACGGGCATGTGAACGGACGGAGAGCGGGAAAAAGAGGGAGCTGTTCTCTCATGAAGCTGATGTCGAGGAAATCGTAAAAGACGAGGTCTGCTGATGGAATTTATCAGGAAAAAAAGGTCCCGTCCCCATATTGAAATTACACCACTGGTGGATATTATTTTTCTGCTTCTGGTGTTTTTCATGATCAGCTCAAATTTTATCGAGCCCATGATACGGATGGAGCTGCCGAAGGCGATGTTTGAGCAGAAACTGGAGAAGGTGGACCTTGTGGTGACGGTGGACAGGAATGAAACTATCTACATCAATAAAACGCCTGTGCTGAAGAAGGACCTGCAGGTAACGCTGCAGGAGAAAATGCTCAGGATGAATAAGTATGATGTTATTTTCAAAGCGGACAAACGTATCAGCTACAATACCTTTGTTGAAATACTGGATATTTCAAAGATAGCCGGAGCCACCAGCTTTTCTGTCGAGCATACAAGGTAGTAACCCGGGAAAAGGAAGATGAATATATGAGCATTTCCATGACAAGAATGTATCATGCGATAGAAAGCGGGAAACTGCTGTTCCCTGTCCAGTTACTTCTCATACTTGCTGTTACCGCGGCGGTCCTGATTTCAGGATTATCGTGGGATGATAATCCTGAAGTGATAACAGCAGATGCGCCGAAAGCAATACGGTACGAGGTTATACGGGTTTCGGAAATCCCGAAGGCCCTGATGGAACAGGAGGCGGAAAAGGTCGCCATTGATAAGGATTCCGACACTCTTTCTGTTGAAGACATCCGAAACAGGTATTTCCGGTATATTGTAACGAAAATTGAACAGGCGAAAATATATCCCCTTTCTGAACAGAAAAAGGGTCATGAGGGACGTATACTTATGAAACTGTACATCGTGAAATCGGGAAGCGTGAGAAAAGTAAGCATACTCAGGCAGAGCAGATACAGCGGCCTCACAAGGGCCTCAATTGACAGTATAAAACGGGCAATGCCCTTCAGGCCGTTTCCGAAAGGTATTCCTGATGATGAACTTATTGTCAGGCTGAAAATGGATTTCTTTCTGGAGTAATTTTTTTTGCACAAAGAGTTAGTTAGAACTAATTTTATTAGAAAGAAGGAGGAGTTATGAGGAAGTTTTTTTTATCAGTTATTATCGCGTTGTGTAGTGCGGCAGCTTTCATGGCGGGGGGGTATGCACAGAATTTCCAGGTGGAAATTGAAGATACCGGCAGAACCCGGAGCGGGGAGTCCATCAAAGACGCGAATATTGTTGTCACCGGCACAAAAACAAAAAAGGTGCTGCAGTTGTCGCCGGTGCGGACAGAGATTGTTGATAAAAGTAAAATTGAAGCAAAGGCGGCCAAAAATCTCTATGAGGCAATCAACAATGAACTGGGAGTGCTTGCGGAAAACAACTGCCAGAACTGCGCGGCGACCGCGGTACGGCTGAACGGCCTTGACGGACGATACAGCCAGATACTGTTTGACGGGATGGGAACGGTTTCTTCCCTGGCGGGAGTATATATTCTTCAGCAGATACCGGCGGAGATGATCGAGCGGGTGGAGATTGTCCGTGGCGGCGGGTCGGCGCTGTACGGCAGCGGCGCGATCGGGGGTGTCATTAACGTAATACGTAAAAAGCCTACAAAAAATGAAGGCAGTGTCGGTTACAGGTATGACTGGATAGCCGGTAATGTTGACGGCAGCCGCGATGTCGTTGGAATGCATACTGTCTCCGGCAATATCTCAGTGGTGGCGGATAACGGAAAAGCCGGCATCGCGATGTGGGGGTCCAAAAGCGACAGGAACGCCTGGGACGCCAATGATGACGGCTATTCTGATCTTCCGGAGCAGCTCAACAAGGCCATGGGAGGAAACGGGTTTATTACAATAATGGAGGGGATGGAGCTTTCCTTCGCGGGGTCGACTATCTACGATGACAGGAGGGGCGGTAATGCATTGAAGAGCGAACCGTTCAGCACGGACGTTAATATTGCTGAAGCGGCGGAGTGGAACTGGGACAACGCGGAAATCCGCCTGGACCATGAAGTATCGAGGTATCTCAACTATTCAATCGCGTACGGCTATTCCGGCACACACCGTCATTCATATTATGGCCCGGCGGGAAACGACAACCTCAGTGAAGATACTGCGTTGTTCGGGAACACGGAGAATGATTTTCATGTGGCGGGGATGACGGTGAACATCATACCTGTATCAGGCCATACCATTACTGTTGGCGGAGAATACTCTGATGACGAACTGCGTGATTCCAACCCGGGAATGAACCGTGAGCTTAGTGAGCATTACAAAACCATCGGCATGTTTGCCCAGTATGACTGGGACACGCGGTTTTTTGAAATTGTTGCCGGTGCCCGTGGGGACAAACACAACGAGCTTGACGAGTGGGAGTTCAGCCCCAGGGCGAGTGTGATTTTCAAGCTTACACCTCATATCCGGTGGCGGAACACCGTGGCAACAGGATTCAAGGCGCCCCAGGTTTTTGACGAGGACTTTCATATTGAGATATCACTCGCGGGGGGAGGCGCTACCAACCACCTGATAGTGAATGATGATAACCTTGAGGCGGAACACTCACGTAGTTATTCTTCGGATATCAGTGTTGATGCCCATGCCGGGCGTTTTGGATTTGAACTGACTCTCGGCGGATTCTACACTGCGATCGAGGATGCAATGGCGGTCGATTACGCCAACGGGCAGACTGTCGGCACTAACACGTACTATACCAGAAAAAACGAGGACGGAATAACAGAGTTTTTCGGCGGTAACCTTCAGCTGGAATTGTCTTACGAGAACCTGATGAAGTTTACATCGGGATGGACATACCAGGTCGCGCGGTATGAGAATGACCAGGTGTATGATAACGGCAGTTTCAATGAAGTGCCGAAAGTACCTGAGCTGTACGGGTTTTCAATGGTACAGCTGTTCTTCGGCGGCCTGCAGTTCGCGTTTTCCTGCCAGTATATGGGAAAACAGTATGTGGTCTATGAAGGGACAACAACGGAACTTCGTGAAACCGGCACTTTCGTTGTGCTGAACGCCCGTGTGGAATATAAATACATGGTTGACAATCAGCGTTATGTGCAGTTGTATACCGGGGTCGATAATATCACTGATGCCTATCAGGAGGACCTCCCTGTGGGCCAGGACAGGCCGGCCGGATATCTGTACGGACCGTCAAAGCCTCTCACAATATATGCCGGCGCCCGCCTCGGGTTCTGACAGAGTATTTAATAATTACTGAGGGCCGACTCATGCCGGCCCTCGATATTTTTTATGATGCGGATAATTGAAATCATTTAAACGAATTTCTGCTCCGGCGCAACCGGCGAACGGTGCGCCGGAGTAATTAGGCTTTAATTTTTTTAGATCATTACGGTGCAACGGTATATACCATTTTCTGCGTACCCATGAACTGCGCGGTAAAGGTAAGAGGCAGCTGGTTTTTGCTGAAGTGTTCAGCTGTCACAGGCCTGACTGTTTTAAACAGGAAACACTGCTCGTACATCGTTCCGTCACCGGACCATTTAATGGTAGTGTCAAGCGTCTTTGCGATGATATCGCTGCCGGCAGCATCCACGAAGGTGAATTTAGCCGCTCCCTTTTCACGGTGTACGGGTTTGGTATGACGTATGCGGAAGAGAAAAAACCTGTTGCTGCTGTAGTTGAAGTCCTGCAGGCTGGCGATGATTTTGTTTTTCTCAGCAAGGGATTTGGTGCTGTCCTCGATGATCCCTTCCCTGGTGTTTTTCATGATAAAATTGAAATATGTTTCTCCGGGATCTTGAAAATCAATCGAAATCAGACCGATCTGCTGTTCAAGCATGGTTTCGGATACCCGCTTTTCGGTGTTATGTATTGATACCGAGGAGCAGCCCGCAGTTATTATTACAGCGCATAACAGAGTAATGATGCTGGATCTCATTGGAGTTCTCCTTTATTTATTGTATTGTAATATTACATGGTCTATCATTGATAAATGTCAACACAAAATGCATGGCTGGTGAAGATTACGGTTGCTTTATGAAAGGAAAAAATATACGGTAACACGACAGCAGAAACGGCGTCGGGTCGCGTGGGGCGATATTAATGCATGTTTCACCCGAAGGTTCGCGCCGCTGCATGGAATTATATCGACCCCGAAAAAATGATACCATGAAAACGGCCGCTTTCCGGTAACGACAGCCGTAATTCCATGAAGCAACGATGGAGGTACGATGATGCACAGGATGATAATAACCTCGCTGTGCCTGACCATGGTGATAACAGGGGCGGCAGCTGCAGCGGAGAATCCCGATATCACCCGGATCAGGGCGCTCTACGCCGAAGCTCAAAAGAAGGAGTGCGGATCGGGATGTGAGCACCACAATTACAATATTACTCTGAACACCATGATGCCTGCAACAGGACTGCAGACAAAGAAAATCCGGTTTACCCTGAGCGCAGAGCAGGCCAATCCCCGTGAGGACCCGTATCTTTTCCTCCGCCGCCTCCACAAAGTGACGGTATCATGGAATATTTCAGCCTCTGCGCAGTATACTGTGGAATACCTGTATGACGAAAAGGAGCGCCCGGTGTTCTTTTTTCACCGTGAAGCTGCTGTCGGGGGCAATAGTGAAAAGCGGTTTTATTTTACGGGAAACAGGCTCATACGTGTGGACGCGATTCCAGGGCCGGCACCGGAAAGCAGAGCACGCTATATCAGGGAACGCGGTTTCAGTGATAACGAAGTGCGGGAGGCCCGGGCAATACTTCACAGGGCGGTCCGCTATAGAAAACTTTTCAGGACCCTCGGGGAAGCCGGTGAATGGAATTAATAAAAAAAAAGAATTTTTTCAGAAAAAAAAGTTGACTGGTGGTCTATTTTGTATTAATGATTGTTCATTAACAAAGTCTTGTAGCATATGGCATGACGAAGAATGGGGATGCTTTTGAAAAGAATTACATCGCGCCAGCAGTTATTGATATTAAAAGGGCAAAACAGGAATGGGTGAAAAGAGAAAAAACGGTACTCAGCGGGAACTGATCCTTGAACAGTCAAACAGGCTTTTCTGGGACAAGGGGTATGCGGAAACCAGTATGAGGGACATCGCGAACGCCTGCGGGTTCAGGCCGGCAAACATTTATAATTTCTTTGAATGCAAGGAGTCGATACTCTTTGAAAACCTTCTTCAGGAGATGATTGAAATAGTCACCCCTGTGCGTCACCTGAAGGACGACGAGGAAGCGGATCCTGTTGAAGCCCTTCGCTTTTTTATTAAAAATCATGTCGCACTTACGCTCGGTGAGAAGAGTTCCTCGAAGCTCCTTTTCGATGTGGGGTTGAAGAACCTGTCGGAGCCGAACAGAAAGAAAATTATCAGACTCAGGGACGAGTACGACGCTATCGGCGAGGCGATTATCCGCAGGGGAATTCGGAAAGGGGTATTTGCCCCTGTTGACGAGAAGATCGCGGTGTTCAGTATTGCATCGATCATTGCGCGCTCCAGGATATGGTATTCACCGAAAGGAAAGTATAAAGTGGATGATATCGTTGATTTTATTTTCAATTTTACAATGAACGGCATCAGTGCGGAAAAAAAATGATACTGTGTATGTATTTTTCACACATTATTACGATGAATATTTTTGTTTTGCCTGAATAGTTAATGGTCGTTCATTAATATATTTTTGATCAGATGTAAAATTGTACACAGCAGGATGATAAAGGCTGTAATATAAAGCGGGAGATGAGACATGGAGTATGAAAACCTTCTGGTGCATCACAAAAAAGATACCACGCATATTGTGCTTAACAGACCTGCGGTGCTGAACGCGCTGAGCCGTTCCCTTGTGGAGGAACTTGGGCACGCAGTCGGGATGATCAAAGATGATGGTTCCGCAAGGGTGCTGATCATTTCCGGGAGTGAGGGGAACTTTGCCGCGGGGGCAGATGTGGCACCGATGGTCGATTTGTCGCCGGCTGAAGCGGAGGCGTTCTGTTTCAACGACGTCTTTAATACTCTTGAGGCGCTTCCGGTGCCTGTTATTGCGGCTGTATCGGGATTCGCCCTGGGGGGCGGAATGGAGCTTGCCCTGGCGTGCGATTTCAGGATTTGCGGTAAGGATGCGAAGATGGGGTTCCCTGAAATCAAACTGGGTATTTTCCCGGGGGCCGGAGGGACACAGCGCCTGCCCCGGCTTATTGGAGTCGGGCGTGCCAGAGAGATGATATATCTTGGCGGGATCATCGATGCGGACACCGCGCTGCAGTATGGTTTGTGCAGCCGGGTCGTTCAGGGAGACCCCGTGGAAGAGGCTTTCCGGATGGCGGAGAAACTGGCGTCCCGTCCTCCTGTTGCACTTGCCGGCGTCAAGGGGGTTATCAACTTCGGCATGAACGCGGGGCTCAAAGAGGGTATCGCGTTTGAACAGGGGGCATGGGCCGACCTGTTTTCGACAGCTGATCAGAAAGAAGGAATGAAAGCATTTCTGGAAAAACGGAAACCGGATTTCCAGGGGAAATAAGGAGGGGACAATGAACAATGTAGTCATCGTTGCGGCGGCGAGAACGCCAATAGGGAAACTGGGGGGCGCCTATAAGGACAAAAGCGCCCTTGATCTGACGATCCCGGTCATGCAGGGACTGGTGGAGCGTGCAGGATTTGATCCGTCAATAATTGATGATGTGATATGGGGATGCAACTATCAGAAAACAAACGGCGAAAATAACCTTGCCCGGGTGGCGCTGCTGAAAGCGGGACTGCCTTTCACCGTGCCGGGCATTACTGTTCATCGGAACTGTACCTCGTCGATGTCTTCAGTGCAGATGGGGTATTATCAGATACGGTGCGGCGAAGCCGATGTCATCATGGCAGGAGGCACCGACAGCATGAGCGGCGCACAGTATACGGTGGAGAAGATGCGGTATGGTTCAAAGATCGGGCATGTGGAGCTTCGTGATTCAATGTGGGACTCCCTGACCAATCTAGGAGTTGGACCGGCGATGGGGATAACCGCGGAAAACCTTGCTGAAAAGTACGGGATCACACGGAAGGAACAGGATGAGCTTTCACTCCTCAGCCAGCAGCGAGCGGTCAACGCCATCGACAGGGGCTTCTTCAAAGACGAGATAGTGCCCTTCACAATAAATGGAAAGAAAAAAACTGAAGTCATTGATACCGACGAATTCCCCAGAAGGGACGCAAGTATTGAATCTCTTTCGGGCCTCAAGCCCAGCTTCAAAGAAGGAGGCACTGTTACTGCAGGCAATGCTTCAGGTATAAACGATGCCTCTGCCGGTGTGATCATGATGTCGGAGGAGAGGGCACGGGAACTGGGAGTACCGGTGCTTGCAAAAATTACATCAACAGCTACCACCGGCGTGGAGCCGGAGATCATGGGCATCGGGCCGGTGTCGGCATCGACGAAAGCACTGGAAAAGGCGGGGATGACGCTCTCTGACATGGAACTTGTGGAGCTGAATGAGGCCTTTGCGGCGCAATACCTTGCCTGCGAGAAGGCCATGGGGCTTGACCGGGAAATTACCAATGTTAACGGCAGCGGTATCAGCCTGGGCCATCCTGTAGGGGCGACGGGTGTACGGATTATTATTTCCCTGATCTATGAAATGAAACGGCGAAAACTCCGCCGGGGACTGGCAGCACTCTGCGCCGGGGGCGGCATGGGGACGGCCGTCGTTGTCGAGAGAATTCAGGAGGGAGGATAATTATGGCACTCAATCCGCTGGTGGATTCACGCGATGTCAGGTTTGTGCTCTTTGAGATGCTTGATATCGAACGGCTCTGTGAATATGAGATGTTTTCAATGTTCGACCGCGACATGTTCGAATCGACAATTGAACTTGCGGAAAAAATTGCCGTTGAGAAAGTGTACCCGGTCAACATGACGGCAGATAAACAGGGCGGCGCGCAGTATGACCCGGAGACGTCTATGGTAACTTCCCCGCCGGAGTTCCGGGAGGCGATGGGTGTTTTCAATGAAGCATGTTTCGCGGGGCTTGCGGTTGATCCTGAATGGGGTGGTTCCGGAATGCCGGAGGTACTGTATCGCTGTATCCTTGAATATTTCTTCGCGGCGAGCCTTGCCTTCACCATGCACGTGACCCTCTCTGTGGGCGCGGCAAATCTTATCAACTAT
>ERZ795048.2491-NODE-2491-length-14763-cov-9.552964_pt1 | contig 14763 bp, 13 predicted proteins | sample MGYA00375132_ERZ795048 | MGnify/ENA primary metagenome ERZ795048 (study PRJEB30177, sample SAMN05720225) | activated sludge metagenome | isolation source: Anaerobic digester | place: Hong Kong | collected 2014-12-17 ...
GGAGATTCAATTACGATTTACGAAATAACTGAATTAAATGAAAATAGAGTAGCCGAAGAACCATATATGAATATTGAAATAAACAGAAGGAACCACCATAATAATGGTATCTTTAAGGTACATACTATTAACTATATAAATGACCTGATAGTGGTTGATGGAAAGAATTGGTCTTTTTCTCCATTCCGTCAGCTAGCAAATTATTTGCAAAAAAAAATCTTACTAACCAAAAAGTATTTAAGATCAACAGTGAAGCCGGAAGATAATCTGGAGGAATAGAATATTAAGACATTTTATGCATGTTCAATATAGCAATTTTAGGTCTGGGAGATTTTGAGAACTGGAACAACAGCCAGTCCCTGTCGTTAGGTGGTGCTTCCGGAGTAATTAAAAGTATACTGCCTTATCTGGATGCAGATTCGATTTATTTGATGGGTATTACCTCAAACAAGAAAAATTTATATGAGAAGATACCTCTCACAAAGAATATTTCCATTGTCCCTATTGCTTATGTGCCCAGAAATACAATCCTTCCCATTCGATTCTATGCTTTTTTTTACGGAAGGAAAATCAATTCAGTAATCAGGAATTATAATATTCATTCTGTTTACTCTCATGCTGAAGAGATTTCTTACTGGATAAAACCCGGCATGAGAATACTCTACCATATGCATGGATCAACTAATGCCTTGGTGAAAGCCAAAAAAAGAATCTTTAGGACAAAACTACTGCGGGAGCAATGGGAATCGATAAGAAGAGCAAACATTAAGAAGGCGAAGCATATTATCGCAATTGACCACCTGTGCATGAATCTTATCAGGAGACACGGCATGGAGGATAAAGCTGTGCTATTGCCAAATTTTGTAGATACAAGTGTGTTCTATAAGGATACAGCTGGATGTAGCCTTGTGGAGCATATTGATAAGAAGATCCTTCTGTTTGTCGGCAGGATCGAGGAAGTAAAAGGTCTCGAGCTATTTGTTGATACGTTGCTGGAGATGAACAGAAGAGAAACCGGGAAATGGAATGGGGTCATTGTTGGACGTGGCACCTATGAGCCGATTTTAAAAAAATATATTTCTGATGCCTCGGCCGAATCACTCTTCTATTTCACTGGCCCTGTCTTTGAACAGGACAAATTAAGGGGGATTTACAACAAGGCCTCCATCCTTATGATTCCATCATTTTATGAGGGTATTCCCATGGTAATCCTTGAAAGCCTGGCTTGCGGAACTCCGGTCATATCAACTGATGTGGGAGGGGTAAAAGATCTTATTGCTGACGGGGTTCTGTGCCATGTGAATGATCGACGGGATCCAAGCGAATTTGCAGATCTCATAGAATTTGCTCTGAAGAAAAAGGATGCATCAACAGATGAATTCAGATTTTCATCATTAAAGGCATCTTATCTTATCAATAATATATTGCGTGGAGGTGAATTTGAAAAAAAGAATTACTAATAATATGACGGAAAGCCGAAAGGAAAGAATACTATTTATGGGTCAACTACCCCCACCTGTTCATGGTGTAACCATGATGAACAACAACCTGGTCACTAGTAAAATACTTCAAGCCAACTTTCATTTTGATATTGTTAATTTGCATTTTATTACGTCAATTGACGAGATATCAAAATACTCAGTGAAAAAGGTGGTTAAAGCCATCAGATATGGTTATGAAATCACCAAAAAGCTACTGAGAAACAAGCCAGACCTGGTTTATTTTACTATCTCACCCAAAGGTTATGCCTTCTTTAGAGACTCCTTATATGTATGTATATTAAAAGCTTTTAGAAAAAAAATTGTTTTCCACTTGCATGGAAAAGGGATCAGGGAAAACGCCAGAAGTAATTTTATAATTAAGGCACTGAGTGCCTGGATACTTAGAAACTCATATGTTATCTGTCTCTCAGAAAGACTTATCCCTGACATAGAAGGGGTTTACAGGTCAACTCCATTTGTTGTGCAGAATGGCATAAAGGTGCAATCAGATTCGTGTGAAAGAAAACCTCATATTCCAGGTTCTGTCCCAAATATATTGTATCTGTCTAACTATGCTAGAGACAAAGGAGTATTAATACTAATAGATGCCCTGAAAATACTCAAGGATAAGGGTGTGCCATTCCGTGCGCAATTAGTTGGGGCACCTGCTAATCTAACACCTGAATTTCTTATGGAATTGATCAGAAAACAACATCTGGAGGAATTCGTTGAGATAGCAGGTCCTCTCTATGATGAAGCAAAAAGAGAGGCATTCAAAATGGCAGATCTATTTGTCTTTCCTTCATTAAATGATGCCTTCCCTCTGGTAATTCTTGAAGCCATGCAGTACTTCCTGCCTGTTGTCGCTTCTTTTGAGGGTGGAATACCTGACATGGTTGTAGATAAGGACACGGGTTTTCTAATCGAAAATATTGATGCCGGGAAATTGGCAGATAAGTTGTCTGTTCTATTGGGAAATGAAGACTTACGTCATGAAATGGGGCAGAATGGCCACATTAGGTTCATGAACAATTTTACCATAGATCATTTTGAGAAAAATATGCTGACGACGTTTCAGAATATCCTAAACCAGGCATAAACCAGATAAACCTTCATTCAGAATTATGAAGATTCTTTTTTTCATAAATACTTTATCTGCAGGCGGGAAAGAGAGACGTCTCACAGAACTCATGAAGGGGCTCAAAGGGCAAGATGCAATCAACTTTGAACTGGTCGTCATGTCGGAAGATATCCATTATAAAGAATTATATGATCTGGATATAATAATTCATAAGCTGGTCAGAGACAAGAAGAAAGACGTTGCCATATTTAAAAAGATATGGCGGATATGTAAAATTTATCGACCGGATATAATCCATTGCTGGGATAGCATGACTGCGTTTTATTTATCCCCTATTTGTAAGGTATTAAAGATCAAGCTCATAAATGGCATGGTAGTTGGCTGTCCTATTGTGCAAAATATCTCTAATCCTCATTGGCTAAGGGCGAGAATGACCTTTCCATTCTCAGACTGCGTAGTCGGTAATTCAAAGGCAGGACTTAGGGCTTATAAAGCTCCCCAAAGGAAAAGTATCGTTATTTATAACGGCTTTAATTTTGACAGACATTATAACATGATCCCCCCCGAAGAGATCAGGAAGGAGCTAGATATCAAGACAAGATTTATTGTAGGAATGGTTGCTTCATTTTCAATCAATAAAGACTATAGAACATTCTATCAGGCTGCTGAGATAGTATTGAGCAGAAGGAATGACATAACATTTCTTGCCATAGGAAACAGAACAGATTCCAAACAATCAAGAGAATTAATTAATCCGAGCCTGATTCAAAATTTCAGGTTGCTTGGAATCAGATCCGAGATTGAATCTATTATCAATACTATTGATATAGGTGTTTTAGCAACATTTACGGAAGGGATATCAAACTCAATCCTGGAATATATGGCTGCCGGCAAACCTGTTATTGCTACCCGTGGAGGCGGAACTTCCGAGATAGTCCTGGACTCTGAGACTGGATTTCTTGTAGATGCATCCCAACCAACTCAGCTGGCAGGCAAAATTGAGGTTTTATTAAATGATCTTGCTCTCCGGAACAGGTTAGGAGCTCAGGCTAAGTTGAGAGTTGAGACAATGTTTTCCATTGATCGTATGATAGATGAATATGTCAGTCTTTATAAATCTGTTACAAAATCGAAATAATTAATAATAGTACATTCTGCAGGTCAAAGATGTTAAATGAGGTTCTTTCAATGAAATCAGCAGAAAAAAAGCGATACATAGCCTATGTTGTACTGATGACATTAATTATAGTATCCTGTTATATAGTTTTTTTTGTCTTTCCTGAAGAAGTAATCCGCACTATAACTAAAGAGGATGGATTATATGAATACACAGGTGCACTCAGTCTCTTTATCACTTCTTTATTGTTTTTAATAGCTTTTATGAGGCAGGGAGGAGGAGCTGATTTCTTGCTCTTTAAAGCAAACAGGAATTATTGGTTTCTTATTCTAGCATTTGTTTTCCTTTTAGGGGGAGGAGAAGAAATATCATGGGGACAAAGGATTTTTGGATGGGAAACATCGGAAGGCTATAGTCAGATAAATCGTCAAAACGAAACCAATATTCATAATTTGGAACCATTCAGAGGGATATTTTCCCCTAACTATATATTCACATATTTCTGGATGAGCTTCTGCGTGATCATTCCCATAGTCAATGCTTTTAGTTCACCGATATCAAAGCTTATTGCCAGAACTGGATTTCCATTGGTGCCACTGTGGTTGGGACTATTCTTTTTAATTGGATATATACCTTCACTAATTTTAAAGGCAACTGTGAAAGATGCTCTGATTCATTCTGTTACTGAGGTAAAAGAGGCCTGTTTGAGTACTCTCTTTATTTTCATAAGCATCTATTTTCTCAGAAAGTCTGCTCAAGAAAGGAATGATAAAAGATGGTAAGCTTAAACTTTGTTGGAGATATCGGATTGTTTAGAGAGTATCAGAGTAAGGGAATTGATCCTTTCGCTGAAATAACACTCCCGGACAGCGACTTCTGCGTCGGAAATTTTGAATTTATAATTCCGAATAACAGAGCGAAATACTTCTTTGATACGCAGGAGGATTATGCCATTGATTATGAGTACTTCAAGTCATTGAATATAAGACGCTTCAATGCCTTTGGTCTTGCAAATAATCACTGTATGGATTATGGAAGGGAAGGGGTTGAGGATTTAATAAAAGTATTGGAGGCTCAGGAAATTAGTTATTTCGGAGTTGGTGAAAACGACTTCAATATCCTGAAATTCAGTATACAGGGAATCACATTTGCTTTATTAGGTTGTGTTAAAAGGGGCCGTTGGAGCAAGGGTCCCAAAATGCCATTCGGTCCGGATACTTATGATCCTGAAGGAATCATAACCATGATTCATTCACTTAAGGCCAATGTGGATCATGTAATAGTTTTTCCACATTTCGGAACGGAACTGGTAGATATACCTGATCCGATTGATGTTGAGCATTCGCGTCGGTTTATCGATAACGGTGCCATTGCCGTTGTAGGCCATCATCCTCATATTATCCAGGGCATTGAGAAATACAAGAATGGAGTTATAGCCTATAGTCTTGGTAGTTTCATATATATCCCGGATAATGAATTGGGCTATAGTAAAGACCAGGGTGAGAAAAGAGAATTTTCTATTTGCCTGACCCTGAAGTTTGGTAAAACCAGGTTGATTGGAATTGATCCGGTATACTATAAGTATGAAAGAGACCTTAAAATCCCGGTGAAAACGAATGATAAAAACCCTTACTTTATTGAGTTGAACAGATTGATTTATAATCCGAAAGCTTATTATAAAAAGGTAAGAAAAGTACTGTTCAGAAGAGAACTCGTTTCATTCTTTCAGAGATTCAGGAAGTCGCCATTTTCAACAGTTAAGCACTATGCCAAATACTTAAAAATAAGTCATATACGCAAGATGTTTTCGTAAATTATGTTAGTTGGTGTATTACAATATAAGTTTAATATCTATCCGATTTAGGGTGGATTAATTTTAAGTCATTTAAATCCTTGGTTTTGAATATGAGTTCAGTGGCTCTGCAAAAGAAAATAGGTGAATTAATACCCATAGAGATGGGTATCCTGCTAAGCCATTTGCCTTTTAAGCTGAGGTTAGGCAGAGATTATAAGAAATATCAACAACTAATTGAAAAATTATTAAAGACGAATATCGAGGATCAAAAATCATTCATTATTGAAGGCTTTAACAACATTGTTAATCATTTCAAGAATAATAATGATTTCTATGCACGCCAGCTGGGATCATCAGGTTCATGGACTGAAAATATTACTAACCTGGCAGACATTGCCAAATTTCCTATATTGACGAAATCGCTACTCAAGGCAGTTCCCCTTAGTGAACGGTCCATTAAAAAATTTGCACTGAAAGAGTTTAATACGGGAGGCACTACCGGGATCCCGTTATCTTTTTTCATTGAAAACAACTTTTACTCACGCGAATGGTCACATATGCATTTTATGTGGAAAAGGATTGGATATAATCCTTCCAGAACAAAAGTTACTATTCGAGGAAGGAGCCTTAAGAATATATGGCAATACAATTTCAATCAAAATGAGTTTCTAATAAACGCCTATCATACATATGATTCAAGAGATTACTCGGAGTTATTAAGGATCTTTAAAAAATATAATACAGAGTTTATTCATGGGTACCCAAGTTCTATATACGGGTTTTTAAAGGATGCATCAGTTAAAGCTCCCTGTTTAATTGACTTTTTTAAGAATAATATAAAAGGGATAATGTTTGGATCCGAGTACCCGTCTCCTCCTTATAGAACCTTCATTGAAGATCTTGTGACAGAAAATAGTATATCCTGGTATGGACACACTGAAGGTGTGATTTTAGCTTGTGAGCTAAATCAGAAGTATGAATATGTACCTTTCTTGTCTTATGGGTACGCTGAAGCCGTAAAAATTGACAATGCTTATCACCTGGTAGGAACAAGTTTTGCTAATCTGGCCTCTCCATTTATCAGGTATGATACTGAAGATTTGATAGATCCTGATATCGATGAAAACGGATTCTTGAGAAGTTTTAGAATCAATCAGGGCAGGATAGGAGAGTTCGTTATAGACAAAGTAGGTAATCACATTTCATTGACAGCCCTTATTTTTGGCAGACATCATAAATTGTTTAATGTAGTGGATTTTATACAAGTCCAACAAAATAACCCGGGGACAATCACTGTTTATTATTCATCAACTTCTGTCATCGAAAATGCAAGAGAATTATTTGACACAAGCAATCTGCATTTTGACATACACTTTATGCAAGTCAAGGAGCCATATAGAACAACCCTTGGGAAAATACCTTTATTAATTAGAAAGCACTATGAAGCAACTGATTCAGAACTTTAAAACAGGAGAGTTATATGTTGACCAGGTACCACCTCCGAGTCTAACAGAAGGTTATGTCCTCGTAGAAAACATGTTTTCACTGATAAGCGCAGGTACTGAAAGGGGAACTGTCAAAGTTGCACAGGCTAATATCATTGGGAAGGCCAAACAACGTCCTGATCTGGTGGCTCAGGTAATGCAGAACATTAAGAAAGAAGGTCTTCAGGCTACAATAACCAAGGTCAGGACTAAGCTCGATTCTTTGAAAGCACTTGGTTATAGTACATCTGGCGTTGTGCTTGCGTCAATGGATAGAAATGGCCTTTTTAAACCCGGAGACAGGGTTGCATGTGCAGGTCAGGATTATGCATCTCATGCTGAGATTGTTGCCGTTCCACAAAACCTGGTTGTAAAGATGCCCGATAATGTATCCTTTGAGGAAGCAGCCTTTACCACACTGGGTTCAATAGCACTGCAGGGAGTACGCCAGGCAGATCCTGAAATAGGCGGGAAAATTTGTGTAATTGGTTTAGGCTTACTTGGTCAGCTAACATGTCAGATTCTAAGAGCAAATGGGTGTGAGGTATTTGGTATTGATCTTAATGAGTCATTGGTACAACTTGCAAAACAATTATCTGCACATTCGACATTAAACCGAAACGACCTGAATCTTATATCTGCATGTGAGAATTTCACAGGAGGCAAGGGTTTTGATTCAGTAATTATAACTGCAGCGGCCCCTACAAATGATCCAATAGAACTGTCGGCGGAGATCTTAAGAAAAAAGGGGAAGGTTATAGTGGTTGGAGCTGTCAAAATGGATATTCCACGTGATCCTCATTTTTATAGAAAGGAGCTTGATCTCAGGATGTCATGCTCCTACGGTCCCGGAAGGTACGATGTTAATTATGAAGAGAATGGGATAGACTATCCTTACGCATTCGTTAGATGGACTGAACAAAGGAATATGGAAGCTTTTCTTATGCTTCTTTCCAGGAAAGCAATAGATATAAAACCACTGATAACACACATTTTTGATATCGATGATGCGTTAAAGGCTTATGATCTGGTTCTTGGGGTGACAAGAGAACACTTTATAGGTATACTGTTGAAATACAACCTCAATGATAATAAGACACTAACCTTGCATCAAGTCAGTAATTTACCTGTTAGTGCTATAAACATTGGATTTGTTGGTGCAGGGAGCTTTGCCCAAAGTTACTTGATCCCGGCTGTAAAGGAATGGGGAGCTTCATTGGATGGTGTCGTTACCGCCAACGGAATGTCATCAAAGAATGTGCTTGATAAATTCAAGTTTAATTTTTGCTCTTCTGATATCTATGATCTTTTAAATAAAGAGGATATAAATACTATTTTTATAGCGACTCCCCATAACATTCATGCAGAATTGGTTATTAAAAGTCTTGAAGCAAACAAGAGTGTATACGTTGAGAAGCCATTGGCAATAAATGAGCAGCAATTAACAGAAGTAATAAGAGCAAAATCGGAATCAAACAAGCCTTTGATGGTAGGGTTTAATCGCCGTTTTGCTCCGATCAGTGTCACATTAAGAAATGAATTGGTGAGTGCCGGGGAGCCATTGGTGGTTAATATTCGTGTTAATGCCGGATTTATTCCAAAAGAGCACTGGACTCAGCAGCCTGAGATAGGAGCAGGAAGAATAATTGGAGAAATCTGCCATTTTATTGACCTGATGCAGTATTTTACTGGAAGTGAACCGGTCAAGGTCTTTGCTGAATCAATAAGTACGGGCAATGATAAAATTTCCCCAGAAGACAATATTGCGGTTGTGGTGAAATTTAAGGATGGTTCACTGGGCAACCTGACATACCATGCTAATGGAGATAAATCGTTGCCAAAAGAAAGAATTGAGGTTTCAGGTGCGGGAAGTATCGGAATTATTAACGATTTTAAAGACGGAGTATTTTATAAGGACGGTAAAGCCAGGAAGCTGAAATCTTCAGGGAAGGGACACAAAGAAGAAGTAACTTCATTCCTTGATGCAATTAAGAATGGGAAGGATAGTCCCATAGATTTCAGGTCAATCTGTCTGACAACGCTAACTACTTATAAAATCCTTGACAGCCTTTCTACGGGTTTGCCACAGAATATTAATCTGGATGTCTGAAAATATAGAAAATGTCCTTGAGGAGTTAAAAGCCTGGTGTGAGAAAGAAGGATTTAAAGGGTATGATCCATTCGATGGCTTAAACAGCCGGTTTTTTCAGAGACTTCCTTTCCTTAAGTCAAACAGATTGGCAAGGCTGTTATGGATTCAATTCTTTAAAAATTCACCATTAAACCTTCGCCCCCTTTTGGGTATAAGCAAAGATCACAATCCTAAAGCCCTTGGACTATTTATATCTGGATATTGCAATATTTACAGATTAACCGGAGATCCAAAATTGTCAGGACTATTAAAATCTCTAGTAGAAGAGACTATCGCGCTTAAAACGATACACTATTCCGGAACATGTTGGGGATATAATTTTGATTGGCAGGCTAAAGCCTTTTTTCAGCCGAAATACACACCCACAGTTGTTGCTACTAGTTTCATAGCCAATTCATTTCTTGATGCATATGAAATTCTTAAAGAAGGGGAGCTTTTAAGAGTAGCTCGTAGTTCATGTGATTTTATTGTAAATGATCTTAACAGGACCTACGATGAAAAGGGGAATTTTGCTTTTTCTTATTCCCCTTTGGATAGATCAGTGGTATATAATGCATCTCTCCTCGGCAGCCGGCTGCTGGCGAGAGTTTATCACTATACCAAAGAAACGGATCTTATTAAAGCATCTGAAAAATCAGTGGCCTTTTGCACTGATCATCAACATCCTGACGGATCATGGAGTTACGGTATTGCTGAATTTCATAAATGGATTGATAGTTTTCACACTGGTTATAATCTTGAATGTATCTCCGAATTCATTAAATACTCCGGAAAGGAAAAGTATCAGGACAACCTGGAACGAGGTCTCAGATACTATCTGACCTCATTCTTTACTGAAGAAGGAATGTCAAAATATTACAACACTTCAGTTTATCCAATCGATCTCCACTCTCCGGCACAATTAATAATTACTCTATCCAGACTTGGCCGGTTGCATGAATACATTAGTATGGCTGATAGGGTTCTGGAGTGGACAATTCGTAATATGAAATCTGCAGAGGGCTCTTTCTATTATAAGAAGTATAGGTATTTCATTAACAAAATCCCCTATATGCGCTGGACTCAGGCATGGATGTTCTACGCACTAAGTGAATACCTTTATTATATCTCTATTTTACCTGGACGAAACAGTTAATGCAATGAAGATTGATTTTCTTGGCATTCCGGTAGATGGAATCACAATGGAAGAGACTGTATCAATTATTGATGATGCAATCCGGACTGGACAGCACATAAATCATGTGGTTATCAATGCCGGGAAAGTGGTTTTGATGCAGAAGGATTCTGAATTGGCCAAGAGTGTTGTTTCATGTGATATAATTAATGCAGATGGTCAAAGTATTGTATGGGCTGCTAGGTTCCTGGGGAAAAAAATTCCGGAAAGAGTAGCCGGTGCAGACTTGATGCAGAGGCTGGTGATTTTAGCCCATGAGAAAGGATATAGATGCTTTTTTTTCGGTGCGAAGGAAGAGGTGGTGAGGGAGGTTGTTTCCCGATATAAGGAGCAGTATGGGGACAAGATTATTGCCGGATACCGAAATGGTTATTACACCAGGGAAGAAGAGCCAATTATTGCCCGGCAGATTTCCAGCAGTGGGACTCAACTTCTTTTTGTGGCAATCACATCTCCAAAAAAAGAAAATTTTCTTCATGAGTACAGGGATATCTTAAAAGATGTCAACTTCACAATGGGTGTAGGAGGCACGTTCGATGTAATTGCTGGAGTAACGAGGAGAGCACCTTTATGGATGCAACGAACCGGATTGGAATGGTTCTATCGTTTCTTGCAGGAACCAAAGAGGATGTGGAAAAGGTACCTGGTCGGAAATACGAAATTTTTATGGCTCGTGCTGAGAGATAAGTTCAGATAGGCCGGTAAGGTTTGATAACTAAGGGGAAATTGCCATGGTAATAGATCATCTTTGCTTTGCTGTTAAGAATCTCAATGAGGGTATTGAATACTGGCGTAATATTTTCGGTTACGCTCAAATGACGGAAATTGTTCAAAATTCACTCCAAAAGGTAAAAGTGACCTTTTTATCCAAGGATGGAAGTATAACAATAAAACTGATTGAGCCTCTTGAAGACAATTTCTCTCTGGTAAATTTTGTAAACAGGGGAGGGGGTTTCCACCATTTATGTTTCAGGTGCGATGATGTAAATCAGAAGATGCTTGAATTAAATAAAAAGGGATTACTTACACTTGTCCCCCCGCAACCTGGGGAGGCTTTCAACAATAAGAGTATCGCCTTCCTGCTTGCTAAATATGGCATCAATATAGAACTGATTGACACCGATGAAAAGGTGGGCAAATTAGATAATAGTTGATTGCATATAAGCGACTATGCTACGCTTAAAATTATAACTCATCAGTATTGAGTTGTTCTTTTATAAGTTTGGCTTTCCGGGCATCTGATAGGTTTTTTGTCCTCAGCAAGCCTTTGTTTTGCAGGTATAGAAACCTTTGTACACTGGTTTTTGTGACAACCTGTGCAGGATTGCCAATTATTACAGAATTATCCGGGAAGCTACCTCTGACTACACTCCCCGCTCCCACTATACAATTATCACCTATCGACGTGTTTGCCAGTATGGTGCAATTGTTGCCAATGAAAACATTATTGCCAATTCTGATCTTACCGAAGACATCTGCATCTTTCCATTCATCACGGAAACACCATATGGCACCATCATGTGTTATGAAGTCCGTTCCACCAGCGATTGCTACATGATTGCCAATTTCAATCAGGTAAGGTTCAGTTGAAAAAGACATAGTATTCAGGTGACAATCTTCTCCAATCTTCATTCCCTGTTTGCGGAGATATTTGACCTTAACCTTATCACTGCTTTTTTCCAGTAACCTGATGATTAACCTTTGCCGTATGCCACTAAAATTCATGGATTTTCACCTAATGCCTATATAAAGCTAGTCAACTTTGTTATTGATAACATCGATTATGAATTTTCCGAATAATGGAGCAATCCTTCCGGAGAATCCCATGCCGGGATGAGAGTTATCGGGACTGAATGCATTGTTTTCGGTAAGATAGAGGCCACCCTCAGTCTCATACTGATAAAAATCCCAGAGGAAAATATTATCACCAGCCTCATCCCATTCATTTATTAACCATGCATGAAATTCTTTGGTCCTTCTGGCTTCATCTTCTGTCATATTTGCTTTAGTGTTGACAGCTGGTGTCCAAACTATGAATTTGTTTTCTGGGAATTCATGCATTTTCTCCTTTAGGGCTATGTATTGAAGCTTATAGTTTTCCAGACTTTTTATTTCTGAATCGATATCAGGCTTGCCAATATCAGCTACTATTCTGCTTACAGGGTAACAATGTTTAAATATAATCACACTATAATCCTTTGTAAGAATTTCAAGAGTTGGTTCTTCCATAAAAGGAACTTCACCACCATTTTTCACCCAGATATTATAATAATCGTAAGGATAATTTTTCCAACCGTAAGGATTGCTTTTGGGGAACGACAATTCGGTTATGAAATAATCTGTTTTATTCTTTTGGTTGTAATTTTTAAAATATTTTTGGACATCCCCTTGACCGGTTAATTTGTAAATATACCTGTTGGTATTTCCTACCCAAACAGATCGGCCGGTACTATGGTGTAAAAAGACAATCTTTGTCATAGCTTCATTGTTTGACCTGCAACATGTAAGAAGCAGAGGTATTATTAATAATAACAGATTCTTCATCATCAAATCAGTCAAATGTAATAAGCCATAAATTAAAAATAAGTCAATATTTCAACACTTTCAAATTTAGTCTTAAAATATGATCATTACCAAAACCATTACCTCCTTTTCATCGAAGTCAGATAGTTTCATCTTTTGCCTGTGATTATTTTGTAAAATCCAGGTGACATATTTTTCAGATAAGACGCAACTATTACTGAAAATGATATTGTTATAGTAGGAGCAAGCAGATAGATCAGGAATGAACTCGATTCAGTCGTCCCCAGGATGAAATACAAAGACTTCTTAACAATGGTTATAAACGGTTCATGAAATGCATAGATGAAGAAAGTATACTGGAACAAATTGTATATTCTTGTGTTCGATAAATCAGTGGTTTTAAATAATTTGTCATACAGAAGCCAGATAGACAGAACACCAAAAAGAATACTTGCCCTCTGGAGAACTAGTATTATGGTGTTATTCGCACATCCGGTATGGGCTAATGTTGTCTTGCAAAGGACCAATGCTATCCAGCAGATAGTAAGATAAATATGTTGACGCTTTAATTTGAAATTATGAGGATCAATTCCATTCACGCTGAAATATGCGCCAAATGTAAAAAAGAATATTGACCTGTTATCAAACACAACATAGTTGGAATTCAGGAACCAAAGGATGAGGAAGAATAGAACAATTAGGTGCCTTAAACTCTTTAGAAGCCAATAGATTAGAGGAGAAATTAATACAAGTACCGTCAGATCTCTTATAAACCATAGTTGATAAGGGATAGGCTGAAGGAAGATACGTGTCAACACTTGAGAAAAGGAGTAATCTCTGATTAATTCTCGAGTAAAGAAAGGCTTAAAATGAGGAATTGATTGAATGACGAAGTATAATAACAGTCCAAAAATGGACCATAATAGATAGGGTATAACAAGCGTACGAAATCTCTTTTTGTACTTTCCCAGAAACTCCGCTGGTTTTCCTTCCTTGATGTTAAGAAAAAACAGATAGCCTGATATTGCGAAAAATAGTGGAGATGCAATCTTGGCTATACCGTCACTCACGAAGTTTTGAAAGAATGAATTCAATCCCTTGTTAATTGCAGTAAAATCCGCATCCATTCTAACAGTAAGATTTGTTGAATGCACCATTACTACAAGCAGGATCAAAAAGAATGAAATTGCCCTAAGCTTATCACTTTGGTATTTGTTCATTTAGATTTCCTTATATGAGGTGGGAGATAATGGGTTAGAATTGACTAAATGTTGACAACAAGGTGATTTGAGTTAATCTTACAATATGAAGACAAAGAAAGAGGCTACCTCTTCATTATGGAGGTAGCCTCTTTATCTTATAGATGGTTCACTCAATCATTTTTAATACAACGAACAGACTTGCCTGCTGTTTTTAGAGTTGAAGCTTTGTATACATCATTATAGATGCCATCCAAACGCCTGTACCAGCCAACCTCAGGCTTCCCATTAGCTGCATCATCACTGGAGCTCCAAAAGTAACCAAGCGTTAAACGACCATTGAATGAACCGGAGGTATTGTGCCTATAGCCACCTGGAAGAGCAGAGAAACCACTTGTGTTGGTCCCATTTTCTCCATCATTCCATCCAGTTGTATTTTTCATCTGTTTCCCGTGGTCTGTGCCTCGCCAGCCCCATACATTTAGTGAATCAGCATGTAGACCAAGTGTGAGTTCAAGCGTATTGAATTCCACATCAGTCGGAACATGCCATCCGGTAGGACATAATTTGCCGGTTTCTGCAGCAAACCAGTTATACAAACCACCGTATATGGATTTATTATAGTCTCCATCATTTTCGTACCAGCAATATGCACCGGTTGTCAGTGTACCCCATGTTGTATAGTCTGTCACTTCGGGTATTGAGGTATCATCATTGTATTTTGTTGTTTTCAAATTTTCTGCCATCCAAACCTGGT
>ERZ795048.2494-NODE-2494-length-14759-cov-7.872688_pt1 | contig 14759 bp, 13 predicted proteins | sample MGYA00375132_ERZ795048 | MGnify/ENA primary metagenome ERZ795048 (study PRJEB30177, sample SAMN05720225) | activated sludge metagenome | isolation source: Anaerobic digester | place: Hong Kong | collected 2014-12-17 ...
CTGTCAATGGGAATGTCGGATTCCTACCGTGTGGCTATTGAAGAGGGAAGCACAATGATACGTCTGGGAACGGTCCTTTTCGGGGCGCGGTGATTCACGTGGTAATTAGTGTTTTACAGAAAAGCGGTAACAGCGCGGAAGTTACCACTTATATCTGCTTACCGGTACATATACCTGGGTTTCACCTTCGGGAGATTCATGTGAGCTGATTGTTACAATATCCCCTGCCTGGCTTTTTATGACGTTGTAGCCTGCTGATGGTGCATTACCAAACGAAACACATCCGGTAATTCCTGCTGTTACTATACATACTGCAATATATAACTTCTTCATTGTTTTCCTTTGTGTAATGATATTACTGTTAATCATGGATACGTATTGTATTGTTGTGTCCCGGATAACGGCATATATCTTCTTTTCTGAAAATAATCCTTTGCCCTGAACAATAAGAGGGAATATCCACCATATCTTTAATAAGAGCTCAATTGTCAACCACTTTTTGTCACTTTTTCAGTTTCATGTGAAGAATTGACAGTAGCTAATAATAGCAATAAAGCTGGTGATTGTCAAAAATATATTGAAATATTATCTGTTTCGTGAAAAAATTCTCCAGTCAGTAATTTGCAGGAAATAACAACCGGAAAGACAGTTAACTATTCAAGGAAGATACGGTGTGACTGTACTCTATGATTGAAAAAGACAGAACTAAAAAAGAGCTTATTGAAGAAATACAAAAGCTGAAAGAACTTCTACGTAAATACGAAGATGCGGGACCTCCTGCTCTCTATGATGAGGAAAAGAGTTATCTCCTTGGCAGGGCAATGTTTAAAACGTCGCTGGATGCTGTATTTCTTGAATCACTTGACGGCACAATAATTTATTGTAATGAGAGCGCCGGTGACATGTACGGATATTCCCGTGAAGACCTGATCGGCGCGTCAGTTCTAATGCTTGTTCCTGATGATGTCCATGTGGATCTGAATGCGAGAAGTGAAAAACATGTACAAAAAGAAAGATTGTTCGTTGAAACAGTTGCGAAGAAAAAAGACGGATCCCTTTTTCCCGTTGAAATCAGTTCCCGGATTGTGGACCTCGATAATGAAAGATATATCGTCTCCTTTGTCCATGATATCTCAACTATAAAAAAAACCACCCTGGATCTTCAGCAATCCGAAGAAAAATTCCGTCACCTTGTTGAAAACATTCATGAGGTTATATATACCCTGGACCTTGAGGGCTTTATCACATATATCAGCCCGGGTCTTGAAACGCTGACTGGAATTCCTTCATCTGATCTCCTTGGGCATCATTTCACTGAAATAATATATCCCGATGATGTTGATTTTATTCTGAAGGAATACAGTGAACTCATGGAGGAAAAATATAAGCCCAGTGATTACCGCATTAAAAAAAAGGACGGCTCTCCGCTTTACATACAGACAAACAGCCGCATAATAAAAGAAAGCGGTGTTCCCGTTGGTATAACCGGTGTGCTCACCGATATTAATCAGCTGAAATTATGGGAAGCTGAGCTGGTTGAGCGCAATGAACGGAATGTTGTTCTGAATCAGGAGCTCGCGGCTACCAATGAAGAGCTGGAGGCAATGTACGAAGAAGTCGCGGCCGCAAACGAAGAACTGGAAACCGCCAATGAGGAAATGGCTGATGCCCAGAACCGCCTGCTCGCCGCGCATGCTGAACTTGAGAAAAGTGAGCTGCGCTACCGGGGACTTTTTGAGAATTCTCCCATAGCTCTCATGGAGCAGACCGGAAAACACATGAAGACATATATTGAAAAACTCCGGGATGCCGGGGTACATGACTTCAAAAAATATTTTAAAGAAAACCCTGAGGTCCTCAGGGGCGGGTTAAAAAGGTTGAAAGTAGTTGGCGTAAACGATGCCGCATTGGACCTCTTTGGCGCAGCGGATAAAGATACTCTGACCCGTGAGATCGGCCGTCTTGTACGGAAAATCCCGGACGAATTCCTGATAGATGAAATGACAACATTCGCAGAGGGGAGGGGCCATTTCCAGGGGGAAACTGAGCTTGATACCATGACAGGTGAAAGCATTCATGCGATTGTGAGAATTACCATTCCCCCGGCATTTTCTGAAAGATGGGAAAGGATTATCATTTCAATTATTGATATTACTGAGCAGAAACGGCTTGAAGAGCAGTTCAGACAGGTACAGAAGATGGAAGCTGTGGGACGTCTCGCGGGAGGGGTTGCCCATGATTTCAACAATCTTCTTATGGTGATTACCGGCAATGCCGGGGTGCTGCTGCATGACCCTGCATGCAGTGAAAAAATGAAGTCGCGCCTTGAAGAAATACAGCTTGCCAGCGACCGTGGCGCTGACCTGACCCGGCAGCTCCTCGCTTTCAGCAGAAAACAGGTCATGAAGCCGGTAATTCTGAATGTGAACGATATTGTACGAAACCTCGAGAAAATGCTGAAACGTTTAATCGGCGAGAATATTATACTGTCGAGCCGTCTTGAGTCCGGCCTTTCCATGGTAAAGGCTGATCCCAGTCAGATTGAACAGGTGATTATCAACCTTGTGGTAAACGCAAGGGATGCGATGCCGGACGGCGGTAACATGACTATTGTGACGAAGAATGTAGCCGTTGACCATGTGAAGGCGGCGGATATTTCTGTACCTGCACCGGGCAGGTATATTATGGCTTCAGTAATTGATACCGGGACAGGTATTGACGAAAAAATTCAGTCTCATCTCTTTGAGCCGTTTTTTACGACAAAGGACGTTGGAAAGGGATCGGGGCTTGGTCTTGCAACTGTATATGGAATTGTGCAGCAGAGCGGCGGCGGTATAACCCTGAAGAGTCAGGTGGGGCAGGGAACGCGCTTTGATGTGTATTTGCCTGCTGAAGAAATGGAGTCTGCGGGAAAATCTGAAACACTGCTCGGTGTCCGGGACATACGCGGTAATGAAACGGTACTGCTCGTAGAGGATGACTCAATGGTGCGGGACATGATTGAAGGGGTAATGCTGCACTTCGGATATACTGTGCTTGTTGCAAGCCATCCCGAAAAAGCAATTGAATTGAACGCCGGATATAAAAAGAAAATTGATCTGCTGCTTACTGATATCGTGATGCCGGGAATGGACGGGTTTTCCCTTGCGTCGAGGATTGCTGAATCAAGGGAGGGGATAAAGATCCTGTTCATCTCCGGATATTCTGAGGATGTTATATCTGGCAGTACACGCCTTAATGATTCCGTGTACCTTCAGAAACCATTTACACCGCAGGAATTGCTGGGGAAAGTGAGAATGTTGCTGGGCGGGAGCGAATAAGAACCATTTACTTACATTGTATATAACACGGGAATGAATTATGCCAAATATAAAGGAAATTGAATCACAGCTCGGTGAGGTGTATAACTGGCTCCTTGTTTCGCACAAAAAAAATATTCTGAAAAGCCTGGAAAAGGTCCTGAAGGATGAAGAGGTGGTTGTGGATCTCCTTGACGGACTGTTGAGCGGGCGCGGTGAAGCCTCCGGCATAGGTGTGTCAGGTGTTCTGTGTATCACAAATAGGCGTCTTTTTTTTATTGAAAGTGAAAAGCCGGGGGCCCGTCCGGAAATAATCAGTTATGACGATATCACAGGTATCCGGTACGGTAAAAGTTTTTCATCAACGACCCTTTCAATAGAGTGCGGTGGTAATGAGTTATCATTTAAATCATTTGCAAACGAAACAGCGGTACGGAAGTTTGCCGATAAATTCAGACAGATGACCGGAAACGGCACACATTTCAGGGAGGAGAACAAAAAGAATATCATTGATACGATGACGCAGCTTTTTGTCGACCGGATTTCTTCTACTGACATGAAAGGGATTGTTCCGGATGCGAAACATTCCGGTGAAGCTGACGCCCTCATCAACGAGATGTCAAATTTGAATTTTCTCTTTACTGAAGCGGGAAAGATACGGGATATCCTGAATGGTATTGAACCGCTGCAGAAGGACCGTGTGTTCCGTGAGGCTGTAATAGATGACATCATTATTCTTTCCGCGCTGTGTAATGTCGATGATTCTCCCATGTCTGATGAAGAACAGGTATTCCTGTCGCTTGTCCTTATGCCCCTGAACCCGGAGAATTCTGATGCCCTGCCGGAACAGGTACGGGAAATATACAGTTTCAGCTCCTTCCCGCTTCATTTCCGGGATATCCTCAGGGAGTATTGGGATACTATATCACGGTATGTTTCATCACGGAATATTGTAAAAGGAGAGCAGTCACTGAAGTCTCTTGTCAGTATACGGAATTATGACAGGGAGAACGGCACGGGATATTCTGACCGCCTTGCGTCAGCCCTGTACCTGTATTCACAGTGTCTTATGAAAGCGGACGGTACTGTGAAAAGAGAGGAGGAGGAACGGCTGCGGGAAATCCATTCTCTTATTTATACCAGAGGTGAAGGCGAACCTGAAGCTGTATCTGATATCCCTGTTGAGAAGGAAGAAACCCTTGAAGAAGTGATGGAGCAGATTAACGCTCTTGTGGGGATGGAGAAAATAAAGGAGCAGATTGCAACACTGATAAACCTGATAAAGGTAGAGAAGGAGCGGAAAGCGAGAAATTTACCCGCCACTCCCGTTTCTCTCCATTCAGTGTTTTACGGTCCTCCCGGCACAGGCAAAACAACGATTGCGCGCCTCCTGGGACGGGTGTACAAATGTATCGGCATCCTGAAAAAGGGGCAGCTCATTGAAACGGACCGGGCGGGCCTTGTTGCGGGATATGTGGGACAGACGGCGACGAGAGTTGATGAAGTAGTACAGAAGGCCCTGGACGGGGTGCTCTTTATCGATGAGGCCTATGCCCTGAGCCCGGAAGACAGCGGTGGAAGAGACTTCGGCCAGGAGGCTATAGATACCATACTGAAACGGATGGAGGATTACCGTGACCGCCTGATTGTGATTGTCGCGGGATACCCTGATGAGATGGAGCGCTTCATCAATTCCAATCCCGGCCTCAAGTCGCGGTTTAACCGTTATTTTTTCTTTGACCATTACAGCCCGGAGGAACTGATCAGAATATTCGATATTTTCAGTGGAAATGCCGCGTTTACTGTTGATGAAGAGGCAAGAGCCGTGCTTCTTGACCTGATTACGCAGCTGCATGAAAAACGGAACAGGCAGTTCGGAAACGGCAGGCTTGTGAGAAATATTTTTGAACGCATCGTTGAGCGCCAGGCGAACCGGATCGCGGGAATAACCCCCCTTACTGATGAGATACTCTGCACAATAAAAAAGGAGGACGTTCCGGAAAGGGAGGATATTATCAGCTGAAATGTCCTGAAAATAATGGATGGAGAAATATTGAATGAAAACATCGGTGTTTCAGTTTATTGTTGACCTTGAATATGACCTTGCTGATTTTTACCGGCGGCTGCGGTCTCTTTCACATATGACAGGGAGTACTGAGCTGTTTGAATTCATGAGTGAGCACTCACTGGGGCACGGTAAAACTGTTGAGTCCCTTGAAGAGAAATACACAAAACCGAAACTGGACCAGGCGTTTTTTACACATGTCCACGGGCAGATAAAGGAATCACTCTTCGAGGAGGTTGTTGCCGCGGAAGACATGACCGAGGCCCTGCAGAAAATATCAAAAGCAGAGGAGCTTGCGGGCAAGATGTATCAGCTTATCGCGAAGCACTACAGTGAACTTTCACGGTATTATCTGGAAGTCTCAAAGGAGATTTCCCTGATCGCGGAAGAGGAATTTATGCACCGCGATATGGTACTTCGCGAGAACAGAAAGTACTAATTAATCCGTTACAGCTTCCGGAGGATATCATCCTCCTGTTTTCTGTTGATACGGTGTGCCGCGGTCAGTAGTGATGCGATGAGCGCTATTCCAAGTATTACAAGCAGATAATGATGCATTGTGCACCTCCCTGTAAGGAGACATAATTACATTGAATATATATCATTCAGGCAGTAAAATCAAAAAAAATTATAACTTTACAGTACACCCATGAGGGGGAAACGTTATATCGACTATGCCTGTGTTCCGGATTCCGGCGGGGAGCATTATACCGCTTCTGATATAGTACGGATACGGTTTGGACTTTTTCACAGGTGTAAAAAATCAATCGGAGAAACAGTATGAAAAGGGAAATGATTATTACCGCATACATTGCAGGATTGCTTTTTTTCGGAGGATGCGGTTCCGATGCGACCGGATTCTGGCATGGTTCATGGGTCGCGGGAGATGGGCAACGGGCGGCCGTGATTGAGCTGAAGAAGGAGAACGGCATGTACCTCATGAGTATCGGAGGGACGGAACCGGGAGGATTTACCTATGATACCGAATCAGGTATTTTTTATACAATGATCGGCAGGGAGAAATACACCGTAACATTTAAAGACGGGGATACTCTCCGGTTTGAGTCTCCAGGGAGCTATATCGATTTCAGGAGAAAATAAAGCATGTCATGTCGGGAAAGCAGACATGGCCCGGGTATAGTTTCATGTTATCCGGTGAATGATATTGTAGAGCTATGTCTGTTGCCGACCCGGTAAAGATACAAAGGGGTGCGGTACAGGTCATTGAGAATAACGGTCTTTTCCGGCACCCATCCGGGGACGGCAAAGGTGTTGCTGATTACAATAGAGCCTTCCATGAGTTCCTGTTCAAATTTCGGCCGCAGCTTTTCCATTGCTTCCGGGTAGAGATAACAGATAACCGCGTCATGGGACCCGAGAGGTGTATCATAAAAGCTGCGGAAAAGAATCCGCACCTGTGTCCGTCTCATGGCGTACAGGAGCAGCCGTGAAAAAAGAAATGGGACCGGGGAGTTTTCATATCCTGTAATGGTGCACCGCGGCAGGCGGAGGGTGAGGCCGGAAAGCATGGTGCCCCACCCTGATCCCAGCTCCGCGATGGAGCCGGTTTCCATTTCGCCCGCAAGAAGTTCCGCTGCAGCCTTTCCCGCCTTCCATGATGAGGGCATTGGTGATATCCCGTTTTTGAAGGTGTGAAATATAATTGAACATACCGCCGCAACTGACATCAGCACAAGTGCCGCGGCGGAGATCCCCTGCAGTGTAATGAGCTCATTCATCGGCTGGTGCCTGGCAATATGCTATTTCCATATCCCTCCAATCCGCCACACCGGTTTTTTATGCACTTCCGGAATATGGAGGGGCAGCGGGGAACCGTCGTATTCATGATTGATTGCCCCTTCCTCTGCGGATAGCGCAATGAGCCGTTCAATGCGTTTTTCCGTGTGGGGATGGCTCCGCAGCAATGAAGGGTCCGGGACACGTCTTCCCGGCATGAGGAAAAGGTCCCAGAGTTTCATTTTGTAATTTTCAAGTTTTTTCAGCGCGGAGGCGAGGCCCTCCGGGTCTCCGGTGAGTCCCACCGCGTCAAGGTCTGCTTTATACTCCCGTGTTCTCGAGAGTGCCATCTGCAGAACAATACTGAGTGCCGGTGAAAATATAAGGATCAGGAGAACCGGGAGCGGAAGCAGGCTCCCGGTAAGCAGCATTATCGGCAGAAAAATCAATATCATAATAATTCCAATATGGGAAAGTACATTTGTGAATCTGCTGATGGTGTCCGCGAGTCCCATGATGCGGAGATCACCGCTCTGTATGTGGCTCACTTCATGGGCAAGGACTGCTGTGAGTTCACGCCATGTGAGTGCCCGCAGTAATCCGTCGGTAATTGCAATGGCTGAATCTTCCCGGTTTCCCACAGAGAAGGCATTCAGTACCCTGCTCGGTATATAATACAGGGCAGGCATCTTCGGGAGATGTGAACGGGAGGCGAGTTCATGGAGTATTCTGTGCATCCCCCCCGCTTCCGCAGGGGAGAGTTTCCGGGCGTTGTACATTTTCAGCACCAGAGGGGGAGAGATTTTCGGGCCTGAAAAGAGTAATATCACCCCCCCGAACACCGCAATAAGCATCCCCTGAATCCCCGCGATGAGGAGGCCCACTGTTCCGGGTATCACAATCATGAGGAGCATAAGGAAAAAGGACTGCACGGTATTTCTGACACTGTTATATATGAGCCGTTCCCTGTTCATGTTTCCGCAACTGTAACAAATTTTTTTTCCATTTCAGGCGCTCCCGCGAGAGGGCATGTATATATAGTATGTCAGACACTGTTTTGTTTCAATCGAAAAAATACTCATACCGGTAATTTGAGTTTGATAAAAGCGGAGTATATTGATAAAATCGGTTGACTGGTATTGTCCTGCATGGTTCAGATATTATATTGCAGTGGAAACAATGTAAGGATCATGCCGGTTATGCCGGCCTGTGAATTTAGAGCCTGTGGAGATGGTTACATGGCAGTAAAAATGGATGCGGAACAGCGGAAGATACAGATACTGGAGTGCGCGAAAAAGATATTCTCCGCAAAAGGATATTACCAGACCCAGATCTCCGATATCCAGCATGCCGCCGGTGTCGCGCGTGGTACAATCTACCAGTATTTTAAAAATAAGGATGATATTTTCGCGACCCTCCTTGAAAACCTGTATCGTGACTGGCGGAATGTTCTCTCACGGAAACCGGAGCAGTCTTCTGAAGCCTACAACAGCGGATTCGGAGTGTTCCGGTTTAAAATAAAAAAAACGTTTGATTTCTTCGCGGAGAACCCGGATTACTGTAAAATACTGCTCCGGGTAGGTCTTGGAATCGGGGATAACTTTGACAGGATAATAACCCGTTTTGACACGCAGATGGTTGAACTGATCAATGAATATCTCAATTCGGGAATTAAGCTTGGCCGCGTGAAGGAAGCGATTGATGTGGAACTGGTGACAAACCTGATCAGCGGCGCCTTTATGCGTATGGTGTATTATTATGTAATAATGAAACGGCACAGGGGTACTGTGGATACTGATGAGCTCACAAACAGGTTTGTTACCGCAGTTGCCTATGGAATTTTTGCGGAAAAATATGATAAAAAAATGGGTTGATAAGTTTTTTCACAGGATTAGTGTGCTATATTTTTTTTATCCCCGATAATGAACTGACGTGTCAGTTCATTATCGGGGCACAATCCTGCCAGATTAAGTGCCGGTATCAGAAATCCTGATCCGGATTTATATATGTAATAACAGGGGGTTTTATTATGGGAAATGAGCATTTGTCGAGGATGGTTTTGCAGCAATGCGGGCAGTACGGGAACAGGGATGCGCTTGCGAGCAAAGTGGATGGTCAGTGGAAAAAGCTGTCATGGGCTGCTATGGCGGACCAGATTACCGCGGCTGCAGCGGGCCTTCTTAATTTCGGGGTCGATGTGGAGGAGAAGGTGGCAGTTTTTTCACAGAACAGGCCGGAGTGGGCCATTGCGGACTATGCTGTCATGTGTCTCCGCGGTGTTACCGTTCCGGTGTATGCGACGAACAGTGCTGAACAGGCTGAATATATTGTCAATGATGCCGGTGTCAGGATAATTTTCGTCGGCGGGCAGCCGCAATATGACGCGGTGATGCGGTTTTTCAAAGGCAATTCTACACTGCAGAAAGTTATTGTGTTTGATGACAGCGTGAACGCGGAAAAGAGTGACAGTGTGCTGTTCTTTTCCGATCTTTTGAAAGAAGGAAAAGCTTCCGGGAACATGGATGAAGTGCAGAAGAGGCTTGACGCCGCGGGGAGCGATGATGTGTGCACGCTTATTTATACCTCCGGTACAACAGGGGACCCGAAAGGGGCCATACTGACACATGGAAATTTTTTCAGTCAGTTCCGCTGCCTTGATGAAGGGTTCCCAATGGATGAAAACAATATTGCGCTCTGTTTTCTTCCTCTGAGCCATGCCTATGAAAAATGTTCTGACTACTGGGTCCAGACCCATGGCGCTGCAATCTATTATTGTGAGAACCCTGCGCTGATCCTTGATTATTTCAAGGAAGTACGTCCCACATACATGGTCGGTGTCCCGCGGCTGTATGAAAAAATGTATGCCGCGATCTATGAGGGCGTTGAAAAAGCGTCCGGCCTGAAAAGGAAAATATTCAACTTTGCCGTCAGGAACGGAAAAGAGTATCATTTCAGGCGGCTTGCGGGAACGTTCAGGTCACCGTTTCTCCGCCTGAAATATTTTCTGGGATATAAACTGGTGTTGAAAAAAATCAGGGATGTCCTTGGGGGACGGCTTAATTTCTTTTCTGCCGGCGGGGCGCCCCTTTCACACGAAATTGAAGAGTTTTTTCTTGCGGCAGGAATATTCATAGGCCAGGGGTACGGCCTCACGGAAACATCTCCCTGCATTGCCGCGAACAATCCCGGAAAATTCAGGTTCGGCTCAGTGGGGCCCCTCTTTTCATGCAACCAGGTCCGCATTGCTGAAGATGGTGAGATCCTTGTGAAAGGCGATAACGTGACCAGGGGATACTATAACAAACCGGAACAGACCGCGGAATCCTTTACTGAAGACGGGTGGTTCAGGACCGGGGACATCGGACATATTGATGATGAAGGGTTTCTCTTCATTACAGACCGTAAGAAGGACATCATTGTCACTGCGGGAGGAAAGAATATCGCGCCGCAGCAGGTTGAGTCGATGGTGGGGAAGGATTTTTATGTGGAGCAGATTATTACAATTGGTGATAAAAGGAAATTTATTTCGGCCCTTGTGGTTCCCAGCTTTGACGCCCTTGAGCAGTATGCGAAGGATAACGGTATTTCCTTCTCATCACATGAGGATCTTATCAAAAAACCTGAAGTGATTGCGCTCTATGAGCAGAGGATTGCCTCCAATACGGAATCACTTTCCCATGCCGAGCAGATCAAAAAATTCAGGCTTCTTTCAAAACCTTTTTCCCAGGAGGATGGTGAGATCACCCCGACAATGAAAATTAAAAGGAAAGTCGTGGAGCATAACTATAAGGACATTATTGATTCCATGTATCAGTAGTTACGGTAATCATAGTATATGATTAGAGCCTCAAGACACAGGATCTGTCAGCCTGTGTTTCCTCCAGAGCCCGCCCCTCCCCGGGGGAGGGCCTTTTTTTTTGCATGTACAAAGAGCAGTATTTTTTTACTAACCTGAAGGTGCATGCTATACCGGTGTGCTGTAAGGGGAGTCTGCCGATCCTTTATTGTTTGGAGGCTTTTTTCCTGTCGTGTCTATCGAGTAATTTTTTTCTGAGACGGATGCTTTTCGGCGTCACTTCCAGGAGCTCATCGTCCTCAATGTACTCGAGGGCCTGTTCAAGGCTGAAGTCCCTCGGTGTTACAAGGCGGATCGCGTCATCTGACCCGGAGGCGCGGATGTTGGTGAGTTTTTTGCTTTTACACACGTTCACCACCATGTCCCCCTCACGGCTGTTTTCACCCACGATCATTCCCTCATACACTTCCACACCGGGGCCGATAAAAAGCGTTCCCCGGTCCTGAAGGTTGTCAAGGCCGTAGGCAATTGATTTTCCCCCTTCAAGCTGTACCAGGACGCCCCTGCTGCGGCGGGGAATTTCACCCTTGTAATATTCATATTCATAGAAGCTGTGGTTCAGTATTCCCGTCCCCCGTGTTTCTGTCATGAATTCGTTCCTGAATCCGATAAGGCCCCGTCCGGGAACCTTGAACTCAAGGCGGGTGTAGCCGTCAGTGCCCTGCACCATGTTTATCATTTCCCCTTTCCGGACGCCGAGCTTTTCGATTACCACTCCCACAAATTCATCCGCGACATCAATGACTGCCAGTTCGATCGGTTCCGTCTTCTTCCCGTTCAGGTCACGGTATATTACCACCGGTTTGGAAACCTGAAATTCATATCCCTCACGGCGCATGTTTTCAATGAGTATCGCGAGCTGGAGTTCCCCCCGTCCCTTTACTGTATAGGAATCGGAAAGGCTGCTCCGTTCAATCACAAGGCTGACATTTGTCTGGAGTTCACGCTGCAGCCGTTCCCAGAGCGCTGTTGAGGTAACATACTTTCCTTCTTTTCCCATAAACGGGGAGTCGTTCGGCAGGAATGTCATGGCCAGTGTGGGGTCGTCTATCGATATCAGGGGCAGAGGTTCCGGATGCTCCCTGTCCGCCACGGTTTCACCGATATCAATTTTCTCCATGCCCGCGAGGGTCACTATATCGCCCGCAAAGGCCTCTTTAATGTCAACACGGGAAAGGCCTTCGTAGGAAAATATTTTTGTGATGCGGTACAGAAGCCGCTCGCCGTCGCGCTTGAGAAGCACCACTTCATCACCCTGCCGTACAATACCGTTGTGTATCTTCCCGGTACCCATCCTGCCGAGATAGTTATCGTACTCAATTGCCGATGTCAGAAACTGGAGCGGTTTATTACGGTCCCCGCCGGGTTCTTTCACATTGTTGATGATGGTTTCGAAGAGCGGTTTCAGGTCTTTCCCGTCGTCTTCAATCTGGAGCTTTGCCAGCCCCTCTTTCGCGGAGGTGTATACTACAGGGAAATCGAGCTGTTCGTTTGACGCATTGAGATCAACAAAGAGGTCGAAAATCATATCAAGCACTTCGTGCGGACGGGAGTTCGGACGGTCGATCTTGTTTATGACAACGATAGGCCGGTGACCAAGTTCCAGTGATTTTTTCAGCACATATTTGGTCTGGGGCATGGTCCCCTCAAAGGCGTCAACAAGGAGCAGCACAGAGTCGACCATTTTCATGATTCGCTGGACTTCGCCGCCGAAGTCAGCATGTCCCGGCGTGTCGACAATATTTATCTTATAGCCTTCATACATGATGGCGGCGTTTTTCGATAAAATGGTAATGCCCTTTTCTTTTTCAAGGTCGTTGGAGTCCATAACGCGTTCCTCGACCTTCTGGTTTGACCGGAAGACACCGGACTGTCTGAGCATGGCATCGACGAGGGTGGTTTTCCCGTGGTCGACGTGGGCAATTATAGCTATATTTTTAAGCTTTTTCATTGGTTAATACCGTTTCCTCAGGTGGTTATATACGCGGCGTGAAGATGACCAAAGTGGGGGAGATATCTTTTTTGTCATCCACTTTTTTGAATTTTCATCACAAGGTACAAAATACAGTATATCACGAATATTATTATTGCAGGGATTTTATCTCCATCTGGAGATATTTTTCGAAAAGAGCCTCCGGTTTAATGCCATATGCCTCCTCAAAGGATTCCTGCCGCATGAGTATTATCTGCATGACTCCGAAAATCTGTCCCCACAGGAGCAGCATCAGCTGCCGTGCGGTGAGGGTTGTTTTTATGTGGCCGGCTTTTATATCATCCTCAATTGCAGAGGTAACCAGGCTCCCATACTCAAAAGACAGGTTCTGGCATTGGGACTTAAAATTACCGTCATCAGTCAACTCATCCCTGTTGTAATAACGGTGCAGCCGGGATTCGTATGTCATGAGGAGCTTGAAATGGTCAGGGTAATCAAGCGAAAACCGGTAGAATGCCTTTCCAATATCAATGATAAGGGGGTTTTTTTTATTATTTTCCCGGTTTTTCAATGCGTCTGAAATTGCCTGCTTAAACAGAGTTTGTCCCCTCTGGACAACGGCAAGGAACAGCTCATCCCTGTCTTTGAAGTAGAGATAGATGCTTCTCTTCGTGTATCCGGCTGCACGGGCAATGTCCTCAACCGTTGTTCCGTCATATCCATGGGTGAAGAATAATTCCTGAACGATATCAATCAGTCTGTTGATCCGCTGTTCTCTTTCCCAGGCTTTTCTTTCCTCAGATTTCGCGGCGCGGGGTTTTCTTTTTGTCGTTTCCATATTTTTCTATTTTTCTTTAGTTTATTTATTGACACTATGGTATAATATATTTCACTATAGTGAAATATATAGTAGCTTTGTTGTTCTTCATGGCGATTGTGTATACTGCTGAACGGATATGGTATAGATATTAATTAGCGAGAACAATTACCGAACAAAGCTACCAGATCATGGTGTATATGTCAATATATCATTTTATTTCTGTTCGTTTTATCGATTGTGCTCTGTGCATAATACTATAATGGGGGATTCAATATGAAAGTATATGACTTTAAAAAATCCTATGATCTTTTTGAAGAAGCGAAAAAATATGTGCCCAATGGTATTTACGGGCCGCGCACGCCAACATTTCTTACTTTTGGTTCGTACCCGGCTTTTATCACACGTGGTGACGGGTGCAGAATATGGGATGTCGATGGAAATGAGTTTATAGATTATATGTGTTCATTCGGAACAAATCTGCTGGGACTCAAGCATCCGAAAGTGGAAGCGGCAGCGAAAAAACAGATGGAAAACGCAGATTGCTTTACCCTGCCCAGTGACCAGTGGCTACCCCTGGCAAAAAAAATGACTGGAACCATTCATAACGGTGATTGGTGCGTGTTCGGGAAAAACGGTTCCGATGTCACCTCCTATGCTATTGCGGTTGCCAGGGTGTATACCGGGAAATGGGTCATACTGGCAGCCAGGGGTTCCTATCACGGGTCCCATGCGTGGTGCCAGCCCCATGGGGCGGGAATTCCTGACGAGTGGAAGAGCCATATTCAGTACATTGAATATAATGATCCGGAAAGCCTGAAACGTGCAGTTGAGGAACACAGGGGTAACGTTGCCGCCATTATACTCACTCCTCACCGTCACGATGCGATGAAAGAGCAGGAACTGCCTGCAAAAGAATTTGTCAATACCGTAAACACCCTTGCGGAGAAGGAGAATTTTCTCATTATTATTGATGATATCCGGTGCGGCTTCAGGCTTAACCTGTCCGGCAGCGCACAGCATTATGGTTATAATGCCGACCTTCAGTGTTT
>ERZ795048.2497-NODE-2497-length-14746-cov-6.052413_pt1 | contig 14746 bp, 13 predicted proteins | sample MGYA00375132_ERZ795048 | MGnify/ENA primary metagenome ERZ795048 (study PRJEB30177, sample SAMN05720225) | activated sludge metagenome | isolation source: Anaerobic digester | place: Hong Kong | collected 2014-12-17 ...
AGGCGCGACTGTATTATTTTAACGGTGTTTAACAGCTTGCCAAGTCCTTCGAGGGCAAAATATTCACATTGTACGGGAATAATTATCGAGTCGGCACAGGTAAGCGCATTTACAGTTATTAAACCCAATGATGGTGAGCAATCGATCAGGATGAAATCGTATTGGTTTTTAAGCTCATCGGTTACCTGTTTGAGTATTTTTTCCCTGTCGGGCATGTTTAACATTTCAATTTCGGCGCCTACCAAATCGATATGAGAAGGCATCAGGTCGAGTCCTTCTATTTCAGTTTTCAAAATTGCTGTTTCGGGCTCAATGCGGTCAATAATGCATTCATAAATGCTGTTCTCAATGGTTTTTAAATCGAAACCCAAACCCGATGTGGCGTTGGCCTGCGGATCGGCATCGATCAATAAAACTTTCTTTTCGAGAACAGCTAAGCTGGCCGATAAATTAATGGCGGTTGTTGTTTTGCCTACTCCGCCTTTCTGATTTGCAAGTGCTATGACTTTACCCATGTGTTGTATTTTTTGTATCCCAAAAATAGTATTTTAAGCTTTAATGCCATCAAATTTTTTTGCTTATATCAAAACTGTCCTGTTTTGTGTTGTTTTACATGTCTAATACGGATCAACATCGATTGAAACAATTACTGCACTGTTGTTTTCGAACGCCTTAACCATTTCAATGGCATTTAATATTGTTGATTTTGCTTTTGGTGGCGAAATATTTTTTTCCAGTTTAATTCTTATCATTAATTGATAGTATTGTTGCATTCTGCTGATAAGGTGAAATTCGGGGCCCATTATTCGTTCGCCAAGTTTAATTCGTAATTGTTTAGCCAATTGAACTGCTACTGTTTGAGCCCTTTCTTTGTTTTTGTGTTTAACGGTAAGGTAAACTAACCGGTACCATGGCGGATATCTGAAAAGCTGTCGTTCGGAAATGAATTGGTTAAAAAAATTGTCGTAATTGTGTTCAATTACATGTTTGATTACCGGGTGGTTGGGTTGCGAGGTCTGTATGATTACTTTTCCTTGTTTACTTTTCCGACCGGCACGTCCGCTCACCTGTGCCATTAGCTGGTAGGCTTTTTCGTATGAGCGAAAATCGGGGTAATTCATCAAATTATCGGCATTTAAAATTCCCACCAGGCTCACGTTTTCAAAATCGAGGCCTTTGGTAACCATCTGTGTGCCAACCAAAATGCGCGTTTTCCCATCGGTAAAATCGCCAATCACTTTTTGAAAGCCTTGTTTGGTGCGCGAAGCATCATAATCGAGACGACCAATTTTTACCCCGGGGAAAAATATTTTCAATTCGTCTTCGACTTTTTCGGTACCAAAACCTTTGGTTTGTACATCGGCTGAGCCACATTGGCTGCACGAGCCGGGTAACTGAACCGTGTAGCCACAGTAATGGCATTGCAGGTTGTTGAAATATTTATGATAAGTAAGGCTAACATCGCAATGCATGCATTTGGGGATGTATCCACAGCTTCGGCATTGAATAAATGGCGAAAAACCCCTTCGGTTTTGAAACAGGATTACTTGTTCGTTCGAAGCAAGGGCTGTTTCCATTTCGGTGAACAACTGAGGGGTGAAATGCGATTTCATTAGTTTGCGCTTGTGTGCATCGCTTAGGTCGGCAACAATAATTTCGGGCAATAAAACATTGTTGTGACGTTTGCTAAGGTTCACCAAACCGTATTTTCCGCTTGTAGCATTCAGGTAGCTTTCAAACGAAGGGGTTGCCGTGCCCATCAACACTTTGGCATTGTGCAAACTGGCTAAAACAACGGCACAATCTCGCGCATTGTATCGTGGAGCAGGGTCGAATTGTTTAAAGCTGCTTTCATGCTCCTCGTCAACAATTACCAAACCCAAGTTCGAAAAAGGTAGGAAAAGTGCCGAGCGTGCGCCTAAAATTAGTTGATATTGGTTGTTTGTGCCCGGCGAAAAGGCTGCTACTTTGTTCCATATTTCAACTCGTTCGGCATCGCTGAATTTCGAATGGTAAACACCGGCAGAGCTTCCTAAAATGTTGGTGAGGCGTTCAATAATTTGCGATGTAAGAGCTATCTCGGGTAACAAATACAAAACCTGCTTTCCGGCTTTGATTTGCTCTTGCGCCAAGCGTAAATATATTTCGGTTTTACCACTGGCCGTTACACCATTCAATAATACAACGTTTTTATTGCTGAAGTGGGCATAAATTTCATTCAATGCTTTCTCTTGATATTGATTTAGCGGGTTGTTTTTTTTCGTTGCTTCAATGTTTTGCAGCCTGTCGGTTTCTAATTCAATAATTTCGATAATGTGTTTTGATTCAAGCGATTTAAGAACTCCTTCGGTGCAGGCGGCCTTGGTCATCAGTTCTTTTTTTGATACCGAATCGAGGGGTTTGTTTGAATAATAATGCAATTGGTTGAGCAGCAGCATCAACAACTCGGTTTGTTTGGTACTTTTTTTAAGTTGGTCGAATGCTTTTTGCATCTGTGTTTCGTCGGATAGCCGGCTGTTTACTTTTATATGTGTGATTGTTTTTGGCCGGTAGCGTTCTGTAATTTTTTCTTCAATAATTACAGCACCTTTTTTAAGCAACGACTGGATGTACGGATAAGCGTTGGCTTTTTTTGTTAATGAGTTGATTTGGTTTATGCTGCATTTTTGTTGGTTGATAACAAATTGTAAAACAGTTTCTTCGGTTGGGCTAAGCTTTTCGGTTTGTTCCCATTCGGTGTTGTGAATAATGTTGGTTTGGCTTTCGAGCTTGAGTGCCGACGGAAGTGCTGCTTTCATTACTTCGCCTTCGCTACTTAGGTAGTAGCTGGCAATCCACTCCCAAAACTTAAACATTAAAGGGTTTACAACCGGTTCTTCGTCGAGTAAAATTTCAATAGGCTTAGTTTCGTATTCAGGCTGATTGTTGTGGATGTTTTTTACCAGCCCGGTATAAAATTTTCGGTTACCAAATGGCACAACAACCCTACAGCCCACTTGTACCGCCCCAATATATTTATCGGGTACTAAGTAGGTAAAGTTTTGGTTTACAGGTAAAGGTAAAACCAAATCGATGTATGTGGGCTTGTTCTCCATCGTTGTCAAAAATAGGAGTTTCGAAATGAACTTTGCAAAATATGGATGTCAACTTATTCACAAAAAAACTGCTTTGTTAATAAGCTGTTTATTTGCTCCCTAAAACCATCAACATCACACCAATTATAATTCCGGCAAGGTAGAAGCTCTTCTTTTTTATGTTTTTTTCTTTAAAAAACAGTGCACCAAAAACAAAGGGTACAATAACTCCGCTGCGACGTATGCCCGATAAAACCGAAATAAGCATGTCGGGGTAGCTAATGGCATAGAAGTAAATGAAGTCGGTAAAAAACAAAAATATTCCTATAAACGGTATACTTATACGCCATTTAAAAGGGGTGCTTTTTGCACGGTTTGGATACCACAGAAAAGCAAAAATGGGCAACATGAGCAAAAGTTGATAAATGCCGCTCCATGTTTGAACCGATAGGCGATCGATGGCTTTTACCACAAACTTGTCGTATAAACTGCTTGCCGAACCGATTAGGGTTGCTGCAATGATCAGAAATACCCATTTGTTTTTTCTGAAATTGATCCCTTCGAGTTTGCCGGTGGTCGAAAATAGGTAAAAAAAGGAAAGCGTAATGAGCAATCCTAACCATTGTAAAGCATTGAGCTTTTCGGAGAAAATAACAAGGGCACCTAACAGAGTCCACAATGGTGCCGTTGCCCTTATGGGGGTTACGATGGTAAGTGGCAGGTGTTTTACAGCAAAAAAAGCCAAAATCCAACTCGATAAAACAATTACCGCTTTAATAAAAATAAGCAGGTGTTCTTTTACTGTTATTGAAGGTACAAATAAGTTGAGGTTTTGTAGTGTTTCGGGGAAATAATACGAACCAGCAATGAGGGGGATGTAAAAAATTAGGCTGCTACTTGCAATCGATATCAACAGCACCGGGATAACTGCATTGTTGTTCAGCGAAGTTTTTTTGAAAATGTCGTATATGCCCAACAAAACGGCAGCTAAAATTCCCCAAATTGCCCACATAAATCAGTTGTTTGATAAAAAATTGTGTGCAAATGTAATTGAAAAATCAGGTGTAGATTTAAGGCATAAAAAAAACGATGCCAAAGAAACAAAAACTTAAAGTGTGTAAAAAATCGCAAAAAAATCACAAAACAAGTCAGGTCGCAGGTGTAGATTGTTCATATTTATCTACTTTTATTCACTCAATAAAAAGAATAATACTTTATGTCTGTGCAAAATGCTTCAACTTCGCGTCGTAATTTTCTGAAAACCTCGTTGTTAGGCGGGGCTGCATTAACAATTGTGCCTTCGTCGGTTATTGCCGGTTTAGGGCACAGGGCACCCAGCGATAAACTGAATATTGCAGCGGTTGGGGTAGGGGGCATAGGTTTTTTGAATCTGTCGCAGCTTAGCCAAGAGAATGTTGTTGCGTTGTGCGATGTTGATTGGGATTATGCACAGAAAGCTTTTCGGCGTTGGAGCAATGCTGCTCGTTATAACGATTTTAGAGAGATGCTCGATCGCGAAAAAGGGATTGATGCAGTGCTGGTTGCTACACCCGATCATACCCACTCGGTAATTGCTATGGCTTCCATGCAATTGCAAAAGCACGTTTTTGTTCAGTCGCCAATGGCCCACTCGGTTTTTGAGGCGCGGCGCATGACCGAAACAGCAAGGGTTTACGATGTAGTTTCGCAAGTGGGCAACACGGTGGCTTCGAGCGATGAAACACGTGAGCTTTCCGAAATTATTTGGGCGGGCACAATTGGCGAGGTGCACGAAGTACATGCTTGGTCGGCCAACCCAAAATGGAAGCAAGGCCTTTCTTATCCTACCGATAAAATGCGTGTTCCTAAAGATCTCGATTGGGATTTGTTTATTGGACCTGCCCCTGAAATTCCGTATCATTCAACATACACACCTTATGGTTGGCGTGCTTGGTGGAACTTCGGAAATGGTGCAATTGCTGCCGATGGCCCTTCAATTTTGGAGCCTGTTTTCAGGGCACTTAAGCTTTCGGCACCTGTCGAGGTTGAAGCCAGCTCAACACCTGTTAACTTGCAATCGGCTCCGGTTGCTCAAAAACTGGTTTACAGCTTCGAAGGCAGAGATAATTTGCCCAAACTGGCCATGCCTGCATTAAAGTTGTTTTGGTACGATGGTGGTTTGCGCCCTCATTTTCCCGAACAAGTTGTAGCTTTAAACGATTTTGATTTGCACGACGGAGGGTTGTTGTTTATTGGCTCTAAGGGAATTATTGCCTGTGAACCAAATGGTAAAAATTACAGGGTTGTTATTGATGGACACATTATAAATGTGAATGTGGATAAAAAACTTCACCGAATTGTTGACCCCGAAAACGGTGGCCACGAGCACGACTGGGTAAGGGCTTGTAAGGAACAAAGCACCAATCGCTTAATGCCTACTGCAAACTTCGACTCACAAGCTGCTTTAACCGAAACAATTTTAGTGGGAACCTTGGCTGTTAGAATGCAGTCGTTAGGTAAAAAACTTTTGTGGGACAGTGGCCAAATGCGTTTTACAAATATCAATAATTACGAAGAGTTTGAAATTACCAGCCGAGGAGAATTTTACATTCAAAATGGCTTGCAAAAAACCGATGTTGAAGTGAATAAATTCAATGCTTCGCATTTTGTTGACCAAACCGTAAGGCCTTTGTACAGGCAAGGTTGGGTTCAAATCTGATTATACGAAAATCTCATCATCGTTAAAGAACAAAGCGATTTCTCGTTTTGCACTTTTTTCGCTGTCGGAACCATGTATGGCATTGTGTTCTTTCGATTCGGCAAACATGCGGCGTATAGTGCCCAGTTTAGCTTTGGTTGGGTCGGTACTGCCAATTAGCTCACGAAAATCTTTCACAGCATTGTCTTTTTTAATTACAGCTACCACAATTGGCCCCGAGGTCATGTAGTCGAGCAGCTCATTGAAAAAAACTTTATCGCGGTGCTCTTCGTAAAAGATTGCTGCTTTTTCGCGGCTTAGCTGAATCATTTTCATGGCTACAAAATGATAGCCGTTGCGATTTATCATCTCTAAAATCGGCCCAAGGTTGTTGTTGGCAACGGCATGGGGTTTAAGTATTGTAAAAGTAACGTTCGATTTCATTATCTACGTTTTTTATTAAACAACAAAGATTAAGCTTGGTTCTTTTATCTTTGCAAGATAAATAATTTAATGCGATGGATAAGTTGATCGATGAAAATAAAGTTGAAGAATTTTTAAATATTGTAAATAATGGTCGCCAAATTGTTATTGTTCCGCATGTTAACCCCGATGGCGATGCAATTGGCTCTGCGTTAGGTTTGTGGCATGTGTTGGTGCAAATGGGTAAGCAAGCCAATGTGGTGGTGCCCAATAGTTTTCCCGATTTTTTGCAATGGCTAAATGGTAGCAATAAGGTTATCGATTTTGAAAAGCAGAACGAAAAGGCTCTGTCTGTTTTTCAAAAATCGGATGTGATGATTATGGTTGATTTTAACGATTTTGACCGAAGCGAGGGACTTTCGGATACTTTGAACGCTTTTAGCGGAAAAACAATCATGATCGACCATCATCCCGAACCCGTTGCACCTTGCAATTTGGTGATTTCGTTCCCGCAAGTGAGTTCTTCATGCGAATTGCTTTTTCGTTTGATCGAAAGGGCAGGCCTGCTCAAGTATGTTAATCAACCTGCTGCCGAAGCAATTTTTACCGGCATGATGACCGATACCGGTAACTTCAGCTACAATGCTTCCGATCCCGAAACTTATCGAATTATTGCTGCTTTACTCGAAAAAGGTATCGATAAAGACACAATTAACGCTAATGTTTATCACACTTTTTCTGAAGATCGCTGGCGATTGATCGGGCATAGTTTAAAAGAAAAAATGGTGGTTTTGCACGAGTATCGTACAGCATATATCAGTCTGACTAATGACGAACTCAAGCAATTCAACTTTCAGCCCGGCGATACCGAAGGGCTTGTAAATTATCCTCTAATGGTTAAAGGTATTGTTTTTTGCGTTTTGTTTATGGAAAAAGACGACCACGTGAAACTATCGTTACGGTCGAAAGGTGATTTCTCGGTTAATCAATTTGCCCGTAATCATTTCGATGGTGGTGGACATTGCAATGCAGCCGGTGGTAAAACAAAACTTTCAATGAACGATGCCATTGGATTATTTAATCAGCTTTTGCCCAATTATGAGGCTGAATTGTTAAACAATATTTAATTGTAGAAGATGAAACGATCCGATTTGTTGAAAAAATTGTTGCCGGGCTTTATCCCCTTGTTCGTTTTTATTGCTGCCGACGAAATTTGGGGAACAAAAGTGGGCTTAATTGTTGCCCTTACTGTTGGCACGTTCGAGCTAATTTATACATACATTAAAGAAAAGCGTTTCGATAAATTTGTATTGCTCGATACTGCATTGTTGGTAGCTTTAGGCGGGGTATCGTTATTGTTGCACAACGATATTTTTTTCAAAATAAAACCTGCAGTTGTAGAGGCAATTCTTTGCGTGATATTGGCTATTTCGGCATTTACGCGCATCGATATTGTTGGTGGAATGTCGCAACGCTACATGAAAGGAATTGAAATTAACGACCAGGTACAACGTAAGTTTAAACAAACCATCAAAGCCATGTTCTGGATTTTTTCGGCACACACACTTTTGGTTGTTTATTCGGCCTTTTTTATGTCGAAGGAAGCGTGGGCGTTTATTAGCGGTGGTTTGTTTTATATTATTTTTGGGGTATATTTTGTTTACGAGTTGGTTCATCAACGCCGAAAGTCGATGAAGCAAGTTATTCAGCATTTCGAAGACGAAGAGTGGTTGCCGGTGGTCGATGAAGAAGGCAAAGTATTGGGCAGGGCCTTGCGTTCGGCTTGCCATGGCGGAGAACGAATTTTGCACCCTGTGGTGCACCTGCATGTGATGAACCATAACAAACACCTGTTTTTGCAAAAAAGGCCCGAAACGAAGTTGATTCAGCCCGGCAAGTGGGATACAGCTGTTGGCGGTCATATTGCTTTTGGCGAAGATGTAAAAACCGCCCTTCAACGCGAAGCATTCGAAGAAATTGGCTTAAAAGATTTTTCGGCGCGCCCAATCGGAAATTATGTTTTTGAAAGTGAAGTAGAACGCGAGTTGGTGTATTCATTCATTTCGTACGATTATAAAGGCATCAACCTTCATTCCGAAGAGGTTGAAGAAGGCCGTTTCTGGTCGAAAAAACAAATAGAACAAAACTTGGGCAAAGGGGTGTTTACGCCCAATTTCGAAATGGAATACCAACATCAGCTAAAAGACAAGCTTTTCTGATTTTATCGTCCAATAAGAAAAATTGCCGGTCGTTTGTGCAGGTCGGGCAAAGTAGTCGATTTCCATTCCTTTACCGTTTTAGTTTTGATGTATTCGCTTTCGAGCGTAATATCGCAGGCTATACAAAGCCGTGTATTGTTGGTGAGGCTGTTCAGCATTTCTTCAACAATGGCGTTGTTTCGGTAAGGTGTTTCAATAAATATTTGTGTTTGATCGTGCTTTATGGCTTGTTGCTCCATGTAACGAATGGTTTTTGAGCGCGATGGTTGCTTAATGGGGATGTACCCAACAAAAGTAAAGCTCTGCCCGTTCATGCCCGATGCCATTAGTGAAAGCAATATCGACGACGGACCAACCAACGGAACCACATCGATGCCTTTTTCGTGGGCTACTTTTACAGCATCGGCTCCGGGGTCGGCAACGCCAGGGCAACCTGCTTCCGACATTATACCTATATCGTTCCCGTTGATAGCATGTTGCAGAAATTTAACCAGCTCGGAATGGCGGGTGCGCTTATTGATCTCGAAAAACGTAAGCTCGTCAATTACAATATCTTTGTCGAGAGTTTTCAAAAACCTGCGTGCTGTACGGGTGTTTTCAACAATAAAGTATTTTATCGATTGGGCCAAAGGTAAAATATCGGCAGGGAGCACTTTGTAGGGGCTGGTTTCGCCCAAGGTGATGGGTATCAAGTAAATTTTTCCGCTCATAATATTATTTTGTGGCAAAATTAACAGGAATAAGTATTGAATACCCATAATTGTAAATTATTTTTGGAGGCTGAACGAAAAACAAATCATTTTGAAAGTTACTTTTTTAGGTACGGGAACATCGCAGGGTGTGCCGGTTGTGGCATGTCGTTGCGAGGTGTGCCAATCGGCCAACAGTCGCGATAAGCGCTTGCGTTCGTCGGTTTTGGTTGAAGTTGACAATATTACATTGGTGATTGATGCCGGCCCCGATTTTCGACAGCAAATGCTAAATGCAAAAGTATATTCTATTGATGGGATTTTGTTAACTCACGAACATTACGACCATATTGCAGGCCTCGACGATATTCGTGCCTTTAATTGGGTGCTCAAACGTCCAACCGATATTTATGCCGAACAACGCGTACATGCTTCGGTGAAGAAAATATTTTCGTATGTGTTTGCCGGTAAAAAATATCCTGGCATACCGCAAATGAATTTGCACCAAATCGATAATACTCCTTTTGATATTGGTGGAACGCAAATTATGCCGGTTAGGGGCATGCATTATAAATTGCCGGTACTTGGATTTCGAATTGGAGGTTTTGCTTATCTTACCGACATAAAAACCATAGAAAATCCTGAGCTTGAAAAATTGAAGGGATTGGAAGTATTGGTTTTGGGTGCCCTCCGCCAAGAAGAACATTTATCGCATTTGCACCTTAATGCAGCACTCGAACTTATTGAAACGCTGGAGCCGCAAAAAGCATATCTAACCCATGTGAGCCATCAAATGGGTTTGTACAGCCAAATTTCGAAGCTGCTGCCCAATAATGTTGAGTTCGCTTACGATGGTTTAGTTATCGATTTCGAAAAATAACTTAGGTAAAAAAGTACAGTTCCGCTGGTTAAGAAGAATATGCCGGCTACCATTAACCCGGTTTTAATTGAGTAATGATCGCTGAACCAGCCCAATAAGGGGCCAATAATTGCAAAAATTATGCGAATAAACATGTTGCGCAACGACAAAACTGTGGCGCGCACTTCCGACCCGATAAGCATGTTGATGTAATCTTTTAGCACAGGAGTGGCAATGCCCCTTACAATGTAAAAAACGAACAAAAGTGGTATTGCCCAAAGCGAAACAAAGGCTGCCGTAACGATAAAACCCAGCGAAATGGCAATGTAAATAAAACCTGTTGTTTGTTTCTGGCTAAAGCGGTGTTCAATTTTATAGGCAAAAATCGACGATGTGCCCACAGTTAAGTTTAGCAAAGTCCAAATTACCCCGAATAATGGCAGCGGAAAATCGATGGCAATCAAGTAGGGCTGTATAAACCATGCATAGGTAAGTGTTGCGGCGCCTATTAACGACGAAAAGAAAATGAAATAACGAAGTTGTTTAAAATCGACCAATGAATATTTTACAACTTTTAAAATGTCTTTCATACCAGCAACGCGGTTGTGTAAACTGTATTGGGGCTCAATTAGCGTTAGTGCAGCCGGAATTGCTGCTGCCGAAATGCCTACCTGAAAGAAAAATGGCGTTCGTAAGCTGATTGTAGCCAGCAATCCGCCCAAAATGCCGGCAATGGCTTCCGAAAAATTGCCAACCGATGTAACCCTTCCTTCGTATTTGAGGTAGCTTTTTTCACGCTTTTGGCTTTTTAATGTATCGTAAAGCATGGCCGAGTCGGAGCCCGAAATAAAACTTTGTCCTATGCCCAAAATCAATTCGGCAATCATAAACTGCCAAAAGGCGAACGAGAACGAATAAAGCGAAAATCCTAAAGTAGAGAGTATTGCGCCTGTAATGAGTGTTTTTTTGCGCCCCCAAACATCACCAAAATAACCCGAAGGAATTTCAAGCGCCAACATGCCAACCGAATAAACCGACTTTAAAAGAAAAATTTGGGTCATCGATAAGCCGTTATCCTGATAAAACAGCACCACAATAGGCATTATTAACGAAAACCACTTGGCTGTTTTGATTACATAAAGCTTGAAAATGTTGTTCGCGATTCCCTTTTTGAGCATTTCGCAAAAATAAATAAAAAATATTGGCCTGATTATTGGAAAGCAGAAACCATTATTAACTTTTTAAATCTTTTCAGCCATGAAACGAACTTATTTTCAGAAAAACCTAAATCGTACCGCAGGTGCAGTTAAAACAAGTAATCAAATTTCAAAAACTTTTTTGGCAATTTTTGCTGCTTTGCTCGTGTTTTCGTCATGCGTTGGCCCACGTGGGTTCGACGGCCTCGATGGTAAAGATGGTCGTGATGGCCTCGACGGAATTGACGGACGCGATGGTCGTGATGGAATTGCTAATGTTGGCGCAGTAATTTACGATGTTGATGCTTCGTCGTGGTTTGGTAACATCGATGGTTACTCTACCGTTCTCGATGTTCCCGAAATTACCAATTACGTTTATGAAAACGGAGCAGTGTTGGTTTACGTTCTGCAAAACGAAGGCACCGACAATCAGCACTTTAATCAGTTGCCCTATACTTGGTTGAACAACACTTATACCGAGTACATGGATTTTAACGCTTTTGTAGGCAGTATTGAAATTATTTTACGTTGGGTCGATAACGGAGTAAACAACACCGAAGCTCCAACAGGGCCTTATGCTTTCAAGGTAATTGTTATTGAAGGTACTCCGTTGGCAGTACTTGAAGCCAGTGTCGATATTAGTAATCCCGAAGCAGTGATGTCTTTCTTCCAATAAGAAAATAATACAATTTTAAAATACTAAAAATATTAGTATAATTTGATCGTTCTCATCATTTTTTCTCTTTCTATTTTGTAACTTTGCGTTACTTTGGCTAAAAATAATAGTTTAGCAATTTATTGGTTTGGCTAATTGTTGGGCATAGTTGATTAAAGGGAGGAAGGATGAGAACGATTGCTTTATTTACAGATGTAGTTTTGGATATTTACCGCGCCTCGGTAGCTACTGCTTTGGCTGTGCCCCTGGCCGATGGCGGAATAAGAGCCGGCTTTCCTTCGCCTGCGCAGGACTTTCTCGATTTGTCGATCGATTTAAACAAGGAGCTGGTGCACAACCCTTCGGCTACTTTTTTTGGGCGCGTTAAGGGCGAGTCGATGCGCGATGCCGGCATTAACGATGGCGATTTGGTTATTATAGATAAAAGTTTGCCTCCCCGCGATGGCAAAATTGCCGTGTGTTACCTCGATGGCGAATTTACAATGAAACGTATAAAAACCGAAAAGGACTGCTGCTGGTTAATGCCGGCCAATGCCGATTTTAAACCCATAAAAGTTACGCCCGATAACGATTTTGTGATTTGGGGAATTGTTGTACATGTAATTAAAAGTTTTTAATATCACAATAAGCCAATATTCCACTTCTCCAATATTCCATTATTTCGTTTCTTTCTCAATTCGCCGTTTGCCAATATTTGTAAATCGGTTTCTTATTTAACGTTTATTTTCTTTAATTTTATGGCTCATATTCGAAATACTACAATTACAAACGAAGTATTTAATTCGTAATTTTTAATCGATAAAATTAAAGTAAAATGATTAAATCAATATTTATCAAATGTTTAGAGCTAAGGCGCTTTAAGACAGTGTTTTTGGCTTATATGTTTGTAGCATTAAGCGCTTTCTCTCTTTTTGTTGGATGCACTAATGTTAAAGATCAACAGCAATGGGTAGGAACTTGGGTTACAGCGCAACAGCTGGTTGAGCCGCACAATAACCCTCCCGAACCTGGGTTAAGCAATAATACCTTGCGGCAGGTTTTACGTGTTTCGATTGGCGGCGACAGCCTGAGAGTGCGTTTTTCGAACGAATACAGCCAAAGTGCCGTAACATTAAAACAAGTACAAATAGCCTTGTCGCTTGGCCAAAGTGCTATTGACGAAAGCACTGCAAAAACATTACTTTTCAATAATAAGTCTGAAGTTACCATGCAGCCCGGAACCGCAGTAACATCCGATGCTTTGGCATTTGCCCTTACACCACGAGCCGATGTAGCTGTTACTATTTTCTTTGGCGAAACATCGGCCGATGTAACAGGTCACCCTGGCTCACGAACAACTTCTTATTTAATTGAAGGTGACCAAACAAATAAAGCTGAACTTATCGATGCTGTTAAAACCGATCATTGGTATGTAATAAGCGGTATCGATGTGAAAGCTCCTTCCGATGCTGGCGCTGTGGCAATTTTGGGCAATTCTATAACCGACGGTCGTGGCTCGGGTACCAACAAGCAAAATCGTTGGCCCGATATTCTTTCCGAAAGTTTGCTGGCTAACCCCGCTACACAAATGGTTGGGGTGTTAAACCAGGGTATTGGCGGCAATTGTGTGCTCAAACAGTGCCTTGGTCCTTCGGCTCTTAATCGTTTCGAAAGCGATGTGCTTAATCAGCATGGCGTGCGTTGGCTAATTGTGCTCGAAGGGGTGAACGACCTTGGTCAAACACGCGACAGTGCACATGCTATGCGGGTAGCCGACGACCTTATTGCTGCTTACGAATCGATGATTGTACAAGCCCATCAACGCCAGATAAAAGTTTATGGTGCTACTATTTTGCCTTTCGGAAAATCGTTTTATTATGCCGACTTTAGAGAGCCGGCTCGCCAAAAAGTGAACAATTGGGTACGTAATAGCCAACAGTTCGATGCAGTTATCGATTTCGATAAACTGATGCGCGACCCCAACGATACCATTGTTCTGTTGCCAAATGTGCATTCGGGCGATTTTCTTCACCCTAATGAAGCAGGTTATCAGTTAATGGGTCAGTCAATCGATTTAAGTTTATTTGAGTAGCTTGAAATGAGTGGGTTGCGAAAGGGTTATAGCCGATTTTTTGGTATTTTCTACGATAAGTTCATGTATTCTCTTGAACAGAAATATTTAATGCAACGTAGAAAAAAACTGCTTTCAGGGCTAAAAGGAAAAATTTTGGAGGTTGGTGTTGGCACCGGCATCAACCTTCAATTCTACAGTCAAAACGATATTGAGATTACTGGTATTGAGCCATCGCCCCACATGTTGTCGCAAGCTGTTAAAAAGAGGGATTTGTTGTTATTGCCCGATCGGATCAACTTGCACGAAATTGGTTGTGGTTACCCCGAAATGCAAAATCTTATACAACCAGCATCACTCGATGTTGTGGTTTGCACTTTAGTGTTATGTACAATACCTGATATTCAACTTGCGCTCGATAGATTTGTTGAGTGGTTAAAGCCTGGAGGAAAACTTATTATTTTAGAACACATACGATCGCACAATTCCTTAAAAGCAAAAATTCAGGATGTAATTAATCCTTTATGGGAAAAACTGGCCGATGGCTGTCAACTTAATCGGCCAACCGATAAAATACTTGCCAGTTCGGGATTACTAAAATCAAATGAAGAATATTTCAAAATAGCAATCCCTTTTTATCAGGCAGAATATACCAAACCATTTAATTAGTATATCTTTTTGAGGGTGTTGTTGATATAAAATTTTCATTAAAAAGATATTTCGTTTCACTGTTGTCCGGCAAAAATTTTAAAACATATAAATTGACTATATTTCATGAGCTAACATGTTGATTATCATGATGGGCTAAAGCCCCTTTTCAAAGATGCGATTTATAACCCCAGCCTTAAGGCTGGGGTTAGTATAGTTCCAATTAACAAGGGCT